>Ga0100391_1000355_pt1 | contig 54087 bp, 67 predicted proteins | sample CryGeymeta201515_FD_81541 | JGI IMG/M metagenome (GOLD analysis project Ga0100391, IMG submission 81541) | Groundwater microbial communities from Crystal Geyser aquifers in Utah, USA - Crystal Geyser metaG 2015-15 | ecosystem: Environmental > Aquatic > Deep subsurface > Groundwater | place: USA...
CATGGACGATGCCTGCATCCTTCCCGGGGTGAGCGAGGAATCCCGTGCCGTATGGCAGGCCGAAGCACGTTCGCGCGGCGAGACGCCGACGAGCATAGCCAGATCCATGCAGGAGGACCTGTTCGCATGAAGAAGTGGGGAAGCATCGAGATCGGCAGTGTCGCCACCGTTTCGACCGCACACATCCCGCAGGAGCACATGGACATGCTGGGAGCCGTGCTGGACGACAGGAGCACGACCATCGACGATACCGATCACTGGATCAACGACATCGTCTGGGCGAGCCATGCCTATGGCTGGATGATGACGACACCGAGCCTCATCAGGCGTTCCAAGGAGAAGGACAAGGATACACCGGAGTTCCTCATCGAGGCGGCCCGGATGGCCGAAGACCTCAACCTGGCCTGGATCGTCTACGACCAGGACGGAGAGCTCGTGGAGGGATTGACGAACTATCATGAATGACGGGGGACGGGCCGAGGCCCGTCCATGTTCCATGAAGCGATCAGGCGTTCATCCGCGATGAACGGAAAAGGTGCGGAGTGGAGACGTTCCGCCCGATGGCGGAGCGGAACGAGGTTCGGAGAGACAGAGGGCCCAGCCCGATAATGGACCATAACGGAGGTTAAAGGAGACGGACGGCTTGCAAGCCGCGAATGAAGACTGCAGAACTTCTTTGAAGAACGGATTGGGTATACCCCAATTCCGGGGGGAAAAGAAGGATGCAGAAATGGAATTCGTGAGCAGCGCGGCGCCTGTCGCCGGCATCATCCTGGCCATACTGGTGGCCATCGGCATAATGGGAATGGCCCTGCGCGCCGGCATCAATGCCGCGGCATGGGTCGGAATGGCCTTCACGACCCTCGCGGTGGCCGTGCAGATCGCACCCGGACTGCATGCGGGCGATCGTGCCATGGCCGGCCTCGGCCAGGCCGATGAGCGTTCGGACAGCCGCAGCGTCGACCGCATGCGCGAGAAGGTCCGTCGGGACATCCTCGCGCGTACGGACATGTTCCTGTCCTACCCCCACGAGACCGTGCGCATCACCAAGCGCGTGCGTCACGGCTGATCTGACGGCGGTCCGGGAAGGGAAGAGGCACGCATCCTCGCCCAGCCCCTCCTGACCGCTTGTCGGAACCGCGACATCCATCCTATAAGACGCCTGCAATGTCATGCAGGAGCACGAGATGGAATTGAAGAAGGGCGACGTCGTCGCAGTCGTCGCGGAAGTCGTCGCGGAACGCGACGGAAAGATCATCATATCGATTCCCGGTGCGACCGTGAGCGAGGATCTCATCATCGCCCCGCGCAAGCCGATCCGCATCCTGGAGAGATCCCCGTCGCCCGGTGACGAGGTACTCTACCGGAACGAGATCCCGTGCATCTTCCGGAGGAACGAGACCCAGACGGTCGTGAGCCTCGTACGGGACGGCATGCCGCATGACGATCCCACCTCGTACCTGTTCGCGAACATTAAGGACATCCGGCGCCTCGACCAGAGCGGCACCGTGAAGTTCGTCTCCACCGAACGATCCTTCCCCAATTCCGAGACCGGTCGCGAGGCCATGGCCGAACTCGAGGCCCACGAGACCGACGCAGCCGCTTCCCGCATCGCCGCGGTCGACGCCTCCCGGCAGGAGGAAGACGACGTCTCCACGACCCGCCAGGAGAACGATCCTGACGCGATCACGATCGCGCAGCGCGAACCCAACGGAATCGAGGAAGCACCGTATTCCACCGGCCCCATCGACGCGGAAGACGCCGCCGTCCTCCCATCCGCAGAGAACGGAGCCGGGGAGAACGCGAGCGAGCAGGTGATCCTCCCGCCGGAAGACGCACAGGCCGATGCGCAGAGCAACTCACCCGATGACGCCGCTGCGCCGGACGTCGGCGAGGACGACGTCGACGTCGACGAGAGTGACAAGATCACCATCGAGATGCCGGAGGGCTTCGCTCCCAGGACGCAATCGGAAGACGCCATCGAGCGCACTCCGGTCCTGCCGGCTCCGGAATTGGCAGAGCCGCTCTCCGAGGCGGTCGGAGAAGAAGTGGTGCGGCCCGAGCCCGTCACGATCGAGGACACGAATGTCACGGCAGACAGTCACGACGCGCTCGTGACGCTTCCCGAGGAAGACGAGACCGAGGACCAGAGCAGCGCCCCGGAGGACGACGCGGCAGCATCGGATGCCGAAGACCATGACGGGACCGCCGAAACTTCCGTCGCTGCGGAGATGACGCAGGAGGAGCTCCGCGAGCGCGATCTCAGGATCGGGAAGCTGCGTCAGGAGACGATCAGCAACCTCAACGGCGACAACGGAGCGAATTCCGAGAACCCGGCTCCATCTCCGGCTCCGACCACGATCGGCAGCAGCATCTTCCCGAACCTGGACGATCTCGACGACTGAGCGATCGAAGGGACAATGAAAAAGGGCGCCTCCGGCGCCTTTTTTTTACATCCTCAAGCGCAGGTCACGCAGAGGATCACATGAACTGACGGGGATCCAGGGCCACGCCCCGATATCGCACCTCGTAGTGGAGATGGTTGCCCGTCGATCTTCCGGTCGAACCGATCTTCCCGATCATCTGCCCCTTCCTCACGGGCTGTCCCCTCTGGACGAGTATCGCCGAAAGATGGGCGAAGCGCGTCTCGTGTCCCGAGGGATGGCGGATGATCACGATGAGACCGTAGGACCCCCAGGAATCCGCCCGCTCCACCCAGCCGTCTCCCGTCGCGTAGACCGGGGTGCCGTAGGGAGCGGCCATGTCTATGCCCTTGTGAGCACGGCGGCCGCCGTGGAAGGGGTCAGCGCGCGTGCCGAATTCGGATGTGACATTGGCATGGGAGGCCGACGGCATGCCGACGGCCAGCCCCAGGGCGCTCACGCACATGATGATCTTCCGTACCATGCATGATTTTTAGGATGGACAACCGGATCGGAGAAGCATTCGGACGAAACGATCCCAACGCAGGGACGAGTCGTGCATGATATCCGATGGACCGACCATGATACGCCAATGGACATGCCACCTGGTCCGGCGACGAACGCGCCTGCTCAGAGGTCACGTCGGCACAAGTCTCCGATCGCGATCGCATGCATGAAAATGGAGGGAGGGCGGAGGTGAGATCTTCCCTCCGCGTAGTTCCGTCTCGATCCCATGGCGACATGGGACTTCGATATGGCGTCGATCCCTAACGCGGAACACCATCGACATGACGTGTACCGATCAACTTTGCAACAGTTTTCTTCGGCTCCCGGGCCGAATGAGCATGAATCCAGTGGGAGTAGGGAAAATTCCCTCCGGGTTCGTGCCATACCAAGCGCAAGGAGGGATCCATGATCCTGAAGGACAATGCGCCGGGTACGGCTCCGGGACGCAGCGGTGAGGGACGGCTTCTACGCTGGACCGCCCGCGGGCGTCCCGGAGCGCCGTGACCGGCAAGACACATCCTCACCCACGCGCCGCAATCCGAAGCGGCACCAGAAGTTCCCATCCTGATCCATTTTCAGGATGGAACGGTTCGCAGAGACGACCGACCGAGGCACGGTCGGTCGTCTTCGCGCTCAACTCATCCTAAAAGTCACCAGGTCCTCCCGACCCCGAATACCGATACGAAGTTCAACCAGGGAGCGCCAGACGCCGTGGATCCGCGCGGGCGATCAATTCCCACAAGGGCATGATCGTGACCGTTCGCCACAGCGCATTGGACAGTTCATGACATGAAATTCACTGCAATCGCCATCGCGGCCGGTCTGGTCGCGGCGCCCGTCGCACACATGGCTGCCGGCGACGACGGACAGACTCCCACGCACTCGCGTGCGATGCCGCCCCAGGAAGACCAGGTGCCCTGGTACGAACAGGCCGAGAGGCTCGAGGAGCAGAAGGCCTCCCATGATGCCGAACAGGTCGCCCCGGACCATGAGCGACGGGTCACCATGATCAGGAAGGCCGTCGTGCAGGACATTCCCGCCCCGGCACCCGATGGAGACGCCGAGGAATCCATACGGGCGACTGCCCTGCCTGCCGTGGATGCCACCGAGCGCGAGATCAGCTGCCTGATGTCGGTTGCCTATCACGAAGCCCGCGGAGAGCCGCGCGAAGGCAAGGTGGCAGTCATCGAGGTCGTCCTCGCACGACGCGATTCCGGACGCTGGCCCTCCACCGCATGCGGCGTGGTCGCGCAGCGGTCGCAGTTCAGCTTCGTACGCCGGGGACGCATCCCCGATGTCCCGAGCTCGAGCGAACAGGGCCTGCGGAGCCTCGTCCTCGATGTGCTGTCGGGACGCACGAGCAGTTCAGCGCGTGGAGCGACATTCTTCCATGCCACCTACGCCAAGCCCTCGTGGAGACACCGCCTCAGGCACGTCTCGCAGATAGGCCGGCATCTCTTCTACACGACCTGATCGCCTCAATCGGCCGCGAGCGCACGGGTGCCCATGAACCTGGCGCCCTGAGCATCGCGGCCGATGACGAAGCGCAGCTTGCCCAGCAGCCTGTCGGCACCGACGAAACCGATGCCTCCGGCCTCGGCGGAGAAGCGCGAGTCAAGGCTGTCGTCACGGTTGTCCCCGAAGAGGGCGATCCTGCCTTCCGGAACGATCACGGGTTCCATGAAGTCGGACACGGCCGGGGCGATGTCCAGCACGGCGAAGGACGTACCGTCGGGGAGCGTCTCGACCGCCCTCCCGAAACGGCATCCGGGCGCGCCGGATACGGTCATCGATCTCTGATCCACCACGGCAGGGACCACCACGCATTCCAGATCGCCCCGTTCCGGCGCGACGAAGTCCGCGATCTCCTCATGGACGACGGGCGCCCCGTTGATCGATACGATGCCACCGTCCATCGATATCGTGTCCCCGGGCAGTCCGATCACGCGCTTGACGAAGTTCACCCCCGGTTTCGACCTCGGAGAGAAGACGACGATGTCGCCTCTCTCGGGAAGGTCGGCGAACAGCCTCGGACTCTCCGGTGCGAACGATGCGAACGACCGTGGCGAGACCCCGTAGTCCCATCTGGATGCGATGAAGAAGTCCCCCTCGCGCAGGGTGGGCATCATCGACGAGCTGGGGACATAGTAGGGAGCGAAGAGGACGGAGCGGAAAAGCCATGCGGCGAACGTCGCGAGGACGATGATCCGAGCGAGGAAACCCACCTTCGCGAGGACGCCTCCCGTTCCTGCATCGGAAACCCGTTCCGGCTCGACCGCGATGCTCGCCAAATGCGTTGCCTCCATCGGGCAGGGATGCCCACCAGGTAAACAGGCATAGACCCACAAGGGTCCTGAAGATACGGTTTAATCACAGTGAAAGGAAAAAGAGATGACGACTCTCCAGATCCCGCGCGCCCCCCGCACGGCAGTCAGCCTCGATGTCGAGCTCGAGACCGTGCTGGAGCGCCACCGGGGGCGCATCACCGATCTCAGCGAGAACGGTGCCAAGATCGAGGGACGCTCCTTCGAGGTCGGCCAGAAGATCAAGGTGACCGCGGACCAGGGCATCCTGTGGGCGAAGGTCCGCTGGGCGGAGGCCGATCGCTGCGGCGTGGAATTCACGGTCCCGATGCCGCAGCAGTTCCGCAGTCTCCTCGAGACGCGGGCCGCCGCCGGCGACGGACAGGCCAAGCGACCCGTCTTCGGACGCAAGGCGGCCTGACATCATGACGGACAGACAGGACCGGAAGACCATCCTCAGCATCGCCTACGGTGGTCTCCTGGTCCTGTGCCTGCTCCTCGGCACCAAGGTGATCTCGCTGGGTCCCCTGGCCACCGACGGATCACAGATCCCCTACGCGCTGCTCCTGGCGATCGTCGCGATCGTGACGGAAGTCGAGGGAGGTCGAGCCGCCAGGCGACTGATATATGCAGGTCTCGCCTTCCAGGCCTTCGCCTTCGCCTTGATCTGGTTGACGCTCCTGCTCCCCTTCTCGGATGATGCCGACCCGGCACGCGTCGCCGCATTCGACATCCTCGTCGGCCAGAACCCGCGCATGATACTCGCCGGAGCGGTCTCCTACCTGATCACCACCACGGTGATACGGAAGATGCAGGTAGCCCTGTCGCGGAGCAGGACCATACCGCTCGGAAGACGGAGCCTGATCTCCAACGTGACCGGACAGGCTCTCGATACGGTCGTCTACCTGGGCATCGCGTTCTACGCGATACATCCGCTCACCCCCCTCATGGCAGGGCAGTTCATCACCAAGACCCTCATCGCCGTGGCCATAGTGCCGGTGGTCGTGAGACTGGGCACCGAATGGCTGTCCGGCTCGGGAGAGATCACCGAACGCATCTGACAGTCAGGAAGATACGACCCATGGAAGACAGCCCCACAGGCAAGACACCGCAGCCGCGGATCATAGTGGGCCTGCCGCATCTCAGCGACGGAGCCCTCCTCGCCAACGCGGAGCGGAACGGATGGCCCGTCATGATCAGCGCCAGCAGCCTCGCCAGATGGGAGACCCTCGAGCATCGGGGAGCCAGGACGAGGCAATGGAAGGCATGGAATCGTCGCCCTCTCGACAGGATGATCGGCCGGGCCATCGAGATCCACCTCGACTCCGCCGGTTTCGTCGCCATGGCGTTGCGGGGCGGATACGACTGGACGCCTGAGAGCTACGTCCATGATCTCGCGAGCCATCCGGCCATCACCCGCTTCTCGTCCATGGACATGTGCGTGGAGCCCGAGGTGGCCCCGGACCGGATGGAGGTCCGCGAGCGGATCGCGAGGACCGTCTCGCTGAACCGTCGATGCGCCGGAGCCGCCGCCGACGCAGGATCTGCGGATCGCTTCATGCCGGTGGTACAGGGTGCGACAGCGGCCGACTACCTGTCCTGCTACGACGCCATCGCCGACCTCGTTCCCGACCACGGGACGATCGGAGTAGGGTCCATGTGCCGGCGCCCGACCGGCGCCCATGACGGCAGCATCGCCATCGTGGAGACACTGCATCGCGAACTGCCCGGTCACGTCAGGCTCCACCTGTTCGGGGTCAAGTCCGATTCCTACGAGGCGATGGCCATGTTCGGATCACGTGTGGCCTCGGTCGACAGCCAGAGCTACGGGACGAGGGCGCGATGCCTGGCGAACGAGCGCCGCAAGACGGATCCGTCGTTCTCGAAGACCGACCGTTTCGTCGCCGATGTCATGAGCCAGTGGCACGCCAGGCAATCGGCACGGTTCGACGATCCGAGACACTTCGTACATCAGGCATCACTGGATCTTCCCCGTGAGACACCGCCACGCACGGTGCTCGAGGCGGCCGTAGCCAGAGCCCGATCACAGCTCAGCGACCTCATCGAGAGCGGTGGTCTCGATCACGATACGATCATGGGACCGCGGATGCTGGAAGAATGGACCAGCGAGATCCTGCAGGACATCGCCCCGGGCGTCCTACCGACAGATCCCTGGAAGGGGGAATGGCAGCTGCCCGACATGGCTGCCTGAACGCGATGCCCGCGAAGGGAACGGAAAAGACTTCATCTCCAGGAGAGAACCAATGCGCGACATGAGTGAACTGCCGATCGACGAGAGCGGCAACGGCGAGCGCCTGCGGACGCTGACCTTCGACTTCGCGGATGCGGCGATGCTGTACCACGCGACCATGATCGGCGGGAACACGGTGCTCATGTGCGGCGGCGGGAAGGCCGAGAACCGCATGCGCTACTACCAGACGAAGTTCCGCGAGGCATGCCCTCCGGGCTTCGAGCACTTCAAGCGCGAAGAGGACATCGCCGTCATCGCGATCGCCATGATGGACGCGGAGCGCTGCACCTTCCAGAGGTTCAAGAGATGGTCCGACGACAAGGAGGTCGAAGTCGAGATCGCCATCGGCGAACGCAAGTGGGGGAACTGGGGCCTGACACCCGAGCAATGCGATGAGATGCTCTCCTGCCTCAGGGCCATCTGTCCCATGAGCTGCGAGATCGAGGTCCTGGAGGACCAGATCAAGAGAGGCTGGTGATGGATCTCTTCGGCACCACCGATCCCGCCAACGACCAGGGATTCGATTCCTCGCTCGGGCAGTGGATGACGCCCTCCTGGGCAGCGCAGGCCATCGTCGAACATGCCCTTCCCTCCTTCGAGGACGGTGCGGTCGTGCTCGAGCCGTCCTGCGGCATCGGCCGGTTCCTCGATGTCCTTCCGGAAAGATACCGGAACATCGGCATCGAAGTGGACCCACAGCTCGCCGGGATCGCCCGCGATGCAGGTCACGAGATCGTCACGGGCGATTTCCGCACCACGGCCCTGCCCGTCGACCGGGCCCATGCGGTGATCGGCAACCCGCCCTTCGAGTTCGACGTCTTCGACGGCTTCCTCGATCGCAGTCATTCCCTTCTCGATGACGGCGGACAGGTCATCATGCTGCTGCCGGCGTACTTCTTCCAGACGGCGGCCAACGTCGTACGCTGGAACGCGCGCTGGAGCCTCTCGCAGGAGATGATGCCGCGCAACGTCTTCAAGGGCCTCTCGAAGCCCCTCATGCTCGCGCGCTTCACACGCGACCCCGCACCGTGCCTATCGGGTCTCATACTCTATCACGAGGCAGCGAGCGTGGCCGACATGCCGAAGATCTACAGAACCGCGCTCGAGGAAGGACGATCGGGTTGGGCGGCCGTGGTCGAGACGGCGATCGACAACCTCGGTGGGCGCGCAGAACTCGCCCAGATCTACCACGAGATCGAGCCGCGACGCCCGACGGCGACGCGGTTCTGGCGCGAGAAGGTGAGGCAGACCCTCTCCCGCCGCTTCGAGAGGACCGACGACGGCGCATGGCGCAAGGCCGCCTGACACAAGAAAGAAAGGACAAGACATGGCTACCTACTTCTTCATCATGGGATTCCTCGCCCTGTTCATGATCGTGCTGGCATCCGGCGTCGCCGTGCTCGCGGGTCCATGGACGGGACTGGGAAGCGGCGTGCTCATGACCGTGACGGCAGGCCTCTACTTCCTCTCACAGGGCCTGTTCCCCTGGCAGGAGACCACCGCGAAGAGCTACGACATCATCGCGAGGATCGACGCCGGTCCTTCCGTAGCCCGCAAGATCGACCTCGCGAGAAGGGACGGCAGGATAACCAACTGGGAGGTCGTCGGTATCCGCGAAGCAGTCGTGGAGCAGATCACGGCGCAGGCCAGGAAAAGGCGATCAACCCTTCCAAGACTACCCCTTCTGATGCGCGGAATAAAGTTGCTCCATCCTGAAACTATATGATTGACAGGATCTTTCGCTCCTCTACAGGGGCGCCACAAGACGGGCCAAAGCCCGCAACACAGGGAGAGGGATTCATCAACCCCAAGAGGAGAATCCCTCGTGCGCAAGTATCTCAATGCCGCAGTCGTCCTGACCGCCTCGGCCGCGATCTCGTTCTCGATGATCTACGTCATCGTCTGAATGGAACGGCCATGCGGTCGGCACATGGAATGACCATCACGGAAGTCCGGCGCAGGTGACTGCAGCCGGATTTTTCGTATGCAGGGAACAGAAGGACGATAGCGAGAAGAAGGGAAAACACCATGGGCGACGCGATCACGGACAGGACTCCGCCCAGTCCGCAGGCATGCCGGCTCATGAGAATCCCGATGGTCCAGTCACTCGGTAAGGAGCGCGCGGAGCTGTTCCATGCTCCCGGCGCCTTCACAGGACAGGCCTGCAACGAGATCATGGCCTTCGCCGACCGGGACACCATCCCGAGCACCATCGTGGACTCGAACGGGGACGAACGGTTCCGCACCAGCACCACCGGCTACCTCCCCAATGACATGCCCGCGGTGGAACACATCGCCACGATGATATCGCGACTGCTCGACATACCGCTCGAACACGCCGAGCAGATGCAGGCCCAACGATACGGAGTCGGCCAGGAATTCAAGCCGCACTGCGACTGGTTCCGCCCCGGAAGCGACAGCCATCGTGAACACTGTTCGCGCAGCGGACAGCGAACCTGGACTGCCATGGTCTACCTCAACGAGGTCGAGGCGGGCGGCGAGACGGTGTTCCCGCGCCTGGGTGTAACGCTGAAGCCGCGAACGGGAACGCTCCTGCTATGGAACAACCTGTCCGTCGACGGGGAAGTCAATCCATGGACGATCCATCACGCCATGCCGGTCCTCGAAGGCAGCAAGTACGTCATCACCCTGTGGTTCCGCGAGAAGTCGTGGAGATGAGCGCGGGACGCGTCGCGCAGCAGCTCGCGCGCATCGGCATGAAGGTCGTAGAGGAAGAGGGTGCCGAAGGATTCCTGGAGGACGTGCGCATCGAGCATGGAACCCTGTACTACTGCCCGGATGCGAGGCCCTCGAACCTCCTTCACGAAGCCGGCCACCTCGCGTGCATGCCGCCGATGTTCCGCAGGGAAGCGAGCGGCGACATGGATGACATGGCCGAGGCCATGTGCGACTACGCCGAGCGAAGGATGGCGATCACCGGAGATCCGGAAGAACCCATAATGAGAGCCATCATGCAGTGTTCCGACACCGAAGCGACGGCATGGGCATGGGCCTTCGGCCGTCACATCGGGCTGGCACCCGAAGACATAATCGAGGACCGCGACTACGACGGCGCAGGCGCGGAGGTCCGCGTACAGGTCTCGAGCGGCATGCACCTCGGCGTGCACGGCCTCAGGGCCGCGGGAATGCTGGGAAGCGTGCGGGACTGGCCTCTCATGTCGAAATGGCTGCAGAATGCAGAGGAAGGAAAAGATCGATGACGATCCGTCACAGACCGATGTCGGTGCCCCACGTCGGCTTCCGGCCCGAAGAGAAGGAGGCCCTCGTCCAGTATGTCCAGGACATCGCCCTGTCCTGCGGCCAGACGATCCATGACGACGAGATATCCTTCCCAGGTCTGAAGAAGGATGATTACTCCCATGACTGCCTATGTCTGGAATCGGGCTGGGCCAAGGATTATGCCGAGTTTCCTCTGGAGATCAGTGAATCCACAGGGGCCCGGATACCGAAACCAGATCTGCACGCAACGGTCCTCGGGCATCTGCGCCAGCGCATCTGGATGGATCTTAAGGACCGGTGCCTGCAGGTGGACGATACCCCGAACGCGCATCGGGACGGCACGATCAACACCATCTGGAACGAGCGCATCGTGGTCGGCCGACCACATCTGCAATCGGGCATGAGCGTGAACACGGAAGAGCTGAAGATCACGACGATCCTCGGTCAGGGGGATGCGCGGACCGAAGTCCGACCCGAAAGCATCACGATACCCCATCATCTCCCGCAATCAATCGTGCATGGCGGGCTGTGCCGACTGGGAGACATCCTCGACATGCCCGACTGCGGGGATCCCGATGTGCAGGCGAAGTTCCTCGACCAGTACGTCTTCTCGATCGATGCGACGGATGACGGGACGAAGTTGCGCACCGGCATCAGCAGGCATCCCGTCATGGGCGAGGACGGGGTCTATCCCTGGCGCATCATGCGCTCCATCGCGCATGTCCGCGTGACTCCCGCGAGCTGCGATCCCCTCGCATACGACGTCGAACGGGACATCGCCGAGTACCTGCGAGAGAACAGCGAATTCTTCGATGCCCACGGAATGCCCGAAGACCACTATCGGCGAGGGATCGCCGCATGACGCGGCCCGACAGGCGCTTCTACGAGGAGGCGCAGGACAGACCCTTCCTCGTGGCGCGCGTCTGCGGCTACCTCAGGCAGGGAGGGGAATGCGGCATGTGCGGCAACGAGACCCATGATGGCGAGACGTACAGCCCCGGCTGCCGGCTGCTCGCCGAGGAGGTCGTCGCGATCGTCCTCGAAGCCGTCGATCGGGGCCCGGAGGAAGTGAGGCAGGACAGATGAAGCTGAGATCGCCGCACAAGCCATGGACGCACATGGCGCGCATCATCGATGTCGATGAGAAGGCCGGCACCATACTCATCAGGGTGATCGACGGAAACGGCATCGAAGGTCCGGAGAAGGCCATGAGCTATCCGCGATTGACGATCACGACGGAACTCAAGGGGCAGACAGTTCCGGTCGCAACGAACGACGACGACTGGATCGGACAGATCCATCCCGGACAGACATCCGTCGATTCGGTCTCGCTATCGCTCATGCGGATGCTGGGCCATCCGATCGAATCCCTCTACCGGTTCTGGATGACGACGGACACCCTCGCGCCCAAGCAGATATTCGAGTGCGAGGACGGCTCCACCATCGAGTTCGTCGGTCACAGGTATCACTGGAACGGCAGCAACAAGGGCATATCGTTCGAGACGAACCTCGTCCGCTTCGAAGGCGACGTACCCGAGGCCAAGCTGATCGCCTGCAAGATGAGGACACTGCGCGAAGTCGTCGACCATCCCGCCATCCCCCGCAAGGCGATCGCGACCGGGGGATGGACCGGCAGAGGATCCACCACCATCACCTACGACGTCGAAGACGTCGAGATGAACCGCGTATTCGGAGGTCTTTCCCGACATGCGATGATGAAGGAAGGAAGGACCTTCGAGATGGGAACGGAAAACAGGACGGACACGAGATGACCATGCATGCCGGAAGCCTCGGGCAGTTCATGCTCGGACGGCGGATGCAGCGGGAGATCGAGCGCCAGAAGGCCCTTCCACCTCGCTGGACGCGACCCATGATCTTCAGGGAGGCCACGCAGGCCGCACGCTTCGTCGACAGACGGCGGACGGAACTCGGAAAGCCGGACACGCACGCATGGCGTCGGGCCCAGGTGATGCTCGCCATGACGCACGGCTACTTCTCCTGGCCCGCACAAGCGAACGACGTGGTCGACGCCATCGTCATTCTCGGCGACACCGAAGGTGACGAGAACATGGAACACGGGGGCATGTGCACCCATGTCATCCGCAGGCAGGACGAGACCGAGATCGTCTTCCATGTGCAGGAAGAGGAGCACCGATACCTGTTCCTCGACCATGAGGGCGCCTGCGTGCCCGTGACCGACCTCTTCCCCGATGAGGAGGCATCATGAGCGGGCGCCGGAACGGACCGAGTCACCATTACGACATCTGGATGGATACGCGGGTCCTCGCCGGCGGGGCGATCCTCCTGCTGTTCCTGGCATTCATCACCTGGCAGATGGTGCGCGATCGTACCGCCTCCCCGGAAGAGATCGAGCGCAGGATCACGTTCCTGAGCCTGGACTGCCGAGCATACGCCGGTGCCGCCATCCGGCAGGAGATCCTCACCGGTGCGGAGCCACTGGAGATGGACGATCTGGACGACATCCTGGACACGGTGGAGGATCTGACCGTGCAGGAATGCGAGACCATGAACGCGCAGATCAACGCGACAGCTCCTTAGGAGGCCTACATGACGACAGCCGGGATATCACGGAACATCCCGGCATCCCAACGGCACCTGATCCTCGAACGCGCCGCCGACATAGCCGGATGGCCCGGAAGCCGATCGATACGGTCGGTGATCGTAAAGGGTCGTCTGCGGATCACCTACGAAGGACAGGGAGGCTACGCCTGCCTGCGGATGCATCCGGATGACGATCTCGAACGCCGTCTCGTCGCCATCGACCGGCTCATCGCGCACGACAAGGAGATCAGCGCGATAAGCGCCTCCATGCGCCAGTCCTTCCTGGAGTGCGATTTCGATCCGGAGAGCGGATGCTTCCTCGACGAGGACGCGGAGCTTCCGATCTGGGCATGGATCGTCCCCGAGGAGATGGCCATCGCGTACAGGAACGACATCCCGGAAGGCATCCGGGGAAGGATCGACCGGGAGCTGGCGATCTCCGCCCAAGGAGACGACGTGGACCTGACCACGACGACGCCCGGCGGGACGACCTACGTCATCAAGAGTTCGGGAAGCTCATATCACACGACCATGCGGGCGATCAGCCTGTTCTCCGTCAGGACCGGAAGCTCCTTCGTCTCGTGGAACGCGTCGAGGCATTACATGAAGGTCGCCGGACAGCTCCCCGAGGCTGTCATCTCCGGCATGGAGGGCAGGCGGATCGCAGACTACGTCACGCACCCGCTGGTGCATCCGGAGACCGTCATCAGGAAGGCCCGCAGGGACAAGGGCGGAAACGGCACGGTCCTGGATCTATGGCGCCAGGGTGCCGTGCTGGCTGCGGCGCCGATCAGGGAACTCGACGACATCGAACGGATCAACAGGGAATACGAGAGGCTAAGGCGATGAACCAGACGATGGGATCATGGAACGCACGCCTCTGGATCCATCTCTCCAGAGGGCGACCCGTCGGCGGCAACGTGCCCACCTTCGAGGGGCACCTGAACATCGCAGAAGCGACGGTCAACCCGATCGGGACGATCAGGATCGCCGGATCGGATATCCTGCTGGAGGACGGCAAGGTGCGCATCGCGGGCGGCACAGAAGCCATCGCGCTGTCCTGCACCGGGACCCCGTTGCACGATCTCATCCGGATCCCGGCATGCGGATCGCCGGACATCGATCGCCATGCCGATGCAGCCGTCATCACGCGAGCACGATGCAAGAAGGACGCCCTCGAGATATCCTACATCGACAGGAGGATCTCGTGGAGCACGATAGTCGAGGAGTACCGGAAATGATCGATCGGAACATCCTGCAGGAACGCTACCGGGAGACCAAGGACATCATCGACGAAGTGATCGTGGATACGGACTACGAGCGGCATTCCGAGCCCTACCACGATCCAAGCACCACCATGCTCGAAGTGCTGCGAATCATGTTCGCCTACAATCTGGCCAAGAGATACAAGAGCCTGCGCTCGAGGGAGCAGATCGCCTCCTTCGTGGACCCCGAGGGCATACGCGAATGGCTCGACTGGGTACACCAGACACGAAACGGCGGGGCAGACAACGGATACGGGCATGTGATCAACAGTCCCGATAGCTATTCGAAGTCTCCGGGGATCAAGCCGTGGACCCATTTCGGAGTGCATGAGCTGGACGGGCTCGTATCCGGTCCGGGTCGGACTGCACTCTGGTACAACCGGATCACGGGGAGCTTCCAGGAAGCCCCCTGTCGTCTCGATCCGGAAATGATCCGCGACATGACGCGGGAAGCGAATGCCGCGGCCAGGCGGATCGCCTCCGAGGGCCTGAAAGTCCCATCGGCGGCCTCGATGGCCGCGGACCTGACGGATACCATGTCGGACAGGGACCGGAATTCGGAGGCGGCAATCAGGTTGGGCTTCACCGGCATCGGAGGGAGCATGCTGATCCATCACAGCCCCTTCGCCTTCGACGCCTCGGGATTCGGAAGGGAAGTGATGCTGCAGGCACACGAATCCCCGCGCCTCGAAGCACTGCGACGCAGGATCGACGGGATCGTGGAAAGCGCGAAATGGCCGGAGGAGACGAAACGGGAGATCCTCATCACCGTCGGCCCCGTTCCCCACGGTGCCGATTCGAAGATGCTGCGCGCATCCATCATCCTGCGCTTCGATCAGCCCGACAAGATGCTCGAGACCCGGGTAGTGGATCAGCACCTCGCTGCCATCGACTACGACCCGAAATGGTCCCCCGAACGCATCCTGGAAGAATTCGAGGGCAAGGTCCTCTACAAGAACCACACGCTCGTAACGGAGATGGAGAAGGACTGCCTGCGTGAGGCAGCCACCACACGGAGACGGATCAACAAGGCCCGGACCATCGGTGAGGGAAAGCTGCGCATCGATCATGTCGCACGGCACATGCTTGAGATACTGGCCGACCACGATCCGAAGAAGCACGCCGAGGTTCTCGCAGGGAAGGCGGCCAACATCCAGTTGCCCCTCGGTACGCTGGAAGGATTCCTGCGCGGCCGCAGTCCACGGGAAGGCTCCAGGCACAGGAAGCCGAAGAAGACCGAGACAATCAGCTTCCAGATCGCGGAGGGTCAGATCCGGACCCGGTTCCACATCACCGACGACGTGTACTGGGACAGGACCCGCCTGCGCGTCAGGACCATGCCGGAAGCGGTGCTGACAGCGCTTCCGGGGCGACCCGCACGAGATGTCCTCGATCATCCGCTCGCCGACCTGCTCGGCCCCGTCAATCGGGCCTACAAGGTATCGCACAACAGGGAGTTCTGCTGGATCAGCTTCGAATCCATGCTCGAGATCACCGACAGGGAGGAGGACTGATGCCGGAGACGCTGACGCATCGCACCTTCTACGGACGCGTCCGAGCGCACATGCCGGAGGTGAAGGAGACGCTGAAGATCCAGTCCAGGAGGGGGAATGCCCCGATGGACGGGAAAAGGATATCGCGCAACGTCCTCGCGCACTTCGATCGCAAGACCGACGAGGAGATCGAGGAGAGTGCGAGGAGGATCATCGCCACCGTCGGAGCCTCCGATGCAGAGATGACCGGACGCGTCGAGTGGACAGCGGGACAGTGGTGGCACGAGGCCCTGCGATCCCATGACACGGCGGCATCACCGCCGATCGACGATTCGGATGCATGGCGCAGGCACACGATCATCTCGTCGTTCCGTCTCGAAAGGACGGCATCGACGCTGCTCGTCCGTGCAGCCCTCGGAATACGAGGGGACAGGGACGAATGCGAGAAGGCCGTCAGGCAGTCCGACTGGGCCGCTGTCGCTGCCGACCTGACACGGGGGAAGACCGGCTCCGACTACGATGTGGAGAGCCTGCGATGGGATGACGGCCTCACCGACATCGGAGCCGACACCCTGCGCATCAGGATGGCGCCGCCCGCATCCTACGTCTCCTCGCTTCCCGGACGTCTGCTGGAAGAGCTCGTGGATGCTCCCTTCGTGAAGGGATCCGGAGTGCGCATCCTCGCCGCGACACAGATGGCGGAGATCCTCTACGTGGAGACGGACGCCCATGATGAGCGGAACACCGTCTCCTACATCCACGATCCGGAAGGCAGGCTGAAGGGCTAGCGGCCGATTCCCTGACTCAGGGCGGCCATCATCCCGGGGCGCTGCATGCGCGACATCCTGCCCCCGGTGAGGACATCCATGTCCTTCCTCTTCTGCTCCTCCTTCTGCTCCTCCTTCTGCTCGCGGGAAGGCTCCTCCAGACCGATGAGCCTGGATCCGCGGGGAAGCTCGTCCTGCCGCGCTCCGGCATGGAGCTGGTTCTCGAGACGGCCGAGCACGTTCTGTCCGCGCAGTCCGGAACCCGACTGGGAGGCGCCCCAGAAGGTGCTCTTGTTCGAGATCTCGACGATCTGCTTCCCGTTCGCCGCGGCCTCGGCGAGGTCCGCCCTGAACGCCGGGCTGGCGTCGTACTTGCGCGTGAGGACGTAGGCCATCGCCTCCACACTGACCTCGTCCCAGTCCTTGCGCACCTTGTCCTTGTTAGCCCACGCCACCTTCTTGGCCAGGAAGGCATTGCTCTCATCCCGGATCTGCTCCTGGATCTCGGGATGATCGGGGAACTTGAGAGCCTGGTACTGGGCCTCGGACGATGGCCAGAAGACATGCCCGTCCTTGTATCCATGGCCACGACACATGTTCGACAGACTGCCGAACTTCTCGTTCGTCTTCAGGAAGACCGAGGCATTCCCGCGGTCCCAGTCCTGGGCGGGCGCCGTGGCCGCCTCGAAATCGAAACCACCGTCCTTCTTCGCGACCGTGGAGCGGGCCAAGGCATCGCTCTCCATCTGCGCCGCCTTCAGCTGCGCGCCACGTCCCTCCAGGATCTCTTGACCGGGGACCGGACGGTAGCGGATCTGGAAGCCGGGTCCGTTGGAGGCCGATTTGCGCGCATATCCCTCGGACCACCCCTCCGCACGGCTCCAGGCCTCGCGCTGCTTGTCGTCCATCGTGCGCATGTCGATGCGTTCCACGGAATCCACCGCCACGACCACGGAACGGCCCTTCATCCCCTTGTCCTCGTAGAAGCGGATCAGATCGCCCTTCTCCAGCTTGCCCCAGCGATCGCTGCCCGGCCACTTGTCGTAACGGGTCGTCGACGTGCGCTCCCCCTCGAGGATGGCATCGAAGGTCGAGTTCGACTTGACATCCGGACGGCCTTCCAGATCGAAGGAGAAGTACATCGAGGCCTTCTCCTTGACCGGAGTGCTCTCATTGATCGGATACAGGTCGTCCCTCTTCACCGATCCCGCCTCCGGTGACTTCATGACTGCTTCGGTGTCGGGACCACCGGCGAGCAGATCCGCGAAATGCGGGTCCGCGATGACCTTCGGGGAGGGATGCGTCGACTTGAGTCCCGATGCCGGGATGCGGCCTTCCGCGACACGCACGGCGACGAAACCCCAGGCGCCGCTGTTGCCCTTGGCCCAGCGACCTCCCAGAGAGACCTCCGACCCCTTCTTCAGGCGATCGAAGTCCGCGACCGCCTTGTGCAGGTCACGGTTCTCCATCTCCTCCGACCTGAAATGCACCGGGATGGCGCGCCCATCCGCGCTCTCGCGCACCGACATCGACACGATCGCCGTACTGCGACCGGGCAGGTGGGAGGTCTCGACATCCACATAGGGTTCGTCGACGATCTTCCCGTAGAGCTCCTTCCTCACCCCCTCGTCCCGCTTCTTGGCGAGGACCGCAGGATTGGTGCGTTCGGCCTGCATGCGCTCGACGGCCCCGTAGTCCACCATGGCACCGGACGGCCTGGCGAACATGTGGACATTCACGCCTTCGAGTTCACGATGCAGGATCGGCTCCACTTTCTTCCAATCCAGGCCACCGTTGCCGCAACCCGGCGGCGTGATCGCGACGGACCGGTAACCGCCCTCACGCAGCTTATCGCCGAGTTCCTTCAGGCCGCTCTCCACCCACTGCATCTGCGACTTGTCGCGCCAATCGTCCTTGGTGGCGAGCGCGGCCCACTTGCGGCCATCGGGCAGATCGAACAGGATGGCCCGACCCGGACGCAACTCACCCGAACGGATCGCATCCGCATAGGGCTTCATGACGGCATCGCCCCACTTGTCCCGGAACGCCTCCGCCACGCCCTTCCCCATAACGGGATTGCCTCGCTCGGAGAGACGGGAATTCACCGTATTGACGAGAACCTCCGCATCGTGTTCGACGATGTCTCCCGATACGTATTCGAGACTCTCGTGCGGTCGCTTCTTGAAGGCCATGTGCAATCCCTTAGGAAAATATCCATCCTGAAAGGCATTATGCCATCCCGACACGGGACCCGGCAAGAGATTAGAGGAACGGAAAGGAAAAACGCATGAGGAACATCGAGAGGGCCGGACGCATGCTCGCCGGTCTCGTGATAATGGTCCTTGGGACAATCATGGTCGCGGCCATGGTGGACATGGGCAGTTACGCGCGCTGGGAGGAAGCCGGCCTGCACGACATCGTCTCCTATGCCTTCAGCCTGTGCTTCGCTCTCGGCATCGCCGCCGCCGGCGTGTTGATGGTGCTGAATCCTCCCATCAGGGGGACCCGCATATGGTAGGGGAGAGCCGTATCCAAATGGAGAACCCGGATGGGGAGAGGGCAGAGGCCGCCCGCTGGAAGGGCGAGAAGGTTCCGCACGGCTCCGAGATGGCCGCCATGGTGCAGGAGGCATTCGAGAGCGGCGATTCGCTCGACCGGATCGCACGGACGACCTTCCAGGCCGGAAGGCACCATCACCTCGAATTCATCCTGTTCGCCGTCGGGGGAATGGTGGCGATCTTCGGTGGATTCCCCCTGATCAAGTACCTGGTGGAAGACGGAGAGCGGATGTCCGCGATCATCGGAGGATTCATGCTGTTCCTAGGAATCTGCACGATCCTCGTCGCGGGGTACATGGACGCGCGCAGGAGCGAGGAGTTCGGCAAGTCCTACCAGGCACACCACGACAGGGTGAGGCGCAACCTGCTGAACAGGTTCTTCGAATAGGCCCGAGACGGGCATCATGGAAAAGATGGAAGAAAGGAACGGAAGAATGGACGAAGGCGAAGCGGCGATCGCGATCGGCGAGGCCCTCAAGGATGCGGACATGACGGTGCGTGCGCTCGACACCGGAGAGATCTTCGTCGAGATGCCGGACGGCAGCAGGTTCGCACTCAGCGTCGAGGAGGTGGACGAATTCCCCATCGACCTCGATGACGAGGAAGAAGACGAAGACGGGGAGGACGACTGATGCCGCGCTGGAACGAAACGGATCACGGCCTCGCCGACAAGCGGACCCCTCCCGATTTCCGCTGCATCGAATGCGGAGCGGAGCCCCGTCTCACGGACGGCCGCGAGATCTATCCGCACCGCCCCGACCTCGCATCGAAGCGCTTCTACAAGTGCGACACATGCCCCTCCTCGTACTGCGGCTGCCATCCCGATACGACGACTCCGCTCGGCTACCCCTGCGGGGACCGGACCCGCAAGGCACGCAGCGCCGCGCATGCCGTCATCGATCCCATCTGGCGCGACAGGCTCGCGGACAGGAAGACGGTCTACTTCGAGCTGGCCAGGCGCCTCGAGATCCCGCGTGACGAATGCCACGTCGCATGGATGACGGAAGAAGAGGCAGGGGATGCCGCCCGTGTCGGCGCCGAGATCCGGAAGGACATCGAGGCGAGGGCGAGACAGTGAGCGGATCAGGACGGGAGACACGGACGGGCGATCACGCCGCGAAGGCGACCTACGTCTTCCGCGAGAACTGGTCGGACGACCATCGGCCCTACACCAACCTGCTGCACGATGACGAGGATCGCCTCGTCGGGCAGGTCTCGCTGCTGAGGGACCTGTTCGCGAAGTCCGGTGCACAGGACGGCGACGAGATCGAGATCATCGTGAAGCGCACCGGCTCGCGGCCCTTCGGCGAGCGTCGCATCGTGCTGAAGGGCGATTATCCGAACAACGCCTATCTTCCCGAGACGGACGAGGAGATGGAGGAGCGGCTCGGACGGACGGAAAAGGACGGATCATGAGCAGACCACCCTGGGGCCACACCTCGCGAAGGTGCCTGCGATGCGACAAGGTCGGTCCACGGGTGGCGCACGGCTTCGGATACATCCACGCCTACTGCCGCACCGAGGACGAAGCCAGGGCCGCTCGCAAGAGGCAGCGTGACAGACGGAAGGGTACTCCTGCATGAGAAGACCCGATCACGACCTCCATCTCGTCCGGGAACACGATGGCGGTCACGAATTCATCTTCGTCGCCACCCACAAGGGCACCATTCCCTTGCGGGAGGGAGGACGGACCTACAACGATGTCGTGGCCTTCCCGATGAAGCATGGTCTTCCCGACGAAGGCGTCACCTATCCCGTCGTCCACGACGACGAGACCGTCGGCATCATGCGCACACCGACACGGAGGACCAGCTACCGGGCCATGCCCGCATCGGTCAGACGACGCTACGAGGACTGGGCGAGGACGCACTGATGCATCGAGGCACATACCGGGAGGAAAAGCTGATCGCAGCCCTCAGGCCATTCGCCATGGTGGCGGTGCACATGCCGGTGGAAGCCATGGAAAAGGACGACTTCGTCGCGGTGGATGACGAGCATCCCGACATCATGCTGAGGGCGAGGGATTTCCAGTACGCCTTCGAGATCGTCACGCGCATGGATCCGGCATTCACCACGGGCGGTCCTCGCAGGATCACGCTCCTCGAGCGCACGTTCGGAAATCCTAGATGGGGGTGGCTGGCCTATACCCTCCTCGGCCTCACGGGAGGCTTCGTATCGGCACGTGCCCACGAATGGGCCGCCTCCATGAGCGAGGTCATGGCACGCCTCATCCAGGCATAGACAATTTCGGGCCGGAACCAGCCCGTCGGCTTCAGGCCGCGACAGCGGTCGGCTCTCCATGAGGAGGGCCAGGCGAACGGTTCCACGATAAGACGACCCACGCACAGACCGAGAACCAATGCATCCCACCCATCCGGGGAGGAGCGGTTCGCGAGGCGTGGTCGCAACGAAGCCCCGACCACCCGCGACGCGCATCGCCGGCAGCAGCCACAGACGCATATCCGCAACCGCGCCTCCCATACGGAGAAGTGAAATGAAGACCGAACTGCACAAGGAAATCGACGGCATCCACGCAGCGCTCAAGGCGCGGGGAATCGACCTGAAGAGATCCGACGTTATCGAGAGCATCGCCATCGGACGCGGATTTCGCAACGCCCACGAAATGATGGCCGCAGGACAGACGGAAGACAAAGCCGACAACCCCTTCGTCGAAGAGACCTCGCAGTCGATGATGGACGAGGATGAACGCGATCTGCGTCATCAGCTGCGCCTGCGTACCCTTGAGGTCGAACAGCTGCGGGAGGACATCGAATGCACGGAGATGCGCTCGAACTTCGACTGGATCGGCTGGAAGAAGACCATCAAGGCCATGAAGAAGGCCGCGCACCACGGCAAGGACCCGATCAGTGACGAGGATCTCATGCTCGTGCGGATGGCCGTCTCGGACAACCACTGCAAGTCCAGTTCCGCAGAGCGGAGTTCGGCCGAATACCGCGTGATGGAACTCGCCAAGAAGCGCATGCCAGGCATCCTCTCGCGTCTCGATGCCGCAGAGGAGCTTCTGGGCAAGGGCGAGATCATGACCGGACCGATCCTCGAGGCGATCAAGGGAATGCTCGAGGTCGAGGCCAACAGGGACGGAGACCTCTTCGACGACTACTTCCTGCCCGATCCCGACAACGATCTCGACGAGGACCAGCACGGCGTCCTGCGCGCGGCGAAGGCATTCTCGATCGACGATCTCCACACGCTCAGCGGCATGGACGAGGACGAGATCCGCGAACGCATCGAAGAACTCGAAGCCGACATGGACAGCTGCCAGACCGGGCCCGCAAGCGTCCGGATCAACGTGGCCGAAGCAGTCGAGGCCCTGCGACGCGGCGAAGGTTCGGTCCTGCTCCACAAAGAGCTGATGGCAATGGCGCGGGCGGTCGACATCGATCCGCGCGGCACCAAGGGCGTCATCTATCCCAAGCACGAAGGCTGACGACCAGAAAGGGGAGGGCCGCGGTCCTCCCCGACGTCGATCACGGAGAACGAGAGATCTCCGGAGAAAGGAAAAAAGCAATGGCCATGCAACCGCTGGATCCCAATACCCATCCGAGCTGGCTTCAGCGCCACATGCAGAACTTCAGGAGCGACATGCATCAGGCAGCGCAAGCCGCACGGAAGGAGACCGATCCCGACAAGGCGCTGAACCACGTCGGTGAACTCGCCGATCAAGTCGAATTCCTGGGATCCGTCGTCACCGCATTGGTGAACCACGTCGCGCGCCAGCGCTGAGGAGAGCCGCATTGAACGACAATCTGCCCACTCCTTCCAAGGGGACACCGTTCAAACGGGAGGATGCGATACTCCCGCAAGGCGGGCAATACTGGATCTACAATCCCGAGGAAGACGATGGTCGCAGGCATCCCGTCAAGGGCAGAGCATATCTGATCAAGCAGGTCCACGTCATCGATGGCGAGATCCATTCGCTCGAGACGGCGCATCACCCCGAATCAGATCAGGGCGGCGTTCGCATCTCGATCGACGAGTTCCTCGATAAGTTCGAATACACCGACCAAGGCGAGACGATCCGCGCGGCAGAGATAGGGAAGGTCACCACGACGATCTCCGAACTCCAGCGCCTCCTCGCCGACCACACACGCGAAGCCTCCGGCCCTTCGCAGGACGACGGAGCTGGCATGCTCACCGGTCCGCGGGTGAATTCACCCGACACGGTCAACGCGCTCGTGACGTCGGGGAAGAGCGTCGCCGAGATGACGCAGGGCATCGAGGCCAGGCGCCAGACCATGATCGAGATCTCGGAACGCATCACCGAAACGGCGAAGTCCATCGAGACCGAGACAAAGAAGCTCGCCCGCTTCTACCAGGAGAAGGCCGGAGCTGCGCTCGCATCGGTCAACGACGTCCTGCTGCAGGCCGAACACCTCAAGAAGGGCATCACCACGCTGGGCCTGTTCGCCGGGGACGGCGTGGAGGTCAACCTTGTGCGCGACGGCAAGCCGGTGACGGGTGAGAAGCTGACCCTGCGCCAGCTCAAGCTGCATCTCGATGAGGAGCTCGTGTGCCACATCGATGACGAAGGGGGCGCGGACTATACCGCCATCAACGATCTGGGTGCGCTGTTCGATCGGGATCCCGATCTCCTCGACCGCATGATCCCCGAAAAGCTCGGGGTCGTGCTCATGCGCTTTCGGCGTAATGAGAAACAATACTCCTTCTCCTGGGCGCGGGGCATCAATTCCGACATCGCCGACATGCTCGCGGACATCGAGGAGAACGCCCTCAACAGGGAGCAGGTGCTGCTCGTGCGGAACGGCGAGAAGGTGTGGGAGGTCCGGGCGACCGATGCCCTCCAGAACATACCCCGCCTCTTCCCGCGCGAGCGGGATCTGGACGATGTCTATCGTCAGCGCTCCCACGCCTTCCGAGGCATCGAATCCTCGATGATCACGCCCAAGGATCTCCAGTATGTCGAAGCGCGCGGCAAGTTCGAGCAGATGGCACTCGAATACCGCCGCGTGCTCGTCCTCCTGTGGGGTCTCGATCAGCGCCTCCAGCTGTTCGGTCACTTCTTCGACCGCCAGCGCCACCAGACCTTCCTCACCGCAGAGTTCCAGGAGGAGTGCCTGAACTTCATCGCGGACGAGGAGGACGTCCTCATGGAGGGTAGGCCATCGGTGCATCGCTATCGCGAGACACTCAACCTCGACGTCGAGGCCGGTAGCCGGATCATCGTGAAATGGCGCGACATGATCAACATGGAAAGCTGCCCCGCCATGGTCGAGATCAACCAGAGGACCTGCGCGGAGCAGCTGAAGTACAATCTCAGGCGAGAGCGGGAGCTCGTTACCGTGGAGCGCCGAGGCGGCAAGCTGATGGTTCCGGTCGAGGCCACGCACCCGTGGCGCGACACCGTGCGCAGATTCTATGTCGACATCGATCGGGGCGACCTCCACAGCTACATCACGCTCGATGCGATGCGCACCGAGGACATCAGGTGGTACCTCGCCAACCGCGTGGCACGAGCCGACTACCTCTCCTACATACGAACCTTCCTCATGGCCTACGACATCCTCAAACCCCAGGAGGAGGCCGAGGCGTCCGCCATCGCGAACATGATCGAGAGATCAGGGGGACCCGCGAAACGCGACACGGTGATGAAGGCACTGACCCATTGGCGCATCTCCTCGGCCGACAAGGTCCTTCCCACCGAAGACGAAGACGCACTGGAGAAGGCCAAGAAGTCGATACTCGGACACGCCGAACTTCTCTCGGGAAGCATTCCCGAGGAGACCATGGAAACGGCCCGGACGATCTCGAAGGAAAGCGGCTCCTACCGCGTGGGGCTCACCATCGGCGGTGAATACGTGGCCACGCGCGATCACCCGGACAGACCGGCGAACGTCCCCTTCCCCTGGGTACAGGAGCAGATCTTCAGCAGGAACGGCAAGCTCGTCAGGGAGCGCTTCCACCGCACGAACCTGGAGCGGACCGACGTCGCTCTACTCATCGAAGGCAAGTCGACGCCTCAGGACCAGACCATCGCCAAGATGCGACGGCGGGACTATGACGGGGAGGATGATCCTTCCTCGATCATCGCGATCATGAGGGCCATGCACCGGCCCGAGACGACGAATGCGTGGCGCATGATCATGGAACCGGAGACGATCGCCGAGGAGCGCGAGTCGCATTTCCGTCTGTCGAGGAAGCCCAAGGGCCGGAACGAGCCGGTGCATTGCGATCTTCCGCTCGCGATCACCCGACACAGGGACTACGTAAGCGTCCTCTACCTGTCGGTCCGCCCGATCGACGCCATGGCCGCCCTCGGAGGGGAAGCCGGTGCACACGCCCGGCAGTTCTGTGACACGTGGTTCGCATTGCCCCAGAGGGCCTGGGACAACATGATCCATCGCGGACCCATAGGTTTCGAGACGAGTTCGCTCGCAACCCGTCTGGATCTCCAGCCGGCGCTCGGCGACGGCGGCCACATGGACCGGCCGGAATACGCCCTGAAGGATGCGGAAGTGCTCGAGAAGACGCCGCGATACGATGAGATCATGTCCCGATTGACGCAGCTCGGATGGATGAAACCCGAGAAGGAAAAGAGCTGATGGCAGGATTCGTAGACCGGCGCCTGATGAAGCGCGACATGGCGATCGCCGAGGTCGAACAGATGGACAGGAAGTTGGCCGCCTATGCGGAGGAATTCGGCCTCGCTGGTGACAACATCCCGAAAGTGATCGGGGCCAGCGACGAGGACGCCTGGGTGGAGACCAGGTACCTGGTGGCATGGGGGTGCGAGCTGAAGTCATGGAACGAGAGCGAGCCCCGGAAACACGCGGTCCACTACGCTTCCCCATGCGATCCCCAGGACCTCGGTGGCTTGCGAGAGCTGAAGCTCCTCGAGGGCGACAGGGCGAGCCCCTCGGATCTGAGGCGGATCGCCCTGTCGATCGGCAGACATCGCGAGATGATCCAGGAAGGAGTGGATCCGCGGAGCAATCCGCTATGGAGCTTCGCAGCAAGCACCTACGCGAAGGCCGTCGTGCTCGATCACCTCCGTCGGCATGGACGTCTCGACCTCAACAGCAAGAGCATCGAAATGGACGGACCCGTCATCGGGCTGTCCTTCCGTGCAGAATGGACCCAGAGCCTCAAGTACATCGACCAGGGGCGGATCAGCATCAGCGGAACGCTCCGCGTGCCCGAGACCGTGAGGATCGGACTCGATATCGAGAGATTCGAAGGGCAGCCACTGTCGAGTCTCATCGACGGCAAGGCCTACGAGGACATCACCATCGACAGCATCCACGTGCCCGAACGCTACGAAGACGATGACGACGATAGCGACGAGATCTCGATCACAATCACCATCAAGGGCAGGATCGAACGTCTCGGCAAGGCCCCATCGACCATTCCCGAAGGAAACCCCCTGACGCGCTGGCTCGAACTCGCGCGCGGCTGAAAAGGAGACAGAGATGAAGACCTACACCATCGGCTTGACGCGAACCGTCAGTCACACCGAGACCGTCGAAGTCGAGATCGAGGCCGACACCCCCGAAGAGGCCCGGCGGAAGATGCTGGACCTGCCCTCCGAATGCAACGACAGCTGTCCCGACGGCGTCATCGAGGGCGATGCCGACGAGATCGGTGACTGGGAAGTGGAATCGGTCAACAGCGATGACGCCGACCAGGCCGAATGCCTCCGGATCCTGCTCGGCCGCAAGGCCGCCTGAAACCCGAGAAAGGAAATACACGACATGACCGACAAGAACGAAGAGGTCCTCGCCGGCTTCGACCAGTCCATCTCCGATCATCTCAACACCCATGGTGACGAGATCCGCGAGGGCGCGGACATGATCGACGAAGAGGACGGGAGACGCTCCGAGACACTCGACGACATCATCAGCGAGGCCAAGGGCGAACTCGGGGCCAAGGCCGCCAACACGGCAGGGGATGACGAAGCCGAGGTCGCGATCGAGACGGTCGAGCGCTGGATCACGAACAACGTCTACAACTCGACGACCGATCGCCGCGTAGCCGCCGCTTATGCCTTGCTCGGCCGGGAAGCCGCTCGGGACCGTCTCGGACTCGAAACGAAGACCTGGCGCCTCACCATCGATGAAGTCCAGCAGCATCGCCGGATCTACACGGTCACGGCCGCCACCAAGGAAGAAGCCATCGAGCTGGCCGAACGCGGAGAGACCGTAGCGGAAGAGGATGTCCGTCTCGTCGGCATCATCTCGCGCGACAACGCCGAGGTCATCAAGGACTGATACCTCAACGAATGGATTCGATCTCCGACACAAGAAGGGAGGGCGTCAGGACCTGCGGAAGCACCCTGGCGCCGCCCTTCCCGTCATAGAGGACGTAGAAGGGGATCGAGTTCCGACCGTTCTTCTCCAGGAAGGCGGTGATCTCCGGGTCGCCATTGGTCCAGTCACCGGTCATCACGACGACCCCGGCCTCTTCCAGCGCACCGATGACGACTTCATCATCCAGAGCGACCTTCTCGTTGACCTTGCACGTCAGGCACCAGTCGGCGGTGAAGTCGAGGAGGACCGGCGTCCCGCGCGAGACGGTCTCCTCGAGGATCGTCTCGGAGAAGACCAGCCCGTCCTCCGGCGTCCGTGTCTCCGCCCTCACGGATCCGATGTCCACGGACGAGAACGCAGCGACGACGACGAGCGATATGCACGCGGTCAGGATGCCGGACATGCGGGCGGAGCGACCCTTCCTCTGACGAACGCCCAGGTATGCGAGACCGACGGAGATGATCGCCACGAACACGACCGCCGCCGCTAGCCCGATCATCCCTGTCTGACGCCACAGGACCCATGCCAGCCACGCTGCGGTCAAGGCCATGGGAATGGCCAGGATCCTGCGGAGAGAACCCATCCAGCGACCCGGACGGGGCAGCCGCGTCCTGATCCACGGGACATAGGCGACAAGCAGGAACGGAGCGGCCATACCGAGACCCAGACCGGCGAACACGGCGAGAGCCGCAGGCACCGGGAGTACCAGCGCAGCACCGAGCGCACCCGCCATGAACGGCCCTGCACACGGCGACGCGATCAGGGCAGCCATCGCTCCCGTACCCGCGGCGCCCCGGAATCCGGGAGACGACAGACCCGCGCTCCTTCCCAGTTGAGCGAACTCGAACACGCCCGAGAGGTTCAGCGCGATGACGCTGACGAGGCCGATCATGGCAAGGACGAACAACGGCGATTGAAGCTGGAACGACCAGCCCGTCGATGTGCCGACCTCGCGGAGAGCCAGGATCACCGATCCAAGGGTCACGACCGAGAGGACGGTGCCGAGGGTGTATCCGAGACCTTCCCGCCTGGCGAGGTCCTCGTCCGAAGCCGAATGGGCGAGGGAGAGCGCCTTGAGGGAGAGGATGGGGAAAACGCACGGCATGAGATTGAGGAGCAGTCCTCCCATCACCGCCGCGATCAGGATCCCGATGAAGGACTCACCAGCCGTGCCCACGGTGACCAGCGAAGGCAGCGCCACCAGGCCGGCCTGTGACGACACGGAAGGGGATGGCGATCGCAAGGGAGCGTCCACAGCTTCCGTCACGATAGTCTCATCAGTGGGTGACATCTCCACGCCATCCGACGACGCCACCTCGGGAGGCATCGCTCCCGTGTCGGGCCGGACTGGCGGCTCCCTCCATTCGGCCGAGACGACGACGGCATCGCGGCCATCCTTCACCAGACCCTCGAACATGCCCCTCTTCTGCGCCGGATCGGCCGGATAGACGATCCGGATACCGTCATCGGTGGTGGACGTCTTCGCGGATACGGAAGCGTCGATCCAGCCCTGTCCGTACGGGATCAGGATCGCCGACGCGGATCTGCCTCCCGGGAGCGAGAGGACGAAGCGACCGTCGACATAGGAAAACGTGCCCCTGGCCGTCGTCGAGGGAATGCGGGCCTCCGCCTGCCTTATCCTCGAGAGCCCCGGATAGTCCGTGTCTCCGGATCCCGCCACGAGCACCTTCTCCAGCGTCCGGGATTCCGGAACGCACTGCGTGGCCGAGCAGGCCAGCCAGCTCACCTCGGCTGTCAGCGGAATGGGCTCGCCCGGCGCGATCCCGTTGGGGATGCGCATGGTCGTCAGCAGGGCGAAGGAGCCCTCATGGACGAAGGATACGATGCCCTGGACATCCATGACCTTAGGGACCGGATGCCTGAGATCCGAGAAGATGAAGTCCCCGGGCGCCCTCCAGCGTATCCGGGGCGGAGCCCCTACCTCTCCGGGGTTGCGCCAGTAGGCGTGCCATCCCGGTTTCGCCTCCATCACCAGCGCGACGCGAACGAGCGATCCCGGCCTGGGGCTGAGCGTCTCGAACACGAGGTCGGGCTCGATGCCGCGCGACTGCGCGTGAGCCGGACCGGACCACAGGGACAGTATCGTCAGAAATGCGATGAAGAGGCGGAGGCCTGCCGACATTCGTGCTCCAGAGGATCCATCGGCGGATCAGCCGACAATGGATCCGTTATAGGATGGGAAGCCTTCATTCCCAATGAACGGCCCCGAGTTCAACAAGGAATTCCCGCATGCAGCAGAACGACCTCTTCAGGGCGCCCCTCGACAGGTCCCCCGTGGCCGTCGCATGGGGAGCGGGCGTCGATTCCACCGCCATGATCATAGAGATGCATCGACGAGGAGAGCCCATCGACATCGTGCTCCACGCGCTGACGAAGTGGGAGAACCCCCTCACCGACAGGTATGTCGAATACTTCACCGAATGGATGGACGGGCAGGGCATCCCCAGCGCACGCGTACAGAACTTCCCGAAGCGGATAAAGCCGGGTGTCCCCATGTTCGACGGGCTCTACGAGAAGTGCCTGGCCTATTCGGTCCTGCCGGGTGTCGCGCTCGGCTACCACACCTGTGCGGCCTGGGCGAAGCTGACGCCCCAGAAGACATGGTACCGGTCATGGGACATCGGCCAGCAGGCGATCCGGGAAGGCAGGCGGATCATCCAGTGCGTCGGCTTCGATGCCGGCCCCAGGGATTCGGTGCGCTACGCCGATCGCGAGGGATACGACGATCCGATGTTCGAGATGAGATATCCCCTGCGCGAATGGGAGATGGACCGCGAGGCCTGCGAGAAGGTCATCAGCGACGCCGGCCTCGCAGTCCCCCCGAAATCCAGCTGCACCGGGTGCATCGCGACACAGCCGATGGAGCTCGACACCTTCCCCCCATCCGAACATGCACGACTCGTCCTCCTGGAGGCGCGCGCCGAGCCGCGCCTCCGCAACTGCGACGGCCTGTGGCGAAAGCCGATCAAGGGGCGGAACGGAGCGATCCCGAGACCCGGCTCCATGACACAGCATCTGAGAGAACGGGAGACACTGGTACCGGGGGAGATAGACCAGATACGGAACGAGGCCGTACCCCTGCTCGATGCCTGGTGCTCGACGATCGGGGACGATCCCGTCGAGGAACGGCCGGAGATATCCACATGGCTGCGACAGTTCGATCGCGTCCATGCGGAGATGTCGCGGACGGGTGGGCTGCGGCCCTATCCCGTGACGATGGGAGCGCCATCATGAGGGAGCATCACGGCGCCCTTCCACCACGAAACGAACAAGGAACGGAGACCAGAACCATGAACACCCGCATCACCTACAGCTATCGGGACGCAGGCAACTACAAGGCCGACGGAGAGGCGATCATCACCGGATCCGCGAACGCGGCGCAGGAAGAGGCCCTGAGGTACGCTGCGCTCCACGAGGACGGCGCGGACCTCTTCGTACCCGAAAGCATGGGCTGGGATCGAGCTTCCCTGCATCCGTGGGACGATTCGATGGATCATCCCTATCACCGGATCGAGAGCATCGAGGTGACGGACGAGGCCGCTACCGACAAGCGGAACATGCGCGCCATCATCGAGACGTTCCGATCAGTGGACTGGGAGGCGGAGGGTGCCCGGCATTCGGGCGACGCATCGTTCACGGGTGTCCCCGGAGAAATCCGCACCCATCCCTACGGAATTGCGGCCTCCGCCATCATGACCTAGAACAGGCCACTGCCAAACCCTACCAGTCCAGCTCTTCTTCAGGACCCCCATGACCCGAACATCCAGGACCCTGGCCATTGCCGCCATCCTCGCCTCACTCGTCGGCTGCAATGACAGTTCCGGCCCGCAGTACACCAATGCCGAAGGAGAGGCTGCGACCGGGATCGAGATCGCAGCCAGCAAGTCCCAGACCGAACGCGATGCACGTGACCGTACTGCGATCGGCATGCGTGAGAAGGCGATGGAAAACGAACGGAAAAAGCTCCTCATCCAGAAACGCGCCGGTGCGGTGCTGACGCCCGAGGAGGAGGCCATCATCGCTGCCGGACCCGCCAGGATCGAGACGGAGAACGAACGACGGGCCCGACAGCGTGCCTACGATGAAAGGCAGAGGGCATCCGCACTCGAGGTCGTCACGGAGGGTCCGGGTCCGGAGTGATCCTCACGCTTGCGCGCAGGCAAGCGGAAACGCGCAGAAACAGTCTATCGGAATGTCGATTTCCATCCTACAACGACCGAGGAATTCGTCTGACGAGGGAAATCGACATGGTCCGCAGAACATCAATCATCATCGCACTGCTCATCAGCAGTGCCCCTGCGGCGCTCTCGGCCCAGAGGGCGCCCACCACTCCGGAAACGACCGCTCCCGCCACGGGCGAGATCATCATGCGTCGGCCCATCCCCGGGACCCGTGGAAGTTCCACACCGGTCACGCCATCCAATCCGGAGGGCGAAGAGGAGACCATACCGCAACCGGACGGAAATCCGGATTACAGCGGCATAAACGCCACCTACTATGCGACGGCATCGTGCGAGAGCAACAGCATCTCGCTGACATGCATCGAGATGCAGAACAACGGTACGACGGTGACATTCCAGACGACCAGCAGTCTGGGCGCATGCGAGTTGCAGGATGAAAGCACGCCGGACTATCAGTACGCCGTAGCGAATGGCCCGATCCCCGAAGGGGGCGTCATCGTGCCCCCGCAGGAGGGGCTTTCGTCGTACCAGGGAGCGGAATGCCGGAGCACCGGCATAGAGAGCGTTACCTATCATGCCGTCTCCTGTGGGTCGGAGGGCGACGGTCGTACGCCTGCGGCGCCCACGCAATGTTTCGAAGTGAACGTCGAGACCGCCAATGGTGAGAGAAACGTCACGGGCGCAGATGCGCCCGATGGCGCGTGCGCGCAGGATTACAGCTATGCGAACGATCCCGCATACATCGACCTGCTCTTCGATTACGGCCTGAGGGAAGCCAGCTCCGCCGGCTTCTCGGTCTGCAATGCGGAGAACGAACCCGGCTTCTTCGTGGATTCCGGCTCTTGCAAGACGCAGAGCGACACCCAGGCCGACGGCAGCACGAACATCACGACCTATTACGACTGGGACTGCTACAAGATCTCGAACTTCACGATGACCGAGCAGTCAACGGGCCGAGGCACGGCCATGGTTCCGAGCTACGATCTGAACTCGATTTCGGATCTGCGTTGCCGCACCGCCTCGCAATCGGCAGAGGACCGGCAGACGATCGCCAATTATTTCGTTCCGAGCTACAACGACCCTGAACTGGTCGATACGACATGCAAGGGAAGCATCGGCGTCCTCGACGACTACAGGATCGAGGTTGGTCCCGACCCCTACAACACGATCCACCGGAGCACCGAGCAGTTCTTCAACAAGCGCGAGGATTACTCCGTCGACGCACGCGACAGTCACATCTACGAAGAGCAGTATGTCTATTACTGTCACAGATATGCTGGAAGCATATTCGAGATAGGTGCCTCGAACCCGGAGGCATTCACCGATTCCCTCTATGTCGCGCATCCTCGTTCCACCGGTTTCGAAAACGAGCCGGATTGCTATGGGATGGCAGAGCAGGAAGCCGCCAGGCTCGCCCCGCCCCAACACCCCGACTGCCCGGCGATCTGGTCGAAGAACGATGCCGCGGGATACGAGGTCGGAACCGTTGAGACGTTCTGCAGGCACGATGGCCAGGTAAACGGCACAAATACCGGATACCCGAACTCCGGCAACATCAGCACTTACCAGAGAATCCCCGGTTACGTGGGCTTCGGAAGTCCGGGTCCGGGTCCAATGTAGCTGTAATCAATATATCAAAAATCCGAAAAGCCCGCATCCAGCGATGCGGGCTTTTTCGTGTTCTGAAAGGATCAAGATGACATCAACCCGTAGAGGCATCCTCGTGGACACGTTCGCCGGCTTCGGCGGTCTCTCCCTCGGCATGGAGCAGGCCGGCTTCGACGTACAGGTCGCAGCCGATGTCGAGCCGGTGAACGCCGCGACACACGAATATCTCTATAGCTACGGAAAGTCCCTCTGTCTCGATCTCCACGAGGACCAGAGCGAGGCGATCCGCAGGGCCCTCCCGGGTGGAAGCGAGGTCGATGCCCTGACCATGGGACGCCCGATCGATGCGATCGTCGGAGGTCCTCCCTGCCAGGGCATCTCGGCGATCGGACAGAAACGCGGCGACGATGATCGGAACCGGTTGATGGAGAGTTTCATCGACCACGGCATCCGGCTCGAGGCGAAGTACCTGGTCATGGAACAGGTCCCGACCCTGCTCCAGAAGCAGAACGAGAACATCGTCGATTCGATCAGGGAGCGCCTCCACCGCGCCGGATACGGCATGGTGGATCCACAGGTCCTGCGCGCGATCGACTTCGGCGTCCCCCAGCGCCGGGAACGGGTCTTTCTCCTGATCCATCGCGGCGACATGCCCGCGCCCAGTTATCCGATGCCCACGCATGGCGTCGAGGGCGACATGTTCTCCAAGCCGACACCCACGGTCGCCGATGCCTTCGACGGCCTTCCCGACTGCGACGACTTTCCGGAGCTGTGGAACAGGGACTGGGTGGAAGCGGACCCGGCCATCCCCGGCAATCGCTATGCCCGCCTGATGCGCGGTCTCGAGAACGATGCCGAGGACCTCTCCTACAAGCGCGACTGGAATCCGGGAATCCTGACCTGTTCGCAGCGGACACGGCACGAGGAGAAGTCCATCGAGAGGTTCATCTCGACCCCACCCGGCCGCAACGAGCCGATCAGTCGGCGCCATCGCCTCGATCCCGACGGACAGAGCCTGACGCTGCGTGCAGGGAGCAATGCGGAGCACGGGTCCTTCACCGCCGTCGTCCCGATCCATACCAAGGGAACACGCGTCATCACCGTTCGCGAGGGCTGCCGACTTCATGGTCTGCCCGACTGGGTCCGTCTCAGCACCAGCAAGATCGCGGCATATCGCCAGCTCGGTAATTCCGTGATTCCCGCAATGGGTCGCGCTGTCGGACAGCAGATCATGAAGGCTCTGGACCTCGCCCCGGAGGCTCCTTCCGACATCATCCCGTATGGCTCCGAGGAGCTCCTGTCCAGCACATCCATCCGGTCCGTTTCACGGGCTGCCTGACATCCTCACCCATCCAGCAAGAAGAAGGACAATCTCATGACCACCGTAAAGAACATCACGCTCTACTGCACCGAAGGCTCGAGCGACAAGGAATACCACGTAATGCTCGAAGAAGGCGATGGCGGATATCTCGTCAATACCGCTCATGGCCGACGCGGTAGAGCACTGAAGCCAGGTACCAAGACTAAGACACCCGTCACTCTCGAAGCGGCCACCAAGATCTATGACAAGCTCGTGAAGGCCAAGATGTCGGATGGCTACACCGAGGCCGCGAGCGGCGCACGCTATGTCGGCACCGACCTCGAGGAGCGCGACAGCGGTCTCTCGCCGATGCTCCCCACCGCCATCACCATGTCCGAACTCGCCAGGCTCACCGATGATCCGGCCTGGGTTTTCCAGGAGAAATTCGATGGCGAGAACCGCATCCTGGTGTCCGAGAACGGCAGCCTGAAAGGCGTCAACCGCCGCGGTCTCTTCTGCTCCATGCGGGCGGAATGGTCCGACAGCACCCCGACCTGCGCAGGCGGGCGCACCGTAATCGCCGGAGAGGACATGGGTGAACGCTTCGTCGCCTTCGACCTCATCGAGCACAATGGCGAGGACGTCTCGCGGATGCCTCTGCGGGACCGCAAGGGACTGCTCGCCGGCATCGCCCTGACCTGCCCCTGGATGGAGAAGATCGAGACCGCCTACGACACGCAGGCCAAGCGCGCCATGCTCGCCCGTGTCGAGGCTGAAGGAGGCGAGGGGATCGTCGCGAAGCGTCTCGACGCCCCATACACCGGGGGACGCAGCGCCGCCCACCTGAAGTTCAAGTTCCAGGAGACCGCCACGTTCGAAGTCACCAGGGTCAACGACCAGCGGTCCGTGGCTCTCGGTCTCTACGCGGCCGACGGGAGCATGGAGGATCTCGGCAATGTCACCATCCCCGCGAACCACGACATCCCGGCCGTCGGCGATCTCGTCGAGGTCGAATACATGATGCGCTACGAAGCCGGCGCTCTCATGCAGCCGAAATACAAGGGCAGGCGCAGCGACATCAGCGACAGGCCGCTCGTCGATCAGATCACCCGCATCAAGCCGAAGATGGCCGCCTGACGGAACGCAAGGAGAAATGCCAATGACCAAGTCCCTCTACCTCGTGCGAGGCAACGACGTCGACTGCGAGAACCAGGACCTCTTCGTCGTAGCGGACGATCCAGCCGAAGCCATCACCCTGTGGAACGGATGGTGCGTTGAGAACGAGTACCCTCGTGACGACGGCGACGACGATTGCGATCCCGACAACACCTTCGACCCGGAGAACGTTCGCGTAATCGTAAAGGACGTCACCGGGACAGAACACGATGGCAAGCCCTCCCATGTCGTCGAGTGGCCCGATCTCGTCGTCGTATCCTGATGCAAAAAAGGGGAGGCACGCCATCGGCGCGCCTCCCCTTTTTTTTCATCCCCAAACGGGCACCGATATCAAGTGATCACTGGCATCTGTACGTCCCGCCGGCATCGCATCCCACACCAGAGATCGTGGACGCATAGGAAACGGATCCGTTGTTGCACTGCTTGGTGCGCGTCGACAGCGAGTTCGACCCGGCAGTGCACCACTTCGTTCCATGCTCTCGTTCTTCACCGCATTCATCGATGCAGCTCTTGGTCCCGGTGTTCGTGCCTCCGGTGCCCCCGCTCGAACCGCAGCTCGCCTCGCTAGCCTCGAAACCCCGCACCGCACAGTTGTCACCGGAGAACGAGACCACCGACGTGACGCAGGTACCGGTCCCCGGGTCACCCTGCGTGGTGCCGGTGGGACACTTCGGAAAGTTGGCTGCGAAATTGTTGCAGTCCTGCATCACGTTCTCGGTCGTCAGGACCTGTTCGCTGCCGAAGCACTGCGTCGCCTCGCAACCCGACGTGATCTCCTTGGTCTCGGAGGAAGAAGGCTTGGGCTTGCCAACGCATGAGGAGTCAGGGATGGGCGTGCCATCCGAGCGAAGGCAGAAGACCTCCCTCGTCCGGGTGCCCGTACCACAGGTCGTGGAATAGGAAGACCACTCCTCGGACTGCCAGGCAGTAGAGCATCCCGTGAAATTCGCCTCCTGAACCGTCTCGGTCAGGGCAACTCCGGCATTCGTGCACACGCTCGCAGGAGCGTCCTTGTTGCCGACCAGGCAGGTACCCTTGCGCGTCTTGCTCGCCGTGGCGGAACAATTCTGATCATAGATCCATGATCCCCACTTAACCGTGGGCGTGGATTCCGGCGATGTACCGGTACAGCCCGAATAATCGGCGGTCTGCCTCAGCGTCTGCGGCTTGGGATCATCGCAGAAACCATCAGCAACGACCGCGCCCTGCTGATTCTGGCAGGTCACGGTACGCGTCTGGGTCTCGTTGGGCGTGCAGGTCGCCGCCCCCTCGTTCCAGCTGCCGACGACCCAGTCGAAGGAACAGGCCGTACCCACGTATGCCTGCTCCACTTCCGGAGGGCGCGAGGTGGATCCGCAATAGCTCGTGGCCACCTGCTGACCCGTCTGCACGGATACGCAGATCGACTTGTTCCTGCGCTCGACCGGGCCGCAATAGTTCGATTCGTCGACGGGATTGCCGTTCAGATCCGTGACCGTCGACGATGTCTCCCAGCGGAATCCCTGCGTGCTGGTCGCCGGGTTGAGCGGAAGTGGACGGCGCATGTAGATGCTCTCGGCATCCTGCGCCGCCACGGCTGACGGAGTCGCCAACGCCATGGTGACGGCAACCATCGACAACGACATGATCCGGGAGAGCTTCATACGATCCTCATCGAGTTGTTCCGCCCGACAAGACGGATATGAAATAAGACCCATTTTAGGATGGAAAACGAAGATGCGACAACCCCCCAAGACAAGGCTTTCGGTTTCCGATGCGGAAATGACATCCGGATCGGAAGGAAACCTGTGGCACAGCTCGGATGCTCCGCTCACACGTGAGAACGTGGCTCCCGGTCTCCATGCAGGCAGTCGCGAACAGGCCGTCATGAGACGACCGAAGGGGATCCTCCACAGGATCGTACTGGATCGGAAGAGCACGGTCACCCGTATGCGGGACCGGGGACACTGGGAGACGAGACGCATGGCTGGCGCCGCGAGGAGGGCCGATGTCGCCCTCTACCTCAACCGCTTCGAAGGCGTGCATGCCGACGATCTGGACGCGGCCATCCTGAACGCCGATGCCAGCGACGCCGAATTCCGGCGTCTCGTGCCATCGGCCTCGTACAGCTGGATCATCCTACGACCTCAGGCGATCGTGTCGATCGAGCGGCAGGACGGATGACGGGGAGCAAACCGGCGTCCCGTTCATTGTGAGGATGGTATTCAACGAAAGGAGCCATAATGACGGACAGAAGCGACGAGATCTCCACCCTCAATGACCTCATCGGCCACACGCTCGACAGCGCTGACGGCTACCAGGAAGGCGTCAAGACACAGGAAGAGCATCGCTACGGCACGTACTTCTCCCAGATGGCCGAAGAGCGGCGGGTGGTGGTCGACAGGCTGCAGGGCCGGGTCAAGGAGCTCGGCGGCGAAGCGGAGGACGATTCGACCATCCTGGGCGGAATGCATCGCCAGTGGACACACATCAAGGCGGTCTCCACGGAAGGCGACGATGCCCTGCTGAGCTCGATAGAGACGGGTGAAGCGTACCTGCGGGACCGGTACGACGAGGCCCTGCAGAAGGAACTCTCGCCGGAGAGCAGGACGATCGTGCAGGAAGGTCGCGATCACGCGGTCGCCGGACACGAGAAGGCCTCGAGCTTCAAGATCTCCGACTGACACACGGAAGCGTCATTCGATGAGGGAAAAGGGCGGCTCGAGGCCGCCCTTTTCTTTTTTGCGTCTCCCGATGGGAGACCGGGAACGCGGATACCCGGCAAGAGAGGAAAATCCATGAGCGACTGGAATGACGAGGAATACGCCTACAGTCCCGCTCCAACGTCACGTCTCGCAGGCATGGCGCAGGATGCAGGGAATCCCGAACTGGACGATCTCATGGAATGGGGAGAGTTCCATGGCATGCGGAATCTCATCCCGACACGTGAAGGCGCCAACCTCGTGCGGGTCGGACGCCTCTGGCTGATACCCGTGACCGGAGGACAGCCCATCCATCATGACCGGCACATCCTGTCGGAGGAAGGCGGCAGCAGTCACACCTGGAACATCGTGTGCTCGGGTGAAGGGGGCCAGATGCTGGTGACCGAGGTCGCGCAGGACATGTTCAACCACATTCCCCTGACACGCGGTTCGATCATCTATCTCAACACACTCAATCGCCATCTCGTCAGTCGGGCGACCGGTGAGGAGGAGTGCGTTCTCCTCCAGATGTCCTTCACCGAGGAGATGACAGCAGATCGGGCAATCGCCGAGATGGTCGCGGAATGGCGGATCCACGCCTCACGCGCGTGATCCTCCTCATGATCACCCCCTGATGCAACAGGGCTCACGCGAGGAGAGACGGCCACCGGGATAGTCCGAACCATCGCACTTGTAGACCTTCTCCGGCTCCGGCATCTTCAGCTGGCGACGGGCCGTCTGGCAGATGCTGATCGCGTCATCATCACTCGCCGAACCGACGGTCGAGCGGATCTGTCCCTCATCGTAATCGACGACCCAGTCACCGGTCGTGTACTCCGTCCCGAGCGGCATGCTCGAGAGGTAGTCCTTGTCCATGAGCTCGTTCATCGGATCCCCCTCGTCGGGGAACTTGCCGTTGTGACGGTAATAGAGCTCGACCGCCGCTTCGATCTGGGCACCTTCCGAGACGAGACGACCCGCTTCGGCTTCCTCGCTGTACTTCGTGAAGGCGTCACCACCGAAATACAGCGTCATGAGCGCCGCAGCAGCCGCGATCAGGACACCGAAGATGACCAGGATAATGTTGCTCACGTCGTAAGTCCTCACGATGCGACGAAGGATTCGTCTCATCCTCCGCATACCGACCACGAACCGGCATTGCAAGGCCATTCCATCCTGAAAACGCGATGCATTGGTCCGTGCGCGGATCCATCCTAGAACCGGAAGCAAATGACAGGCATCGACAGAACCCCCATCCCGCATGCTGCGGCTTCATTCGCCAGCGCCTTCCTGCTGTTCCTCGTGCAGCCCATGATCGCCAAGGCCGTCATCCCCGTGCACGGGGGTACGGCATCGGTATGGAACTCGGCTCTCCTGATCGGGCAGGTGCTTCTCCTGTTCGGAAGCCTCTACGCCTACAGGATCATCGACGCGAGGTTCCGGGCCACGCCCCGTCATGCCAACCTGGTGGTCACGCTGGCGATGATGGCGGCACTCATCGCGCTACCGGCTTATGCGGTCGTGCGTCCCGTGCCCTCGTTCGTCTCGGGACTTCCTCCGGAGATCGGGGTGCCGCTGCTGATGCTGGCGACCGTCGGCCCCGGCATGCTGCTCCTGGGTGCCCAGAGTACGCTGATCCAGCGATCCTACTCCGTCACGGCGGGAGAGGCCAACCCGTACCCTCTCTACGCCGCCTCCAACGCCGGAAGCCTGCTGGGCCTCCTTGCCTATCCCTTCGTGTTCGAGCCGCTGATGGGGACGAGGGAGCAGATCATCCTCTGGGAGGCGGCGGTCGTCCTCGTCCTCCTCGCCAACTCACTCCTCGTGTCCTTCGGGGCGCCGCTGAGGCAGGAGATCCGGGAAGACGACGATCTCCCACGCACCGGCCTGAAGCCATCATGGATCATCCCGGCCTTCCTCGCGACCGCGATAATGATGTCCGCGGGACAGGCCGTGTCCTCGGACATCATGGCGATGCCGCTCGTATGGATACTGCCACTGGGCGCCTTCCTCGTCGGATACATGACGGCCTTCTCCGGCAGACACGAGAACGACGTCACCAGGAACCTCAAGATCCCGCAGGGCGGCCTGCTCATCCTCGCGGCCGTGACGGCCAGCAGTGCAGTCGCCGTCAACCCCATCGTCGCCGTGCTCGCGGTGGTCTCGATCGGTCTCGTCACCCATGGTCTCATGCGACAGGCATACGAAAGCCGTCCCGCGCCGAACGGGCTGGGTTCCTTCTATCTCTCCCTCGCGTTGGGAGGGGCTGCGGCAGGCGTCCTGGTGGGGATCGTGTCGCCTCTCGTCTTCGACTGGCGATGGGAACTGCCGCTATCCCTGTTCGCCGCCGCCTTCCTCCTGAGGCCCACGCTGCTGCCGTCCCTTCCGGACAGGCGCTGGGCCAGGATCGCAGGGGGATTCATCACCCTCGCTGCCATCTCAGCGGGCACCCTCTCGATATTCCTGCAGACCATCGGGGAAGAAACGGCACGTCAGAGCGCCGGTGTGCTCCTCGTCTGCATCGCCGCCGCCATCCGCTCCACGGGAAGGCCGGTCCGCTTCGCGGCATGGACCCTCTGGCTCCTGCTCTCCATGGGGCTCGTCTCGCAGGGGATCCGTTCCTGGGAGGGAGGCCTGAGACGCAGCTACTACGGCGTCATGTCCATCGAGGAGACCAGTTCGGACGAAGGCGATTCCCTCATCCTCGCGCACGGCTCCACGGTCCACGGTCTGCAGATGCGCGAGGACCCCACGCTACCGACCTCGTACTACACGCCGACCAGCGGTCTCGGGGACGCCATGCGTGCGCTCGGTACGCAGGATCGGCCCACGATCGAGGTCGCGGGTCTCGGTGCGGGGACGATGGCATGCCTCGCTCCCCGGGATTCCCGGCTCGTCTTCCTCGAGATCGATCCCGAGATCGTGAGGGCGGCTACCGAAGACTTCACGTTCCTCTCGGAATGCGCCCCGGACGCACGCATCCTGATCGGCGATGCCAGGCTGCTCGTCGAGAGAGGGAGCAGCCTGGTGGACGCGATCGTCCTCGACGCCTTCACCTCCGATGCGGTTCCGATGCACCTCATGACCACCGAGGCGCTCGACTCCTACGTATCCCGGTTGTCCGAAGACGGATGGCTGATCCTGCATGTCTCGAACCGCTATCTCGACGTGTCATCGCCCATCGCCTCCTGGGCCCGCGCACGAGGTCATCAGGCCAAGATACTCGATGATTCCGAAGTCACCGCGGGGTCGGCAAGCAGATCGGTCTGGATGGCCGTGAGGCCCGATGGATGGAAGGGGGAGGAAAACGGCTGGAAGGCCGACTCGAGATGGAGCGACGCGGAAGGCAACGGCATGTGGACCGACGACCGATCGAGCGTGCTCGACATAATCAGGAACCTGCAGTGAAAGGACGAGCAGCATGATTCTCAATGACAGATGGATACGCGAGAAGGCGCAGAAGAACGGCATGATCGAACCGTTCGTCGAGGCGCAGCGGCGGGAGGGGTGCATCTCGTACGGTCTCTCAAGCTTCGGCTACGACGCCCGCCTGGCACCCGAATACAAGATCTTCTCCAACGTGAATTCCCTGGTCGTCGACCCGAAGGCCTTCTCGGATGAGCTCTTCGTGGACCGAGAGGGCGACCACTGCATCATCCCGCCCAACGGCTTCGTCCTCGGACGGACCGTCGAATACTTCCGCATCCCTGAGGACGTGCTGGTCATCTGCCTCGGCAAGAGCACCTACGCGCGCTGCGGGATCATCGTGAACGTCACGCCGCTCGAACCGGGCTGGGAGGGTCACGTGACGCTGGAATTCTCCAACACGACACCACTGCCCGCCAAGCTCTACGCCGACGAGGGCGTGTGCCAGTTCCTCTTCCTCCAGGGCAACGAACGGCCCGAGGTGACCTATGCCGATCGTGCAGGGAAATACATGGGCCAGCGCGGTGTGACCTTGCCGCGCATCTGAATAAGGTGATACCATCCTGCGCCCGACAGACAGGACAAAGACCATGAGAACGAGAACGATCACGCTGATCTGCCTAGCGACCGCCATGATCGCGGGTCGCGGGATGCTCGGATCTGGACCGCCCACCGCTGTCGGCCGAGGAAGAGGAGGACAGCATCGAGGCCGCCGTCACTCCGACACCGCCGCCCCCCGAGCCGCGCATCGGAGGCGCGATGGAGCCCATCGCTCCGGACACCACCGCGCCTGCCGTCATGGGAGGCGCTGATCCCGCCGGAGGTGCCCTGCGTTATCGTGACAAGGCGGACCAGGTCACGCGGAGCATGCAGGAACAAACGGAGACCAGCGAATCCTACATGGAACGCTGAGAGAACGGATCGAGGGAGGAAGATATGGAGGAGGCACTTCTCGTCATGGCGGCCGGGATCGGCGTCATAGGGATCGCGTTCCTGACACATGTCGTGCGCAGGGAAGCGGCGCAGCAGAAGGGATATACCGGGGTCCAGCCGCCAGCGAGGATCGAGGCACGACTGGAATATGAACGCTCCAGCGGTGGTCTCTTCTACGTCATCGAGAACATGGGCCAGATCGCGGCGCACGACGTGCGCGTCTATCTCCCGCGATGCCACGAGATCGCCAACGGTCGCAGAGGGACGCAGTCCCCGCTGATCGCCGCCGGGATCTCCAAGGTCACACTCCAGACGTACGACGTGATAGGTCCGCGCGACTGCATCGAGATCCCGATCGTGCAGCTTCCTCCCGTGGAGGACAGCGCGAAGGACGTCTACGGACTCGGTCTCGATGCCGAGCTGCGCTGGTCCAACTCCCAGGGCGACATCACCTCTCTCGAGAACATCCTGCCCGTCTGCAGCCGATTGGCGAGGCGGGAACGCATCCCCGCCTACGCCTAATCAGAAACCGCCGGATATCCCGCGCTGGCGCTCGGCCAGTTCGGCCTGCTTCTTCGCGAACGCGCTCTGGGGGAAGGACACGCCTTCGGGAAGCTCGTGCTTCAGCGCTTCGGGGGACAGAGGCACATCGATCTGGAATTCGATCGAAGAGCGCCGGTTGTTGCTCCGGTCCGTCCAGCGCCTCGTCCTCTCGTGGCCATGGGCGATGAATTCATCGCCCTTCCCCATTCTCGCGATACGATCCACAAAGCGACCCCTATCCTCACCCCAGACGGGCTTCGTAACGGAAACATAGGGTTTCCCCTCCCTTTCCGACCGGAGGAACGCGAAGGGATAACCATCGCGCCCGAAGCGGATATCGGGATCCTCGGTCAGCACGAGCCTCCTCACCTCGGTTGCCTCCAGCGCCCGTCCCGCGAGATCGTCCTCGACCGCGCGGCGCTCGTATTCCTGGTTGCGGGCCTCCCTCTCCTCGGAGGTCATCGCCCTCAATCTGCTGAAATCCACCATGTCAGATCCCCATTCCCTGTTCGGCATGCCGAACATCCATGCGAACGGCCTGCTTGACCGTAATCGCTTCCATGTTCTCAAGCCGTTCAGCCGAGATCCTGATCATGCGTGCCATGTTCTCCGGCAGGTTGGCTCCGGTCTCCATGTCCGATCGCAGTTCCATCATGGCGCCGCGCGACATCTCGTGGAACAGCCCCTTCGATTCCTTCTCGAGATCCAGGGCCATGCGCGGATCACGGGAAGCCGCCTCATGGATGCGGAAGGCATCCTCGGACGTCTCGTCCATGGCGAGATCGCCGGAGAGACGTTCGGCCCTCGACTGCGCGGCAACATCAGAGGCGATCCTCACGGCGAGATCGGGCACGGATGCATCCATGGCGACCCCATCAGCGGATACACGGGAGAGAGAGGATGCGATCCTGCGCACATCCGCGCCATCGGCATCGACGTCGAGCGACTCGACCGCCATCGAGGCCCTGCGTGCAGCAGGATCATCGAGAGAAGCGCGATCCGAGGAGAGCACGCGGGACGCGAAGAGTTCGTCCTCTTCGGACGGAGGGGAAAAGAGCCTCGCTCCCGACAGGCGGGATATCTGGTCACCCGTCAGGGACGACGCATCGAAGACGGCATTGCGGATCTCGGGGATGCGATCATCCTCGATCCCGCCCGCTTCCGCCGCCTTCCTGAGATCGAACTCCGCCCCGTCGGCCTCGCGATGCCCGGCGAGGGCAAGCACATGGCGGGCCATGAGACCCGGATCCAGGGAATCCCGCTCCTCCTCCGAAGTGCCCGCCAGGAGGAAGGAGGACGCCACCACGAGAGACGAATTCCTCGTGCCCTCGGACGCGACATCGCGTGCGGCTCTCATCACCGGGACGATGGAGGCAGCTGCCGGATCGTCAGATGGGACATCGGCATCGGGCGTCGCCGCCTCGAACGCGATCCTGGCGGACAGCGCATCCTCGCGCTGCGGCTTGGCCGTGATCATGCGATGGGCTAGTTCGTAGGCGGAAATCTCGGGCATGCGTCACTCCAATGAAAGTCAGGTGCCGCATTATCCTACAAACGTACCTCTCCATCAAGCACCGCACACCGCGGGACGCATATTTCCTCCGGACACGACCTGCCGGAACCTATCACCCGACCATCCCTTGAAAAACCACAGAAAGGCGACATGACATGAGTACCGACAAGGAAAACCCGCTGCAGAAGCTGAAGGACATCGCCAACGGCGTACGGCAGACCCGACCCGACATGCTGGAACTGCGGCCGGAGATGATCGCAGCGGAGGAAGAGGCTCCGATCAACGAGCCGGATGACCTCGAGGTCGACCTGCCCGTCGATCACGGCGCGCCGGATACCCGGACCACGACACCGATCGTTCCTCCGGTGGCCGCACCCGTGACCCACGAAGGGGCGCAGGAAGACGCCGTGGACACGCGTCCCGACCCCGGCACCGCATCCACCATCGACACGTCCGGCATGGATGAAGGCTCGGAGCCCCTGAGGACCGAGCAGACGGACAGCACCGACACCAACGCCACCGATCTCGCGGATCTCCTGAAGGGAAACGCCTTCCCGGCGATCCGTCTCCCCCTGTCCCGGGTCACCAGCTACGACCTGATGAACACCGCGCTGCGGGACGGTCGCCTCAGGCTCGAAGCCGGCGATGGCGAACCGCAGGTCGTGCTCACCGACCAGAGCATCCGCTCCCTGATGGACGACGAGAAGCGTGCCGCGAGCGTCGTGATCGACCGGGTGGAGAAGAGCTCGGGCCGGATCGCGGACCTAGAGGACCAGATCGCCGAGATCCGTCGCAGCAAGGCGACGGACATGGAGACCGCGGCCCGTCACTCCGCTCGCATCAGGCAGATGCAGAACCTTCTGGAAGGAGAATGACCTTGACGACCTCCCTCGCCGGCACTGACGTCACGGCGAGGGAGGTGCTCGAATGCATCAGACGACAGGGCGCGCTCGTTAGGGACGAGAAAGCCTTCCTCGATACCATCCTGTCGCACGATTTCTCCGACCCATTCGCCTCCTTCACCTCGGCAAAGACGATGCGCGACGACCATCTGATCATGGCCAGCGGCAATCGCCTCCTCTTCCGGGACGACTACAGGCGCATGTCCAGCCTGCATGTGCTCCATGATCGGATAGTCGAACGCGGTGAGGGACTCACGCTCGATGCATGGAGCGAAGCACTGTCGAACAGTGGGTGGGACATCGGGCATGGCGGTACCGGGTTCCTCATGGAGGATGATCCCGTTCCGGGAGAGATCACTGGACGACGAGCCGATCTGAGGATCGACGATTCGCTCCATGACGTCGGGATCATGCTCATGACGTACCGTTCATGGGAACCCGACGGTCACCCCGTCACCGAGACCCTGCGTATCCTGTCACACCCAGATGAGGGGCGGATGGCGAAGGCCATAACCTATGGCATCCTGGGTAAGGAGCGCGGGATCCCGGGACGCCCCGAAGCCGCAAGGGAGCAGGCTGTCACGGTCGTCGAACACGAGATCGGCAAGATCGGCGACCGATACGGCCTCACTCCGGAATTCCATGTCCACGCCTCATCCTGGAAGAACATGCATGTCGACATGACGGTCCTCGATGCCATGCTCGAGCCCGAGAGGATCCAGATCATGATCGGGATGCGATCGCTTCCCGACGGGAAGGAACCCCGCATCAACGAAGCCTCCCTCCAGGAGATCGACGACAGGATACGGATCAACGCCGGGAAGGCGGCGCTCCTCTCGAAAAGAGGGCGCATCATCACCAGCATCGGTCGAGGCATTCAGCAATCGGCGGGCCTGCGCCCCGGCAGACTGACGAAATGGCGACGGACCATCAAGGGAGACATCCGGAGCTCCACGCGTCTCGTCATACGCGACGGCATCATCGGCGGAGAACTGATCGTCGAGCGTGACGGTGTCCGAATCCTCCGCCTGCTCAATGCAACCTTCGAGCTGCCGGGAGTGACGTTGCCCGAGGTCCACCTGGCGACGATGGCCGGTCGGCGCCTCGGCGACTACGTGCAGCACCCTCTCGTCACCGATGCCATGGTGATCAAGCGTGCCCGAAAGATGCGCGGCGGCGTGCGGGGAACACTCACGGACGAAGGAAGGACGAGATATGAGACCCCATGAAGCACTCGTAGGGAAGGAGAATCATGAACTGCGGGCGATCGCGCCGGAGGCATCGCACCAGCATCGCAGGGGCGGCCTCTATCTAGATCTGGGCATCGCCGCCGATGCGAGGACGAAGGAGCCGTATGCCGACGATCGCGGCCCGCTGCGTGCTTGGCTCCACATCCATCCATACGACAGAGGAGTCCTCCTGCGACCCGTGAGCGAGGACGACAAGTTCGCTGACATAAGGGACCGCTGAGAGACGGTCCGGAAGGACCCCTTCCACGAAGAGAGGAAAAAGCCATGAGACGGAACAGGGAAACCGGCGCGGCATTCGCCGCCGGCCTGGTCGCCGCAGGCCTCGAGAACGCCGACGCCTCGCAGACGACGGAGCGCACGATCGAGACCGCGCGACGCATAGCGGGCGAAGCGCGATCGCAGCGCAACGCCACGGAAGCCAGGATCGCCGCGGAACAGGCGAGACGCGACCCTGCACAGGACGACCTGTTCGCCTGACCGGCAGACAGTCCGAAGAAGGAACAGGCATGGAAACCATACTCGAGACATGGCGTCAGACACATGCCGACCAGCTGCGCGGCCTCTACTGGATCATGCAGGAGGCACTCGCAGAACCCGACCGGTCGTTCACCACGCAGGACATCGCCACGATGACCGGGATGCTCGGTACGACGACGCAGCAGACCGAGCTCTCCGAGAGCGGCAAGACCCTCATCCTCGACCTTGCGGACGGAAAGATCGATCTCGGGAGCTCCTCGCTCGGTCATGTCCACCAGACCGGACAGATCGCGGACTGGATAGAACAGATCGAGAAGCCGTCCAAATGGGGACGCATGCGCGAGGTCGACACGCACATCATCCACATGCACATGGCAGCCCTCCACGGCGAACGCCTACCGGAAATGATCCGGCAGGCCGGCATCACCGGGCTCATCCCCTGGTATGCCGACGCCATCGAGACCGATACACTGTCCCTGCATCTCATCTCCACCCGCTGCGCCGAGGTCGATGATGACCTCGGCCTGCCGGAGGACGCGACGGAACCCGAGAGGATCGAGACGATCAGGCAGACCATCGACCGCATCGCCGAGGCCCGTCTCAACTGGACGCGCCTGCCTTCCACCGAGCGCCGCGGCATATCCATCACCGCGAAGCACAACGATGCGAGGGTCAGGATCGAAGGGGACCATGCGACACTGACGTTCGAGAACCTGCCCGAGACACTGAAGAACGCATCCTCCTACGTCGGCAGACCCCTGCACGACATCGTGGACGTGTGCGGCTTCAGGGACGATGCGGTCCGGATCCATACGATGGACCTCAAGGGGAACGGGACGGTGATCCTGCAGATCGATCGAGATGCACCCGCAGCCAGACGTCGCATCGAGCGCGACTCCTTCGGGTAGTCTCCCGGAAACGAAGAAGGCCCGATGCACGAAGCATCGGGCCTTCCGTTGACCTGGCCTGCCGCAGCGAGTGCGACGTGAGCCGCGCCCGGCGCACGGTCCAGGGGCAAGCCCGGGACCGGAACATGGGCGGCGGCTGCCAGCCCGGCCGACACGATGGACAGCAAGGGGAAGCGATTCCTCCCGTGCCATCGTAAGACCGCTTCAGAACGCCATCCGAAGGAGACGGGTCTCCTGCGGAGGCGCCTCCGGAACCTCGCCGCTCCCGAAGGAGTGCGGGGCCCTCCCCGAAGGGAGGAGGAGCCTCTTCCCGAAGGAAGGGGGCTTCCGTGGCCTCGAGAGTGTTTTTAGGATGGATCGAATCATAAGGCAACAGGAAAATGACATTCCTGTGAAAATTCTTTCAGGAGTGGAAAAGCCGCAGGGTGACACCACGCTCCTAAGGGTCCAGAATCGCATCATGCGCGCATCCTGAGGGACGAGCGCCAGAGAAGGGAAAAACCATGAGCAGTTTCGATCACGACGTCAGTCGGGAGCAGAAGGCAATCCTGCTGTGGATGCCGCACATGATCGCACTCGCGTTCCAGCTCAACCATCGCAAGGCCGGTGCGCACAAGGCCCCCCAGATCTCCAAGGATCCGGGTATGATCGCCTGCACCGACGGCGAGACCGTATGGTACGGCGAACGCTACGAGCAGATCGAGCAGTCGGGAAGGAACTACATCTTCCTGCACGAGATGATGCACGGCATCTTCCGGCATCCGACCCGGACGCAGCTCCTGCTCCTGCAGAAGGGGGTGGTCCTGCACCCGCTCCCCAACTATGCCGCCGATGCGATCATCAACGAGGCCATCAACGAGGAGACGATGGCCAAGACCCGACAGATCGCCATGCCCAAGGACTTCCCGGGCATCACGATGAAGACGATCCACGAGATCATCAAGGAGGCGCAGGACTTCACGGGCGAGAACCCTCCCCAGGGGTACGAAAAGGACGCCCGCCTCAACCTCCAGATGGAAGTCGTCTACGAATGGCTCGTCTGGGCCTACATGGCCGTCCAGCGCAAGCGCGAGAAGGACAAGGAGGACGCGGCCAAGAAGGAGCAGAAGGGCCAGAAGGGCCAGAAGGGTCAGCAGGGCCAGTCCGATCAGCAGGGCCAGTCCGGGTCCGGCTCGTCGGACACGGAAGAAGGCGCCCCGGCCGCCGGCGACGGCGATCAGAGCGACAAAGACGGAAAGGACGGGTCCGAGGACGAGAAGACCGGAAATGGTGGCGGCCAGACCGATGAGCAGGACGATCCAACGGATGAGCAGTCCGGCAGCGGCAAGGGAGGATCGGACGACGAAGAATCACCTGGCAACGGCGCGAACGGCGACAAGGACGGAGATCGTGTCCCTTCCGACGAGACCCAGATCGAACGCATCGTGCGGACCGAGGAGTCCTGGGACCTCGTCCAGGCCGAGGAGGAGCTGCGTCGTCTGATCGAGGAAGGCGCCGACATCAACGAACTGATCGCGAAGGCGAACGGCGAGATCGAGAAGGCCCGCGGCGAGATCCAGTCCATCATCCAGGGCCTCAAGCTCCAAGGCGTGGGATCGGGCAACATGCTGCTCGCGCTGGAGGACGACCTGCCTGAAGCGGTCATCCCCTGGGACCAGATCCTGCGCCGCACGGTGACACGCGAACTGGGCACCAGGCTGGATGACAGCTACACCCGCTTCGGCGCCTCGACCCGGGCCTCCCTCGCCATGGGAATGCGGGCGCCCTACCAGCCGGGCACGACGATCTTCTCGGAGCGCCCCCGCGTCCTGGTGGTCCTCGACGTCTCGGGAAGCCACGTCTCGGAACTCAACCAGTGCTTCTCGGAGATCTGGTCGATCGCCAGGATGAAGAACGCCGCGGTCGACGTCATCACCTTCGACTACGGCGTGCAGCAGAAGATCGAGATCACCTCGAAGGGGGACTTCTCGAAGCTCCTCGAGGAAGGCATCACCGGAGGCGGCGGCACCGACCTCGGGAACGTGTTCAAGGAGGTCAAGGAGATGCGCACGCCATACCGCGCCTGCATCATCATGACCGACGGATACCTCCATCCGCCGACGAACACCGAGGATCTCAAGCTGATCTGGCTGATCACCCAGGGCGGCACCACGGAAGGCCTGGAAGGCACCGGTGAGATCATCAACCTGCCGGACTACATGGGCGGACCCCTGAAGAAGGCGGCCTGACAGGCACCCCTCAAGAGACACGGAACAACGGATTTCCCGCAAGGAAGGAAAAAGAATGACCATCAATGCCCGCAACATCACTCCCGGCAAGGCGATCAACCAGATCGCCTATTCGTTCCTGGGCAACATGCGCATGCGAAACGACGATCCCAAGGTGAACATCCTCTCCTACTATCTCGAGGGCGAACCGGGCGTCGGCAAGTCGGCGATCGCCAAGGCACTCGCGAAGCTCCTGAACTACTACATCTACGACATCCGCGCGAACCAGATGAGCCCGGACGACGCCGGCGGCATCCGGATGCCGAACATGGCGACCGGGACGACCGACTGGTTCGCCCCCTACTGGCTCCCACGGACCGACGGGAAGATCCTCGGTCCCGACGGCAAGGAACTGCTCAACGAGGACGGGAAGCCCTATGACGGCATCATCCTCTTCTTCGACGAACTCGCCTCCGCGGACGACCGCGTGCGCAAGCCGCTCTTCGGCGTCTTCCTCGATCGCGAACTGAACGGCCGCAAGCTCCCGAACAACTGCCTGGTGATGGCCGGCGGCAACGAATCCGAGACCGGCACCATGGTCTTCGAACTCGACAACGCCACGCGCACCCGCTTCATCACGATGCGCATCATCGCCGACTTCACCAGCTGGATGACCGACTACGCGCCCGGTGCGAAGATCACGCCGACCGTCATCGCATACCTGAAGAACAACGTCGGACAGTTCTGCATGACCGCCACTGCCCTGAAGTCCAAGCAGGACCTCTACGGCAATCCGCGCAGCTGGGAGCACGTCTCCTTCCTGGAGCGATCAATCATGCAGAAGCCGGAGGACTACGCCGACGCCGCCAAGCGCGACGCCCTCCTGACCATGGTCGAGGGCAAGGTCGGCACGGGCATCGCCTCGCAGTTCATCGCCACCTTCGACATCGTCACCAAGATGACCGCGCTCTACGATCTCATCGAGGTCGCGAAGAAGAAGAAGGACCTCAGCCAGCTGTGGCCCAAGGACATCTCGCAGCTCTACGCCCTGTCCTACTCGATGATGGCCTATCCGACCGACATCGAGACCGGCAAGGACATCACCATGCTGATGGACGCCTTCCCCGAATCCAAGGGCAAGCTGACCTTCCAGGAGATGAAGCCGGCGATCATCGAGGTCGTCCTGAAGCGCCTGCGCGAGCACAACGTGCCGGAGAAGGCCATCACCGACGCGTTCTCGAAGCATTCCGCCGAGATCAGCGACGAGGCCATGGACGGTCCTCTCATCAAGATCGAACTCTGAGGGCATAGGCCGGATCGGGATACCGGTCCGGCCTACCACCGGAGATCGAATGCAAGGAGGTCGCATGGACAAGAACGCAAAGTACATCGAGAAACTGCCCGACGAGACCTACAAGCAGGAATTCGCGCAGCGCCTCGAGAGCATAACGAACATCCCCCACCTCACCGAGGAGACCCGGCAGGAGCTCGTGGACGACATCATCGTCCGGTTCGATCGCCGTGATGAGCACGCCGACTTCGTCATCGAGGGCATCGTCACGAAGCGGCAGATCGATGCAGCACACCGGGCGGCGAGCGAGACTAAATGATCGCCGACACCGTCCTCGGCAACCACGCTCGCGGTCTCCTGCGCATGACCGGGCGCGACGAGGCCATCGGCAAGGCGGATTTCTTCGCCGACGGCTGGGGCATCCGGTACCGCAGTTCGAAGACGCGGCGCCATATAAGGATGACACGCGGTCCGATAACCTGGCAGGAGACCGTCACCGAGAAGGATGCGGTATCGAGCGTCACGGTGACCGGCATCCAGCTGCCCGAGACCATGCTGGTCGAGGACCGGATGGTGGGGCGGAAGATGGGCGAGATCCTCGATCTCCCACAGGACATGGCGGGTCTCATCGCCCAGGCGAGGATCACGGAACGCATCGCCGACACCACGGATTACATTCCCATCCCGATACTGATCCTGCAATACGAATAGGGAAACGAGAAGGAAAAGGAGAGCGGACGCATGCCGAAGCTCGGACATGCAGCACGCGTGCGTGCCCACATGCGCCGGATAGGTGAATGCGTCCAGGATGCCATCGGAACCATCGAAGAGGGAGGGAGCCTCGAGCGGATCGTCGATCTGCTCAACCAGAAGGACACGCCCTGGAAGTACGTCGCCGGATACGCCGGTGGGGAGCAGGAGGCCGGGGCATGGATAGCCAGCACCTCGACAGCAGGCATCCTCAAGGTCCACGAGGAGATCGCCTCGGTGCTCGCGAAATGGACGCAGGACGGCGTTCAGGACCACGAGATCGACCGCGCATCCGGCCAGATCAAGGAACTGGGCATCATGGCATGGGCGCTCGAGCGCCAGAAGCGCGGCCAGATGCCGGGATCCCGCTACCTGACCCTCGACGTCGATCCGGTGAGCCTGCGCCTGCTGGCCTTCATCCATTCGGCGCGCGAGGACAGGGAGGACGAGGACGGACTGCTGTTCCTCGAGGACGCACGCTTGGCGAAGACACTCACCGGGGACGATCAGGAGAACCTGAGAAAGGCCAGACGGACGCTCCAGAGGATTATCGACAGTCAGGGCGACGAGATGGTCCTGCGGGAGGAGTACAGCATCAGGCAGAGCGACATCCCGCACCTTCGGACCATAAACGTCACGATCGAGAACGGGTCCGCAAGGACGAGTCTCATCTTCTTCGGACAGTCCCAGATCTCGAACATCACCGACGGACGGATATCGTTGCGCTTCCAGCTGCCGGAGACGCAGGCGGCCGGGTTCAGGGGCAAGCCCCTGCGGAGCGTGATCCAGCATCCCCTGACGGACGGATTGGGACTCAACGTGACGGGGATCGAGACGTACACCACGCAGCAGGGGAAGATCAGCGCGATCAGGACCGATGCCTGGGACAAAAGCAAGCTGACCGCGATGGTGATAAACATGGAGGGTGCATGACGAAAGACATCGATGCCCTCCTCCCCGCGGCGCAGTACGCGCGGCATACGCAAAGAACGGATGCCTTCATCGATCTGCTCTCGCGCTTCGTCCGGGCCTACTGGCACGACTATCCCACGACCGGCGCGATCCGGAACGAGATGGCCCTGCTCCTCGGGGATGCGAGGATCAACTTCAACAACGGCCCCTCCACGGCCTACCTGCATATCAGCCTGCGGGACTACGAGACCGTGACAGTCACAATGCCCCGAAGCGATGCGGGATGCGAAAGGCACGTGAAGAGGCTGGAGGGAGCACGAGAACGGATCAGGTCCGGACGGATCGCGGTCAACG
>Ga0100391_1000361_pt1 | contig 53699 bp, 31 predicted proteins | sample CryGeymeta201515_FD_81541 | JGI IMG/M metagenome (GOLD analysis project Ga0100391, IMG submission 81541) | Groundwater microbial communities from Crystal Geyser aquifers in Utah, USA - Crystal Geyser metaG 2015-15 | ecosystem: Environmental > Aquatic > Deep subsurface > Groundwater | place: USA...
GTTCATAATACATAAGCCCCAAAAAGTTAATTTGGCCAAAACTACCCCGGGATATTTTTTTCCCATATCCCGGGATGGTTTTCCAAATCCCGGGGTCGCCGTATCCCTCGATTGGTGATAACACCTAACTCCTGAGTCCTAACATCGTCCCTAACAGGAGACAAGGTAAACTGCCGTAGTCCACCTGGGCTTAATTTGTTTACATGATAGCTAATATGAAACTTTCAATCGGACAAAATAATCCAAACCTGCCGCGATCATCATTCTTGATGATCAGACCTCGCAATGAACGGGAAAGAACAAGCAAACGTGCCTACAAATTCCCTACGAGAAATGATTCCAAGGCCTTCACAAAAACAAATTTTCACAAGAAAAATCAAACAAACGAATTCTAATTATAATGATGCATTTTACTGTTGACGTCAAATTAAGCAGCGCCACCCGCAACGCCCAAGATGACCGCGGTGGGTGGTCGCTTCACAAATAATCGCCGTTGCGGGCAAGACGACAACAACTACTAAGAACAGTGACCGCGATGGAAAGCAATCGCCTGCTGGAGATGCGGCGCGAGCTAAGCGCATTGTGGTCATTGACCAAGAAAAAGTAAAGCCAAATTCGGAAGCCTTTCGCTATCTTACAAGACAAGCATTTGGTTGTGGTAAAGCATGTATTCAGGTAGTGGACAAGAAGGTAATCGTGTCAGAGACTGCTTGTGCGACCTGTGTCAACCGCTGCAAGCAGTGCCCAGGAAATGCTGTATCTGTTGTGAAGTTACCAACCAATCTCACGACTGACACCACACACAGCTATGGCTCGAACTCCTTCAAGTTGCATGGCCTGCCCATTCCCCGGATCGGCCATGTTCTAGGATTGCTCGGCTCGAACGGAATTGGCAAGTCGTCAGCATTGAAGATTCTGTCAGGGCGGATCAAGCCTAATTTAGGCAACTTTGATGATCCCCCAGACTGGTCTGAGATCATCACCTATTACAGAGGTTCTGATCTGCAAAATTACTTCCGTAGGATGGCCGAGAACAATCTCAAGGTTGCTATCAAGCCTCAGCTGGAAGCTGGTTTCGTCAAACGTCTTCGAGGTAACACAGTCAAGTTGCTCATGGAGGAGCGTGACGAACGTGGCACGATGAAACAGTACGCTCGGGATTTGGATTTGTTTCATCTCATGGACAGGAAGGTGGAAGAGTTATCGGGTGGCGAGCTTCAACGCTTTGCAGCAGCCTGTACTATGTGTAAAGATGCCGACGTCTACATGTTCGATGAGGTTACATCATTTTTGGATGTCAAGCAGAGATTGAAAGCGACTGAACTTATTCGTAGCCTAGTGCATGGCAATGAAGAGGGATCCAAGAAATACGTCATTGTGGTGGAACATGATCTGGCTATTTTGGATTGCGTGTCCGATTTTGTGCAGTGTCTCTATGGATCTCCCGGTGTTTACGGCGTGGTCACAGGACGCAGCCGCGTCAGGAACGGTATCAACCAGTATTTAGCTGGGTATTTTAACGCAGAAAACATGCGCTTCCGGGACCACGAGCTGACCTTCAAGGTTTCTAGTCCTGATGCTACGGACGAACTTGGAAAGGAGCTTCTTGTCTTGACGTCGGGAGGCAAGGATGGGAATGCAAATACGACCGGAGTTCATTCGTATCCAGCTATGAGCTACACTCGAACATACAACGACAGCGTAAAAAAGGCGACAAATCAGTTTACACTGCACGTTGAGTCCGGATACTTTCGCGAAGGCGAATGTATTGTCTTACTGGGTGAAAATGGCGCCGGAAAGACAACCTTTATGGAGAATCTGGCTGGTCGGAGTGAAAAAGATTCCGGGAGCGACAATTTCGCTACTCTCGGGGTGGCCTACAAAATGCAGGGATTGGATCCAAAGCTTCGTCGCTTTAAGGGAACTATCCAAGATGTGCTGGAAAAAGAGATCAACCACGCTCTTTCGGATCGACGATTTCGACTTTTGGTACTCAAGCCTCTCCAACTGGACGCCATGTTCGAGCTTCTTGTTGCAAGCTTGTCCGGCGGCGAGATGCAGCGTCTATCGATTGCACTATACTTGGGCAAAAGTGCCATGTTCTACATGATTGATGAACCCAGTGCGGGCCTTGATTGCGAACAGCGCGTCATTGCTGCAAAGGTCATGAAGCGTTGGGTCGTCAATCAGCTTGGCAGGACTCTTGTGATGGTGGAGCACGACGTTGTCATGGTTTCGGCAATTGCAGATAAAGTCGTTGTGTACACTGGTACTCCTGGAGTGGAATGTGTTGCTCACAGCCCAGCTTTGCTTGCTGAAGGTTTCAACCGATTTCTGAAAACTTTGGATGTTACTTTCCGACGAGACCCAGACAACTTTCGCCCGCGTATCAACAAAAAAGGTAGCCTCATTGACAAGGTTCAGAGAGCAAAAGGTGACTACTATCAGCTTGAGATGGACATTACTACTAGCGATGAAAGTGCCGGCAATAGCGTTATCGAGTAGGATGGCAATGTTTCGTTGATGGATTGGACCGAAGTAGCATAACGATGGTGACAAGTGATAAATTAAAGTATTGATAGCGTTTTACAAATTTCAAATTAGAGATTAGCTAGCTAGCAAACTTGCGTTCCTTCGTTTGGTTGCACAAGACACTGACAAATGGGCATGTCTTTCTTCACAGAGAATCTTTATCTGAAGATGCCTTAAGAATTGAAGAATCAATTTCGGGAACTATCGCCACTAGCAGTGTGCCCAATCCGTAGGCAGCCACGACACAGAGCACAAGTACAACAACTGTTTCGATTCCAAAGACCATCCAATTGGAATCCACAAAGCGACTTTTCCAAACTCCAAGACACCACATGATGACGGCGGTAGTTGTGAGCATTATGGTTAAGGCCGACGTACCGCCTCCTCCGTCAGTGCCGGTGTGTTTGGAGTTTTTGGCATGCTGAGTCTTGATTAACATAGGGACGACCAAATAAATCAAGCTCGGAACGATGGCGAATAAAGAAAAACCCATCATCATCAATAGACCTTCCCTTCTGCTCTCCGTCATGGCGGTTGACACAATGGCCGCTTCGGGATTTAATTCATTTTCCAATTCTGCCAGGTGCTGACCGTAGGAAGGAAATCTCCAAAGCAGCCCGCTATTGCTCCCAGCTTCCTCTTGGTAGATTTCACCAGCATTAGCAGGACTGCCGGAATGATGAGAAGGTCGTTGTTGTCCAGCTCCACCACTAAAGGACCGACGATGGTTTAACGTTGGCGACGATGCTTCTCTGGAACGAAAGGGTCCACCCACTCCACCGGCAATCAGTGCATCTCCAGACAAAGCCGATACGAACATGTCGGGATAGCCCTCGAGCGTATCTGCTAAGCTCATGGCATCAATTTTTAACATTCCTCGCTCCAATAGCATATCCACGAGCCGTCCTTTGGCATCGGCCTTGTTCCTTTCCATGGCCAGTCGCTGTTCCATCCGTTCTCGAGCAGCTGCTGTGACCATGACGTGCGTCGTCCAAACGTGTCCCAGTGCCATGCACAGCGAATCACTGAAGCATGCTACAGCCGAAAAGGCTACCACAAAGACCCGGACCGACAGTATCGACGTCGGTGCTAAAATATCCATACCACAAAACGTTGCAACGATTCCACTTCCCGTTAGCATCCCATCAATGGCACCGTAGCAGAGGGATTGTTGCAGCTGTTGTTCTCCAATGGCGTCGGTAGAACAGCAACAAAACAAACAGTATGCAAGTTTCCAGAGGCAAGTCCAACACGACACAATGCTTCGAAGGAACGTGGCTCTTCTATTATTTCTTCTGTCTAAAAATAATGTAGTAGAATTTGGCTGTTTGCTGGGGCCAGAACCAGCATTATGGTGGTATCCATGAACATGTTGTTGTTGTTGTTGTTGCTGTGGCCAATGAAGTGGACGTGTTTCGAGATTCGTGGGCAAGGAGGAGGAAAAATTTCCACCGCCACCATCCATGCCATCATTATCCAGTGATCCGTATGTTGCTGTGCTGTTGTTGATATTATTGTTATTATTATTATTATCATAAGTATTGTTGTTGTTACTGCTGCTGCGCAAACTATTCGCCGGAACCAATCCGGCCATGAGACCAAATCCTTCTTGCTGTTGTGGTAATAATAACAATTCATGTTGATTTTGATGTTGGTGATAGTCTTGTTGTTGGTGGTGTTGTTGCTGCTCTACCGATTTCAACGTTTCCGAATTAAAAAAGAGGGTGCCTTTTCCGACACTGGGATCTAGTCCAGCGTCGTCCATGGTGCTGGTACAACCCTGAGAAGACGAAGAAAAAGACAGAGGAGGAGGAGGAGCAAGTAGTACTTGTGGTGGTGGTGGTGGTGGTGGATCCTGATTATTGGCATCAGCTTGTTGTAAGTTGATTATTCCGGAAGATCTTGACATGGAAGTTCGTCCCAGAGTTGTCGTTTCGTTCATTCTGATCGTGTCGTTGTTAATAGAAACCGTCGTATAATCTCCTCCTTCTTCTACTTCTCCTCCTCCTTGATCACCACCACCACTGCTTGTATTATTGTTAAATCCTCGGCTGGACGATGTCGACGACTTCTTGAGACCGTAGCCAATCTCTTCTGGAGCAGGTATCATTATTTCACCATTACTATTTCGCTGTGACAGTTGCAGCTGATCATTTTGTAGATTGATCATGTGCTGCACTCGTTGCTGCATCTCACCAGCAGTGGCAGGTGGTGGTCGTTTGCTGTTAAAAATTGGAGTAGACATGATTGTAACAATAATATGGCCAACAACAACAACAAATAATTTCCTGTTGTACTGTATGTACTGGTAGTAATGAGTACTCTTACTTTATGGAATAGTAGCGGTAGTGGTTCGTCTTTCTACCAGGTACTGTTTTTTTAGATCCGTTATTATAAGATGTTGTGTTCCCATATAATGTGCGCTTATTATGCATACTACTATTACTATTAAAATAGTCTAGCTAGAGTCTGGAGTCGAGAGAGATGTGTATGGTGTGTCGTGTGTCGTCTACTAGTAGTAGTAATGCGATGCTCATCAAGTAGGTTCAGTAGTCAGTAGTCTACTACTAGTAGTGGTACTCACCACTCCTACTACTACTAGCTAGTAGAGTAGTCTACTAGTAATAGACAGACCTCTAGCTAGCTAGTAGTAGTAGACTACAACTACAGTACCTGGTAGGTAGTAGTAGTACCATGATGATGTAGTACTAGTAGTCTACTTGCTTGTACAGTAGTAGATTCCGTGAATCTCATTGAACAGATCAACATGATGGCATTGCTCTGATGTCATGGGGATGGCAATAAATGATATTTGGGTGGATGTTATCCGTCTTGCCTGAGCTGTGACGTTTTTTGAAATTCGTGATCCATCCAACAACAAAACACACGCAACAAAAACAAAAAGATACAACAACATAGATTACTACTACTACTAGACTAATACTAGTAGACTACTAGACTACTACTACTAGTAGGGTCTACTTTGCACACACCACCTGAATCAGCCAGCATACATTCTTAAATCAACCACAACTACCACCTACCTAGTAGTACCAGTAGCTAGTAACTACTTTTGCCAATTGCCATCATTTTCATCACAGCAGATCTACCAAGAAGAACTTTCACTCCGCCGCAAAATATCATAATATCTACCAAACGAATAAAAGAGTATTCTACTGTATTTTCTATTTGTTTCTTTCCTGAACAGCCAACAATCACAAAATCAATCAATCAAATCAAATCAATTATTTGAATGAAGGTCTACTACTGTTCTCAAAATATCATCATGGTGGCCATGATAACGTCGCTGGTAATGGTACGGACGTGTCAAGGATTCACTAATCGTCAACTTGGTCGTCTGGTGAAATTGTCATCGCCGTCATCATCATCATCATCGTCATCAACTTCCAGAGTCTTTTCTTCGTCGACTACCGAGGAGGCGGCAGCAGCAGCAGCAGCGGCGGCGGTAGCATCCGAACGAATGTCTCGAAATAATTTATCCCTCGAAGTTCGGACCATTGTTAGTCATCCAGAACTGGTCTTATCGCATCTCAAATCGAGACGAGCATCACAGGAAACTATGGATGCCGTAACAACCATTGCATCTTTACAAGAAAAGCGCGTAACGTTGATTCAAGAACGAGATGGATTTCTCAACCAGCGCAAGGAAGCCAGTGCCGAGGTTGGAAAATTGATGCAACAACAAGAAAAAACAACGGAAGAAAGTACTACAAAATTGATGCAAGATGCCAAAGAAAAGAGCAGCCGAGCAGCCGAAGGTGCTGCCAAAGCCGAAGCAAACCTCGATGAGATTCAAACACAAGTAGACGATCTGTTGGCGGGCATTCCCAATCTTTTGGACGACAATGTACCAGATGGTGATAACGACACTCAGAACGAACAAGTACTGGAGTGGGGCGATGTAGAAGCCTTGCCCAAGGCTCTGGGTTGGACCGATGATTTTACACCCCTTTGGCACGATGACGTTGCCTCCAAGTTGGGAGGATACAGGGCAGAAGAAGCTGTCAAAATAAGTGGAGCTCGTTTTGTTGGGTTGTCGGGTGTCGTCGCACAGTTGGAACGTGCTCTGGTCATGTTTTTGATGGATCTGCACACGATGGAACATGGATACACGGAAGTTAGTGTCCCGTTTGTGGTGGGACGGTCAGCCTTGGAGGGGACATCGCAACTACCCAAATTTGAGGAAGATCTATTCGCCATTAAGCCCGAATCGCATACCTGCAATGGCGAAGATGCATTTTTAATTCCCACTGCCGAAGTTCCCGTGACCAATTTGCATCGTGATAGCGTGTTGGAAGAGAGCGATCTTCCACTTTCTTACGTGGCCTGGACCCCGTGTTTTCGTGCTGAAGCTGGATCGTACGGTCGCGATACGAAAGGATTGATTCGGACCCATCAGTTTCAAAAGATTGAATTGGTCAAGATTACCAGTGCCGATACCTCGGATGAGGAACACGAGCTCTTGACGAAACATGCCGAGGCTTGCTTGCAAAAGCTAGAACTTCCTTACCGCAAAGTGCGATTGTGTTCTGGGGACATTGGATTTAGCGCTCGACACTGCTACGATTTGGAAGTGTGGCTTCCCGGAGCCCAGGAATTTCGTGAAATTAGTTCGTGCTCCAATACAGGTGATTTCCAGGCTCGTCGAATGGCACTACGATACCGTCCCAATCCGCCTCCCAGTACTGACGACGAGACGGAGAAGGGTGGCAAGAAGACGAAGCAAAAGAAACCCAAGCCGCAACTGTGCCACACCATCAACGGGAGCGGGCTAGCAGTGGGACGCACATTGGTAGCTGTTCTTGAGAACTATCAAAAACCTGATGGAAGTGTAGTTGTTCCGAAAGTCTTGAGACCCTACATGGGTGGCAAGGAACTTCTGGAAGTTCCCAAGAGTAAATAAATTTACAGATTAGGCTGATGTTGCGGATTATTATTTTTGGCACAAATGGTCAGATCTAGCATCTGCTTAGTCTTGGATAGAACAAGACTAACTAGCAATTGGTAGGTACAATACCAAAGTAGTCGTGGCTAGAATTTTTATTGATTCATTGTGTTGATAATGGTAGCCACAACTCCTGCAATACCGCCATCGCCAAGGTTGGCCAGCACCAAGAAACTAAACGCAATTAAACCAAATCCTACCGCGGTCAAGGTAGCGGCATCGACATTGGGAACCAAGTTGACGTTGACATCTTCATCGTCCAATGCGTACAATTGTGTCTTTGAAGCAGTAGTAGAGGGCGATAAACGAATGCTGTCAGGACCCGTCGCCGCCGAGAGAGAAGAAAAGGAGTAGTGGACGAATCCAGCAACCATTCCCAAGCACACTGTTGTGACGAGGAAAAGCTTGAAAACACAAGCGTGGGACATGTCGAGTGGAGTTTTGCAGTGGAAGTGTTCGGAGGTATTGTGGTATTGTAGATATTTGGGAGAAAATACTCCTTTTTCATTTTTTTTTTTCAACAATACTACTAGTCTAATAGTAGTAGTAGTCTTTAGCTACTACTAGTAGTAGGCTACTACTAGAGTAGTAGTATCCATAGCTACTACTACTAGAGTGGAGTATTACCCATTCTTAGTAGTAGTAAATACTAGAGTACTACTAGTACTACTGGTAGTACGGTACTAGTCTACTTTAAATAATAAATAACAGGAGTAAACTAATGAGTGGGTGATGACGTTGCTTAGGGTTAATCTCTTCGGGAAAAGTTTGTTCAGTGAACAGAATACAAAGTTGAAGTTGAACCCAGAACCGGGCAATGTGAGCACTGAGCGCCGAGCGCTGCTTGACATAATTATGTGAATGAAGATAATAAGATACCTCCAACTGTAGCAACAAATCCGAAACACAATCAAGACAAGGGATAGAGACGAAGAGGAGAATTACCAGAAGAGCTCATCATACATTGGATAAACCTTGACGCGACAGAACTACACTTCATCAAAGAGCCACTCGCAACGAATTTGTTGTTTAAAAAATCTAATAACCAAACGACAGAAGTATCTGCCCTGCTGCATACCAACAAATACCAACACACTCACTACATCCTGCATCAACAAAGAATCTACAAATATATAATCATGCGTCTATCGATTGCCTTCCTCGCATTTGCCACTTTTTGCGAAAATATTCGTTCAGTACAGTCCTTTGTTCCTGCTCAACCAGTTCAAAGTAAGTCGCAGTCAAGTATGACGCGGAATTTACACCCTACGACATATTTTCAGAAGGACAAATATTTCTTACATATCTTTTTTGTGCTTTTTTTTTTACCTCATATTCTAGATTCACAAGTGACAAGATCAGCCGCTACACTGGTCGGTGCTTCTGCTACTGTTAATGGATCCATTGAAACTGAAGAAAAGGTCAACGGAGAAGGCAAAACTAGCGAAAATGGTGGAACAGAAATTCGATTAAATGTCTTTGAAAAGGCCCGAACAGTAACGAGTGTTTGCACCTCTGGAACCATGTGTACTGTTTCGGCGACGCAAGGAATTGAGGGGGCTCCCTTTGGGAGTTTCGTAGATTACGTATTAGACGACAATGGCCTACCAGTATTGCTGATGAACGATATGAGCATGCATACCATCAATATTGCAGAAAAAACAGACGCTGACGGCGGTGCGTCCATGGTAACACTCTTTACTCAGCTCAGCAGTCAAACAGCAGTCAGTCCCTCCAAAGGAGGTTTGCAGGACTCATCACGTTGTTCTCTCACAGGAAAGATCAAGCAAATTCCAGAGGATGCGGACGATATGGGGATCCTGAGAATGCGGTATTCGCTCACGCATACATACGCCGATCAAGTCATGGATTCGCCCAAGTTTTCCTTCTACCGTCTGGAACCAGAAATGATTTATTTTGTCGGTGGTTTCGGTGTTTCTTCCACATGGGTTGATGTAGAAGAGTACAAAGCTGCCAATCCGGATATCCTTGCTGGTGAAGCAGCCGAGATTCTTGAACGAATCAACCGAGAAAACGTTGAAGATCTTATGCTTACAGCACAACATATTTTGAACATACCAGAGGCCCAAAAGGTTCGAGCAACAGGTGTCGATCGATTGGGTATGGACGTCCGTGTAACCAGTCCAATGGGAACAAGAAGGAACAAATTGCAAACCGACGAATTTCGAATTGGTTTCCGAATCCCTGTTCGATCCGTCGAGGATGCCAAGTCAGAAATCATCAAGGTCTTCCAAGAAGCTTGGGAGAAAGGAAATGGTGTATCATGGGGAGACGATGAAATGCCAGGCGAAGATGTACCAATCATGAAGACAGCAGCAGATGATCTGGAGTAAAATGCCAGGCTCGTCTTGCCTCTTCTCTACTACTAGTTTTGCTACTAGATAACACTATCACTCCCACAACATAAACTTTCATTGCCTACAAAGTTTTCTGAAAGAATATGTATGCTTGGAATTGGATGCCGTTGGCTTGTTTGCAACATCTGAGAACGTGTATATATTAGATTTCTTCGCTCGCTAATAGGAGCTACGTTGCTTTTCCGTTGCTGCATTGCAACGTTTCACTGTTAAAACTTCTGCCTCGTCTATTAAGTCCGACCTCAAGCGTTCGCATTTGCAGCGATGAGACGAGATGTTGCATAGAAAATAATGACACTACCATGGCCAACAAACCAGCTACTATTAGATGAAGCCGCCACTGTTCCAACACGAACGATTTTAGGAAGTTCTCTCAGAGTATTCCAGGTCGTGACTCACGACTCAGATCGCCAAAGAATATGTACGACTATTTTAGTCCTCTAGTTAAACTACCAGTACTCGAGTATTATTGTTTTAGTATCTAGGAAGATGGTGGCTCTAGATCTCCCGCGTGTTTTCTGTTGCATTGCTAAACTAACTGTAGACGACAAGTAAATAAACCTTATAGACTCTATTGGTTACGGGAAGTCTTTGCACTTCCCAATAGATGTGTTCGTATTGTTGTGACAGACAGAATAAGACAAGAAAAAAGAGTACGCCAATGCAAAATTGCGCAAGATAATGGTAGTGAAACGAGAGCTATCGTGCGAAGCAACAGAATAAGTGACCGCGTACATACATACATAGAGATTTCCGGCTTTGCGCGCATCTTCTTTTCTTTAACTGGATTTTTTGGCTTCAGGACTGCTGGTACGCAGATCATCCGAGTCGGATTCGTCGCTGCTCGAATCAAGGGGCACTCGTGGTCGTTCATCGACCTCCTTCCTTTGTGCAAGCATCTCTGCTTTTTGCTTTTTCGAAAATCGTTTCACGCGACTAAAGGGGCTCATGTCCGGACGGGTAATGAAATCGTACAAGACTTGTGGCCACGAGTTGTACGAATGCAAGTTATTGTAGTACTCCGGAGCAATGGCTGTCACTTTGGGAAGATTGAAGCCTGAGATTCGTGGAAAATCGTGATGCTCGTTGTGATATCCCACGTTGAAGGTGACCCAGTTCAAAGGTCCGTAGTACGAGTACGTCTCTTGTCCTTCGACAAAGGTGTAATGCTCCGAGATAAAGTGGCCGGCCACAGGATGCAATCCCATGCCAAGAACAGTGGATGCAAAGTTAAACAGGGGTGCCTTGATACCAAACTTGAGGCCCAGAGCCAAGTTAAAAGAAAGAACAACGATGTTGTTGAGTATCTCCATTCGTGTGGGTGTCTTTGGATAAACAAGCACGGGTCGCAGGGCGTAAAAAGCAGGCTGGAGAAAGACAAAGAAGATCTTTTTGAAGGTATTATTAAAGAACCGTGCTTCCAACTCTGTGGGAACATCCACGTCAGTTCCATGCTCTCCCTGCTTGTAGTGGTGTTCCAAGTGATATCTCTTGAAGCTAATGCAGGATGGAATGGCCTGTGCACAGTTCGCCACAAGTCCCAGAAGCTCATTTGGAAGGGTGGACTTGAAGCAGAGGTTGTGGGAAAGCTCGTGGTTTCCAAGGCTTAACCAGTGTGTCAATACTCCTCCGATAGAGTAAGCCAGCAGCATAAAGTGCTTTAAGCTCTCGATCCGTGTCGCGGCGAAGACACTCAGCGCAAGTTGCGCTGCCGAAATGGCCAGCATGGCAGGCAAGAGACGGATATCCGGTCCGTACAGCTGCTTGATCTGAGGATACTTTTTAAGAATCTCCTTTCGCCTGCTGAAATGAGGCTCATCTGTTCCGACTCTCGTAAAATCGTGGTTTGTAACGGGCTCGAATAGCGTCACTTGTGGATGCTTGGATGGAGGACACATCATTGGTGCTTTATTCGTCGGTAGTGTGTGGTGCTCGGTGTTCTAGGCACTAGTATCTTGTCTCTAGGATATCTCTCGATGAATCAGTTCTGTGGTTATCTAAAACAGGGCAGTTTTCTCTTTAATGATGTTTGGCTTTTGGCTTGTGGATTGTGGTTGTGTTGGTTGTCTGTTGTGCCCACAGTTAATTCGTGATTCCCATTGCAATTTGCAATGCTGTGCGCCTAGCAGTAGTTCAGGAGTTTTCAAACGAAAGAGCAGTGGACAACCGAGCAGCAAAATACGAAGGCAAAGGTCAACGGGCTGCAACACCAGCTCATCAGGTCTTCATTTTATTTAAGAGCCTAAAGGTCTTAAGTAAGGCGAGCGGGACGATATCGAAATTCCTAATGCTTGAGCACCCGGGCCGTAGATTGAAACTTGGGAAAAAGTGCTCCTCCTAACAAATCGGGGGGCACGAAGCACAAAATATCTTCGAATGCGCGAGCTTGGGCTTCGACAGAATTTCTCTGAGAGATGCCAAATTAATCGATGCCTGGCTTCACAACAATATATATTATTCGGAGTGCAAACTTGACGGTTATGCCATGGGTGATGCTGTGGCAGTGAGGCTGCACAAGCTTAGAAGGAAGAAAATTGAGTAAACGGCACGGAGAATGGTTGTCTAGCTACTTTGTGCGAAAGAAACGTTTCTTCTTTGCATCTTTAGCACCGCACCAAAATGATGCAATTCAATAAGCCGCAGCTGTGGGAATATTGATGGCATGACGACATTTAAGATATCTTTCTATGATTCCACAGAATACAGCCATGCCCTATGCATTTCTCATCTCACGTTTTCGGTTGTAAGACAACTGCGATCCTCCTAAAAAACGAACGCGAGCACCGCAGTGGAAAGCTTTACTGAAAGGCGTCCACGACAAAGGCTCACCGCTGTCTTTGCATTTTGGAAACGAAGAATTGTTGTATAAGTAGATATATCAAACCTCACTTTTTAAGCAAATTCCATCATCCTGAGGACAACCAAATGCTTTTCCGACATTGCGTTTTCTTCGTGTATTGATGTTCGAATTCCAGTACCTCGTCATCCCAGCACAGATATGAGCACACTGATTCCCGTTGACCTGCAAAATTTTTATGACGTGATCATGACTTATCATCTGCATCTACTCATCTACTCTGTGTCATGTGTCATGTTTGACCGTCCTGGCAGGTCGGGTGGACGTTGGAAACACAAAGTAGCGGGACGTACTCCATATCAAACTTTCAAAGTATAAAAATTATAGTATCGTGAAGGATCCATTGTTAATCATTCGTCTCTAAATCCAGCGACGTCCTCTATGTTCTTGGACAGTGCCATTGCTTCAGACTTTTCGAGAAGATGAAGTCTCAATGCAAGGGAAGAACAGCTAGGGCGACATGAATACTTTCCCTGGGTGTACTTTGGACTTTGGCAGGCTTACAATCCAGCACCGGCTTTCTTGTTTGCTCGCTCAGCGGGACTCTTGGATTGATTCTACCAAAGAAGGAAGAATTGCGACGACCAAGAATCCCAGAAATCGCAAAAATCCAGTACTACTGCTAGCTACTAGAGTAGCTACTCAGAGTGTAATCCATGAAGGCAGTAGAATATCAATGTGTTGCAGGAATCTAATGTGCGTCTTAATATTTCACGTGCGGAGCCGCGCGATCTTTGGTACCTGGTAAACTGCCAGGTAAATAATACTCGAGTATCTACTAGTCTAAAATAAAGTTAAAAAAATAACATTCTTGTAAACAGTAGCTACTCTTCGCCTTAATAGGTTCCAGCTGGAAACGTCATCTGAAATCTCCATCGGCATCAACAGGATTTGAGGCGTCTCCGTGGTGTTGGGTGTTGGATGCCTTCCTGGCTAAATAAAAAATAAAAATAGCAATACTCCACTGATGTACTAACGCCATAAGCTATTCAATATTCTGAAAGATGATGAATCTGTTAAATGCTTTGGTATTTGCCAATCTTGCCAGTGTGGCTTGTTCAAGATCTGTAGGACCATGGGGAACTCCCACAGTATCATCAAGGAGTATGAGGTCTGTGTTATCCGTTCCAGCTGGAGGTAGCCTCGAAAGTGCCAAAGCGGCTGCACTTCAGAGCGCTGTTGCCAAGGTGAGTTAAGCTGAATGGATTTCCCGCCCATTTCTCTCTTGTATTATATTCGTATCTGAAGATCCCGGTGATACTAATTCTAATAGCTCTCCCTATCTCTTTTGATCCGCTGTCTGGTGGTTAGATCGACGAACTCCGAACCCAAATCGTTGATGGCAGCTCTGCAGTCTCTGACTTTGGAACCAAGAGTGGAGCAATTTTGAGCGGAGCTTTGGAAAAATTCGCTGAAGACGCCTCTGAGAGTTCGTCGTCCTCTGGATATGATCGTGGTGTCGATGAGATTGCCTCGGCTGTGGACGCCCAATTGCACGTCTTGTACCTTCGTCAATTAGCCTTGTTGCGAGAAAATGCCCTTCAAAAGTACCGTTCGGCTGCCAAAAGCAGTGGGTCCTCCGAATACGAAGCAATGTTACAAGCTGATGCTCAATTTGCACGAGAGGCCGAAGAGTCTACCAGAGATGGATCCGATTGGGATTACACTGGCGAACGTTCTTTTCTTCAAGCAGTCATGAATAATATTGCAGAATCAGGAAAGAAAGCCATGGATATCCAAATGAAGAGTGCCCAACAGCAGCAGACAGCAATGTCTTTTCTTCAATCCCAACAACAAATGATCCAACAACTTCAGCAGCAACTTTATGGGCAGTCTTCTCCTTGGAATGTTGGAGTTGCCTACAGAATCCCTGATACAAACTTCAATCTGCAAGGCAGTTACCAACAAGGACGCGCTAATATCCAATTGAGCTGTGTCCCTGACGAGTACGCACCTATGCTAGGACCCAACGGATTCACCAATGGAGTCGGACCTGGAAATTTGGGTCTCTCCTTGAATCTAAGTGTCTAATTTTAATGCTGTCTGTAGCAGTGGGCTTGCTAAAAAACGCGTAGGTGTACTTGTTACATTCAGCATAATAATAATGTAGTCGATTCTGAAAGTATCGCGACAGCTGATTTATTTGTACCCCATCAGCTGCACACCCACCGTTCGGTCTCGTGGACCGTCTAAATCCACTAGTAACACGCTTTGCCATTGTCCAATCACCATCTGCCCGTCAACAACCGGTATGCCTTCCGTACTTCCCAACATCATAGCTATTAAATGGGAATGAGCATTGATGGGCTCTTGGTCGCGCCAATTTTGGAGTTCAATCTCGTTGTCAATGTCCCAGCCGTTGTCACGACATCGCTGGGCTTCTTCTTCGGATTCAGGTCGTTCAGTGATATCGTTGTGTAGATATCTGACACCAGATGTGGCCATCGATGGATGTGATCGCTCATCTGCTGGCACTAGTTTGAGAAAGGCTGCTTCTAGATCTCTTGCTAATCGGCTCTCTCGCTCGTTGATGGTAATAGCCGTGGTTGTGTGCCGGGAAATCACATTTATGACTCCATTTTTCATTCCACTGACCTTCAGCATGTCCTTAAGAGTTGACGTCAAGTCTTCTACGCTAATTTTTTGACAAGGTGGCCCTTCCTGCGTCGTAGGCACGGAAACTTGATGGTAGTCGCAGACAGGCTCTCCCAGTGTTTGTAATTTTGTGGCGCATGCTCTGGCTAGCCTGTTTCGTGATGTGACAAATGCCGTTACCTTGGCAACAACATGCAGGGCAACAAAGAACAATACCAATCGGATTTTTGCGCAAGGAACAAGAGCGGTCTTCATTATTTGGTGATGCTATGGTCGAGGATTGGGCAACTTGATGTGTATCTTCTCTCAAAAGTCAAAAAGAACAAAAACGAGATGATGGAAAATTATTGATCAAGTCGCTGGCATGCTGTCGTGACGTCATTATTAAACAATACTCCGTCTGCATGCAGGTAGTTTCCAATTCTGGTGTGAAGCTAGCTCCACCGGCTGCAGTAGCTACTCCGGATTAGTAACATGGCTATCTAATATAGTACTCCGAGTAGTCGAGTAGTATTGGAGTAGTCATTACGGTAGGATATTCTCGTCTATCGCTGAGATACGCCGATAATTCAACAATAGAAGGATGCTATTGCATGTTTATATCTTTACAATTCAATACAACAATAATTTATGAGGGATCTCCTCTCTTTCCCCGTGCCGAGTTCCATCGTAGGACGCCGACGTCAAAAGAGACCGTATAGCAGACTGATTAGTTCTCTTCACACTCAATTTAAAATCGTGACCTTTCAAGCAAAAATGTGTGTTTAAGCACAATGAGCCAAGTTACTACCAGTGGCATTGGACATTCCAGGTGCCGAATCCTTTTGTTCTTGGTGACCAGGAGCACCACCATGATGGTTTGAATGATTCGCCATGTCACTGTCTTGCTGTTGCTGGTGTGGGGGGGCTTGTGGCATGACTTGTGGGACCATAGTCATGTGCTGACCGGACATCATCATGGCACCATGATGAGCTGCGGGCATTTGCATGATGAATCCTCCTCCCGGCATTCCTGGAGCTTGCATCATGAATGGATACCCACCTGGTGCCAGTTGCTGCTGCAAAGCAGCTGTAGGCGCCGAGGCCGGGTGCGTGGACGATGTTGCCGCTTGTGTGGTACCAGAAGCCGGTGCCATTTCTGCTGCTGTCGGAGCCGAAGCTAAGACGGGAGCAGGTGCCGCCTGAGCGGCAGGAGCCCCATTGTTCCCGGCAGCGGGGGGAATGGCAGTGGCAGGCCCAGTAGAATCAGGTGCTGTAGCCACAGGAGTTGCAACCATTTGCTGTGGCATGGGACAGTACGTATGAGGCATGCCCTGTCCCATACCATATGGGCTCATCATAGGCACAGCCTGAGTCGTACCGTTTCCAGCAGACGACATCATCATTGGAACCATCATCATGATTTGCTGACAGACACGTAGAGGAGTCGAAGAAGAAAGTCGAGTCAATTCTTGTTGTCGCTTTACAAACTATTCTTGCACTGCTGTGCATACTACAAACTATAACCACGGTATGAAAAAAACGTACCTTGTTCATGGGTTCTCCAGGAGGAGCCAACATGGCTTCCTTCAACTTCATAGCCGTGTCTTCGCCCGCTTTCTTGGCCAATTCCAACTCTTCTTGGAGTCTATCAATCTCCAGTTTCCTTCGCTTATTGGCCGCATGTAGATGCTCCAACAAGTGAATCGTCCTCCCGATAAGGTCCACTCGATTGGAAGGATTAATGGCGAGGCGACCCATGGCAACAGCCGCACTAGACGACGTTGTGGAAGCAATCTGTTTCTCGGCTTCGTCCCTGGCAGCGGCCGCTTCTTCGGAATCAATCCTCTGCAAGACACTGGTCAAGTTAGCGAACTGTTTGTTGACATCACAACGGCGCTGCTTCTCGCGGCTCCGCTTTCGCTCGGATCGAGCTTGGGCTTTGGCCTCTTCGCAGGGCTCGCCATTATTACAGTTACCACTGACACCGCAACCAGCAGCAACACTATCATTGTTAATACTGCCGGTATTTGTACTTCCACCGCCATCCTCGGAACCATAAGTCTGATGTCCAGTTTGATCATACATAGCTGCTGTTGGTTGATCCTGTGTAGAGGATGTCAGTAGAGCAGGATCATGATTGTGATGATGATGTTGTCCGTCGCCCATCACACCTAAAAACTCCTGGAGATCCTCATATGAAAAGTGGTCGTGACCCGGAATGCCCAAGTGCATGGGACTATGGGAGGCATTGTGAATATTTTCAGAGTTAGTATTGTTGGACGACATTGTGCAACACTTGCGAAGGTATATGAGTGATTGGCTTTGTGCGTTTGATGGGTTTAAATGAAGGAAGAAAGGATAACGAGAGGTTCAGAGGTGACTTCTATCTTCTTTCTATCTATCTAATTGATCTTCAACCTTTCCTTCCTTCATTGTGCGATTACACTATTTGCAAATACTGTTACTACGGTACTACTACTCTAGCTAGTAGTCGTATCAGTAGTAGCTAGCTACCAGCCAGGTAGGAGTACCTGGTAGTAGTCTAGTACTAGAGTAGCTAGTAGTAGTAGTCTATTCGAGGCAGGAGTAGTACCACTACTAATACTACTACTAGCCTACTACTAGTAGAGCTACTACTATTAGTAGTAGTAGCACTCTTCTCGACAGCTTATTGAAATTATAAAGGCACACGCATTTCGCGTGCTCCGTTGACATTCGCACCAACACACTTAACAAACATTACTTCGAATTAGTTTAGCACCGGTAGCTGCTACCCCCTTGGTAGGAGAGTTCTGTAAATGTCATCTCAACGGTAACCAAGGACTTACTACAATTGCTGATACAGTTGTTGTGTACTACTAGTACCACTACTCTAGTACTAGTACCTGGTACTACTGTAGCTAGCACCAGCACCAGAGGAGGAATGTTACCAGGTACTACTACTTTATTACAGTACTGGTAATGAGAGTTGACTGCCACGTGGAAGAATTCTGAAATATATCTGCCGCCATCAAAAAATAATAATAACATTACCAGGTACTCGAGTACATTATTATTTGAGTACAACGAGCTTTCATTAATGGATACGAGTATTTTCTCAGTCTTTGAGCCTTTTCCCAAGCCCATTACACAGAAACACAGAAACATTAACAAAAACAATATGACAAGGATACAGCATCTCTTCAGGCAGAGCACACGAACACCCCTGTCTCATTGGCTCCTCCCAGCTTGCACGTCTTTGATAATAGTCATATTTTCGTGCCATCCAGTCGAAGGATGGTGCTCTACATCTTCGTTCCAACAAGAACAACAACAACGACGACGACGATCTACTTCCAGTAGTTGCAGTTTTCGTCCTGCTTTCTTGCCTTCCTTTCTTCTTTCTTCCCAAAGAATACACCACTCCAAATTATGGACAGTATCGCGAAGGAGGAGGCGGCAACGACCCGGACGACTGAGTCCTTACGATGATGATGATGATGATGATGATGAAGGATTTTTTTCAGAAAATGACGAGGACTCGGAACGTGAGGAATCAGATTTTCAAGACGACGTGGAAATCACAAGAAAAAGACCCTCACGGCGTCAATACGATACTTTTAATGATCGAATAGATCCGTACGCTGACGAATTTGAGGACGACGAAGACGATTATTTTTTCAGTGACGAGAAAGAAGTAGGAGAGGAAGAATATGCGGACGAAAGCGAATCCTATGTCAGCCGACCACGAAAAGTCGAGTGGGAAGAGGTACAAGTTCCGAACCTACGTAGCAGCAATTCCAGGTGGGATTTTGATGGCGACTATGATGGTCCATCTGGAAGTAGCACCGCCTACGTTTTGTTGCCGCCCTCTCCACCTTCCATGCGCCCCTTGCCCTCGGCTGTGCTACATTTTGTGGGTGGCACAGTATTTGGAAGTGCCCCCAAGGCCTTTTACAGGTCTCTTTTAGAAGACATTGTGACTCATACGCAATGTGCTATTGTGGTTACACCTCTCCCTGTGATTACTCCCCTGAACAGCCGACAAAATAGAGGTCCTTTGCATCATGTTCAAATGGCCAAAAATTTACAACATCAATTTCAATACGCTTTTGAAAACATCTTGGAAGACGAATATGGAAGTGAAGCCATGAAAAGTGTACCCATTGCTGGACTTGGACATTCATTAGGGTCTCGGATTTTGGTGGTCTTGGCTACACTCATGAATAGTACTGAAGCTACTACCACCGCCTCCGCTGCTGATAATAATCATGCTGAAAAAGATGCAGATAAGAATGATTCCCCAAAAAGACGTCAATCACACCGTCGTCGGGATAGCTTGACTGCTTCGAGCTATAATTACAAGTCCATGATTTTGATCAGCTTTACCAATTTTGGAGCCGATGCTGGTATTCCTGGTGTCACATCGCTCCTCAAGCAGCGCAACAAAATTGATGAAAAGAACAAACAACCTCGTCGCAGGAGCAGTCCATCGCGACGCAGAAAGGAGCCTTCGCGTAGTAGTAATAGAAGAAGGCCGCGTCGTGGCGAGGAGTGGTACGATGATGACGACGATGAAGATTTGATGGAGGAATGGGGTGACTTGTGGTCCGAATTTTGGGATGTCTTTCAAGACCAAACTGACCAGGTCAAAACCAGATTGACACCGCAGGTAGAGGACCTTGAGTTTTATCCAACACCTCGTCAATTGTGGTCCGCGGTAGAAGGGAACGCAGAGACCGGACAAGCGGGAAGGTATCAGGTACCACAGACTCTCTTGGTACAGTTTGATCGTGACGACATGGATCAGAGTGCCAAGCTGGCAACGGCCCTAGTAGCCAGTAACAGTATCCTGGAGAAAGCAGTAATCGAATCTGCAGCCAGAGTCGCTTCCAACAGCACCACTGGCAATTCTTGTGCGCTTCCTGAAAATTCTACCTCCACTGCAACGGCAACTGCAACGGCAGCAGCAACAGACATCAAATTTGCTCGTCTGCGCGGAACACATCTGACTCCAGTCACGACGTCTTCTGCCAAACGGTTCGACGACCGCACGATCAATGGTGGCTACACCAATCGCAATGGGCTGCTGCAAGAATGGTCGTCCAAGTCCACCAAGGCAGTATGGAACGCCATTCAGGGTCGTGTCGTAGGTGGAAAATCCCAAGGTGGCAACATGTCGCAAGACGAAGCACTGCTGGATCTCCGACAAACGATCACCCGTTACATTACTGATGTTGTAACAAAATAATTGGAACTTTTTTATTTACTGACGGGTTTACTACTACTTGTTCCCTTGCGGACTAGTCTACTCGTACTCAATTGTGTGTTCATTCAAATTCAGAGAACGGGGAACGATTCTAGTTAGCACTGGGGACTATGAATCTACAAATCGCTTGGTTTTAAAAAGAACGCCTGTCTTCTCTGGAAAGGACTACTTTTGGGGACGCAAAGGAACAAAAACAAGTATACCCAGCAAACATCCGCTTGAGTGCCACAATTTGTCCTATCTTCTTCAAGGGTCTACTGACAATCTCCTAGATTAGAAAGCCTCGACTAGCTATTTACTGAGTACTTGAGAGCGCGAACGAGCTAAAGCTGAATTTTGAGGAGCTTAAAATAGCAGAGTATTGGTAGCTACAGAGCTACTACAACTACTATTAGTAGTAGTGACTATTAGTAGTAGTACCTGGTAGCTATTCCAATAGTTGTAGTTAGGCATTAATAGTACGTAGTACTACGGGGCGAGCTGCGTACAGAAGCATTCGTTAGCAGTCTGGCCTTTTACCGTCAATGACCAAAGACTCATCGAACATCCTCCGCTGAAGATCTCATCGAGGAGGACTGTAAGTATTGGAGTACCAGGACATTAACGACATTACATCACGACAGCAACACGTAATACTATTACCGAAGTAGCATTAGGTCTACCCAGAAGCGCCTCTGTAAGCTCCTACGTTGACAGTATTATTACACATACATATATCATCAAAACGAGAGAGACCGACCATGGAGACCGGAAGTCCCAAACCTGACAAGGGAAGCGGATTATTCGAAGGACTGTCCATGTCGCCAACCGGTTCGAATGGTGCCCAAGTTCAGGAAGCGGGTAATAACGAGGAAGAAACGCCTCGAATTGCTAATCCTGTTGTCGATATTTCGAAAGCTCCTAAAATGGGAGAACCAGAGACAGAGTCAGGATCTGCGGTTTCTGCTCTACCGCTGAACAATGGAAGAGGACCACCGTCCAATGGTCCAGCAGCCGATCTTGCATCGCAGCATGTCCCACCTCCCATCACGGGTGCCACCTTAACCCCGTCTCCTGCTGGAGACAATGGAAGTACGAATCGCCCTTCTAATACCGACGCTGTTTCAGCAACGGATGCTGCTAGCCAGAATAACGAGAATGAAAACTCAACCACCACGCCTCCGCGATTGGATCATCGCACTGACAAAGCTGTCAGGAACAACAACAACAACAACAACAAGAAGGACCAAACAACGAAACCTCCTTCTTCAGTGACGCGGGGGATGAAAGTACATTCGGATACGCCAATTCCGAATGCTGATAAATCGTTGAGAATCTTGCGCAAATTTGTTGCCAAGACGCGAGGTACGATTCCAACACAATACGGAGGCGCCAAGAAGGCTGGAATCTTGAGTTACTTTCGCAGCAATCCCAAAGAGGATCCTACCTTTGTTCCGTACGGCCAATTGGTAGAGGTTCTACTGGATGGCGATGAAGGTAACGACGTGGAAGATGACGATACCCTGGAATCTCTCGAGGAGGAACACGACAAGAACGAGTCCAAAAGTAAGAATGATCTCGATGAACCGGATCTCGTGGTAGAATCCATTTTTGGAGTGTCTGGAGATACAATGGCTAAGGCTAGATTATCAGTGGCTGCTTTCTGTCACTTGCTATCCGTTTGGGGTCATGCGAGCTCTAGGTTCTTTGAACAGCAGGATACCAGGAGTCAGCAAGCCTTTTCTGAACTCCTTGTGGTTGGCATTGATTCGGCCGCACAGCTAGTTTCGCACGGATGTTTGGACGGTGTTGAAATTTGGAACGTTGCCGTTGCCGAAGAATATATGCCTGCCATTAACATTTTGGCCGAATCTGTTTTGGTGGCGGATGTTACACTGGAACGGAGTGAATTGGCAGCCATGAAATTCCTTCTCTCGGCCGGGTGTCGTGTCAAACCCGGCGAAGAAGCACTTTTGCGTGGGACGCACTTATTACAGACAATTCGCATGCTGTATCACATTTATTTGACGACAGAGAGTAAAGCGAATCGAACCACGGCCAGGGCTGCCTTGCAACAGCTTGTGACAAGCATCTTTGCTCGATTGGTGCGCACTCAAGAGGCCATACCGCCTCCCACCTCAGCAGCAGCAGCAGCAGCAGCATCGCCGCGAGATCTCAATGCCAGCGCCAGCGCCAGCTTTGAAAGTAAGGGCGGCAACGGTAGTGCAGACAGCCCCTTTCCTTCGGAAAATCACAGAGACGCATTTTTGGTGCTGCGCTCTATTTGCAAATTAAGCATGCGGAATCTACCAGGGGACAACATGCACAGTCATGTTGGACTTCAAACAAGTGGTAGTAATACTATGTGGGATGATGGCGGTCGCGACGCATCGGAGCACAATAAATCCTCTCACGGGTCAGCGGAGGCAGCTCGTTCCAATAATCAAGCTCACTTGATCTCCACCAGCGCAATTCATCCGGCAATGGAATCAAAGGTTCTGGCCCTGGAATTGCTCCACTATGTGTTGGAAAATGTCAAATTCTCTCGAGAGTTCGTCCTTGAAAGTGGGCCCCAATTTCACAGTGCCATCCGCAATTACCTTTGTGTCTCTTTGCTCAAGAATTGCACCTCAGACAATGCCCAAGTTGTCCATCTCAGTCTACGCATGTTTGCTCTTTTGGTCAGAAATTTCCGAACTATTCTGAAGAACGAAGTCGAGGCATTTGTTACCAATGTCTTTTTTGTCATTTTAGATTCCAAGAACTCGCCCATCGAACACAAGAATTTGGTTGTGACGTTGTTCGAGGAAATTTGCTCCGATCCCCATACACTCGCCGAGATCTTTTTGAACTACGATTGTGATCTTAGCGCAGTGGATTTGTTCCATCGGATAGTAAACACGCTGTCACGAGTGGCAAGAACCGACGCTCAAGAACCTCAGACTGGAAGCACGATTAGTTTCGTGGCCGGTGCTGGTGCGGCTCGAGCGGAGAAAATGAGAAACGAGCAACGTGAGCTACGGCTAGATGCTATGCGAGCCTTGCGGCAGATTTTGGCCAGTTTGCACGCAAGTATTGTGGAGCCAATGGATAGCGACAAGGATGGCGCTGCCACGGATGAGACAGCTGCGAAGTTTCCGCCTACCGAAATTACTCCTTCAGGATCCATAGGCGACGAGTCGGGCGATGGTATGACTGTCCATCCCGAACCTGCGAAACAGAGTCTTGTACAAATTTACGATTCCAAGAAGAAGAGACGGAAGGAAGAATCAGAAGCTGTACTTCGTTTCAACCAAAAGCCCTCAGCCGGCATTAAGTATGCGGCCGAATGTGGTCACATAAACGCTGACGATCCCGCTGATATCGCTACCTACTTGCAGAAGAACAAGGATTTATTCGATAAAACCATGATTGGAGACTATTTAGGCCGAGAAGCCGAATATCAAGGAGGAATGGCGCTGAAGGTTCTGCATGAATATGCAAGGTCGATGGATTTTACTGGTCTCCAATTTGACGACGCAATTCGTTACTATTTGAGTGGATTCAGGCTTCCTGGTGAAGCGCAAAAGGTAAGCGATAGTGCAGGCCAGTTTTTGTTGCGATTGTATCTCTTCGCATCTGATAATTTATATGATCTTACTGTTTATTTCCACAGATTGACCGTATCATGGAGAAGTTTGCGGAGCGTTACACAGAACAAAATCCGGATGTCTTTCCAACGGCTGATGTAGCTTTTATTCTTGCCTTTTCTATTATCATGCTGAACACAGATCTTCACAACCCTGCAATCAAGGAAGAACGACGTATGACGAAGGAAGGCTTTATAAGAAACAACCGCGGTATTGCCGATGGGCAAGACTTGCCAGACGAATTTCTCCTTGGCATCTTTGACCGCATCAAAGCAAACCCGATCAGTCTGAAAGAGGATGACGAAGCACGAGAAAAATCTGGCGATCCTGCTGGTGGAGTTGGCGTGCCATCGGCTCTTCGTCCAGCAACATTTTTTGGCAGTCATTACGACGATATGGATCGCACACGAGAAACAAACTTTCAAAAAGAACGTGACCATATCGTGAGGACAACTGAATCGCTCTTGAAGCGTCGACGTATCAGCACGCATCAGACAGGGGAAAAGAGGAGCGTAGCTTCCCGCGCTGGAACTTATGGACGACGAGCTCAAAGCAAGTTTGTCCGCACCGAAGATAGTGGTCTTAGAGACGAATATGTGTCTCCCATGTTTGAGGTGACGTGGGGCCCTGCTTTGGCAGCATTTTCTGTTGCCATGGAATCTGCGAATGGGACTGTTGGTGCCCTAGAAAATATTGCAACGGACGAAGAACTAGAACTTGCCGCAGAAAACGCCGCTGAAACTATTGAAGTCTGTTTGACCGGTTTTAAATTTGCAGTCTGCACAGCTGGTCTTTGCGGAAACGAAGTTGCTAGAGATTCTTATATGCTTGCGTTGAGTCGTTTCTCACAGCTAGGCACTAGCGTTTTTTTGGAGCCGAGGCATATTCGATGTATACAAACCTTGCTGAGCCTTGGTCGCGAAGATGGCGAGTTACTAGGAAGCTCCTGGGAACATGTATTCAAAGCACTGGCGGAAATCAATAGATTTCACCAATTATTCCACCTGATGGCCCGAAACGACCGAGCTGTTGCATCCGCCGCAGAGCGTCGCCTGAAACGATTGGAAGAACGAAAAAAGAGAAAGCGTGTGTCAGGGGCGCAAAGTGTGTCAGATGATTCACTTCGGGACTCGGGCAGCGAATATGATGACTGGAGCCAATCTGGAGGATCTCTGTACGAGGAAGAGCTCTTTTCGGATGACGATGATATTTTTCTGGAAGGCGAGATGGATGGTAAGGCCATTGATGAAGCGAACGCCCGAGTGGTGTACGAAGCTGTCTCGGAGTCAATGATTGAGGCTATTTATGAGCGTTCGTCGTCTTTCAGCACTAATGGTGTAAAAGAGTTCATATATGAACTTTGCAGAGTCAGCCGCATGGAAATCGATGTGAGCGGTTACGGTGGCCACGTTGGCAGCGACGCGAATACAGTTGACCTCACAAAAGTTCATTACCGCCAACACCACTCTTTGCTCAGTAACAACTCCAAACATGGCGACAGTCAGTTTCACCACAGTCAACCGAATATTTACAGTTTACAGAAGCTAGTGGAAGTCACCCATTACAACATGGACTCGCGCCCACGTCTAGTGTTTTCTGAGCTTTGGGACACTGTATCCGCTCATCTCACGAGCACGGCGCTGCATTCCAATCCCGCTGTTGCCATGTATGCCGTCGATTCCTTTCGCCAATTAAGCATTCAGTTTCTCCAGCGAGGAGAAACGGAGGGTTTCGAAGTCCAGCGGAGGTTTCTCAAGCCCTTGGTAACTGTTATATCTCAGAGCGAGCAAGTCAGTACAAAGGAGCTTCTGCTGAAGTGTGTTGAACGTATTGTATTCATGTTTGGGTGTGACGAGATCGAAGCGGAGGCCGGCGGCCGGAAAAGGGGGGTTTTGAGAAGTGGATGGGTCACCATTCTGCAAATTCTTGCTGTCGCCGGTAATGATAGCGACGAAGGGGTTGCCAGGATGGGTTTTGAGATGCTCAAAGAGCAATTGCAGAATAGCCTTGAAATCGAAAGGTCAAGAGGTTCCGCTGCGACTACATCTATTCTCACGGAGCATTTCGTAGATGTAGTCGATGCTTTGTTCACTTACATTGGCGGTGTCCACGAAGCGTTGAGCCTTGAATCCATACATCAGATCGTAGAGCTGAGTAGCTATCTTGGAGACGAAGCAATACCATTGCCGGCACTTCGCCGAAAAACGCAACATCTTGCAACTAACGGAGAGAGTAGCTCCGGTGGACATGGCAACACCAGCAAAGATTTTGAACATTGGTGGCCGATCCTGCTGGGTTTGTCGAAAAGTATGGATCATGCGACTATCGCAGTGAGATCAAAGGCCTTGGTGGAACTTTTGAAAATAACAGAGCAACACTTCTTGGTAGAAGGAAAAGCTTCGAAGGATGAAACTTTGCAGACAATGCGTCTCATCTTCAGAGGGATTTTGACCCCTGTGTTGGAATATGCAGAAATGTCTCCCACAATAAATCCTCCACCTCTTCCAGAAGACTTTGAACGCTTCACTACTGATGCAAAGCCAGCTAAAGTTGGCGAAGAGACCGAGGCGGGGGCTGGTTGGGTTGAAACGACTTTTGACGATTTCATCGACGGCTGTGTCTCGATATGCTTGAAGTCCATGGCAACACTTAAGGATGATGCACTTGTCGAGGAGATTTTTGCCATGTTAAACAACTGCATGCTTTCAGATTCAGGTGTGGTAGCTGTCCGTGGCCTGAAGAGGCTGCATCAATTTGTTGTTGCTGAATTAGATCCCAAGTTTGTGACGGATGATACCTGGGCGACTGTCTGCCATATGCTACGAAGCTGCTTGAAAGTCAAGGGCATGCCCAAACCTAAAGACCATAAGGATTCTCCCGCGGCTACCAACGAAGAGGGTGGTGCCGAGGCGAATGGGGATGCCGATGATGATGAGGGTGACATTCGAGAATTTGTTATGGAAGATCGCATCTTGTCTGACCGCCGTTATGTAGCCAGCAATACTGTAATTATTATCGGCTCCCTGCTTAGCGATGAGCGATTTGTCGATGCTATGGCTATGCAGTGGAAGCTTTTCTTGGTCACTGGACTTGGCAAAAGTATTCGCGAATGGGGGCAAGCAGACGCTATCGTCCGCAAATACAGCTCAAAGATTGAATCAAAACCAGCACCGTAAGTCAATCGTTTCTTCTCAACAAGTCTATTTCTCGTCAATTCCACATCAGAAACTGACTCTGCCACTTTTCTTGAATTCCAGTCCTGATTACATCGAAAATGCCATGTACGGGCGCAAATGGATGGCCCGCCTAATTGTACTGCTGGTCGGCATGAAAAGTGTTGCTACGGAGAGGGATGCCAGTTCAGAATCTCAGAAGGTCGTCAAAGAACAGACACAAAAGCTCTTATCTTGGTGTGTAGCTAAGGAAACTGAAGGTTTGCAAAAAGACTGCAGCAAAAGCGACAAAGTGCTTGGCGAAGCCTCTTCTGCGTTGGTTCTTTCATTTTTGGCAAATTTCGATTGTATGAGTGTAGACCGTTTGCACGAGCTCGAATGGCTGAATCCAGTGCTCCTGAGTTGGTGCACAAGATCAAAATCCGAATCAATTCAAAAAGCTATCCACGATCTTTTAGAAAAGACCTCACCTGCCTCTCCGAAGGCAGCAGCCCGAACTTCAGAAGAATCGGAATCTGCACCTGCACCTGCACCTGCGCGTCAAGTTCTCTCTGCAGACGTTTAGGCTGTCCTTACAATTTGTTAGAGAATTGATGCTCTGTAATCTGTTGAGTACTACAGTAGAGCAAACATTTGACTGCCAGGAAAATTTGTTTTATAGTTTTATGTCGCATGGCGTTGCAGTCAAGTCTTTTATGACGCTCTAGAACACACCACATCAGGCCTTTGTGTCAATAGGAAATGGAGAGCATCTAAACTATAGGCTCTGTCAGCTTTTGCGAGAACGAGCGGCCACAAGGCAGGTGACATTGTCGGTTCGTTCAAAACCTGACGGCCTCCCCTATTCAAGCGAATCCAATGTTGCATTTCTTGAAATAGATGGTCAATTTTACGGTTTGACGGTCCTGCATTGAGTAGATACATGGACTTGAGATAGTAATTCATGGAAAGACCTTTTACAATCTTTTCAAATCCTATCTCGCTGAACAGGTTGAACTGAATCTGTAAAGACTCCAATCCTTTCCATTTGGGTATTAGTTGGCCAATCGCATCAGCCCCAACATCACCGAATCGATTGAACGGCATGACGATTTCCTCCAGGCTCGTGTTGCTTACCAGTGCTGTAGCTATTGCAGCAACTCCTAGATCGCCTAGTTGGCAGCTTGACAAACGTAGCGACTTCAATGGGCAAGCATTATCTTCTCCTTCCGTCAACAAAGCGCTCAATGCTTGCACACCAGTTTCTCCGAAAAGGTTTCCGCTGATATTAAGTTTGTAAAGGGAATTATTCAACTTCAGGCTACTAACAAGGCCCGACACTCCAAGTCCTCCAATGGATGTACTTTCCAAAACTAGCTCTCGGAGTGCTCTATTCCTCGATAACATTGTTCCCAGGGCAGTAGCACCTTCATCGGCAACATAATTATACGAAAGATCCAGTTTATCGAGGCATTGATTATACTGAAGTGCATCTGCCAAGACCTGCACCCCACTGGGACCAAAGTTGTTTTCTTTTAGGCACATCGTTTTCAAAGTTGTGTTTCTGTTGAGTCCGTTTCGAGACAGGATAGTCAAACCATCGTCGCCGATAATATTGTCTTCCAAGATTACCTTTGTCAGAGATTTGGCAGTATTGAGTACTTCGGCAATAGCATGGCAGCTATCGTCTTCGAGTGAGTTGCTGCGAAGGTCTAGAATACGAAGAAACGAGTGATGCTCCCATCCTCGCTGCAAGCTCTGGATTGCTGGTCCCGACAGGGCACATTCTACTAGACGAAGCTCTTCCAGCCTTGGGTGGTCCTGTGCGTCACTCTCTGAGTCTCCTGGTTGTATATCCTCCATCTTCTTGTCAGTGCCTCTTTTTGAGACACAGGGAATGCTCGTGATCAAAGGAATGTCAACTTCCATGTTCAAGCCAGACACATTCTTGAAACTAGCAGCATCCTCAATCGCTACATTGAAGGACATGTCGGGCAACTCACAGCCAATAATGGAAAGCCTCTTCAAGTTTTTCATGGTGATGATAGACATCATGAGATTGGTTGAGTTATCCCCATCGCAATCTCCTTGGTTTTGGGCTGTTGTTGTCATGATCTGCAGCAGTTCCAATACCCGGAGAGACTTGTTGCGACGTAATCCGTTGGCAACCGACTTCAAGGCATGGGCTTCGTCCCAATGAAACCCTTGCAACGCCAATCGATGAATAGATCGATTACGCTCCAACATGCGCTGTAACTGGGTTGCACAATCTGCATTCATACTGGTGGTAATTCCCATTGCCGACATTTCTCCTACTTGTAGGATGCGAACAGATGAGTTCAGAGCAAGACCACGAAAAACGGAAGCCAAGATGACCGAACTCGGCGATGATATGCGCACGTCCACCAAGCTCGTATTGCGAGAAAATACGAGTTCGAATGGTGGTGGCGGTTGTATGGTGACCGTGGAGATTTCAGCCTCGTTGTCGTTCACATTTGCCTCATTCAACTCAACCTCAATATTGCCCTATCATCATTATCGTCCTCATTATTTCTCTCAACCTCAATATCGTCGTCACGATTCAAGTTGTCTTGATATTGAATACTCATGTCGAACGTACCGACATGAGTATTGAATTCGAGAGACTCGACGACGGCATACATTTCTTCGTTCGTAACTTCCAACAAAGGCAGTGATCGGAGGCTCACGTGTCGCAACCTTGGATCATTCCGACGTGCTCTGTCGCAAAGACTGGTAATGAGGGGATCCATTCTGCGTTGCTGTGTAAAATTTTGGTGGTATGTTATGTTATGTTTATCATTCGTTAATGAATTAATCAGGAGATAGCTTGGTTGTATCTCAATGCTAATAAGACTGTGGGTAGTTTGATGTGATTTGTGATTTGTGGACAAGTAAAAATACTGTAGTACTACTCTAGTCGACTACTCTCTAGCTAGTCTTCTATGGTTAAAAATTCGATTTGTTAAAGTCATTCTTGCAAAAGAACAGCCGCCTTCCACTTAGATGTCACGCAACCAAGTCCCGAGTGCTGTATCTTCTACTAGTGGAATGTAGCAAAAGTGTGATCTGTTGGGACAACTCGACAAATCCAACTGCACAACAGCTATGAGAGTTTGATCTACAAGTCAGTGTTTCTATCTTTATTATTCAATATTTAGCAGCACTACTGACGCTGCGGGGCTAATACTAATGCTCCGTCCGGACCTTTTCTACTAGATCTAGAATGGTTTGCGGCATCTTGCATTCATTAAGTACTAGCTAGTACCGCAGTTGCAGCTGTTTTGTCGTGCTACTGTGGATGGAAAGAGCGAATCTATTCGGTCCTTTCTTCTCTGCATTGCTTCAAATGTCCTTCTATTGTAAATGATGATGTGGTCCGGAGAGTGCTTACTACGACCCACCGTTGTCCTTCTATTGTAAATGATGATGTGGTCCGGAGAGTGCTTACTACGACCCACCGTTCTCTCCCTCAGTCTCTGTGAATACAACCTTTTATTCAGCGCAAAACAGTTGTATTTAACGCCCATCACAAAGATGAGTTGTACAAAGCTGCTGTTGCTGCTTCGAAGCCTTTATAGTAGATTTAGACCAAGTAAACTGTTATTAGAGTAGTATTGGTAGTTGAGCAGAGTATGACTCTGGATCGGCGGTCGACATGAAACATGACCTACATCTTGGAAATGAAGGGATTGTTTCCAAATCTATGCCCGGGTGGAAGTTTCTTGAAGCTACCCGCTACCATTAATTACAAAACTTGTTACAGGAGATCTTTTAAATATATATCAGAATGATTATCTTCATAAGCATAGATTGGATAAACTTGACCTACAGGCAGTCACATTTTTATGTCGCCAAATAGGTTAACTTCTAATCCCTCTTTTCTACTCTATTGTGATGGTGCGACTTTTCTGCAGTGATCATACAGGTAAACCCTTCCGTTGAGAGATTTTGTTCTGTACCAGGTACAAGAACACCAGTCGAAAGCAATGCTGCCAAATTGACCCGGTACCTCAACATTTTTACCTTCCGAGTAGAGGACATATATCTTACCGCTTACCGCCTTGCCATGGGAAATACTACCAGTACGTCGGATCCTGTGACCACCAAGACGACAGAACGAGGCAGATCGTACCATCAGGGTATTCATTATGCTGCCTCAGGTATGAAGGGATGGAGAGCAACAATGGAGGATCAACACCTGTACACCAACGTAATTAGAGTCGCAGGTTTCGAAAATACGTTGGACGACCACTCTCTTTTTGCAGTCTTTGATGGTCACGGTGGAGACTTTACATCTCGATATGCCGCCGAGCACTTCTTGGAAGTGTTATCCCAACAGCCAGAAATGAAAGCCTATGCTCAACTGGAAAAGGCAGGACCTGCTAGTCGAAGTGATGTCACTGGTATGCAGCTCTTGAGAACTTCGCTAGACTCCGTCTTTAGTCAACTGGACGCACAATTGCGGGAGCAGCAGCAAGAAAAAAATATAGCTATCGACAACATGCCACCACACGATCCGAACGATGAGTCTCTGTTGGCTGCCCGGGGACAGCTCACGTACGAGCATTCAGGATCCACGTGTGTTGTGGTTCTTCTGACTCCGTCGCATATCATTGGATGCAATGCCGGAGACTCCCGAGCCGTCCTTCGTCGCGCAGGAGGAATCCTTCCTCTGAGCTTTGATCACAAACCATCAGAAGTATCCGAAAAGGACCGCATTACAGAAGCTGGTGGTTATGTCAAGGCGCGACGTGTCGATGGTGACCTTGCCGTCAGTCGAGCCCTCGGAGACTTTGTGTACAAAACCAATGATGCGATGCCTGCCAATAAGCAAAAGGTGATTGCGAATCCTGATTTTGTGGTTTATCCAAGAAGCGAGGAAGATGAATTTATCATATTAGCGTGTGATGGAATATGGGATGTAGCGACCAGCAAGCAATGCGCTGACTTGGTGCAACAGCTAACAATGGAAGGAGAATCTGACTTGGGTGTGATTTGCGAAGAAGCCTTGGATACATGTTTAAAGCGAAACAGTAAGGACAACATGACCATTCTCTTGGTAGGATTACCGGGTATGAAACAGGCCAGCAGTGCCTTGAGATTGCAAAATGCTATTTGGGGCCGAAAAGCAACACTACAGGCCAAAGTCTTTGCCGATCAAGCAGGACAGCAAGTCCCGCCGTATGCCGAGCCGCCCACAGCAGAATCAACGTCAGGAAACAATCCGTTTACGAGTCATCTGCAACATACTGTCGCTGCGGTATAAGACAGTTATAATTGCCTTTGAAAAGTAATCGAGTACTGGAACAGCACAAAGGCAAGCTATTCTGGAGGACTTCCAGTTGTTTGTACAGTACTTTATACCAATGACTGCATTATGAATATTTATTACTTATCCGATTCTTTATTAGAGTCACTCCAAGTGCCTAATATGCTGCCCTTGCCGACAGTATGTATCCAAAATCCAAATATCGAAGTCTAAGGACGTTCATTCTTGTTTATTTTCATGTTTTGTTTCTGCATACTGTACCTGCACTCCAGACTCCATCAGGGTTAGAAATAATGGGCGAATGCTACTTTCAAATTTTTTATGCTCGATTCTGCAAAAAGCACATGAATAGGAATAGACCATAGAACATAGAACATAGACCATAGACCATAGAACAGCGAAAGTCATGCTGCCCCTTCTATCCCCTCTGCTATGCCTCATATCTCCTGTTAAGGCCAACTTAATCGCGGCTGCTATACTCCCTCACGGTGACCTAGCTCTGGACCCCACGTTTTTGGAGCCTGGTAGCAGCGCAAGAGATGCAGCTGACGAGGTAGCTGCAGGATCTCGGCAAGCAGCAAAGAGATTTATATCATCTTAAGATCTCGATCTTATTATTCTCTCGACTCCGCATGGAATCCAACTTACGCATGACTTTGGAATATATTTAGGCAAGCATGCTTCTGGAACTGCGAATATCACCGGTGATAATGCTAAAAGTCGCCACGAGCCCTACTCTGTTTTTATGCCCCCTATAAACTTGGCAGAAGATCTTTCGTTGGATTTGACTATTGCACTGATATCTAGTAAGTTCAATGTATCGGGAATTGCTTCATCGGCAGATGGAACTCAGGATGTTCCCTTGGAATGGGGAGAGGTAATACCCTTATTGCTCTTGCCTAAAGATAGACGACATTTGTATCCCTACCTGATCTGGTCCCATCCATTGCGACGGTATACCGAGTCCCCGAAAATGGTTCCCGAGCTGGTTGCGACAGGTGCGGCCATTCGAGAATGGATGGAGCAAATAAATTTACGAATTGGAGTTATTATTTCTGGCGACATGTCTCACACGCATCAAACCTCGGGTCCGTACGGATACTCCAATGCGAGTGGACCCTTTGATGCGGCCGTAGGACATTGGGCACAAAATCCATGCCAGCATGAATCGTCGTTGATGAAAAAGGCACGGTCACTGCAAGACCACGCGATGTCATGTGGGTTTACGGGATTGGTGCTGCTACATGGCATGCTGTGTGGAAGCGACGGCAGTTCTCCAAAATTTGATCCATTGTCAGTCGATCAGGTCTACGTCAATCTCAATGCCACATACTATGGTATGCTGGCAGCAACTTTTATTAGCTCCCATGTAGTTAAAAGTCTAGATAGTGGCAAATTAGATTGAGTAGATCGAGAATAGCAGCTTTCAATGCGACGAACGAGAAATGACTGGCCGGGAAATGAATCTATTGCAGTTTTTGCTTGCATTCTCAATCGAGCTGCCAGTGTTTGCAATATTGATTTCGGTGCCTGAGAAAAACTCCCGATTGAAAATTACCATTTTTCTCATATTGCTTCTGCAGTAAAGCTATTCCAACTTAATCAGCTTCAGTTCGTCGAGAGCCGAGACCAAAGATCTGAATGCCAGTAACCGTTCGCCAATAAATGCCTTTCAACTTATTTAGACGATAATTGCCAATGGTCTCAATTTGTCTGACGGTAAGCTGCTTCTGGTGCAGTCCCATTATCGTCATTAGGTGCGGTATTTGTATGCATTCCCTTATGAAGACTTTATGATTGTCCGTTCGATTTCATTGAGCAGTGCCACCGATTCTAGGTTTTCGAAATCAAAACTTCGCGCAAACAGGAAGCCAGCCTTTTTAGCAGATTGCAAGTATTTCATTAATTCCGGACCACCGTGGATTTTGCGACGGTCATTAGGTATAGTCCAGTCAAAGTCGGGACTTGTAAACGTTTGGTTGTGTACCGCTTTGACAACCGAAGGATGTTCGATACAAAAGGACTGGTGAATATCGTTGCTCAGAGTAGCAACTGCTCGCTTAGTACTAGCCTTGTCGCAATTTTCGTCCGCTGTGACACTTTGTAATTGAAAGGTGGCCGTCTGCGTCTTGGCTTGCTGCTTCAGTGTGTTGGGATCCAAATTACCCGTCCCATGTTTTTCATCCAAGGTCTTCATCGCAGCCATCCAATTGTAATTTCCCACTTCACAACAAGCATACTTGGAACGACCAAAGATCTCCATGGCGCGAGATGATGACAGCAGCTGCCGAACCACCGACTGCGAAAAAACGGCAGTGCTTCCCGAAACGGTCCTGTCATTGAATTGTTGTGATAACCAATCCACACTTTTTGGCGGGTCAAACAGCGTAGATTGCAGTGCAATTGTTGTTGGGAAAGTTGTGGTGACAAGACGATACGAGTCTGGTTGTTGTTCTTTGTCTTGATCTGTTATTTTCCCCAGCCAAACCTCGTTGGACGATGCGAACAAGTGTCGAGCAAAATCTTCAGCATAGTACAGTGGAAATGAGGTGTCATCGAGTGTAATGTGATAATCGTACCTAAGGTGGAGATCCATGGTCAACCACCGCATCAATTTCAAGTGTACATGTGTCATACTATCCATACCGTTGTCATTGTGCAGACTGGCAGCAGTCTCGAATCTTACAACCACAATATTGTCGTATTCTTGTGTCAATTCTAGCAACCTGAAAAAAAATCCTTCGTTCATTGTCGCATCCACGTGCAATACAATGTAATGCTGTGGCATGTGAACGGCTTTTATCAGTCGCTGGATGTGAGCTAGGTCATTGCGTCGGACGACAATGACAAAGGCCAATCGGGCATGACCAGTCGGTGATGGCACGATTGCGTTTGAAAAGGTGTTGCTACCACTGCTACTCCCACTGGGATTCTCGTGGTTGTAGCTTGGCTTGTATCTGTGGAACCTACAAAAGCCGTAGTGTGTACCGTATATTTCCAATAATTCCAAAATGATTTCTTGTCGTGTTGTCTCTTCATCTTCCCTGCTCATTCTGGATTGTTGTATTGGAGGCATAGTTTTGTTGGACCACTCCATAAAATGTGTCCAGTTCATCACCAACACGTCGGGAGAATTGGACGATGACGATGACGTCGTGGCCGAGGTAAACATGGAGTAACAGTGGTGCAATTCTGCTGTATCGCTTTCCAACCACTCCTGGTCATTTTCCGATCCCCATCGGCGCAGTTGTGTCATGTAATTGTGCAAGAGATCCGGCAAAAAATCGTACGGTGGTGGCAATTCGTTCGGTACTGTAAGTCTTGCATAATTCCGCCTCAAGTACGAATCCTCGTCTTGTTGTGACACGCGCAAAAAGAAGAGAAGAGGAATGATCGACGATACGACGAAAATTTGAAGGCAGCTTTTGATGCCACTCGGAGGAGCATGGGATACATGACCCTTTCGTCCTTCGCTGTGTTGTCTGTCGTCAAAGTCACCATCCGATTCAACAGTCCGTCGTCTTCGAATGCCGGGGGTTTCAATCTTTTTCCGCGCCATCATTTCTCTGTACTTTCTTTTATAATAATGATATTATTATTATTGCAATAGCAGAAAGGCAATGTAATGTACTCGGAATTCGGAATAGGCAGCGTTTCGGCTGATGTTTGAAATTCGAAGTTAAGAAATACAGTAATAATCAATTGACACCATTGGAGAAGGCAACAGAAAAGTGTGACGTCTTTTTCATGATTAACAATGGCGGGATTTATTCGGTCCTTTCGACATCCAGCAAGATGCACACAAACTCCCTCCTGTCTCCTCGTTCATTTTTTATGAATTATTTATTTCTTATTTGAAAAAACTTCATCTCCTTCAACCTTCAACTTCGCTTTACCTACCACTCTAGACTAGACTACTATTATTTGATTTTAAACTTTTACTGTAACATACGAAAAATGATGACAATGAAACGCAGAGCAAGTTTAGTATTGATAAGTAGCATCACTGTTCCCTGCAGTATTGCTGGGTTTGTCCCTGCTACGTCTAAACGATTACAGGTATGGAAAACGTCGGCCATACACGAAGACAAAGACAAGGGTGCCGATGGAACAAAAGCAATAACAAAAACAAAAACCGATATCATTGATATTCTGTTAGACAATCGACCACTGAACGACGACAGTGATGATGATACTGCTCGCTCTCAATTTGGAACGCGGCAGTACTGGGACGACGTCTATCTTGGACGAGGAGATTTCCCCGCCGAAGAGTACTCGTGGTATTTTGGTTGGGAAATTTTGGAGTCGTACGTGAAGGAATACATTCCTACGGTAACGGATAATTCCGCCACGGGAGGATCATCTCCGGTTCACATTTTGTGTCCGGGAGTGGGCAATGATCGTATACTGGTGGATTTGTACAGATCCAAGCTCTGTACTCGCATCACAGCATTCGATTATTCTGAACATGCCATTGAACGACAGCGAGATTTGCTATCCTTTGAATTGCCGGCCAAAACCAAAACCGCCATTGATAACGATAGTATCGACTTGCACACCATGGATGCCCGGAAGCTTCCCAATCCAGATTGGAACGAGCGATTCGATGCTGTTATCGAAAAAGGTGCACTCGATGCTATTTATTTGTCGGGAGATGGAAACGTGGAACGAGCCGTTGCGGAACTGGGACGAGTTCTGAAACCAGGAGGAATATTTTTGAGTATTTCGGGGGTTGTACCACCAGAGCTCCGGAAAGAATTGTTTCAAGAATGGGAATGGATCAAAGATGGTAGTGACGAACTGCAGGCCGGCTGTTTTGTTCTGAAAAAGCCCAAGCCGGAGTAGTCAAAAAGCTGGAAGTAGTCCTTTGTCACAGAGGAACTGTTATTATTTATAATAAAATAATAGTCGCGAACAAACCCACGATAGTAGTATGTATTGTTGCTCAAATAATAATAATGAGGAGGCAACGTGAACGGCACTTTCTGTTGCTATCTTATTCGTGTCTTCGTGCTGAACGAACTTTCACGTTTTCGTCTTCTGGTACGACACTATACGAAACCTGTGGCATCATACCTTTTCACCTTCGCCGGTCCACCAAGATATTGTAGTGCAACACATATTATGGTAGTACCACGAGCAAACGTGGAGTTGGTCTTGATGAAACACACCAGCAATCAATTTCGTCGAAGGTACTACTAGCTAGTAGGCGTTTTTATTCTTTCACGTCGGATGGACTGGACTGCCTAAATACTTGAGAACGGCTATTAGGTAAAGTACTAAACAACAATTAGCTAGTAGTAGCACTCAAGCACTGCCTACTACTAGCTCCAACTCATTGGTCGCTTGATACCTGGTACTAGTCTACTGTAGTATTTATCGATTACCAGGTAGCCATGTTGTCGCACGTTGAAAGGAAGTTCCATGCACGAATCACGAAATAAGATAATAATATGTTTGTACGATTATGGACTTAAAATACAGGAGAATGTGTAGGATAATATTTAATGATTGCCGTCAACACGACCAGTGTCTATTTTACTATCCTGATAATTGTACTTCTGTCCTGGTTGCCATTTGTTTGTTCGTCGTTGTCGGTCTACATAAGGTTTCACCAATCTGTTGCTTTTGTAACATCTCACAATCATCATCATCCAACAATAAAATTTTTAATGCTAGCTAGTAGTACCAGGTAGCTACTGTAGTAGATATCTACTGGTACTGCGTAAATCAGTATTTTTGTCAAGCAGATTTTGATCTTTCATGCCAACCAACACCAGCAAGAGCCTTGCATTTCTTTTTAGATAACAATCATTAATTTGAAATCATCGGTTAAATCAGCACACTCTCAGCAGCAGCATCTACTGTTACAATTACAGATAGTCTTACTGGCAAGAGAACGAATCATTGCTGGAGTCTGCTCTCATCATCAATCCCTACCTGTCCAACCAGAGATAGATCACACGTGCTGTGCGGGAAGGACGAACAAAGAAAATCTATTCCCGGACTGAATTTAAGCTCATCCCCTCCCTCCTTGTTTTTTTTTTTCATTGCGCTGCACTGTAAACATTCATTATTCATTTATACATTAAATATACCACACTACGAAGTACGAAGATGGCGACCGACAGCGTCAACACAAGCAACGGCACCTCCAACAACAACCACAACAATAACAGCAGCGGCAGCAGCAGCAGCAATAACGATGCTGACATCCAACAAGCCGTACGAGATAACCGCTACAAAGTGGGACAATGTCCCAATTGTGGAACCCAACTCTTCAAGATCAAAAAGAAAGGGCTGTTGAATAAAACGGAAATACGAAAGCCTCTCACTACAGCTGGATTGGTCGAACGAGGACAATGTTTGAAGTGTCTTTCGGACAAAACTTCCACTGAAGATGGTGGACATTTGCTGGCAGCAGCGGCCATTGCGTCTGTTGGTGAACAACAGGATGATAGCAATTCCAATAATAATAATAATAATAACAACAACAACAACAATATGAACATGGTCGGCAGCCAACAGGGATCCCGGTTGGCACAGCAACAAGACAATAACGCCACGGCCGGAGAAACTGTGTACATTGGCGATTTCAATTCCCAAGGAGAACGACATGGTCCCGGAGAATTACTGTGGAGTAACGGAGACAAATACGTTGGTAATTTCGTAGAGGGATTACGTGATGGTCAAGGTACTTTGTACTTTAAGGATGGTACGACTTATTTGAATGTGTTTGTGGAAGTGTTTTTTGGTGACAATTGATTATTGATTCTTGTGTCGTGTGGATACTGTGTGAACTTGGAAAGGACTATGAAAATATATTATAATATTATCGCCAACAGGGATTCCCGCAATCAGTCATCAAACTTATATGATATCAATGCCTGCCTAGCTCACACAATCTTTTTTTAATGTCTACTACGAATGATATGAACATCATCATCTTCCAAACAAAAAACAAAAAAAATCACCACAGGATCGGAATATGTTGGTGAATGGAAAAACAATATGATGCACGGCAGTGGAACGCGAAGGTTTAAGAACGGAGACGTGTACATTGGATTGTACGACCACGGGAAGCGTGCTGGTGAAGGACGATTTTATTTTGCCAATGGCGACATGTATTACGGAAACTGGGATGCCGATCAAATTCACGGATTTGGACGGTATTACTACAACAGTGGCATCAGTTTCGAAGGACATTTTAATTACGGTAGACGGCACGGAAAAGGGAAACTACAAAAACGAGACGGCGAATTGGAAATTTATCGATACGAAAACAATGTTCGCACGGATCCAGGAGTCAGATGGTCGGCGGACCGAACCAAGGCGTGGAGATTGGAAGGTGGGCGCATCAAGAGGTCTATTACCATTGCAGAGGCGGTGTCGATTGGTTATCAATGCGAAGGAGCCATGGAGGACGGACGGACAGTTGAGGATATTGCTCACTTGTCGGTTCCTGGCGTTTCGTGAAGAGACTTTTTGTCACTTTTTTTTTTAAATACTCCAACATACTACTGTATGATCGGACCGCCCTGAATTGGACTACAATGATGATGATGGCCGAAATTGAATTTGGAAGTGGAAGCAGCAAGGTGGACAGTACTATAGAAGATGGATGCCCTAGAAATATTCTTGAAGGAATAGAATACAGATGGAATGATATCTGCTAGCTTGTTACACTTTGGGCGATGCAGATTTCATTTCTGTTTTCTCACAAAACTTTGGGACATTTAAGGAACAAGATGTATCTGAATTGTGCAGTATGCCAATTGTTCCTATCTCCTCTGAAAACTGCTTGAACGCCCCTATTTCTTTTCTAAAGGTTTTAGCAAGCTATGCCTAACAATCTAATTCTGTTAGAATAATGGTTCGTCTCATGTTGTTGTTGGTTGTAGTTTCTTCTTCACCATTAACTTCCTCATCCCATTCGATGGAATATCGTCGTAATTCGCAGTTCCCAAATCGTCCCTTGACATCTCGATCACTGCCGTTTTCTCGTCCATCGACCACTCGAATAGCATCGTGTTGATTCATGGCAAATCTTAAAATACCTCCGTGACAGACCAAACAAATCACGCTTTCGGGTCGTCGTAAAATCCAGGACAATCCTTGGTATCCCCGTTCACTGCAATCGGATTGGGTTTCCAATTCGGGAGTCCACGATTCATCGTGTTCAGTAATAATATGGGTAAAATCCCAATTGGGAAATTGTTGGGCCAAATAGGTTAGGGAACGACGCTTGGCATTTTGCAGCCATCCATTGATTTCCCGAAAATGTTCTCTGCAAATACGTTTTGGTTCCTCAAATGGCACCGCCAGATCAGCCGTTTGTAGTGCTCGAGAAAGAGGACTGCTAACTACCAATTCCAAATTTGTTCTTTTAGTATTTTCGGAACGACTCCATAAGATCGGATGATGTTGCAATCTGTCTCTCAACACGGCTCTGGCTTGAGACATGCCCAATTCGGTTAATTCAGAATCCAAAGAATCGTCTCGTCGCATCCATTCCAAAAATTCTTCGTGGGAACAACCCTGTGCACGTGCCGCTTCTGCCCGTGGGTTGTGAGTAGCCTGACCGTGTCGTAAAATAAACAATTGCTTCTTCGTACCGACAGAGGTGGTAGTAGCAGCCTTGGTAACTACTCGCGATGCGACCATGGTAGTGGTCCAACAGAAAACAATAATGAAAACGAGTGCTACAGAAGAAGGGGTGTGTGGTGTGTACATATGTACACAGTAACACAAGACGCTGAAATAATGAACACACACGCTGAAGCGAAAATCGTCTGGGAAAGCACCAACAATTAAGCAGATAGGTGATCACGAGAGTATCCTTTACGTAGCCCCTGGAAAAGTACCTATAGTTGCTTACTTCTGTTGGAAGAAAGAGTGTGCAGATGACATGCAGATTGAGCTGGTTGCTACTAAGAAAAAAATGAAACGAAAAATCTGGAAATGAAAAAATGGTTAATATCATTCGAGTACGGAAAGGAGGATGCAGCAATAGCACGGGCGACGCCCAGACATGCACTGGCCAATCCAACGCTTGATTTTGCGACGCGGTGTGCTCTCTCGCATACTACTAGTAGACTGTTGATTATGGATGAGAGGCCCGAGTGTGACAACGACAATAATAACACTTTTATTGATAGTTAATGTCCAAGAAAGTGGAGCTGCTCGATTAGTAGACTACTCTAGTACTACGCTACCAAGTACTATCTTCGTCGCAAAACCCAATCGTTTCTTGCTACAGTACTTGCTGTATCTTTGTTAACAAGACAGTCTTACTCAGCCACAGCCGCCTGTAGTTACTACTAGTTGTATTAGGTCTTGACAACAAAACTCAGACAGCTACTTATAGTACAGTACAAAAGTAGAGGTCAAAGAAGAAGAAGAAGACGGACGACAAAGAAGACCATGAGGAAATATACCTCGGCTCGTCGAAATAGCAGTAGCAAATATACACCCCAATCGGCACCGGTGGCATCATCATCACCACCGACAACCGTCGCCATCATAGAGCGGCCTTCACCCCAAGACAAATACGAACGATTCGAACAATGGCTGCGAGATAATGGTGCAAAATTTGAAATGGTGCGTTTTGTCGAAACTTGTGTTTGTGTTTTTGTTTTTCACACCAAGTGCTTTCACTGTTTAATTACTGTCTTGTGTTGCCTCGATGGCTTCATGGCCTGTATTGGTTACTACTGAAAACTGAACTGCAACCCTTCTCACGCTATTCTTCTTCTTCTTTATTGTTGACGTTTCACTGCCTTCCCTATACCAATCACACGCATGAACAAACAAATCCACGCCAACCATTAATCCACAGTTGGAACTCCGAGAGTACAATGCCGAAGAACCGACCCCGGACGGTGGAGGCGGCGATGAGGACTGTGAAGAAAAGAAAGAACCCACCGTTAACTCAACCAGTCCAGAAGAATCGGAAATGCGAGGCGTGCACGCCCGGACTCATATTCCGCCCAATACATGTTGTGTTCAAATTCCACGTCGATGTTTGATTACAGTGGAAATGGGACAGGCAACGCCGATCGGACACGCTATTCTGGACAGTGAATTAGATCTGGATGCTCCCAAACACATCTTTCTCATGATTTACCTGTTGTGGGATCGCAAAGTCAATGGCAGCAATTCCTTCTTTCATCCCTACTACGAAATTTTACCCCAAACACTGCACAATATGCCCATTTTTTGGAGTCCGGATGAATTGTGCAACCTCGAAGGCAGCTACCTGTTAACACAAATTGCCGAGCGCAACGAGGCCATTGCGGAAGATTATCATGCCATATGTCAAATTGCTCCCCTCGCCCAGATCAGCACGCTCGAAGAATTTAAGTGGGCCCGCATGTGCGTGTGCAGTCGCAATTTTGGATTGCAAATTGATGGACATCGGACGTCGGCCTTGGTACCCCACGCCGATATGCTCAATCATTATCGACCACGAGAAACCAAATGGACCTTTGACGAAGATCGTCAAGCGTTTACCATTACTTCGTAAGTTGATTTTTTTTGTCTTGTATGTGCTGTGTGTATTTCATTGAGTGATCGGCTTCATATTTCGTTGGTCAAGTTGCTTCTATTTTGTCTTACCATTGGCATACCTTCTCTTTTCACGAAGGCTCCAACACATACCCGCTGGTGCACAAGTGTACGACTCGTACGGGCAAAAGTGCAACCACCGCTTCTTGTTAAATTATGGATTTGCTGTGGAAGACAACCGTGAGATTGATGGTTTCTGTCCTGATGAAGTACCGCTAGAACTATACTTGTCACCGGAGGATGATTTATTTTCCCAAAAGTTGGACTTTTGGACTCGAGGAGAAGTGGCAGCGGGGCCTTCGTCTTCCCCCCACCTGCATCAACACCAGCATGCGCAGTCCTCTGCGCAACAGCAACAGGGCAACTCCAATACTGGAGAACCAATGTCTGTATCGGCATCGGACAATCCAACATCTGGTGCGCATGTTCTCAAAAGGGTTCGCGTCTGTGTGTCGAACAATGAAAATACTCGGCTCTTGTTTAGCTTGCTGAGAGCTCTCGTTTGCAACCGAGAAGAATTAAAGGCTGTCGCTTCTCCTGTTTCGAGCGAGTCGTCCGTGAGCCGTGCACTCTTTGGACTAGGCGATACCAGTCGAACCGTAACAACTTCTTCTGGAAATGCAACAACCTACTATCGCACTTGCCGGGACATTCGACATCCCATCAGTTTGCGAAATGAACGCGCTGCTATGAGACTTTTGCTGGAAATCATTGGACGACAACTCGCACGCTATCCAACGACGCTATCGCAGGATATTTCCGATCACATGGACGAACGAGCCTTTCCTAGATTCAGCAACAAGCGCCACGCCAAAATTCAAGTACGCGGGGAAAAGGAAGTCCTGCACCATTTTGCAAGATGGGCCAGGACGTCCTTGGACGTTTTGGACGTTATTGAATCGGAATTGAAAGAAGAGAACGGAGTGGAAGTACAAATGACTAGTGGTGGACGGACAATTACCGAGGAGTGCCCTGATTTCGAAGATGTCATTCGTCGTATGGAGGAAGAAGACGCGGGCGCGGTCCACCATACCATTTTGCGGTATTGCGCAGATGTGCTGGGCAGTTTGCGCCGGGAAGAATTTAAGAATCTTCGCAGACGGCGAGTCGGTGCCAAGCCCGCATATGTAAGCAAGAACAGTGGGAGTTCGGGAGGAAGTTTTTTTAGCTAGTTAGTCATAGCTGCTATGGAATGGAAGCATGTAACGAAATTAAAGAAAGAGTTGTTTTGCTAGCAGTAGACTTTCGTCTGTGGATAGTCTAGAGTTAGCGCATTTCGGCGGTATTCAAAGCTTTTACTACTCTAGCTAGCAGTCGTGCCGACATCACCAGGCTGCCATCTGTGGAAAATGGAAATTCTTCGACGTGGCTGATTTCTACGTCAACTGTGCGACGAGAGACTCCATAATTAGCACAAAACAATTACTCGAGTACAGTATTACTCTACTTCTTTACGTACTACTAGTAGTAGTAGTCTACTCCAACAAGTAAGTAGTCTAAAATAGCTATTAGTAGTAGGAGTAGTAATTTATTTTTGTTAGCTGTCGTGAACAATTAATACTCGAGTAGTTATTATCTGCAGTACCCAGTTGTACCGCAGTAGTCCGGAATAATAAAATAATAAAATCATCTCTACATCCTGCTTTGTTGGCTTAAACATTAACAAGCGAGAACGCATTAATTCATTAAAATGCCAGTCTACGAGTTGTGGGGTGAAAAAGCCAACATTGAAATTCCTGAAGATATTTTTCCGGATAAGGAAGATCTGGCAAAGAGGGATGAGTTGATGTACAATCCTGAGCATGGTTGGTTCGAGAGCACTTACGAGAGCAAAAAGTTGCACTACCGTCGCAATCTGCCCAAAGGCAAACCCAAGGCCATTGTCATTTGGATGCACGGAATTTTAGGTCAGTCAGGATTCGGTATGCAAATTAAATCTCAGGGAAACAGATTCACTGACCATGCCTTGAGAGTTCGCGAGATGACCAAGGCTGGATATGCTGTTTACGCGCACGATCAACTTGGCCACGGTTTTTCCGAGGGTCGGCGCATGTATATCCCAAACGGAAAGTGGACGATCAATCGAGACGACTATGTCAAGTTTGCTCGCTTTTCAGCCGCTCTGCACGATGCTGGAACGCCCGTCATTTTGAGTGGAGATAGCTATGGAGGTTGCCTGACCCTTCATGCCGCCAAGGTCTTGCAAGATGATCCTCAAGATGTCAACATGAAGGGCATTTTGCTCAATTGCCCTGCCATTCACGGTGATCTTCCTCCTTTGCTCGTTAAATGGTTTTTGCAGTATGGTTTAGCACCCTGGTTTCCAACTCGAACGCCCTTCTTTATGCCGCATCCTATCACTGCAGAGAGAGTCTGGAAAGAAGATGAACCCCGAGCCTATTTTTGCGATCCAACAGAAATGCGAGGATTGAGCGAGGGAGGCGTTAAATTTTGTTTGGGTACTGCCCTCGGCTTACTATTGGCTTTGGAATCCGTGCAAGCAGACGTCATTCCAGAATTCGTTTTACCCTTCCACTGCAATCATGGAACTAAGGATGAAGGTGTCCCAGTGTCTGGATCAGAATTTCTCGTAGAAAAATCGAAGACGCCGAAAGATATGCAATTTTTCAACAAAATCGAAGGTGGATACCATGCCTTGATGTCGGAGAAGGATGCTCCGAAATATCTCGAGAGTGAAATCAAATTCATTGAAAAGATTCTGAAATAGTTGATTCTACGTGCAGACATATCAATATTTAATTAAATAAAGAAAGAAACTCGATCGTGATTCAAGGTAGTCTATACAAACTGCATACCACTTCTTTTTATCCAGACAGTGGATGGTGGATGGACATCTGGCGTTTGCTCGACTAAAGTGCCATAGGCTTGTTGGAGGGTAACTACTAGTAGTAGTACATGCACTGCTACTACTAGAGTAGTAGCTTGTAGCTTCTTCTTTAGATTGCATACTACTACTTGACTGGCTGTACAGTACTACACGGAGCAGTACTCTTAAAAGCAGTATTAGTCTTCGCTGGTGGGTTCAACTGACCAAGCAAGTAAAAGATTACTATTATCTAGACTACTAAAATAAACCGAGACCACTTCTTGAAAGTTCATGCCCTCTACTACTAGCTACTGAGTAGCTACTACTGTTAGCTAGCTAGCTAGTACTAACTACTGGTACTACAGTACGAGGAGTTTTGTGGGTTTCAAGTCAACTGCTCAACTGTCTAATTGAAGTACGAGGTCCCCTATGTCTTTCTCGCTCCTTGTCGCTTTCTCCTATTGTAATTAGAGTAAAACGCGCACTGAGCTTCAATCCTTTGACAAATGCTCAAAGTTAAATAATGACAACTCGACATCACAGTTCTTCAACTAGATCCACAAGAAGCTTCCGCAAACAAGTCCATTGAGGAAACGGTCTTAGCCAACCTTGTCGCTTAAATTACTATCTCGCAATGGTTGGAGTGCTGTCAGCGAAGGCACCTCAAGACACGTTGGAGCCCAATTCTAATGATGTGCTCTTCAACTCCCACAGGCGAAAGAACAATCAAATGTCCCCTATGGAGCTTGCGCTAGATAAGCACTTGAAACCGACAATCCCTTGCAAACAAAAAGATATCGAAGAAACTGAGAGTGAAAGTTCATCGTTTTCTGATATTGTGACAAGTAGCAGCCCTGGAAATGTTACTTTGGCGGAGGACGGGTCAGATATATCTACTTTTTTGCCTCCCTCCATTACAGCAACGGAAGCATCCAGGGCAGCATCCTGGAAGAAGGGCTTAGATGTCCTTGAAAGGCGACAAAAGGAAAGAGGCATTCCAGATACCTCAGCCTCTCTTTTCACGGATGCATCTACATGTTTTGCTCCTACTGTCCTCTCCAAAATCTCCGACCGTTCTTACGCTTCGGCAACTCTTCCGGGGGGAGATGAACAAACAACAGGTATCAAACCAGAACAGAATACTTTGTTTGATCAACTAGTTGCCAACTTTTCTCATCTTGGTGAGAAGCTTGGGATCTCAACTTCGTCGTCTACTCCCTCAGAAGAGGGCGATGAGAACGAAGAGCGGAAAATCCTGCCTGTTCGTCTCATGAAAAACAACGCCTGCAATGCCACGGACGTGCCAGGAGGAAGCTTTGATATGATTGCTTTTCACAATCTTCATTCTCTTCCTACAGACTCCTCTCTTTCCGTGACATCGGATTCCAATTCTTTCGCAAAAGGCGACTGCATAGGGTGGCATGAATTTTCAACCCCATCAGATATCAAGAAGAAGTTTCAAAAATATGTTGATTACCCAAAAGCTAGTATTGATCTGTCAAGTCAAGGCCCCACCCAGAAGGGTATCGACGCCATGAACAATAGGAAGAAGTCGACATACTTTCGTTTGCCTACTGTGCCTCGTCGCTTTGTCGAGCGAATCAAGGCAAAAATAGTGAAAATGAAAAGAAAGAGTATTTTACTGCCCGAAAGGGCTGCTTCTAGTGAAGACATAGAGTCAACAGAAGAAAAAAGGATGAAAACGAAGAAGTATGGCTCGATCTTGCTCACGAGGATGCGTAAATTGAAGATTTCGTTAAGCAAGGGGGGCGGCGAGTCTGCCAAATCGGCCAAGACCTTATCCAAAGAGTGCGACGCGCTTGTCCAAACTACTGATCAATGTTTACCAATGGATGCCAATAATGAAGCCATTTCCTCGCAAGTTCTAACAACTCCAACGAATCGTCCGTCAAACATCAGGAATTTCTTTTCAGTATTAAGTAATGCCGTGCGAAAACAATCCCTGAACAAGTTCACTCTTCCTATTCCAGCCGCGCTGAAAAGAGGTCATGACCGAGAACACACCTCGGAAGCAAGAACTCGCGAGGAAGCATCCGCTAGTCTGGCAATGCAAGTGAAGAATACAAAAGCAGAGCAAATATCTATGAAATGTCGTGCTATGAAGCTTTTGAGGAAATCAAAGGAGAAACTGACGAGCCAGCAAAGCGCTGTCAATGAAATCGAAGAAATTGAGCACTGGTCCAAGGTGGGTGCAACAGAACCCGATCTCCTTTCCAATGAAAGCACTCTTGTAATTCCAGAGCCGATAGATGATTTGCTGCATGAGGAGGTTTCAGAAAAGGGTAGCATTCTTGGGAACGAAGGCTCTGAAAAAGAACAAGTTCCTGAAGCAAATGTTGCCGAAACTCAGCAGGTGATAGAATCACAGATCTCGAACGACAAGGGTAAAAAAGAGGATGAAACCGGAGCACAGGAGGGAATGTTGGACGAGATAAAACAAAGTGTCGAGAAAGATGCCGTCCTCGCAGAAGAAAAGAAGGCGGAAACTTCTATTATGGGCACTAATAAGATGGATTTTGATAATTCGGGTGGAATATTCAAATGGCTCGTTCCTGCCACTTTCGGAAAGGCCAATGATGATAACTGCTTGTCTCAGGGCTGGGTCAGGGGTTGTGGTGCAAGTGCGAAGAGCCACGGTTCTGCTACCAGTGAGTCGTCTTTGAGCACATGGGTAGACGGATACGGTCGTCACAGGAAAGGATCAAAGCCTGTTCCCATTATTGCTGACGAATTGATCGATGACCCTCATGGCGGTTTCAGTACTGATGATACTCGCAAGTCTTCTCCAGGGGCTATTTTGAACCAAGTGTTGTCTTTTACTTGTCACAACGCATGCGATGGCAGCGATAGACCTGGCCTGAACCTGTTAGAAAGCATGAGTTCGGTAACAGGCACGTTTGTCGACGATGACTCGGGAGTTAGCAGCGCAGCCATGGTCCAGTCAAAGCCCCAGCTACCTGTTAAGTACCACCATGGAAAGAAAAATGGCACTGTATCATCTAAATCTGAGAAGTCTCTTAACAAAACGAATAAAGCCAAGGAATTTGGAAACAACGCAAATTTGGCAGAGAAGAAGTGGAGGAATGCTCGACATGTAGTCAAGAATGTCAAGAACTTCTAAAAAAGTAATGCTTGTACTGAGTATTAGAGAGACAAAACAATCAAAGGTAGACTTTGATTAGAAGAAACAAGGAACAACTCAGGAGGGTCTACAGTAGTCTACTCTACTACTAGCTAGCTAGACTAGCTAGTCAAGTAGTACTATGGAAAATTACATCATTATTAGTAACATAATTGAATCATGTATGTGCGTGCAAGCAGAACAGCTTGTCTTCGCCTGGCGTGCTGCCGACTATTAAATTCTCTTCTCACATTTTTCGTGAATTCTCAAAGATCGGTAAATTTTTGAGTTGGCGATTTTTATATTTTTGTTTTCGCATCAAAACATTTTGCAATAGCGCTTTCGCAGTAGGAACAATCATTACAAAAGACATCAACAACAATAACCGAAAGATATCAGTCCTAGTATAAACCGCTTCTCATAGGCCTAGCTAGTCAGAGGAAACGGAGAATGGCAGGAGGCAAGCACAGGGGTATCGGCTGGAATCCCTTCAAGCGTCCTTCTCGGAGAAAGCAAAAGTTGCAGGAAGGAGATGCTCTCGGCAATGCTGGTTATATTCAACAACTTGGATCGGAAGAATCTTCCAAAGAAGATGAGTTTTCCGTGAGCTCGTCCAAGAAGGAAGATCTTTGTTGCAGCTCGAGTAGCCTTGCCGTGGACCCTTTGAAAACGATGGCCAGCAATTCTAGTACGCCCAAAGAAACTACGTCTTACTTTGATGCTTCATTTGATTCTTCTTTTGCAACTCCCGTTAACACCAATGAAGACTTTGAAAAGAAGAAGAGCGGGGGCTGCAATACCCAAGAAGGTCAAGAATTGATCATTTACCCGCCCCCTCAAGCATTTAGCCCGAATGCAACTGACTTGGTTCCAGCTTTCAGTTCGAGCACGAATGACTTTGAAGATTTCGATGCAGCTTGTTTTGAGCCTATTTACTCTCCTAAAGTAGCTTTCCTCCAAGGAGTAGCCCAAAACAAGATGAGAGCAGAGCTGGAGGATGATGAAGACGACATCTTTGGAAATCCAGCTAGTTCATCGGAGTACCAAAGCCCCGTAAACCAAGCGGGCGACCACAATGAATTCTTTTCAGAAACGATTGAAAACTTTGGTGAATGCGAAAATATCAACGCAAAAGTTGCCATGTCGAACGAAGACCTGACTATTCACGGAAAGAAAAAGTCACCAAACACCCAATCCAAAATCCAGGCAGAAGAGGAAACACAAAAAAAGATTCTTGAAGGTTCTCCCAGTAGAGCCAACCAGTACCGAAATCGCATCTATGAAAAGACTCGAAATTCACGACCCTTTCGCAATCGTTTAAGAAATGTCTTGGCTGCCAAATCTCCCTCTCACAACGTGACTCAGCAGCACTCTTCCCCGATGGCTTTTGCTGTCCGAAGACACCATTCTCCACCGGCGTTTCTTGATCGATCTTTGCATAGTCACTCGCCGAAAATGGGAAGCCCGTACAGCAAATTAGCAAATTCCAGGCCCACGGCGACGACGCCTCGCAGCCAACAACTGTGGGCTGAAACCAAAACACCGGATAGAACCAAAAAAGCTATTTCGGCGTCGGAAAACCTACATTCGCCCTTGAGCGCCAACAAAAATGGCAGCATCCTTGCGGACAATGTAAATCAAGATGAGATAATGGCAAATGCGCCATCTCTTTTTCAAAAGGGTGGACAAAATACGGAAAGTCAATACATTTCGCCACATAGCACAGACAAAGAAGACAAGGAAAATGATAGTATCGAAATCGCCTCCGACAAAGCACTGACCTATGCCGTCAACAACACTTCAAACACGTCGGCACGAACAAGCATGTCAAAAGAATCGCCAAAGCCAGAAGGGAATACCCCATTATCTGTCCAACCAGAAGATGCGCAGCAAGGACTCGTAGTTGCATCCACGGTTACCAGCGATGAGAGTGTAGTATCAGAATCTGTACTAGAGACTAAAGTGGACTATGTGTACCATACAGCAAACGTAGAGCAAGCTGAACCGTTGCAGCCAGATTACAATGGACCACCGGCTCCACCGCCACCGCCAAAATCACCGCAGCAGCAGCAGTCAAAGGATTCAGCAGAAAAACGAGCCTCGCCATTCAAGCCAAAATGCAACCTGACTGCTGATGAAGCCGTGGTTGCTTCTACAGTTGACAATGACAAGCATAAAAGTGAGACTGGCACCTGCAAAGCACGTGTGGAATCAAAAGAATCTGTCCTTGTTAAAGCTTTGAGCATAGACAGTGGGCATAACACTTTTGAGATGGAAAGGGAACTATCTGGTTCTGTATCTCATGTTGATGAAGTGAAATCTGATGATTTGAAATCATTTGCAGCTCTCACAACAAAATCAGACTTATTTGCTGCTCTCAAGTCAGAAAACAGTGGCACGGAAAACACAGATAGCCTTGATATTTCTTCCTTTGAGAAGACATCTTTTAATGGCTCATTCCCAAGTGTTAGTGACAAGCATGACAGTGAGACTGGTACTATTGGAGTACATGTGGAATCAAAAGAATCTGACTTATTTGAGGCTTTGAATACAGATAGTGCAAGCAACACCCCTGATATGGAAAAGGAACTATCTGGTTCTGTATCTCATATTGATGAAGTGAAATCCAATGATTTGAAATCATTTGCAGCTCTCACAACAGAATCAGACTTATTTGCGGCTCTCAAGACAGAAAACAGTGGCACAGAAAACACAGATAGCCTTGCTATTTCTTCCTTTGAGAAGACATCTTTTAATGGCTCATTCCCAAGTGTTAGTGACAAGCATGACAGTGAGACTGGTACTATTGAAGCACATGTGGAATCAAAAGAATCTGACTTATTTGAGGCTTTGAATACAGATAGTGCAAGCAACACTCCTGATATGGAAAAGGAACTATCTGGTTCTGTATCTCATATTGATGAAGTGAAATCCAATGATTTGAAATCATTTGCAGCTCTCACAACAGAATCAGACTTATTTGCAGTGCTCAAGACAGAAAACAGTGGCACAGAAAACATAGGCAGTCTTGACCTGTCTTCCTTTGAGAAGGCATCTTTTTATGGCTCCTTCCCAAGTGTCAGTGAGCATCAAACAACAGGTTTTGAATTTGGTGATACTCAGCAGCAAACTCCCACCATCAGAGGAGAGCATGACAATGCCAGTATTGGCTTGGCACTGGTGGAGACTGAGGCAATTGTAGAGACAAAAGACGAACAAAAAGACGTACAGAATTCATCTTGTGCTTCGAGAAAGTCATTTACCATTCGCAACGAGCCTTCTCCGCGCAAACCATCCTCGGCAGCCATTGATGCCGATGAGGAAGCATCTGAACTTCCAGCTGCCATTATCAAAAATTTTAGTGCAGAAGAAGCCGTGGTCGAAGAAGCTGAACCCGAAAAGGCAACGGAACCCACAGTTTGGGTCAAAACTCTAGCCGTTGATGAAGTCGGCCAAGTTGAAATGGAAATGGCATTTGTGCCGCAAACCAAGACTCTGTCCTCAACAGAAGTTTTAGAGAATGACCCGCCACCGTGCAAATTGAGATTACCTGATATTCCTAAACCAGCAAAGAAGCATTTCGATGCTGAGCGAGGTGAACACCAATCATCTTACTCTTTTTGCTCCAGACCGTTCGCAAAAGGCCCATCCGGTGCTGCAGATGTCGAGCAAGCCCCTGACAGCTTTGCGACCCCAAGAACCAATTATGCCACGCGAGGAGGTGCAAGCCCTGCATCCCAAAGAAGAAGAGATATTCTCTCTTTGTTAGGTAACCCTGGAGTTGAAGTTAAGTCGCCTCAAATTGGAGACGTCATTGAAGCAGATTTGATTGTCACTGTTGGCTCTAGCATCTCGGTGTCGTCCGGATCTGACGGTTCGTCGTCTGGTAGTAGTTACTCATCGGATGATTCTGACTGTTCTGATAATTCTGGTGCTTCAGAACTTGCCATTCTCGCCATCAGCGAAAGTGGACTTCAACAAGCCTCCGCTTTGGGTCACAGCCAGTCTCTCTTGGGTCACCAATCTTCTGGTACTCGATCTGACGGCACAAGCTACTTGCGAGCTTCCAGTTCTGATTCCGACGAGGATGTTTTTAGTAAGATTGATGAAACGCTATCCGCCGACGAAGCCCGGCAAGAGTTCTTCCAGCAAACTGCCACCGCTGGTTTTTCTCTGGAGTCCCGAAGTCTTCCCGGCACGCCTACTGAAGCATCCGTATCTCACGTGTCGTCTAGAGACGACTCCTCCTACTCTGACTCGCACACTGAAATGACGTTTGGTGAGGTAGATGCAAGCCTGCAAACAGCACAGAAGTGGTATGACAAAATGAAATGCGCAGTATTCGGGCAAAACATAATCTATCGTGAAGGCAACAAAAGACGACCCACGGAACAAAAGAATCAAAAAGATGATCACGGCGGTGGCGATGGCGACGACGACGATGATCGCAGCGACATGCTTAGTACTATTGATAACGGTATTCAATGCGAGTATACTGGAGTACTGGGTCGACTCAAGTTTGACATGAAATAGAACAAACGATCCGATAAACAAAA
>Ga0100391_1000368_pt1 | contig 53131 bp, 46 predicted proteins | sample CryGeymeta201515_FD_81541 | JGI IMG/M metagenome (GOLD analysis project Ga0100391, IMG submission 81541) | Groundwater microbial communities from Crystal Geyser aquifers in Utah, USA - Crystal Geyser metaG 2015-15 | ecosystem: Environmental > Aquatic > Deep subsurface > Groundwater | place: USA...
GTAAATAAAAGTTCGGCTGCTGTTTGCTCGCGGTTGGAACGCACAACAAAAGGATCTTCGAGGATATTACGCGGGCGTCCGGGAGCAATCACGTCAGAAGGAATCGGTCCTTCGATAGGTTTTTGCCACAAAAAATTTGGAGCAATCTGAAGATCACCTACTAAATACGTTAAACCTGTCAAGAAATTAAACTGATTGCCGCTGCCGCTGTCTTTCAGTCTCCAACCTGTAAAAGTTTTGGTGTTATCGGCACCACCCTGTGCAACAAGCCCCATGGCTGCTGACTGAGCATACCAATTGAATCGGCCACCCGTGTAGGTAAGTTTCAGTTTACCACCAAAGTTATCCTCTGATCTTATTTCGTCACGATAAACGCTGTAAGCTCCCTCTTCGCCTCTTACTACTTGAAATTCTCTTCCAATTAATGGCTGACCAGCCCAAATACCTCCCATATCTATTTGAAACTTACCAAATTCGCGGTTCAGATACACAGTAACGCGTCTTGTTTTGGGTTGCGGAATTGCAAAAGAAGTCTCGGTGAGGCCAAGTTGGTCTATGTCTTCATGATAAATTATACTGGTATTCAGCTTTCCGTAAGTTCTGCTGTATTTCAACAGAAATGCAGGATTGGCTCCCCACCAGAGCTGAGGACCGAAAGCCAGTTTAAGGCCTTCGAGTTCTTTCTTACCTTCCATTTCAAAACCAAAAGGTGCAATACCATTGTAAATATCTAAGTTAGGCCCATAATTGGCTTCAGGATAAAGGCCGAAAAAATCGCCCTCATAGCCCCAATGGTAATGGCCGGTACGATAGAATCCCTTCATTGTAAACCATTCGTGATCCCATTCATAGCTTGCACGATGAACCTGAATACGGTTATTGGATTCGATCTTTATATCCTCATCACCACTGCGTAAAATGATAGGTCTTCCCCTATTTTCATAAAAAATCTCGTCGATAGGATTCTTAGCTACATTTCCAAGCACGTTAAATTCAACGTTAGCTCTGAAATTGGAGGATGGATTAGCTTCCACACCTATATAAAAGGACTCCATATGATCAAAGCCAAGCTGATCAGGATATTCTTCTGTTCCCTTGACGGGATCTTTAGGAGTGGTTATCAGCTCACCACCAGTGTAATAAGTACTCAACTCAGTGGTAAACCGACTCAAACGTATTTTTTTGCTGCGTTCGCTTTCCATAGCAGCTTTGTCTCCTCTGGCCTGAAGCTCTGTTGCAGCCAAATTAATTGTGCTAAAATGCTGATCTAATACTGATAATCCAGTATTTGAAGCGTAAGGATTAAACTCATGAACCTTTTTGAGAGCATAATAGGATGCTCTTGGAAAGAGCTGATAAAAACCAGATTCATCGGTTGGTCCTTTGGCACAAATACCAAACCATTCCTCATTCATATTATTTGTACCCGCTTCATAATCTGCCTGGTATCCCCCATTCGACCAGGAAGCATGTGAGTCATGAACATCGAGATTGTCGGTTTGACCGTATTTCCACCATCCATCGCTAAACTGAAAAGTAAAACCTCCAATAGAATTACCAGCTTTTCCCATGCCAGCAGCATTTTCATATATTTCTTTCCAGTTGGCTACATTATATTTTGCCTGCGACTGCTGATCTTCTTCATTGGCAATTACATTGAAAGCATCTGCTCCAAATTCGGTAAGTAACACCGGCTTATCAAATACATTTCTGGAACGCTCGAACAAATCAGTAAACGAAATGCCCCGGTAAGCGTTGACACCAAAAATATCTACGTCCTGACATTCTTCGGCAATAATGTCCACAAACAACAGGTCACCATTACAGAGTGCGACAGGATGGTTGGGGTCGTTGTTTTTGATGGTTACAGCACCCTCGTTAAATAATTTATACAAATGCTGCGCCCGCTTTGTTGATTCGCGATCTTCGACAGGAATATCTTCTGTTTCGGCGCCATCCCAGAATAAACCGTAGTTGCTTTCATTACCCAAAAGATACAATAACAAGCCGGGCGTATCTTTGTAAGCTGCAGAAAGTTCTGAGACTTCTCCGAGTAACAACTCAATGGTTTTAGGATCATCATATTCTGTATGGGCTACCCAGGCACCATCCAGCGTGAGACCGTAACGACCAAAAGAATGATTAAGCATGGTGTAGATACCAAAGTTTTCGTAAATGTAAGTGATCCATTTGGGTTGAATTCCGGTATAAACACGTATTACGTTTACGCCCATGTTCTTTAGCAAGGACATCTCATCATCCAAAGCCTTTTTAATAAAATCATCCGGTTGATTCCATAAGCTGTAGGAGTAGTTTGTTCCAACTGGAAAATAATCCCAGTTCATACCATTTACCATCAGTGGCTGGCCATTTACCAGCAACCAATGTCCGTCGGCATCCTTTTTAACTTTAACGTGATCGACCTGCGCAAACAGTACTCCTGTTAAAAAAAGGAAACCAATTAATAAGTTGATTTTTCTCATATTTAATGAAATTTTAGTTTTAGGCTCACATATAGGATATGTGTATTGCTTTAAGGTGGTTTAAAGATAGAACAGTTTTTAGCGAAATCGATTGAAATTTTATTATAAAATTGTATATACATCTTATATACTTTTTGCTTTTCTATGTATAGCTGATTACAACTCACCATTTTATTTATTTTATAATGTGACAGTTATATGTTATTTAATCAATATTTAACCCTACAAATAAATTCTTGTTTTGTATAGGTGATATAAAGTATTCGATTAAAATAAATCAAAAATCCACAAGAAAGTTGCACAACAAATTGAAAATCTTTTACCAAAGAGCACCGCTCCCACAACTTAAAAAAAGGGACTTTCAAAAACGAAACGGGTTTAGTAATAAAGTATGAAAATATAGCTGTCAACGAAACAACTTCTTGTTTTGGCAGCTCCCCGTGCAGTAAATTGAACAAAACTTGTTTTTTTTGATCTATTAGAAAAAAGACTTTTTATAACTTGCGCCTTATTAACTAAAACAATTCAAGATAAAGACATTGATTTGTACATAACCTTAATGTTGCCAATATTTTAGCCTAAAAATCCACCAATTAATCAGCAATGATAAAATCAAAACAACTCCTATTAATATCAATGATGCTTGTTTTAAGTTTCGGATTGATTGCCCAGGGTGAAGAACAAAACGCATCAGAAATTAAACTACCACGTTTGCGGATTGCAGCAGGAGGCAGCTGGTCGTATCGCACTGGAAAGGTTTCTGATCAAATTCCATCAGATTTTAAAACCTATACGAAAGAATTAAAATCAGGTTGGCATTATCAATTCGATATGAGTTATTACATTTCAGAAAGACTCGGATTAGGGCTCAAATTAAGCGATTACCGTGCTCAAAATGAAATCAGCAGTATATACGTCGTACAACAGGACGGCACAATGAGTTATGGAAAAATGAGTGATGATATCCGCATTCTTTTTTTCGGCCCTATGCTCAGTACGCGACTGATCATGCCAAACAGGAACAGTTTTCTGTTTAACCTGAGTATTGGTTATATGACCTATAACAATGAAGCAGTATTGATTACACCTTACACATTTACAGGCGAAACCATTGGGCTGAGCTGGGATATCGGCTACGATTTAATGGCTACCTCAAATCTGGCCATTGGCGTGCAACTTTCATTTGTAATGGGCACTTTGTTTGAATACAAAATATCTGACGGAACTACAACGCAAACGGTAAAAGCTGAGAAAGAAAACTACGAAAACCTCTCCCGTATTGATATGTCGCTTGGGATTAGATTTATTCGGTGAAAGTTCTTTAACCCTTGTTACATCCTCGAAATTATCTTTTTGGTCAAAAAAAGCATTTAAAAATATATTGCACTGCTCATTTCGCTGCCTTTGGCTGATTCGCGGCACATTGCAAATTAAATCAACTTTGCATCATTTAATAAACTACCTTTGCCGCTTCGTAGCCACTACGAAAACGGCAGGTTGTTAGCCGTAATCATTTCAAAATCTTATTGCCGGCGCAGAAAATGCAACGTCTTATCCGGCTTCATCTACTTCAAATTTCATGACTTTTAGAAAACTCAATCTCATTGAACCTGTTCTTCAGGCGCTAACTGCTGAGGGATATAACACACCAACTCCTATTCAGCATCAGGCTATTCCGGTAGTTATTGCCGGACGCGACATACAGGGCTGTGCCCAAACCGGAACAGGCAAAACAGCCGCTTTTGCCTTGCCGATCATACAACAAATGTATAACGACAAAAAAAACCATTCTGGCATCCGTGCGCTCATACTTACGCCCACTCGCGAGCTGGCCATCCAAATAGACGAAAGCTTCAAGGCTTACAGTAAATTTACCAACCTCAAACATACCGTCATCTTTGGCGGCGTTTCGCAAATTCCTCAGGTGAGGGCTTTGAATCGTGGTGTTGAAGTGCTGGTGGCAACGCCGGGCCGGCTGCTCGACCTGATTGGACAGGGCTATATCAAATTAAACCACCTTGAAACATTTGTGCTTGATGAAGCCGATCGCATGCTCGATATGGGCTTTATCCATGATGTAAAGCGTGTGATTGCCTATTTGCCGGCCAAACGACAAACGCTGTTTTTCTCAGCTACGATGTCGCCGGTGATTGAAAAACTGGCACAGTCGATGCTTCATAATCCTGTAAAAGTGGAAGTTACCCCTCCTACTTCAACAGTAGATAAAATTGAACAACGGCTTTATCATACCAATAAAAAAGATAAACCTGCTTTGCTGAATCATTTGCTTGAAGAACAAAACATCCCGACAGCATTGGTTTTTACCCGTACAAAACACGGAGCCAATAAGGTTGTGAAATACTTATTGCAGATGAAGGTAAAATCGGCGGCCATTCACGGTAACAAAAGCCAGACCGCTAGACAAGCTGCCCTCAGCGACTTTAAAAAAGGAAGTCTGCGTGTTTTGGTTGCCACTGACATTGCCGCCAGAGGCATCGACATTGACGAACTGACACATGTTTTCAATTTTGATTTACCCGACGTTCCCGAAACCTATATTCATCGCATTGGGCGTACTGGCAGAGCAGGCCTCGAAGGCACTGCAATTGCCTTTTGCGAGCAGGAAGAACGTGTTAACCTGCGCGACATTGAGATATTAATAGGAAAAAGGATTCCTGTTATTCAAAACCATCCTTTTCCTTTTACTAATCAAAATTCGCTTAATAAAATCCCAGCTAATATGGATGATAAAAATCGACGCCCCCATAAAGTAGCGTTAAGGAAGCTCCCCGCTAACACTTAAGCTCCCCATCGGCTCAGGCTTCGCGATTCGGTTGCCACTATGTGCTGCCTATGGCCGGAAAAAGAGGTGGGATTACAGGAAAAAACTGGAGGAGTGAATTGTTGTATTGACAGGAGTTTAGATAAAATTCCTGCCAATAAAAGTCCTGAATGCTTCCTTAAAGACATCGCCTATCGGAATATATTCCCTGCCATTGAAAACGATTCGATTCCTTTCGATGGTTGTAGTTTGACTAATATACTGAACATCAATATACCTGCCAGTTGCAGGATATTCAAAATGAAAATAATCGGTGTTGATAAAAGGTTTGGCATCTGCCGGAACCGTGGTTGAAGAAGGATTGCCTGTACCTTGGTTTCCTGTAAAATCAATCAGCGAATACAGCTCCTTAATTGTAGGAACGCGCCAATCGTTATAGCCGGCTGTTGAGGCACTTGAAGCAGCACTGGCAGCATCTGCCCAATTCATATAGCCTGTAGCCTGTTCCCACATCAAGCCTGTCACCAAATCAGTGATTGTTCCATCTCCATTATCCTTGTACTGCGGTTCATTGCCTGGATAAAATGCATCCTGTCCGTAAAACGTATCCGATTCATTAGGCTGTACGATATCACTAAAATCATCAAAATATTTTTGTTGATTTGTCCCAACAATGGGATAAGCCGTAATATCGGCAGGTAAAATATTGGTGCTATCAGGGTTTGCTTTTTCTTTTGAGCAAGAAGCAGATAGAATAATGATAAAGAGGCCAAACTCCAGGAATAAAATTTGCTTTAGATTTTTCATGATTATGAGTTTTAGTTAATCCTTACTCAAGCAAATCTACTTCGCAAGATACCAAGCTTCAAACTATTATCAACTAAAAGTGATTTTTTTATCGACAGCAAGCCTGCATTTGTCAATAAATACGCTCGAAGGTTACAGGGTTTATGTTATTGATAAGGAACTTCGAGGTAAAAAACGCTTCCTTTGCCGGGTTCACTCTCCAGATAAAGCTTACCTCCCAAAAGCTCAGTGTAAGCTTTGGCAATTGCCAGCCCCAAACCTGCACCCTGCATCGCCATTTTATCAGCAATATCGGCTTGTACAAAACGATCAAAAACAGCCTGTTGTCGTGACTTAGGTATGCCTATTCCGGTATCCCTTACATACACTGTAATACTGCGCTCCGATAGTTTAACCCCAATTTCTACCTCTCCTTCTTTCGTATATTTTATGGCATTTTTAATCAGGTTTGCCAAAATAACATCCAGTTTGGTTTTATCCGTGTTCATGATAAAAGTCGTAAGACCTTCTGCTGCATTTATTAACTTGATTTGCTTATTATTGGCCTCAGGGTGAAAGAAGCTGCACTGGTCGGAAATTACTGCCATCAGCGAAAATTGTTCGGGATAAATTTCCATATTACCCGATTCAATTCTGGAGATATTGATAATGTCGCTAATAATATTTAGCATCCGTTGACCGCTTTTTTCGATAATACCCAGATACTCCTGTTGGTCAGCACCCGAAAGTCCTGGCTCTTTCAGCAATTCAGCAAATCCAAGTATGCCATTCATTGGCGTACGTATCTCGTGACTCATATTGGCCAAAAATGCTGTTTTGAGCCGATCGCTTTCCTCTGCTTTTTCTTTGGCCCGCAATAGTTCAGCAGTACGATGCTTTACGATTGCTTCCAGGTTTTTATTCAACTTTTCGAGGGCTTGTTTTTCCTCGTCAAGTTTGGTGTTCAGATAATAATTGCGTCGGGCATAATACTCAATATTATAGGCAGCAAACATCCCGATTATATTGGCACTCAGAAAAAAGAAATTATTGTTTACTATCAATAGCCAAGGGGTATTGGCAAAAAAAAGTGCTCCAATATTAAAAATCAATAAAGTGGAAAACCCAGCAATTGTGGCCAGAAAAAAACGTAGTTTAATAAAAAAATACCCTGCCATAAAAATCAACATCATCCCGGCATAGTACGCATAGTTTTCAGGCACGAGCATCGTCATGATACTAATTCCCGAACCGCCAACCAGGAAGCTGATAAACAATAACTGTTGCCAAATTTTATGAAAGAAATCGAAAAAAGAAAGGATAAGTACCAAGGATAAAACAGGCACCACAACGACAAACCTGATGACATAAAAAACAGGAGCAAACTTTTCAACAAGCAATGGATCCAGCAGTCCAAATATCCCATACAGCAAGATTAGTAGCACAAAAGCCACCCTAAACTGCCAGAGGCTTTGTTTAAAATAATCGCGTAAAAAACGCTGTTCAAAACGATCTGCAAAGGCTAAAGTAAACTTGTTAAGCCGCATAGATTCATCAAAAATATCAATGTTTTTACTTAACATCTATATGGTTTTTTTGTATCAGGAATAAAGAAATAACATAAGCTTGTAAAAAGCTAAGTTAATGATTTAAAAATACAGGATCGTTAAAAATATAGTTTTTTGATAAAGGTTTTATCTTTACACAAACTTTTCAACCATTATGAATGCTTTTTTAAACTTCTTGAAGCCACTCTCCGGTCTGATAATTTTTATCTTGCTCGGCTGGTATTTTTCTGATATTCTGACCTATATCATCATTTCGGCAGTTTTATCACTTTTGGGCAGGCCATTGGTAAACCGCCTGAAAAAAATTCATATTTATCGCATCAAAATTAATAGCGCATTAGCTGCCGGCATTAGCTTGATGGTGATGGTGATGGTATTTGGATTGTTTATTTTGTTTATTGTCCCGCTTATCAGCAATCAGGCGCGCATCATTTCAAATATTGATACCGATGCGGTGAGCAATTATTTCTCAGATCCGCTTAATGCGCTATATGCCTTTTTGGTCAACTATAATGTTCTAAATGCCGATCAGAGTATTACGCTGCTTTTTGAACAACAATTGAATCAGCTATCGGATGTGGCTCATTTTAGCAATTTTTTTGGTCACCTCATCAGTGCCACTTCCAGCATACTGATGGGGGTATTTATAGTACTCTTCCTTAGCTTTTTCTTCCTGAAAGATTCCAATCTGTTGCGCTCCATCATCATGACCCTCACTCCTGAAACTTATGCAAAAGATGTGCAAATCGTTATGACTGATTCGCGCATTCTCCTTACGCGCTATTTATTAGGTATCATGCTCGAGCTGGCCTCAATGATGACAATAATTTCATTAAGCCTCACCGCATTCGGGATTCAAAACGCCATTATTATTGGCTTTTTAGGAGGACTGATGAACATCATTCCTTATCTGGGACCTATTATCGGTGCGTCAATTGGAGTAACCCTTGGCGTTATCTCTGTTTTAGGCTCGGGTCATTACGATGCCGTTTTGATTACAACTGTGATAATTCTTGGAACTTTTGCCGTTGCTAACCTTATGGATAACATATTGTTGCAACCCATGATATATTCCAAAAGTGTAAAGGCACATCCCATCGAGATTTTCCTGATAATCATCATGGCAGGAAAGGTTTTTGGCATTGCCGGTATGATTATCGCCATCCCAACCTATACGGTTTTCAGGGTGATTGCAAAACAGTTTTTAAGTCAGTTCAAATTTATTAAAGCACTTACCGAAAAAATGGTTGTTGAACGTCCTGATGAACACAAATCCAACCAATTTAGTGATAGGCATGTTGAATAATTAACTTTGAAAGTTGACAAAATTTTACTATCTTTGTTTGAAACCCCTAAAATTAAATATTATGAGTGATTCAGGATCTAAAACTTTCTTCGTATTTGCAACAGGACTTTTTGTTGGAGCAGCCGCAGGTGCTGTAGCAGGCATTTTGTTTGCTCCTTATAAAGGTGCTGAAACAAGACGTAAGATAACCGAAAAAACCAATGAATTTAAAGATGACATATCCGAAAAGATTGATCATCTGAAAGAATCCATTGAAGAAAAAATTGCCGAGGCTATGCCTAAAGAAAAGAAAAACACCAAAAGCTAAGGTGGTAAAAACCTAAGTTCAAAACTATGGACGAATTCACAAAACCTGTTTCGGACGCCGGAAACGAACTCAAAAGGTATGTCAATCTTAAAGTCAGCCACGCCGGATTATTATTAAACCGGCGGTTATCTGATTTTGCATCGCAGCTGGTTACCATGCTGGTGCTTATCGGCATCTTCGCTATGATCCTGCTGATGCTTTCTTTTGCCTTTGTGTTTTGGTATGGCACCGAAGCCGGAACTTATTATCACGGTTTTCTGATCATCAGTTTGTTGTACATGATTATTGGTTTGATCATTTATTATTTTCGTGAGCCATTGCTTATGAATCCGATCATACGCAAGCTACATCAAAAGCAACAAAAGATGGGCGACAAAATGGAAACACTGCCCATTCGGGCAGTCAATAATAAGGAAGACATGGAAAAGCAGCTCGAAATTATGGAGCTGCAGATTGAACAAAGTGAATTACTGATTCAAAGTCATATTCGAGATTTTGGAACAGCATTTACACCTTCCAATATCATGAATTCCTTGTTCACCTATGCCCTTTCTTCCTCCAACCTGATGATGAGCGGAGCCGTAATCCTATTGAAGCTGTTGAAAAAACGCAGGCGATAATTTCCTTACACCGTAAGGATATCTTTCTCTTTTTTCTCAGTTAGGATGTCAACTTTTTTGATAAAATTATTAGTAAGCTCTTGGACATCATCCAGGAGCTTTTTTACTGTATCTTCCGGAAGACCGTCTTTTTCAAGTTTTTTAGCTTCTTCATTGGCCTGACGCCTTGAATTACGGATACTTATCTTGGCATCTTCCGACTCTGTTTTTGCACGTTTAACCAATTCTTTCCGACGCTCCTCAGTGAGTGGAGGCACGTTGATCCGGATTAAATCGCCTTCATTACTGGGATTAAAACCCAAATTGGCAGCCATAATAGCTTTTTCTATCGCACCAATACTGCTTTTGTCAAAAGGCTGAACAATGATTTGACGTGGATCCGGCGTGTTAATATTGGCAGTTTGTTCAATAGGGACATGCGAACCATAATACTCCACAACCACCCCATTTAGCATGGCAGGGCTGGATTGTCCGGCTCTGATCTTTGTAAATTCTTTTTCGAGATGCATAACGGAATTTGCCATATGCTCTTCGGCCGATTCCAGGATAAACTCAACTTCTTCGTTCATAACTATCGTTTTTAAGAACCCAGAGCAAATATACAGGATTTTCTTTCAACCCCAGGTACGATAAAACCAGGAAATATTTTCAAAACATGGTTTGAATTCTATTTTTGATCTATCAACGGCACTACAATCACAGTGACTCCACAAGCCCAAGGATATAAGGATGTTTCTTGCGAAAATAATGGTATGCCTTATCCACTTCAAACGCTTCGCCGGATTTATTCCAAACGTAAGTGCTGACACGCCAGTCCTGTGGATCACGCTTAAAAGCTGAAAACCTTAAAGCTGAAACCCATACACTTGTTGTATCCGATAGCCAGGCATGCTGAATTGTTCCGGCCTGCCAATGTATAAGACTATCTGTTTCGCGATCGCGCAATTCTATTACCAAACGGAGATCAAGAGGCTTTTGTTGGTGCCTTAATTTTAAGGCAATTCCAAAAATCTGTGAATCACTTTTTACACTGCTGGTATCTGGTTGCCAGGCAGGTCCGTAAATTCTCTTTGAATCGAACAACAGCGGGTGATCAAGCGGTAATTCAACTAAATGCTTTGGTTGTAAATTATCAGCTTTTTTTGTAGCAAGCCTGTAATAAGCATTAAACCAGGCATTTTCGTCCAATAGATAAGGATAATAAACTGCCGACATCAGCTCCCATTCCGCAGGGGCGTAATCAGTCCATCCAAAACCCAAAAGCTCATTTTCCTGATTAACAAGCCAATCGCCAAAATCCTGCATGCTATTGTGCTTCGAAAAATGTTCTACCTGATCCAAACCCATTTTTTGTTGATAAAAATCTGCCATAGCCGGAGTGGCACTGTAAGCAGCTAAATCAATCTTACCGGTATTTGCTGTGGCAGCTTTATCCATCTCAACAGCCAGCTGATCAAATCCCTGATGCTGCATAAGCTTGAAATGTTGTCGTTCGAAAACCAATGAAGCCAGTGAAGCCGCAAGTAATACCCCTACCAACAAACCATACTGCGAGGGTTTAAAACTATTTTGGTTTACAAACGAAAAAATTAGTACAATCAAAAACGGATAGGCAAAGTAAAGCGTGCTAAATTGAAGAATTGGCGTCCGCCAAATAGAATAAGACCACGCCACAGCTAACGGAATTAAGAACCAGCTAAATGCAATCCACCTAAACTGATGATATTTTCTTTTTATGCTTGGCGCTATCATTAACGAAATGGTAATAATGCCGAAGACAATCAAAAGCAAATACCACGAATAATTCAGGCTGTAAAACACAAAATCAGGAATAAAATCTATATCAGGAACGCCAAGCCACCCCCCTATTCCACCTGCTTTTAGCTGATGCCAAAAGACGGGTACATGAGGCAGATACAGCAAAACTGCCAAAGCTATCGCATACCAAAAGGCTTTTCGATTTTGTTCAGGCACAATAAAAACCAAAGTAACGACCATCAATCCGGCTTGTGCCAGACTAAAGGCATGCATCAGCGAAGCCAGCGCAACTGTGATACTAAAGTACATGATGTGTTTGGCCCTGGCCTTTCCATTAATCCAGATAAAACATTGTACCGCGAGTAACAAAACAAAAAACTGGCCTACAGCATAAGGTCGGGCAAGCTGACTATAAAAAAGTGGATATTGCGTTGCAGCAAAAAACGCAGCGCTCAATAAGGCAGAAATTTCACTAAACCATTGTTTGGCAACAACATAAACAAACCAAACCGAACCAATGCCCATGAGCACAAAAGGTAACTTGATCCAGAACTCATTAAATCCTACCAGCCTTACCCAATAATACAAAAACACCTGAATACCAGCCGGATGAGAATCATTTTCCATTACTCCCAGCTGGATAAGCTCCTTAAAAGAATCGTATTGCGTTCGAAATAAAGCACTAAACTCATCGTGCATGAAAGGAACCCGGTCAAGATGCCAAAAACGAGTTAATGCAGCCACAATTAAAATCAATAGCAGTGGCCAGTTATTGCGTATAAAATTTTGTGACTGAACCTTCAATTTAAGAAGAAACTATAGTACCAATAGGTTCGCCATTCAACACTGCCAGCAAATTGCCCGCTTTATTCATATCAAATACCAAAATAGGAAGTTTATTTTCGCTGCACAACGTAAAAGCGGTAAGATCCATTACCTTTAACTGCTTGCTGTAAGCTTCTTCAAAAGTGATTTGATCGTATTTAACCGCTGCGGGATCCTTTTCCGGGTCAGCGGTATAAACGCCATCCACACGTGTTCCTTTGAGTAACACTTCGGCTTGAATCTCTACACCACGCAAAGCAGCTGCTGTATCAGTTGTAAAGAATGGATTTCCTGTTCCTCCACTTATAATGACGATATGACCGCTCTCAAGCAAATCAATAGCTTTTGATGCACTCATCGAGTCAGCAATGCGGTCGATCTGCACACCGGAAAGCAAAGCCGCTTTCAATCCTTTACTCTTCAGCGTTGACTGAAGTGCCATACTATTGATCACAGTAGCCAACATGCCCATATAATCTCCTTGCACGCGATCCATTCCCTGGCTGACACCTTGCAGCCCTCTGAAAATATTTCCGCCACCTATTACAATGGCGATCTGCACACCTTGCCGGGCAGCCAGTTCAATTTCATGTGCATAGGATTCCAAACGCATTGGGTCGATGCCAAATTGTTGTTTGCCCATCAGGGCTTCTCCACTCAATTTTAAAAGTACTCTTTTATATTTCATAAGCTAAATTTAGAACCAATAACCAATATTCAGGAAAGTGAGCATTCCGTTATTAACATTAGAACCCATCACACTAAATTCAACAGGTCCTATAAAGCTGTCGTAACCAGCAGTGAGGCCAAAACCGGAAATCAGCTGAGGGTTTCGCATCATATCTTCTATATCAACAGAAATAAAGCCCAAATCCCATTTCAAGGTCAGGTAAAACCGCCGGTGGATATTGTATTGCCAGGCAAAACTTCCAACCAAATTATAAAGACCCGCTTCCTCAATAAAACGCAAGCCTGTAAAAGGGATAAACCCATCATAATAATTGCTGGAAGACTGTCCTCCAAGGATGAACCAATGTTGTGGCGGAGGCAAATTGTCTTTGATAGTAAATCCCGCGTTAATGGTTGACCGGAAAGTGCTTCGCTGAGACAGTGGCGAATTTTGTGAAAACCGCATCTGAAACATCCAGGCGTTTGATAATAAATCTTCGTCCCAGTTCTGTTTTACCGGAACAATAAATTTTCCCTTTAAATCGAATTGAATACCGCGTGTTGGGAAACTCGAACGGTCGTAAGTATCTGCAATCCAATTTACAAAAAGTGTAAGGTAAGAATTGTATTCATCACTAATTGCCGGACTCAAATTGCTTGTCAATTTAATGTATTCATATTCAAACCCACTTCTAAACTGTAAGGTATTCTTTCGGCTGAGTTGTGTAAAAACCGCAACTTTATTTTGATTGGTGGTAAAAACATCAATTATATTATTGTTGTCGTATTGGTTAAAACCGAGTCCAAAACTGGTAATTTTCAAACCAAAACCAGGCTTTTGCCCTCTATCGATAAGGTAAAAGCCTGAAATACGCGGGTTTTCACCAAAACTTACATCTATAAATAATTTTGAACCTTTAAGCAGAACATTTTTATAGGTAGCATTTAGTAAAAGTGCTACTTTGTAATCAGAATCAAAATGGATTCCGGCTCCCAAAATTCCCGAACCCGCTTCTTTCACCTCAACAACAAGCACAACACCCTCAATATCAGGCAAAAAGTGATAGGTTACCACCTCAAAAAAGCCACTTCCATATGCCCTCAAAATCCCTTGATTCAAATCATGCAATTTGAGCCACTGACGGGGTTCAATCTGTAAAGCACCCTCGAGGTATGACCCTGAAACATCATTAAGACCCCGGTATTGTAAAGAAGAAACAAAAACCGAATCAAGTGGTTTGGCATTGAGCTCCCTTTCCAATCCAGGTCCAAGCTGGTTCAATGAGTCGGCCAGCCTTTTCAGATTCGGCAGGGCTTTGCGGGCTGCTTGCTCTCCCAAATTGATTATACTGTCGTAATCCTCAAAACTCATTACGTCAAAGTTTCCCAATTCCGGCTTAATGTAAATATCCGTTTGCTCAAAACCTTTTTTATTAGCATCCATGCGGTAGAAAGCAGTAACCTGATCAATAATTTTTACTAATGAATTTAACTGTTCAGGATGATGCAAACCGGTCTGAACGTCAACGCCAACTATCAAATCTGCACCCATTGTTTTAACATCAGCTACCGGATAATTATTCACCACTCCCCCATCAACCAACAAGCGATCGTTGAGCTGAACAGGCGTAAAATAACTTGGGATCGACATACTGGCGCGCAAAGCTTTGTGCAGCACACCGCTATCAAGCACAACTGAGGAGCCGTCTTCCAAATCGGTTCCAATACAGATAAAAGGAACCGAAAAATCTCTAAAGCGATGATATTGATAGGATTGACTGGTATAATGAGCTAAAAGAGATTCGATAAGCTGGCCGTTGTACAATCCTTGCTTCATCTGAAGCTTTCGCCGTTTGATTGGAAAAGTAGCAATAAAACGATCTGCATTCTTTTTCTCTTCAATAGGAATAAACCTACGTGGAATTTTGTCGGCCATCAGTGTATTCCAGTCTTGTTCACCAACAATTTTAACCATCGTATCAGGATGATAGCCAAGCGCATAAAGCCCGCCAATGATACTCCCCATCGAAGTGCCGCCGATATAGTCAAACTTTAGGCCAGCCTCTTCAAAAACCTTGATAGCCCCAATGTGGGCAAAACCTTTAGCGCCTCCTCCACTTAGCACAAGGCCAAGTTTTGGACGTTCCTGATTGCTTTGCTGAGCTTTTAAATTGCCCAAAAAAAAGAACAAACTGGCGATAATCAGCCATTTGATAAACGACATCGACCTGAATGATTTTTGAAAATCAGAACTTGGGTACAAAGCTTTCATAGGCGATATCAAGCTTTTCGAAACCAACAAAGAAGTTATTAAACTCGCTGGTATATACATTATTAACAATAATTGTATATGCCTTTCCACCTTGAAAACCCAAAGTATCTGCATAGGCAATTGGTAAGTTAACAGTATCGTTACTGATGAAAAGACTTATTCTGCCGTCTCCAAGTTTTTCGATCAACCAAACAGCGCTGGTATCAAACTGAACTGTGCTGATGCGATCGCCTACCCATGAGGTGTTAAAAACAATCATAAATTCGTCAGGAGGATTTACAACAGGTTCGGCGTAGGAAAACACCGGAATTTCGTCACCAGGTGGGTTATCTTTGATGCAGGATACAAAAAATAACACTATCATTAAGCCAACAAAAGAAAGAACTGTTTTCATATTGATAAAGTATTATTTAATCACTTTAGATAGGCTTCATAACGTCCTGTCGCAAAGATAAGCAATCACACGTTGGCAGTTACTTTTCCATGACAATTTTTATATTTTTTACCACTTCCACATGGACAAGGCTCATTCCGTCCAACTTTTTTCTCAGCGACAATAGGCTGCGTCACCTCTTGCTGTTGCGTTTTGCTGTGTGCCTGCGAAAGTAAGTCGGAACGTTCTTCCTTCATCTGCGAGCGGTCGATTCCTTTTGGTTTCCTGGCCTCTTTTACGTTGCTGGGATCCTGCACTGGAATATCAGCCCGCATCAGGAACGAAATCACTTCGCGGTTGATCTTCTGAACCATTGTTTTAAACAACTGAAACGACTCAAACTTGTAAATCAATAGCGGATCTTTTTGCTCATAAGTTGCATTCTGCACTGATTGCTTCAGGTCGTCGAGCTCACGCAGGTGTTCTTTCCAGGAGTCATCAATCAAACCAAGTGTGATACTTTTTTCTATTGAAAGGCTTACTTCGCGCGAGCCATTATCAACAGCCTTTTTGAGGTTAACAACAACCTGCATACCTTTAGTGCCATCGGTGATTGGAATAGCGATATTCTCGTATTGCGATTGCCGTTGGTAAACATCCTGAATTATAGGCATGGTTTTTTCACCAATTCTTTTGTTCTTATCACGATAGCGGGTTGATGCAAGCGCGAATACTTGTTCTGTAATTTCTTCTGCTTTTGGGGCAAAGAATTGATCTTCATCAAAGGGCGACTCGATCCCAAGTTGTGCAATCAGGTTCATCTTGAAATTTTCAAAATCACGGCCATCCTGATTATCTGTAACAATCTGTTCAGCAAGGTCGTACATCATATTAGAGATGTCTACTGAAAGACGTTCGCCAAATAATGCATGTTTTCTTTTCTTATAAATCACCTCACGTTGGGCATTCATCACATCATCATATTCGAGCAAGCGCTTACGAATTCCAAAGTTGTTTTCCTCAACCTTACGCTGTGCCCTTTCGATGGATTTGGTAATCATGGAATGCTGAATCACTTCACCTTCCTTAAGGCCAAGCCTGTCCATCAGTCCTGCTATTCTTCCAGAGCCAAACATACGCATCAAGTCATCCTCAAGCGACACAAAAAACTGTGAGCTTCCCGGGTCACCCTGTCGTCCGGCACGTCCACGAAGCTGCCTGTCAACGCGCCGCGACTCATGACGCTCTGTACCAATAATAGCCAAACCACCAGCCTCTTTTACTCCGGCGCCAAGTTTGATATCCGTACCACGACCGGCCATATTAGTGGCGATGGTAACAGTTCCGGCTTGTCCGGCTTCTTTTACAATTTGTGCTTCTTTGGCATGAAGCTTGGCATTAAGCACATTATGTGCAATACCTTTTCGCTGCAGCATACGCGCCAATAATTCAGAGGTCTCTACAGAGGTAGTACCAACCAAAACAGGCCTTCTGGCATTTACGAGCGATTCAATTTCATCAATAACCGCATTAAACTTTTCGCGTTTTGTTTTGTAAACCAAATCCTGACGGTCATCGCGTGCTATAGGTTTGTTAGTTGGAATCACAACCACATCAAGCTTGTAGATATCCCACAGCTCACCAGCTTCGGTTTCGGCTGTACCCGTCATACCAGCCAGCTTGCTGTACATCCTGAAATAGTTCTGTAGGGTGATGGTGGCATAAGTTTGCGTGGCGGCTTCAATTTTTACATTTTCCTTGGCTTCAATTGCCTGATGCAAACCATCGGAATAGCGCCTGCCTTCCATAATACGGCCAGTTTGTTCATCAACAATCTTCACTTTATTGTCCATGATCACATACTCCACATCCTTTTCAAAAAGGGTGTAGGCTTTCAAAAGCTGATGAACGGTATGCAAACGCTCTGATTTAATTGTGAAATTTCGAATCATTTCACTTTTACGTTCCAAAAGCTCTTCTTCCTTAAGCTGCAGCTTTTCCAGATCGGCAATAGTTGCACCGATGTCTGGCAGGATAAAAAAGTCAGCTTCGTTGTATGATTCAGTCAACAAATCGATTCCCTTTTCGGTCAAATCGACGGAGTTGTGTTGTTCATCAATCACAAAATACAACTCATCATCGATAAGATGCATGTTTTTGGCTTGTTCCTGCAAATAAAAACTCTCCGTTTTCTGCATCAGCGACCGCATGCCCTCTTCGCTCAGGAATTTAATGAGTGCATGATTTTTGGGCAGACCCCGGTAAGCCCTGAAAAGTAAGTCGCCACCTTTTTTTGTATCAGCTTCTTTTCCAGCCGCTTGCAGGATTTTTTTTGATTCGGCAAGTATGCTGCTTACCAATGACTTCTGGGCATTAAACAGCTTCACAACATCAGGCTTGAGGGCGTCAAACTCCTGATGATCACCACGCGGCGTAGGACCACTGATGATCAATGGCGTACGGGCATCATCAATCAATACGGAATCCACCTCATCCACAATGGTATAGTGGTGTTTGCGCTGCACAAGTTCATCTGGGTTACCTGTCATATTGTCGCGCAGGTAATCAAAGCCAAATTCGTTATTTGTGCCATATGTAATATCTGCCAGGTAGGCTTTGCGACGAGCTGCTGAATTCGGCTGATGCTTGTCGATGCAATCAACAGTAAGCCCGAGGAATTCATAAATTGCCCCCATCCACTCCGAGTCGCGCTTGGCAAGGTAATCATTCACCGTAACCAAATGAACTCCTTTCCCGGCCAGTGCATTCAGGTAAACAGGCAGCGTGGCAACAAGGGTTTTTCCTTCACCAGTGGCCATCTCAGCAATCTTCCCCTGATGAAGCACAATACCTCCAATCAGCTGAACATCATAATGTACCATATCCCAGATGATGGTGTTTCCACCTGCTATCCAGCTGTTTCGGTAAAAGGCTTTGTCGCCTTTAATCTCGATATGTGCGTACTTTGCCGCCAGATCGCGATCCATCTCGTTAGCTGATACTTCAATAATTTCATTCTCCTTAAACCTGCGCGCGGTTTCTTTCATAACCGAAAAAGCTTCGGGAAGTATCTCTGTGAGGAGTGCTTCAGTTTTATCGTATTGCTGCTTTTCGAGCTTATCAATCTGCTCGTAAATTTTTTCTTTCTCGGCCGATTCCATCTCGAACGTATTTTCAATCTGCTGCTTCAAGGATTCAATCTCTTGAACTTCAGGCGCAATGGAATCTTTTATTTTTTGTTTAAACTCGTTTGTCTTTGCACGTAAACTATCGTTATCGAGTTGCTCAATAATTTTGTAGGCGGCTAAAGTTTTGTCAAGCAAAGGTTTAACGGCTTTTAAATCGCGGGTAGCTTTGTCGCCGAGCATTTTTTTTATTAAACCAAACATAGATTTATCGGATTGTATCTTATTAGCAAATATATCAACCAGCAACAATCGTTCCATTGCGCCAGCAAATCATCAGAGGACAAAGTTAACGGGTTTAATTTAATTAGGTGAAAACGACTATTAATTTGTTAGCTCTGGATGGCATTATTGTTTTAGTTTTTTTTAAAAAAGTCGAGTTTTAAACCGCAGCAACTATTTGCTGAGCAAGCGATTGAGGTGGTATTTCAGCGGTATTTCCTCTGATGGTAATGGTGCCATGCCAATATTTCCCTCGGCGGTGATGAAAACCATCTCCGGAAAAGTACGGATATTATAGGATTCGAGCAGGATGATATCAGTGGGCTCAATTGTTAAAATTTCCCAATCATATCCCATATCATTCAGATATTTAGCATAATAAGCTTTTCTTTCAAAAGCCATTATCACAATCTGAAACTTGTTTTCGAACGTTTGCTGGATAGCTTCCAAACTTTGAAATAACAGCTCGCAAACCGGACATGAATCATCAACAAAAACTAAAATCACTGCTTCTCCTTTAAAATCTGCAAGTTGCCTGTTTATGTTGACTGTATTTTTAAGTCTAAAATCAGGGGCTGCTGTTCCTGCTGCCAAAAAGTCGAACCCCAGCAATATATTATGTGCAATTTGTCTCAAATATTGCGTAGCTGCCTGATTTGAAAGAATATACAAATAATTCCTCACAGCCATGCGATTGAAACGGGTATCGTAATATAAATCTTTAAGGGATTGTATGATGATAAGATCTGCCAATTCAGTATTGTAGGCTAAAAGGCTGTCGCTTCTCAAGGTATTTCTCCAGTTTTGAAAATCTCCGACACGCATCGAAGCCAGTTCGGATGCATTAATACTGCGATTGTGCAAAAGATAATCCCTGAATAACTCTTTGAAAAGGCTCATATAGGGCTCCAACTGATAAAGAACAGCATGATGCTGAAAATAATCAGCAATAATTTGCCTGCCCCCATTTCTTTTTACGGCCATTTTCAATGCTGCCAGCTTAAAACGAGCGTATTCCTCTGGGTAATCAGTGTTTTTTGAGTTCAATGCTGTTCTGAGTTGCTGTTCTAAAGTGTCAAGTAAAGCATATCGTCTTAACTGATACAACTCCTTAAAATGATCTAAGGCAAAGCTATTGACGATCCTGTCAATATTTTCCAGTTGCAGCTGCAAACCATCATCATCGGATTGATTGATCAGTATAGCCGGAGGAGCTTTATCGAAATAAGATAAATTGGATTGTTCGGTTTCCAAATGAATGTTGAAATCATATTTTGCATTAGGTTTCAAAACCAGCATAACACGCTCTAAATCAACAGCTACTTCATAAACACCAATCTCCGAAATGTTTACCTGTAAGCTAAATGCTCCCTGCTCATCTGCAAAAGTTTGAGCTTCTGTTTTGGCATGCATATTAAGCAAATCAACATACACAATCAAACGAATCAAAGCTCCTGGACGGTTACAGCTTCCTGTAATTTCAACAGTTTGAGCGCTAAGGAGCAGCAGCTGAAAGAAAAAAACTAAAAAGAAAACCTGTCGAATTACTTTTTGCATCATAGCACAAGAAACGTTTAGGCCTAAACTATATTGTCAGGTCAACGCCTTCGGGTACAAACTGCGATGCATCTCCGTTATTACGTACAACATCGCGTATCACGCTGGACGTAATGGAAGTTAGTTCAGGAGTGGTAAGTAAAAAAACGGTTTCAATCTGATGATACAATTTTTTATTTACCTGCCCAATGCTGCGTTCAAATTCAAAATCGGCAGAAGTGCGCAATCCCCTCAGTATATATTGGGCATTCACCTTACGGCAATAATCAACAGTGAGCCCAGTGTAGGTAGTAACTTTTATTGCTGGATAATCCTTAAAAACCTTTTCAATCCAGGCCTGCCGCTTTTCCAATGGGAAAAAATAAGTTTTCAAAGTATTGATCCCAATGGCAATAATGATTTCATCAAATAATGGCAAAGCCCTCAATACCAACGACTCATGACCAAGTGTGAGGGGATCGAAAGACCCGGGGAAAACTGCAATTTTCTTCATGCTCAGGGAGTTTTTAAAAGGCTAAACTACAATAAAATTATTTTTCTGTCCATTATTGCTTGCTTTCAGCTAAAAGCTTTTTCATTTGTGCTCCCAAAGTTTCCCTGATAGAACGATAAGTGGATGTTAAAAAACCATCCAATTGATGAGACTGAAGCTTTTTAACTGCAGAAATCCCTTCTCCACTTTGAGGAACAGGATTGAATTCACCTTCCAACACCATGCTATACCAGTCGGTTTGTTTTAAAACCCAATGGTCGTTCCACCAATAACTATGCAAACTCTCTCCAAGCTTATTTGTTAGATTAATCGATTGCAATCCGGTTTCTTCAATAACTTCCCGCACAGCAGCATCCTCAATACTTTCATCCTGCTCTACATGTCCTTTGGGCAGATCAGGAATACCATTACGCTCAATAATTATAATAGCGTTTTCATGCAAAAGTATTCCACCTGCAGCTTGCCTGAATTGAAAAACTTTTGTAAGGAAATCCATCGGATTTATACCAGATAATGAAATAAACAAATTATCTGGTTCATTGTGATCGCCCAACCATTGCTTGATTTTAGCAATATTATCATGCCTCTCGGTCTGCTGGTCAGCAAGTGCGTTTTGCAAAAAAACACTTTCATTTTGCAGGATGTGAAGGCATCTGTTTTCGTGAAAAACTTTATACATTTGCAAAAGTGATTTTGTGATGCACAATAATCATCGAGCCACCAAAGTTAGCCTATAAAACTTAATTTCTCATACATAAAACGAATTCGATTAGGTATTCAAAAAAAACTACATTTTATGAATTTTAAAGACGATGAAGCTGCCATACTCGCTGGCTTTCTGTTACAGATCAAAGCCATAAAACTGAATCCATCGAAGCCGTTCATCTGGGCCTCGGGATTGAAAAGCCCAATATACTGCGACAATCGCATTACGCTCTCCTATCCTAAAATCAGAACACACATCAGGCAGCAATTTGTGCAGGCCATCCTCGACAGATACGAAAAACCCGATATAATTATAGGTGTTGCCACAGGCGGAATTGCACAGGGAGCACTTGTTGCTCAAGAACTTGGCTTACCTTTTGCCTATGTGCGTTCCGAAAAAAAATCGCACGGAATGAATAATCAGATAGAAGGCGTAATAGAAAAAGGACAGTCTGCTGTTGTGATCGAAGACCTTGTTTCAACCGGTGGAAGCAGCCTCAAAGCGGTTGAAGCCTTGCGCGAAAGAGAAATAGAAGTGAAAGGCATGATGGCAATTTTTACTTACGGTCTTCATAAAGCTGCTGAAAATTTCAAAAAATTAAACTGCGAATTAACTACACTTACCGATTACGAAAGTTTGATACGCAAAGCCAGCGAAGACAACTATATCGTCGAAAATGACCTGCAATCGCTTATTCAGTGGCGGCTCAATCCGGAAGACTGGAGTGCTCAACACTAAACACCTTTATCACATGGATTTTGAAAGCAAATGGCAAAGTATCAATGCCCCGTCCCAAAAGGTTTACGACTTCTTGAACGATCTGCGCAACCTGGAAAAGTTAATGCCTGACCAAATCATTGATTATAAAGCAGAAGCTCAAAAATGCTCCTTTACCATCAAAGGCATGACAAGCCTGAGCCTAAAAGTAGAACAGTCTGTGCCAGAAAAACTTATCAGGCTTGTTCCGGAAGGCAAAAGTCCTTTTGAATTTGAGTTGATGGCTCACATCAAGGAAGATGACGCACAAACCCTTGTTAAAATTCAGCTTCAGGCCAACCTGAATCCGATGTTGGCCATGATGGCAAAACGGCCGTTAAAAAACCTTGTTGAAATTATGGCTGACAAACTGGCTGTCCAGAGTTTTTAAGTCAATTCATCTTCATATAAAAACCGGATAGATTTAAAATCACAGCTGAAGGTTTTGCCAGCGCGATTTTCGAGTATCAGCAATCCATATTCACCTATTCCCTTAATTTTCAGTTCAATTTGCATATTATCCAAGGCATAAAAATGCCATTCATCGAGCCTATACATTTTTTGATGGTAATCATGTGCAATCCTTTGAACACCGTCGGTATCCTCTGCCTGCTTCGTTCTGTATGAAAATCGCATCAAAATAGCCTTCAAAATATTCAGCGCATCAAATTGTTGCTTACTAATCATGCTTAAAGAAACAGGTCTGGGAATCCATTCAGGAAAAATCGATTGATTTACATTTATTCCGACACCAATCACAGTTTGATCCAGCTGTGAAGCACGTATGGTGTTAACTATCAAAATCCCACCCAACTTTCTATCTGAATAAAAAATATCATTTGGCCATTTTATACTAAACTTTTCCGATCCAATTAAGTATGACAATTCGTCAACAATTGCCAGCGCAATCATTTGGGTAATCAAAAACTGCTCTGAAGCCGGGATAAAAGATGCGTCCATCCCTATACTAAACAAAAGATTTTGTCCTTTTTCGCTGTGCCATTTATTATCACCCATACCACGCCCACCAGTCTGGTAATCAGCACAAACGACCTGATTAGATATCGCTTTCTGCTGTTTAATCCTTTCCTGCAACCAACGGTTTGTTGAATCGACCGAAGACAAAATGCTAAGGTCAAACTCCCTGTAAATTTCGTGCTTCATTACGCAACATGATTTCAGGACAAAATTATACTTTTAAAATCAACCCTTTCATTACCATTTGATACAAAAAGAGCTGAGGGCAGTTAAACCAAAAAAGCCTAATTTTGTTGTTTATTTAAAATTTACCCATTCATGAGAATCAGACATCAGTCAGATAAGGCCGAAACAATCCTTGAAGTAGCTGTAAAGACAATGCAGGAGGGCAAAGGAAAAGATATCGTGGCATTAAACCTAACAAAAATTGGAAGTGCTGTAACCGATTATTTTCTGATCTGCCATGGCAATTCGCACACACAAGTTGATGCCATTGCAGATAAAATATTAGAAAATGTAAAAAAAGAGTGTGGTGCCATTGCATACAATAAAGAAGGCTTCGAAAATTCGGAATGGATTTTGATAGACTACGTTGACGTGGTGGTACACGTTTTCCTCGACAATACACGCAATTTTTATCAGCTCGAATCCTTATGGGCTGATGCAAAGGTGGTTACCTATTCCGATGAGGACTAAGATTTTTATTTCAGAAAGCGAACATGAAAGAAACACAAAACGAAAACAAAAATAAAGCCCCTAAGTCCGGCGATAACAAGCCAAAATTTAATTTTTACTGGGTTTATGGCTTATTAGCAGTGGTATTTATTGGCTTGCAGTTTATGAACTGGGATACGGGTGCTAAAGACCTCAACAAAGGTGAGCTGCTGCAAATGCTTCAAGATAAAGAAGTTTCAAAAATTGATTTGGTCAATCGCGAAATTGCGGAGGTTTATCTCACCAATGATGCAAGACAAAAATATTTCCCCGACGGGCAAGGCGGAGGCGTTTCAGAAAGTTTGAGCGGAGCAACAGCCGATTACATTTACCGTATCGGTTCCATCGAAGGTTTTGAAAAAGACATTGTGGAAGCCCAGGAAGGTCAAACCGATCCTATTTATATTAACAATGTAAGTCGCCGCAACTGGAGCGGTGAAATTTTAGGCTGGATTTTGCCAATAGCTTTACTTGTAGGCGTTTGGTTTTTTATCATGCGCATGATGAGCCGCGGGGGCGGAGGAGCAGGTGGCCAGATTTTTAATATTGGAAAATCAAAAGCACAGCTCTTCGACAAGAACACAAACGTAAACGTTACTTTTAAAGATGTTGCAGGCCTGGAAGAAGCCAAGGTGGAAATAATGGAAATTGTGGATTTCCTGCGTACACCGGATAAATACACTAAGCTTGGCGGAAAAATTCCAAAAGGTGTGCTGTTGGTGGGTCCTCCCGGAACGGGTAAAACCTTGCTGGCCAAATCAGTAGCCGGCGAAGCCCATGTGCCTTTTTATAGTATTTCGGGTTCCGATTTCGTTGAAATGTTTGTTGGTGTTGGGGCTTCACGCGTGCGCGACCTTTTTAAGCAAGCCAAGGAAAAATCGCCATGTATTATCTTCATCGATGAAGTTGATGCCATTGGTCGTGCCAGAGGCAAAAACCCCGCAACGGGTGCAAACGATGAACGCGAAAACACTTTGAACCAGTTGCTTACAGAAATGGATGGCTTTGGAACCAATTCTGGAGTAATTGTTTTAGCTGCAACAAACCGTGCCGATATACTTGACAGGGCCTTAATGCGTGCAGGCCGCTTCGACCGTCAGATTTATGTAGAACTTCCTGATTTGGAAGGCCGTAAAGAGATTTTTGAAGTTCATATGCGTCCGCTCAAGCTGGATCCTAATGTAGATAATGTTTTTCTGGCCAAACAAACACCCGGATTTTCTGGAGCCGACATCGCCAATGTGTGTAATGAAGCAGCACTGATTGCTGCGCGACGCGGTCGGAATTCGATTAATAAACAGGATTTTATGGATGCCATCGACAGAATCATTGGCGGACTGGAAAAGAAAAATAAGATCATCTCACCTTCCGAAAAGAAAGTTGTGGCTTTTCATGAAGCAGGCCATGCATCTATTAGCTGGTTGCTCGAATATGCTCATCCTCTGGTGAAAGTTACCATTGTCCCTCGCGGAAAATCGCTTGGCGCTGCCTGGTACCTTCCAGAAGAACGTCAGATCACAACTTACAATCAGATGTTTGATGAAATGACTGCAGCACTTGGCGGCAGGGCAGCGGAAGAAGTTATTTTTGGTCAGATTTCAACAGGTGCCCTAAGCGATCTCGAAAAAGTAACCAAACAGGCATATGCCATGGTTACTTATTATGGTTTGAGTAAAAAAATTGGTAACGTCAGTTTTTACGACTCCACCGGGCAGCAGGAATACGCTTTCAATAAGCCGTTCAGCGAAAAAACCAACCAGGTTATCGACAGCGAAATCAGCGATATGGTCGAAAAGGCTTACCAAAGGGCATTGCAGATTTTAAGAGATCACAAAGACGGGCTTACCAAGCTGGCCGAAAAACTCCTTGAGAAAGAAGTTATTTTTGGTGAAGACCTCGAAAATATCTTTGGTAAGCGCCCCTGGATTAAAGAAGAAATGCCAGAGCGTAAAAAGCCTGAAACAGAAGTTAAACCTGAACATCCTGTTGAAGCTCATGATGAAACAGCGGAGGCCAAAAAACCTGCTGCTTCATCGCCAGAAGCTGATAAAAAAAAGAAGGTTCAACCAAAGAAACCAGGTGATCAGGAGAAAAAAGAAGAAATTCCTGCGCCAAAATAGCAGATTACAAATATTCTATCCGGCCTTAGTATGAAAGAGAGCACTTCACGCGAGCAAATCCTGTCCAAAATCAGAAATGCACTGATTGAAAAAACCGCGCTGCCTTATCCCGAAGCTGACCTTATAAGTCCTGTACTTAAACCTGTTATAGATACCGACGGAATTGAGGTTGCTTTTGCAAAGGAATTGATACAAGCAGGTGGGCAATTTGTTTATTGCGAGAATGAGCATCAGTTTCTGGAATACCTAAAAACCTTGATGCAGGATCGGGAATGGGAAACACTTTGGACACAAAGCAACAAAGTGAAACAGGTATTGCGGGCTGGTGAAATGAATTTTGACGAAAACCCACCTCAAGACGCAAAGCAATTGGTTGGGCTTTCAGACTGCGAAAGTTTGGTTGCCCAAAGCGGAACTGTGGTGCTGTCTGATCAAAAAGCAGGTGGCCGCATGTCGCTTGCATTCCCCGAAATACAGCTTATCATGGCTTATGCTTCGCAAGTGATTCCTAACCTAAAAACAGCCATTCAGGAAATCAAACAGACTTACCCTGAATTGCTACCCCCTCAAATTGTGTTTGTTACGGGGCCAAGTCGCACAGCGGATATTGAAAAAACCCTGGTAATGGGTGCTCATGGGCCAAAAGAGCTGGTAGTTTTTTTAATCGATGATATTTAAAACCGGCATTTCTTCCGATTTAACCTTAGGCTTTTTGCTTTGGAAAATGCTTTTTTTCTTAAAAATAGTAACTTTGTCTTAGCCTCGAAAACAGCAGAAAAGATGCACCTGGCATGAAAGATTTAATCATACGTACGGTTTACGGTCTTGTGTTCGCACTGTTAGTTGCTGGCAGCATCTTAATCGATAAATGGTTGCTTGCAATTTTACTCATTTTTGTTGTTGCTTTTGGCACCGACGAAATGATACGCCTTAGAATCAATGCAAAGCCAGGTTTGCGCGATAGCTTCCTTATGATTTCTATTCCTGTTTTGTTGTTCAGTGTTATCGCTGCTGTTGCCTTGCAGTTGCTACCCGTCAAATTTCTTACGCTTGCTATCATTATTTTGCTGTTTCCTTTTCTGCATGCGCTATTTAGCCAGCAATACAGCTTTACAGATCTGGCCGGCATGTATTGGCCTGCGTTTTTTTTAGTGTCCCTGCCCAGCGGACTGATGTTATTCTTTTACAATGATGCCGTTTTAGGAGAGATGGCTGGCGCTTATCTCCTTCTATCTGTAATCATCATGGTTTGGCTAAATGACATATTTGCTTATCTGGTGGGTATAAAATTTGGCAAGCATCGGTTGTTCGAGCGCATTTCTCCAAAAAAAAGCTGGGAAGGCAGTATTGGTGGTTTGGTTTTTACGCTCATTTCCGCCTTGATTTTCAGCGAGCTTACCGGACTTATACCTGCTGCTAAAGCTGCCGCAATAGCTGTTTTGGTGGTGCTTTCGGGAAGTCTGGGTGATTTAATCGAATCCATGATTAAGCGACAAGCTGGTGTAAAAGATTCCGGAAAAATTATCCCCGGTCATGGTGGCATACTCGATCGCTTCGATGCGACCTTTTATGCTGTTCCTTTTGTTTTTGTCTATCTAATACTCATCTACTGATGCATATCCATCGCGAAGGTTATAAAATCATTTCCATCACACTACTGATTATTAGTGTAATAGTAAGTGTTATCAACCTATTGGCTCCCGAACAGCAATGGTTTCATTATGTTTTTTATGCGATCCTGCTGGGATGGATGATTTGGACTTTTGCCTTTTTCAGGGTGCCACACCGCAAAATTAACATTTCAGATGTCAATCAGGTGATTGCGGCTGCAGATGGCACTGTGGTAGCTATCGAAGAGGTTGACGAACCCGAATATTTCAAGGACAAGCGCATACAGCTATCCGTTTTTATGTCGCCTTTCAATGTGCATGTAAACTGGTATCCGATAGCCGGCGAAGTGAGTTATACTAAATATCATCCCGGAAAGTTTTTAGTGGCTTACCATCCAAAATCTTCCACCGAAAACGAACGCAATACCGTGGTAGTGCGTACCGATGACGGACAGGAAGTGCTGATGCGGCAAATAGCAGGCGTGATGGCCCGCCGTATTATTAGTTATGCTGCCAAAGGCGATCAGGCCGTGCCGGGAAAAGAATTTGGAATTATCCGATTTGGTTCTCGGGTTGATTTCTTTTTGCCAGCAGATGCTGAAATACATGTGCAAATGGGACAGAAAGTAACGGCACAGCAGACTACCATCGCCAGCCTGAAAAAATTAAATGCCTGAGCCAATTAAGGCTTTAACTCAATAAGTCCGGGATTTCATTTAAATGTCGGATTTCAAAGCTTGGACGAGCCTCATGTGGCAATCCCTCCGGGTTAAAATAGATTTGGTCGATTCCAAAATTTTGCGCTCCCAAAATATCCACTTCCAGATCATCTCCAATCATCAAGCTCTCGCCTTTGCTGGCTCCGGTTTGTTGTAGCGCATAGTCAAATATCAGAGGGTCAGGTTTTTTAACACCCGCAGCTTCTGAAGTAATCAGCTTTTTGAAATATTGATCCAAGTTGGCAGTTTGGATTTTAATATGCTGAACCTCCTCAAAACCGTTCGTAATCAAATGTAATTCGTAATGAGGATGCAGCTTTTTCAACACCTCCGCTGCGCCGGGAAAAAGGTAAACAGTTCGGGGAGCATAAAATAAATACTCCTCTGATAGTGTTACAGCCAATGCTTCGTCCTTGATATCAAAACTACTGAGTGTTTGGATAAACCTCAAATCGCGCAGAATCTCTTTCGTGAGCTCGCCATTGCGATACGATTCCCAAAGCAGGTCGTTGTGTTTGTTGTAGGTACTGAAAAATGTTGGCAGATCAGGAATTCCTTTTTGTTTAAGTGCATGCTTTTCATACAGTAAAGCAAAGGTTTTGAGGGCACTTTGGTCAAAATCCCAGAGCGTACGATCCAGATCGAAAAAAAGGTGTTTATACTTTGTGTTCATCAGCAAGTTGATTTCTGAATTTAAGCTGCATCTGTCTGAGCCATTCAAAAAACAGCACAGCAGCAGCATGAGATACATTGAGCGAACGGGTGAGGCCGGGCACAGGAATATAGACCACCAGATCGGCTTGTGCAAGGATGTTATCACGCATACCAAAACGCTCGCTACCCACAACAAAAACAGGGTTTTCGGGCAGTTCAACATCAAAAAGACTTTTGGCTTCGCTGGCTGTTTCCAGGGCGACAATCGTTGCAGCAGGCGCCACCAATTTCCTGATAGCTGTTTCCTGGCTAAAAGTCCAGTTGAGGTTGCCATGACTGCTGGCAGCAATCCTGCGAACTTTTGTCATGTGCTTTGTTGGTTCCTCGCCCAGAAAAAATAAATCCTTCGCCCCCAGGTTATCCGAAAGTCTGATCAAAGCACCTATATTTTGATAATCCGTAAGCTGATCACCAATCACAACAGGCCGGTTTGTGGAGCGGTAAAGCGCTTCAGGTTGTATGACTTCGAATAATTGATTTGATTTCAGGTATCCCATGCAGCGGCAAAGTTACAGGAATTTGGCAGGTTTACAGCCAAAAAAAAACGGCCTCCGAAACCGGAAGCCGTCTTTCTTTACAATTATGAAAAGCGTTTGCTTAGTGTTTAACGACGATTTTCTTTGTAATCGTCTTATCACCATTTACCATCTGCACGAAATAGAATCCTTCGGGCAGTGCGGCTGTGTTGATTCGATGTTGTTTATTAGCAGCATCAAGACGTGTTTCCAACATTCTGTTGTTGAAACGGTCAAAGATTGTTACATCAAAGATGCCATCCAACTGCTCATCAAACTGTACATTGAAATACTGTGAGGCTGGATTAGGGAAGATAGCTGCCATAATTTGTTCAGATATTTCAAAAATACCACTTTCAAAATGCATTGACGGATCAAGTGTACTTACTATCTGAATGTAATAATCATCTCCAACTGGCACCGTATTATTCGTTGGAACTAAATAATCAATCATGCTGCCTTCATAATCGCTAGCAATCAAGATATCAACAGCAGGCACTAAAACATCATTTTTCAGATAAATATCAAGAGGCTCCATGATATCATCTTCCCAGATGATCCAATAAGCTACGCCTTTATACCATACATCTCCTGCTGAAGGTTGGTTAAAGTCTAGATCACCACCACCTGAGAGTACAAGTTCAAATGTTTTATTACTATAATCTTCTATTTCACCTTTGAATACGCGGATTTTATACGAACCAGCTGAATAGCCAGCAGTATTCCACACATAAGTTGATCCCTCTACATCTGTAGCAATATCTGCTTTGAAGGTATAAATCTGAAGATTATTAAACCAATTAACCCTATTAATAAATTGATTATCAGAATGTCCAAAAGAGTAAAATTCTATAGCATCAGGAGCATCAAAAGTCGAAATATCAAAAGTGTCATTAAAACTTTCACTTCCGTCGCGGCCAATGCCATAAACTCTTAGTTGATTATCAATAGTGTATTCAAATGATAGGTTCATTACTTCAACACCAGGTTGATCAAACATCACGCTGGTATTTCCATCGAAAGTAATTTTAATATCATCATTATTGGTAATACTTACTTCAATTAACACAGTAGCTCCGCCAGTTAATCTAAATCCTTTTTCTCCATTATAGTACCTGACAGCCCAATCAAATGACAAAGTTTGCTCAGGTTCCATCGCACTTATAAACTCACGTCTTGCTAGAATCGTATTCCCTACGTCTAAAGTGTTTCCATAACCAATTATCCCGAAAGAAGGATTAGTCATACCATTAATACCTCCGGAAGAAGGATCAGCTACCATTGTAATAGCCGTTCCACCAGCAACAGTTGCAGTGCTTATTTCCCAATCCTCAAAACCATTACCACCATTATCTCCATCATCCAGGCCATCAGCATAAGGACTGTTACTTGCATTGTCAGAATAAAGAATAATAGGATCTTCACTTATCAATTCAATATCAAGTGGTGCATCAACATTATCTGTCCAAGAAATCAGATATTCGTTTCCTATTATCCATTCAATACCCCTTATGTTAGGCTGTATTACAGTTATTTCACCATCATATTCAACTAAACTGAAAGTTTTGTTACTAATATCCTTAACTGTATAATTAGGTGCATCAGGTGTGGTAATTAAAACTCTGTAATCATCACGTGGTTCCAAATTTGAATCAATATCCCAAGTGTATGTTGTTCCAGGCACGCCTAATTCAATTTCTGTCCAGGTGTTTGGATCATTTTCATCATAGGTAGCATCATTAACCAAATATATATTCATATCTGAATCAATGTTATCCAACCAGGAAATCAAATGTTCTGTTCCAAGAACCCAAGTAATATTTCTTACATTGGGTTGTTCCACGTGAATAAAACCACTATAAGCTACTATACTGAAATTTTTGTTGCTAATATCGTAAATATCGCTACCTGTTGATCTGACCATGATCCGAAATTCTGTACCAGGAACCAGTGCTTCAATAGCCGCATCATCAATTTCCCAACTGTAGGTAGTTCCTTCAACGTCTGTTTCAATTTCTATTAAATCGGTAGGATCAAATGGGGTAGCATTGCTCCAATCAGAATAATCTTTAATTAAATAAAGATCGAATGTGCCGGTTGTTGTCCTATTCCAACTGATAAGGTATTCATTGCCATAAATCCACTCAATATTTCTAACGTTGGGTTGTAACACAGTTATGGTACCACCCGTTTCAACAATGCTGAAGGTTTTGTTGCTCAAATCTTTTACTTCACGATTTTCATCTGTAACTAATATCCTATAATCTGAACGAAGTTCAGTATTAGCAGGAATCATCCAAGTATATGTAGATCCTTCTACTGCTGTTTCAATTTCAGTCCAAGTGGTTTCATCATTTGCAAGATATGTAGCATCTTTAACAAGAAAAATATCCATTGAACCTTCGATATTATCCGTCCAGGAGATCAGGTATTCATTACCCCTTACCCATTTTATATTCCTTACATTGGGTTGCTCAACCTTAATAAAGGCGTTGCTGGCGCTTGTTACCAATGAGAACTCCCATCTACTGTCATCTTGATAAGTGGGATTAACAGAGCTTTGTACCCTGACTTTGTAATCTTCACCTGCAACGAAACCATTTGGATCAATAAACCACTCGTAAGTAGATCCTTCTACCTCTGTATCAATTTCTTTTAAAGGAACATCATTTTCTAAAAGCCAGATATCAACAGTATTTACGAAGTTATCCGTCCAGGAAATCAGGTAGGTTTCTCCGATCACCCATTCGATGTTTTTCTTATCCGGTTGAATCACAGTTACCTCTGGATCCGGATTTTGAGCTAATGCTTGTTGTCCTATCAGGAACATTCCTGCTAAGAACAAGCTAAGTGAGTAAATAGAATTTTTCATAATTGTAAAATTTAAGTGATTATTTTTTCCTTTTATTAATTTCTGATTTATTAGATTTTAATGAATTTATTATTATAATACTGATATTCAGTTTTTAAGGTTAAAATGTACAAGCCTGGTTCTAAACCTGCCACATGGATAATAGTTTCGTTGTCTGAAAGTCGTGCTTCCTGAATTTCAAGAAGCTTTTTCCCTGTTAAATCATAAATAGCAATTACAGCATTTTCAACTGGTTCATCCAATTGCAGCTGAATAAAATCTGCTACCGGGTTTGGCATAAGAATCATATGGTTATCCTGCGCAACCATGGGCATCTCTGCTTCACCAACTAAGACTGATCGATAGGCAGCCTCTACAAGGAAACCATTAAAGATTTGCTCTTCAAAGCCATAATTGTAGGTCATCAAAATTGGAGCATCCTGAATGGACAACCAGCCACCATCAACCCATTGGTAAATTTCGCCCTCCAGCGCATTGCCATTACCATCAAAGCTATAATTATCGTAAGAAGCATTTACCCATTGGCTTCCATCCCAGGTTTCGCTAATTATCGACTGGTATTTGCCCCAGTTATTATAGTAAAAGTTAGATCTTTCTGAGTTGAGCCATTGGTCGTTTTCCCAGCTTTTGGTGATACCAACATCAACTTGTCCATTATTATTATAGGTGTACTCAGCAAAAATATCATTTACCCAAGAACCTTCAATCCAAAAGCATCCTGTTACATTATCCAACCAATTCTGCGTATTATATTCATATGCTTCAACATAGAGGTCAATCCAACTGCCCTCTTCAAACGTTTTGGTGTAGGATGAGTCTATCAAAGTTTCGCTTAAAAGTACATTCTGAATTTTAAAGGTGTTCTCCCAACCATCGCCTTGCCAAACCTGAAATGTAATTTCTTCTATCGTACCCTGATCATTCCGAATAATGATCTGATTACTTTGATTTTCCCAATCAGTTCCATCCCATGTTTCAACTAACCTGGCAGCCTCCATTCCATTAGGATACCTGGAATAAGTTGTACGAGTTTCGTTTTCCCAATCACCAACCCACACTTGCTCTATCTCTTCTGCCAACAAGTTTAACTCATCATATGTAAAAGCAGTTCTACCGCCATTTTCATAGGTGGAGCCATTCCAAAATTTCAAAGTTGATAATACAGGAAGATTAGACTCATTATAATCAATACTTTCGAAGGCATTATTGACCCACTCTTGGTTTACCATGCGTTTCTGAAGAATAATTGTCATATTCAATTCATCATCGTAGGTATAGGTATATCTTTCTGGATCATTTTGAGTAGAATAAACAAGAGCTGTGTCCAAGAGGTAAACGTAATCCATAAAATCCTCGGATTGCGCACCTAATCTCATTACTTTGGAAGGATCCAGACCTATTCGCAAATTGTGATAATCACTGGGCAACTGACTTAAAATTTGCTCTAATTTGTAAAGTGGATTCTCGCTGTCCGTTTCGAATTCACCAGCAAAAATGTTACTACTTGTTGCTAAAACAAGTAATAACGAGATAAATATTTTCTTTGGTAAATTAGATAACATACTTATAATCTTATGGTTGTGTTATATAAATGTTTCTTTTTTCTTTATGACAGTTTGTACTAAAACAGTTAAATTAATTTCGATAACACCTAAAATTAAACTTTAAGTTATAGTAAGAACTACTTATCGCCGTTGATTTAACAAAAATCACACCAAAATGCTGCACAAACCGTAACGCCTTGATTATAGCCACTTTTCATTTGGTTCCTTACATTCATTTTTCGTTATACTTTTCAATTTTGGGAAAAAAATTCCCAAAATAAGAAACTGCGTTTCCCAATCATGGAAAACGCAGTTTTTAGTTAGGCCGAGCATTTCATATCTATCTGATTATCTTACTGGTGGCGTATATATCAGGTTATTATTTCGGTATCCTGCCAAATCCTTGTACCAGTCTTCAAATGAGATACCACCACTTTCGGCCCAGGAACCAAATTTAAAGTGGGCATCCGTAATTTCTACTTTTTCGACAGGGTATTCAAACTGTACAGGCAAATCGATGGCCCACGGAAGGTTTGTTGCTGATTGATAGTATTTGCCAGTGGCAGGATTAGAATCATCAAACCACTGTCCAAGCCATTCAGGATCATGTAAATCTGTTGGTTGCATTCCGGGTAAATGAACTTCACGCCCCCGATCTTTGTCAATAATTAAAAACGGGTTGTAAGGCGCAAAGCCTGTTTGACTGACAGATACAGGGGGTTGAAATGTAACAACCAACTGATTCCATTGTGGCTCAACATAAGGAGCTTCGGGACTTGTGTTTACTCCAAAACCTCCGGATGGCGTTCCTATCATCGAGAAAGCATTATCAAACAATATGATTACTGCTTCCGATTGTCCGGATTCAGTGCCATTTGCAGCCAAGCTAATATAACTTTCGGTGAGTTGTTGACCAGAAATGGATGCAATATCATTAGGTGTGGTTCCGGGAATGGCAATTCCAAATCCGTTTACAAGTTCAGCGCCTATGGCTCTGACGCTATAATCCATAAAAAATTCAACGAGACTATTGTTCGCATTCAATACTTGTTTGAAGCGGTAATCCAGCACCAAATCATTGAAGTCGTAATCGCCTTTTCCAGGCCATAAATCCTCGAAAGCCAGTGTTCCGTAATCATCGACATTGGGATAATAAACGTCAAATGCCCGATCAGGATCGTTTGGATAATCATCCAAATCATCATCCACACCATCACCATCAGAATCTGAAACAGGCCCCGTAACGAAAACATTGTCATAATCAATAGCGCCCCCATAAATATGATTCCACAGCAATACCTGCAAGTGCGTTGTCCCGAAAGGCATTGTGGCAGCCAAGGTGCGACCTGTCCAGGCATTATTGTTACCAGCAGTTTGTAAACTGTAATAACCAATCGATTGGCCAGCTGCATTACGCGGAATTAAAAACAACCAACTGATGTTACTGTTGTTACCTGTTATTTTTATATCACTGCTCAGTGTTATTAAATCGCCTGCACTTGCAGGAATCAATTGTGCTACTCCACCATATCTGGCCGGGCTTCTGGTTATGCGCAGGAAAAATTCGCCTGCCTGCTGATGCTGTTTGGCATGACTTGTTCCAAGCGTCGAAGTAATATACCACTTACCATCAGCTAGCATGGGTGATGGCCAATCCGCAAATAAACCAAAATCATCCTGAGAAAAATCACCATTTGCAATGAGGTTTACACCAATACTTTTGTAATGAGGCACAAAAGCGTTTGAAATCGCTAAACCATGTCCGATAGCTGCCGATTTCTCCTCTGGTGCTGGCACAGGTTCATTAAATCCCATATCGTTATTGAAATCTATTTCAAACCCGCCTTCCTTTTGGTTCAACACGGATAGTGACAGCAACTGACTGCCGGCAAAGCTATTGACATAAAGCTGCTCAGCTGTTGAAGGTATGCGCAGCTTGAGCTCCAGCTTTCCTGAAACTGGAAAAGCCGCTGAATAAACCAGTTTTCCACCTTCATTCGGCAGCCCTGTGTAAATATCAACGCGTTGTCCACTTTCTTCCCAAGTTACAGCGGTAGGTAAGATTATCGTCAACTCAATTTCTCTTGTCGATTCGAATAAAAATCCGTCAGGTATTTGCAGCGCTACAATACCTGATGGCGGATTGGGATCTTCACCGGTGTCCTTTTTACAGGAGTAAGTAGCGAAAACTAATCCGCTGATAAATAATAAAATAAATAGCTTTTTCATAATATTAATGTTGACATTTTTAAATCTTGCAAATTAAAGGCTAAGATAAGTAAATATAGCTATAGGCCAATAAATATGCCAATAACTGAATAATTTTTAATAATTTGTATATTAATCACTTAAAAAATATAAACCTGTGAGCTGATTCCAATTATGGGAATTTTGTTTGTGATTGGGATGTTTTTTAAGTCCTTTTAAAGGTATGCTATAAAAATGCTATACGTTATGGACAAATTATCTATTATTTTTGCATAAAATCTCAACACTATGGAAAACATCAGTTTAGGAATCGGATCACGCGTAAAGCATCCTTCATTTGGACAAGGCGTTGTAATTCAAAGCTATTCAGACTCTTACGAAATTACTTTTATAGATTACGGCACAAAAACCATTCTTAAATCCTTTGAGGGGCTCGAAGTGATTGATTATGTAGGCAGTTCAACTGATATGCTGAGTTATGAGCAGGTTGAACGCACCTTCGTGAAATTGCTCCGTCGTTGGACTGATTTGCAAGAGGTTGTGCCAATGGGCAGCAAATGGAAAGGCGGCATGATGATTCTTCAACCTGCTGACCTCCAGTTGAAACCAAAAGAAATTCCAGTAGAAACTTTCTTTCATAAGATTGTGATGGTGCGCGACCGCATCAGGGTAATGGAACAACGCATCAATAGTTCAAAGCTGGATGATGAAGAAAAGGTAAACCTACAGCAATATATCACCAGAATTTACGGAAGCCTAACTACCTTTAATGTGCTTTTTGCCGACAAAGAAGATTATTTTACCGGAGAATCTAAATAGCTAACGATTTCTTAAAAAATCAGCTGTTTGAGTGAAATAAGACCATAAAAAACTCCTTGATTCCTCGTCCAGTTCAACGGCATCGAGAGATTTTTTCATATGCTTCAGCCAGCGATCGCGGGCATCTTCATTTATCGGGAAATTGACATGTCGCATCCTCAGGCGTGGATGTCCCCTGCGCTCGGAATAGGTTGCAGGTCCACCAAGATATTGAACGATAAACAGATATAACCTCCTTTCTGCAGCTTCGAGGTCGCCAGGATACATCGGGCGAAGCACTTCATCTTGTTTGATTCCTTCGTAAAATCCAGCGATCAGTTGCTGAAGTCTTTCTGCACCAATACGTTCGTAATAAGTCCGTTGAATCATCTTATATTATTTCGGCATTTTATATCCACGCTGTTTGGCTGCTTCTTCGAGCCTGCGCTGGAAACCTGATTTCTTGACAGGTTTCTTTTTATTCTGTTCGATACGCGCCCGGAGTTTGTTTTCATCAATACCAATGCGGAACACATACATTTGAGCAAAAGTAATGATATTGGCCAGGAAATAATAGTAACTCAAGCCAGAGGCATAGCCATTGAAAAGGCCAAGAAACATCACAGGCATAATGTACATCATCGACTTCATTCCGGGCAACTGCGTGCTTTGCGAACCCATCATCTGATTGTTCACATGGGTGTACATAATCGTTGAAACCGTCATCAATAGCGTGAATAAACTCACATGATCTCCATAAAAAGGAATTTCGAAAGGCAAGTTCAGGATGCTGTCGTAGCTTGACAAATCTGTTGCCCATAAAAACGATTGCTGGCGAAGTTCTATGCTCGATGGGAAAAAGCGGAACATTGCGATCAATATTGGCATTTGCAACAGCATAGGAATACAACCCGACATTGGATTTGCTCCGGCCTTTTTATAGAGTGCCATCACAGCCTGCTGCTTTTTCATGGCATCTTCCTTTTTAGGGAATTTCGCTGAGATCTCATCAATTTCAGGCTTTAAGACCCGCATTTTAGCTGATGACAAATAAGTTTTGTAAGCAATTGGGAAAAGTGCCAATTTGAGTAAAACCGTTAAGATGAGGATCACTATGCCATAATTCCATCCGTAACTTCCCAGAAAAGTAAACACAGGAATTACGATATAAATATTGATCCAGGCCAGTAAAAAGAAACTCCAGCCTAATGGGATTTGACGTTCCAAATCCAGGTTATAGGCTCGCATTTCGTAATAACTATTAGGGCCAAAATAAAGCGACATCGGCATGGTTTCAATGGCTGAGGTGGTATAGGGCATCTCTACAATCGTACTCATCGTTTTGAGGTAGCGTGGATGGGTTTTGCCAGTTTTAGTGGATGTCCTCATTTCGGCATTGTCAAAATAATTATCTGCAATCAAACTCGAGCTAAAAAATCGCTGCTTATACGAAACCCATTTCACCCGTGTACGGATTAATTCTTCATCGTCATCCGTTTCAGATAGATAATCTACATCGTCATTATGATGTTTAAAGTAAATTGTGGAACCATTAAATCGGTCAACGCTTTTCTCGTGCTGCAACAAATCGGCATCCCAGCTTAATGTCAGGAAACTTGCATTAGAAGCAATAACATCCTGCATACCAACCAATTGCACATCGTAACTTAGCATATAATCGTCCGGGCGAATCACATAATCAAAAGCAATATATTTAGAAGGATCAGGCTGACCCAAGCCGTCATCAACCATCAGGCGCATGCTAAAATTCAAGCTATCAGCATCTGCCACGAGCTTTTCAGTTCCCAAAAAGGGCATGCCATTGAGATAAGGCCTGAAGTATAATTCGTTGGTATTGATGGTTCTGTTGCGCGAGAAAAAGCTAAGGTTGAAATCGGTTTGCTCAGGGTCGAAAATCAGCAAAGGCAGTGAATCCCATGTTTGGTAATTTTTTAGCTCTGCTTCAATTATTCCGCCTCCTTTGCTGTTGATAGTGATACGCATGAGCTCATTTTCCAGCACAAAAAACTGCTGTTCGCCTTGTGCAGCATGCGCGAAAGCACCATATTTTTCCTTGTTTTGCCGGTATTGGTGCAAGCTGTCGCTACCAGAAATACCTGAAGCAGCTTCTGATGGAGTACTGGTCTGCTGTTTCACTTCTTCGGCTAACCTTCCCAATTCGGCTTCCATGCGCACCGAATCAAGCAATTGCTGCTGCTGCCTTACTTTGGCAATTGAGTCAATTTTACGCTGCCGGGCATCCATCTCCTCTTTGGATGGCGTCATCCAGAAGGAATAAAAAACAAGAATGGCAGCGATAAGTACAAATCCTATAATGGAATCTCTGTTCATGCGATCTAATAATTATTGAGCTGCAAAAATAGCAGAAAAAATAAGAGCAGGCGATAAAAGTACTTTGCGACTGTAAGCTAATTTTTTGTTCTATCGACCCGAAGATTTTTGAAATTTCAACGAGGCCGCGATAAAACCCCTGAAAAGAGGATGAGGCCTGGCAACAGTACTTTTGTATTCAGGATGAAATTGCACCCCAATATACCACGGGTGAGTAGGCAATTCAATTATTTCGACCAAATCGTTTTCGGGATTAATGCCTGAAAGATTCATTCCATTCTCAAGGAATGCTTTACGATATTTGTTGTTGAATTCATAACGGTGGCGATGTCGCTCCGAGATTAAAATTTCGTCATAAAGCTCAAAAGCTTTCGAACCTTGCTGAAGGCGACAATTGTAGGCTCCAAGTCGCATCGTGCCTCCCAGATTTTCGATATTCTTCTGTCCGGGCATCAGGTCTATCACAGGATGTGAGGTTGCGGGATTCATCTCACTGGAGTGTGCATCTCTGTACCCGAGCACATTACGCGAAAATTCGATCACGGCGCATTGCATGCCCAAACAAATCCCAAAAAATGGAATATTGTTTTCGCGGGCAAATTTGATAGCACTAATCTTTCCTTCTATGCCGCGTGGTCCAAATCCGGGAGCCACTAAAACGCCATCAACATCGCGCAAGGTGTCATCCAGATTTTTTCCTTCAATATGCTCACTGTGAACATGTTTCACTTTTACCGCACATTCATTGGCCACCCCCCCGTGAATCAGTGATTCGTGAATGGATTTGTAAGCATCTTTTAGTTCGACATATTTGCCAACAAGTGCAATAGTTACAGTATTTACCGGATTCATCAGCCTGTTCAGGAAGCCTTTCCAGTTTTCGATGTCGATGTGCTGCGGAATGGCGGTATTAGTTTTGCGCAATACCTCCACATCAAGTTTTTCATCGAGCATCAGTAAAGGAACTTCATAGATCGACCGTGCATCGATGCTTTCGATTACAGCAGACAGTTCGACATTACAAAACTGCGCTATTTTTGAACGAACTGACTCATTGAGATGATGTTCGGTGCGGCAAACGATAATATCTGGCTGAACTCCTTGCTCCAGAAGGGTTTTTACAGAATGTTGAGTGGGTTTTGTTTTTAGCTCACCGGCAGCAGATAAGAAAGGCACCAGCGTCAGGTGTATTACGGCGCAATCCTTACCCATTTCCCAGCGCATCTGACGAATAGCCTCTACAAACGGAAACGACTCGATATCGCCCACTGTGCCGCCAATCTCTGTGATCACAAAATCAAATTTTCCGGTTTCACCCAGTAATTGAATGCGGCGTTTGATCTCATCGGTGATATGAGGTATCACCTGAACCGTTGTTCCAAGAAATTCGCCTTTACGCTCTTTTTCAATTACCGTTTGATAAATCCTGCCGGTTGTCACATTATTGGCTTGTGAAGTGGGGGTATTCGAGAACCTCTCGTAATGACCAAGATCGAGATCGGTTTCAGCGCCATCTTCGGTCACATAGCATTCGCCGTGTTCATAAGGATTGAGGGTGCCGGGGTCTACATTAATGTAAGGATCAAGCTTTTGAATGGTAACGGCAAAGCCTCTGCCTTGCAAAAGTTTAGCCAACGAAGCTGATATAATTCCTTTTCCAAGCGAGGAGGTAACTCCCCCGGTAACAAAGATATATTTGGTCTTTTTCATGCTGAATACGGCTGCAGGCTGCGCTTAAAAACCTGCTTTAAAATGCGTTAAACTTATTTGATTCAGCAGGCAAATTTAAAACTAATTAGGTCTAAAAAAAACAAGGATGGGATATTTAATCCACATCCTTATTAACAATTTTAGTATTCCTTGCCTTTTCTTGCGAAACAAGAAAATAACAATATTAATGAATACAATTTCAGTTAATTACAAACTGATTAATAATAACGATAGCTTTTCACCTGACCGATATGGCGTGCCAAGCGAATTACCTGACTGGTATAGCCAAACTCATTATCATACCATAAATAAAGGATAACGGTTTTACCATCGTCGGAAACCTTGGTTGCGGGGCTATCAAAAATACTTGCACAGGAATCGCCAATTCCGTCAGACGAAACAAACTCTGTTGAATTACTAAAACGTATTTGCTCAATCAAATGCCCTTTGAGAGAAGCATTTAAAAACAATTTGTTCACCTCTTCGGCAGTTGTTGCTTTATTTACTTCAAGCGTAAGGATGGCCAACGAAACATTAGGCGTTGGAACACGCACCGCATTGCTCGTAAGCTTTCCTTTGAGCGAAGGTATTGCTTTAGCTGCAGCTGATCCGGCTCCTGTTTCGGTGATTACCATATTTAATGGAGCAGAACGACCCCTTCGGGATTTTTTATGGTAGTTGTCAAGTAAATTCTGATCGTTAGTATAAGAATGTATCGTTTCAATGTGTCCTTTTTGGATGCCATAAGCCTGCTCAATAAGTTCGAGTCCCGGAACAATAGCATTGGTAGTGCACGAAGCTGCCGAAAAAATTGTTTCCTTGTTTAAATCCAGCGTACCCTGATTAACACCATATACCACATTTGGAATGTCGCCTTTACCCGGAGCTGTAAGCAATACTTTTGAAACACCTTTGGCTTTCAAATGCCTTCCAAGTCCTTCGCGATCCCTGAAAACACCGGTATTGTCTATCACCAAGGCATCCTGAATACCTTCAGCTTCGTAATCCACATCTTCAGGATTAGAACCAGCCAGAAACTTGATAATCTGCCCGTTAACAATCATGGCATGATTAGCGACATCTTCATTAGCCACGCCTGCAAAAGTACCATGAACGGAATCCTTTCTGAATAAAGAAACACGCTTGTGGATGTCTTCCTTTGAGTTAGTGCGCGTTACAATGGCACGTAACCTGAGGTGAGAGCCATTACCGGCAAACTGCGTCAATTCGCGCGCCAGCAGGCGCCCAATACGACCAAAACCGTACAGCACAACATCCTGCGTTTTGGTACTGCGAGGAGGAGCCTGCAAAAAAGCCTGTAATTTATCACGCACAAAGGCATTCACAGAGGGATAATTGTCCTTTTCGTCAGTCCATTCGGAGTTGAGCCTTCCAATGTCAATCCGTGCCGGAGCAATTTCTTCTTCCAGGATAGCATTGGCAATCAGCAGGGAGTCTTGCACCCTTACAGGTTTCTTGAGAATTGTTTCGGCCCTGATATGTTTATTAAGCACTTTACCCGATCCACGATTTACAAGAACCGAACGAAGCAAAATCAGCTCGATTGATTTATCGAACCAAAGCTTACTTACAACGCCAATAAACTCAGTAGCAGCTTTTTCGTTATCAACCCACGACCTGAGTGAATTATTAAATTTTTCCATGAGATAAAATTTGGTTATTAAGAAGTTGGTTAAAAATCCTGTTGTTAACTTAAATAAATACTTATATATCAATTATTTAAATCTGTCATTTACAAAATCAAGCCTATTTGTTTCCATTCTTGCCTGGGTCGATAGCTTTTGCAGGCAAATATACGAGATTATTACGCAAACGATTGCGGAAAATTACATAAAAAAACCTGCAAATTTCGATTTGCAGGTTTAAGTTGTTATCACTGACCCAGATACGCTTTCAATAAGCGACTCCTTGCCGTATGTTTAAGTCGTCGGATAGCCTTTTCTTTGATCTGACGCACACGTTCGCGGGTGAGATCAAATTTTGCTCCTATTTCTTCCAGAGTAAAACCATGACTCATGCCTATTCCATAATACATATTAAGTACTTCGCGCTCTTTTTCGCTCAGGGTGGCCAGCGAACGTTGTATTTCCCTGCCAAGCGATTCCTGCATCAATGGCTCATCAGTATCCATAGCGTCCTCAGAAATGTATGAATCCAGAAACATCATGTCTTCATCTTCCTTTAAGGGAGCATCGGTCGAAATGTAACGTGTAGAGATTTTAAGCACCGAGTCAATCTTATGCTGTGGCAGATCAAGCTTTGCTGCAATTTCATCTGAGGATGGCGGACGCTCAAATTCCTGCTCAAGCCTCGAGGAGGCCTTACGCACTTTATTGAGCGAACCAACCTGATTTAAGGGCAGACGAATTATTCGCGACTGCTCAGCCAATGCCTGAAGGATCGATTGACGAATCCACCATACCGCGTAAGAGATAAATTTAAACCCTCTTGTTTCGTCGAACCTGCGGGCTGCCTTAATAAGCCCAAGATTCCCTTCGTTGATTAAATCCGGCAAACTGAGCCCTTGATTTTGATATTGCTTGGCAACCGACACAACAAACCTGAGGTTGGCATTTACCATCCGTTCAAGTGCTTTTTGATCGCCTGCCCTGATCTTCTGCGCCAGTTCCACCTCTTGCTCGGCAGTAATCATATCCTCTTTACCGATATCCTGGAGGTACTTATCCAACGAGGCTGTTTCACGGTTTGTGATTGATTTTGTGATTTTTAATTGCCTCATGGTTTTCCTTTCTTAATGTAAAACTATAACAAATTAATGTGGTTTTAGTTCGGTTTTTTACCAAACTTGATTGCTGACCCTTAAAATTGCTACCATACAATCATCGAAAAGGGAAGCAGGTTAAGCCTCCCACTTTCCGAACGCAAGTTATTTAAAATTATTCTAAATTAATCAAAAAATTCAAAACTTATTTTCATTCCGTTGGGATACATCCCTTCAACGCGGGTTGTATTTCCTCTTTTCTTTTCCAATGCAGCCTCCAGCGAAGCCTCATCATCAACCGTTTGTCCGTTGATCCGAACAATCACAAAACCTTTGCCGATTCCGCCGCGCAGCATTATTCCTTCTTCCACATTGGTAACTTTAAGGCCACTGTTGAGCCCTAATGTATTTTTATCAGCATTACCAATTCGCTCGAGACTCACACCAAGTGCCTCACTAAAAAACAATGCCTCACGCTTTTTTACTTCTGTTGTTCCATCCTGATTTTTCAGCAATACATCAAAATCGTAAATTTTACCATCCCTGAAAACACTTACAACCACCTCATCACCAGGTCGATGCTGACCAACAACTTCAAGTAATTGGGAGAGCGTATTTACTTCCACATCATCCACATCAAGTATCACATCACCTGCAATGATTCCGGCCTCGGCAGCTCCGCCATTTTCCATGGTACCGGCTACATAAACCCCTTTGATGGCTTGCATGTCGAGTTCATTAGCCAGTTCGGAGGTCATCTCCCTGATTTCGACTCCGATATACGCGCGTTGTGGCTCTCCATAACGAATCAGGTCATCAACAACCTTGCGGACAATATTTGCCGGAATGGCAAAACTATATCCTTCATAAACACCAGTATGTGAAGCAATTGCAGCATTAATTCCAATCAGCTCACCCTGATTATTAACCAGTGCTCCCCCACTGTTTCCGCGATTGATCACCGCATCCGTCTGAATGAAAGATTCGATAGAAGTACGATTTCCAAGAATGTTGATATTTCTGGCTTTTGCACTCACAATACCAGCGGTTACAGTCGAAGTTAGGTTAAATGGATTACCAACGGCGAGCACCCATTCACCAATTTTTACCTCGTCAGAATTTCCAAACTCAAGGTATTCCAAGTCGTCCGACTCCACTTTTATCAAGGCAAGGTCAGTGCTTGGATCTGTACCAACAATGATAGCAGTCATCTTACGTTTATCATTGAAAGTAACCTCAATTTTATCAGCACCTTCCACCACATGGTTGTTCGTAACGATGTAGCCATCAGCCGATAATACCACACCTGATCCAAAACCCACCAGGCTGCGCTGGCTGGGTGTAGCATGAGGATTTCCGTAGAAATAATCGCGCAATGAGCCAAAGAAGTCATCATAAGTGGCGCTGCGTCTGATAATTTCGGTACGGATATGTACAACTGAATTCACGGTTTTTTCAGCTGCATCCACAAAGTCGATATCCTGCGGAAAAGCTACAAAGGAGGCTGTACGAGGCTTCACAAGTTCTTGCTGAACCGAGAGGCGCTCCTGTTTCACAGCGTCAAATGCTTGTTGCCCGCGCTTATTGCTTTGAGTAATTCCAATGATACCAGCCATTAGTGCTGCTCCTGCAGCCAGAAAGCCAACACTTCGCATGATTTGATTGCTATTCTTTTTCATATCGAACTATTTAAAGTTTTGTTGTCACTGTCTTGTGGCCTATAAACGCCTTGGGGGCTTTAAAAGTTTCTTTATCCGTGTTAATTGATGTTAAGGCTCCACAATTTTATATTTTACTAATTTTACCACAAATTTCGCACCACTAAGTATTTGCTTAAGAAGTTTTAACACAAGAAAACGTTGTATGAAAACCGTTAAACCCATTCCATTTCAGAAATTTCACGGAGCCGGAAACGACTTCATCGTTCTAAACAAAGGCGTTATTGAGCCAAGGCAAGAGTTGATAGCATGGCTGTGCGACCGGCATTTTGGTATTGGCGCCGACGGACTGATAATACTTGAGGCTTCCGATAAAAGTGATTTCAAACTTAAGTACTACAACTCGGATGGACACGAAGGAAGCCTTTGTGGCAATGGAAGTCGCGTAGCTGTTGCCTTTAAGTATATGGCTGATCGCAGCAAGAAATATTGGCAATTTGAGGCTATTGACGGCTTGCATGAGGGCACTATACTAATGGAACATCAGCACCAGTTTGACATTAAAATCAGTATGCAAGATGTAAAGACTTTTACTCAAGAAGAAAGGTATTTGCTGGCCGACACAGGCTCACCTCATTATGTGACTGAAGTTGACAATTTGGCAGCACTGGACGTTACCCGACATGGAGCTGAAATACGGCACAACAAAAGCATTTCAACACAGGGTGTAAATGTGAATTTCATGCAATTTACTGACAACAATCACTTTGAAATCAGAACTTTTGAGCGTGGAGTAGAAACCGAGACACGCTCTTGCGGAACAGGCGTAACGGCGGCAGCAATCGCAGCAGCTTTAAAAACCGGAAAAGAACATTTTGTAATCAAAACAAAAGGCGGTGAACTTCAGGTAAACCTAAAAAAGATAGCAAATGGTTATGGTCAAATTTTTCTGAGAGGGCCGGTTCAATTTGTTTTTGAAGGCAGTATTTATCTTCCGGAAAACATAAAATAGCAACCTGAAATCCCGGCTATTTGAAAGCTATCGGTTGCTTAAGCTGTCGTTTTAGTTTTTAGAATACACACTGTTTACTGTTTCTAAAGCATGATGAGGACATTGCATTTTAAAAGTCAGTTGCATTGTAGAAAGGCAAGCTCTCTCATTTTTTTCAAAATATCGCCCAAAACGGCTAATCTTCGTATCTTAGTGCCGCAAAAAAAGGACTAAATGTTTATTCAGGACGACAAGCTACAATTAAGGGCTGCAGAGCCGTCAGATGCATCATTGATCTATCACTGGGAAAATGATATGCAGATCTGGCGCGTAAGTGATACCATTATGCCCTACTCTCTTTTTCAGATTGAGCAGTTCCTGATGAATAACAACGACTTATACAGCCAGAAGCAGCTACGGATGATGATCGACCTCAAAGATAGCAAGCAATCAACCGGCTGTATTGATCTTTACGATTTCGATCCCTTTCATGAGCGCATCGGTATCGGAATTTTACTGACGGAAGCATTCAGAGGAAAAAATATTGCCCTCAATGCCCTTCAACTATCCGAAAAATATGTATTTGGGATATTGCACCTGAATCAGATTTACTGTTTGATCGGTGAAGACAATCTTCCCAGCATCAAAATTTTTGAAAGAGCCGGCTACGTCCAGTGTGGCTTTCGCAAGGCATGGCTCAAGACACCCAAAGGTTTTATTGGACAATATGAATTTCAAAAAATAAACCCTGACCGCAGGTTTCAATTTATAGCAAAATGAGTTATTACTACAGTAAATATGGAGGAAGCCGGATACGCAAAAAAAGTAAATGGCGAAAAGTACTTTTCACTTTTCTATCAATTTTAATTTTTATTGGTATCGTCGTTGGCTACTTGCTTTATCAGGTTATTTTCAGCCCAAATGTATGGGTACAAAAGCAGGAAACCGCTGTTTACATACCATCGGAAGCCAATTACCAAACTGTATTGGATACACTTTACAACAAGGGCATCATTATTCACCGGAATAATTTTGAATGGCTGGCAAAACACAAGCAATATCCCGAACTTGTAAAACCAGGACGCTACCTGGTTCAAGACGGGATGAGCAATAACGAATTGATCAATCTGCTGCGATCAGGAGCTCAAAGCCCTGTGATGGTTACCTTTAATAATGTGAGAACTCCACAGCAGCTGGCCGGAAAAATTGCCCGACAGATTGAAGCTGATTCGCTGTCCCTGGTCAAATTGATGGAAGACACTTCCTACATTGCTCAAATGGATTTTAGTCCTCATACCCTACCAGCCCTCTTTATTCCAAACAGTTACGAGTTTTATTGGACAACAGATGCCTCCGAATTTATGTCGCGTATGTTTCAGGAATACAACCGTTATTGTAACGAAACCCGCAAAGAAAAAGCTGCAGCTATACCGCTGAGCCCCATTGAAGTAGCAACGCTGGCAGCCATCGTTGAACGCGAAACCATTATGAACGACGAAAAAGCAACCATTGCAGGTGTTTACCTCAACCGCTTGAAGTCGGGCTGGCGCTTGCAGGCAGATCCCACACTGGTATTTGCTACCGGCGATTTTGAAATCAGAAGAGTTTTGGATGTCCATAAGCTTATCGACTCACCTTACAACACTTATAAATATGGAGGTTTGCCACCCGGACCAATCACCATTCCTTCGCCAGAGTCGCTTGATGCAGTTTTGAATTACGAGGATCATCGCTATTATTTTTTCTGTGCCAAGGATGATTTATCTGGTTATCATGCTTTTGCAGCTACCAACAGGGAGCATGAGCGCAATGCAAGAAATTACAGACAAGCCCTCGACAGGCTTAGTATTAAAAAATAAGTTATGAAAGTTTTTAAGGCCTATGATATTCGCGGAGAGTGGGTAACAGACTGGAATGCCGAGCTGGCCTATAAGATTGGTTTTCACCTTCCGAAAGTGCTTAATGTGAGTCATTTTTTAGTTGGCCGCGACTGCAGACTTTCGAGCGATGCAGTGTTTAAAGCACTCAGCAAAGGAATTACCGATGCCGGAGCTAATATTTCAGATGCCGGCTTCACCACTACACCTTTAATCTATTGGGCTACTGCCCGGTATGATTTTCCTGCATCGGTAATGATTACAGCTTCGCATAATCCTAAAAGCCACAATGGCCTGAAAGTTTCTGCAAGGAATGCTTTGCCAGTGGGTTATGATAACGGACTGAATCAAGTGGAGAAAAAAGTTTTGGAGGAAAAAATTCAACCCACTGAAAATAAAGGTATTATTCAAAATGTCGAACTCAATCCGGCTTACCTGAAATTTTTAAAAGAATACCTGAGTCCACTGGAAGACCTTCGTATTGCCATCGACTGCAGCAATGGCATGGCCAGTCTGTTTATCAAAGACCTGCTGAGTGCAGAAGCTTTTTATATCAACGACATTGCCGATGGACGATTTCCGGGTCATGATCCCAATCCGCTGAAACCTTCCAATCAGGAGCAAATCAAAGGCATGGTAATCAATCGCCACTGCGATATCGGGCTCATTTTTGATGGTGATGCCGACCGGGTGATATTTATTGATGAAAATGGAAAGTTTATCTCACCCGATTTGATTATCGCCTTGATGGGGCATTATTTCTTTGAGCAAAAAGGACAAATCGGAAAAGTGTTGCAAGATATTCGCAGCTCCAAAGCCATTGCTGAGTACCTGGATCAGTTTGGCACTCAGGTTGAAACATGGCGCGTTGGGAGAGCTTACGGCGCGGCCAAATTGCGCGAAATAAACGGACTGTATGGCGGAGAACTTGCCGGGCACTATTATTTCCGCGATTTTTATTATTCTGACAGTGCCCTGCTCGCTGCACTGATCGTGCTGGATCTGCTTGCCCGATTCAAAAAAGCCGGTTTCACACTTTCTAAGCTGATAAAAAATATCAGCAGCTATCACAATTCAGGAGAAATCAATTTTAAAATCGAGAATAAGGCAGCAGCTATCAAAGCAGTTTGCGATTGGTTCGAAAAACAAGAAACTCCCGTCAAGAAAATGGATTTTGACGGAAACCGGCTCGAATTTTCTGATTGGTGGTTCAATATCCGTCCATCAAATACAGAGCCTTACCTGCGTTTTATCGCCGAGGCCAAGAACGCAGGTAAGCTGGAAAAAGTGATTACACAAACTAAGCATATCATTGATGCACTTAGCTAAATCGTTCACAATTGCCTGCCTGTTGTCGCTTTTTTGCCTACAAAACCTAAAAGCACAAGACAGTATTGCACGACAGGAAAACATTAACAATAAACGTCTTAAAGCTCTCAGCTACACTATTGCCGGTGGATATGCCGTGAGCATGACCGGACTTTATTTTTTATGGTACGATGGCTATCCTCAAAGTAATTTTCACTTTTTCAACGACAACAACGAATGGCTCAAAATGGATAAAATTGGCCATGCTACCACAGCCTATCAGGTAGGCAGATACGGTTATGATGCCTTTCGCTGGACAGGAATGCCCGAAAAAAGAGCCATATGGATCGGCGGTTCATTGGGCTTTGCCTTTTTGATGACGGTAGAGATATTTGATGGTTTTTCGGCAGAATGGGGAGCTTCAACAGGCGATTTGGTTGCCAATACAGCAGGAACAACTTTGTTTATCGGCCAACAGCTTTTGTGGAAAGAGCAACGCATCACTTTGAAATATTCATACCATGCTACTAAATACCGGCAATACCGGCCTGATTTGCTGGGAGCCAATGGATTTCAGGCCCTATTGAAAGATTATAACGGACAAACATACTGGCTTTCAGTTAATCCCAAGTCCTTTCTTCCGGATGAATCACGCTTCCCCGACTGGCTCGACATTGCCCTGGGCTACAGCGCCGAAGGCATGACAGGCGCAGCAGAAAATCAAACCTTTTACCAGGGCAAGTCCATTCCTTCTTTCACCCGACGACCCGTTTACCTCATCAGCCCTGATATCAACCTCCGCAAAATTAAAACACGACACAAAGGATTAAGATTTGTGCTAACGGCACTCAGTTTCATCAAAGTACCCTTACCCGCCCTTTCGTACGACAAAACAGATAAAATGAAATTTCACTGGCTTTATTTCTAATGATAATCAAATAGCTTTTTGCGTTAGCATTGGCGTTGGCATTGGCGTTGGCTTGTTTTTACACAAAACAGACTTTCAACTTCCAGACTTTCGACTTCCAGACCTTCAGACCAAAGAAAACCCGCCAAGTCTGCTGACCCTCCGAGATTAAATCGTTAATGGATTAAGCTAATTTTTTAGCCAACTGAATATTAAGAAGGAGTTTAACTTCATCGCTAACAACTGCGCCACCCGCCTCGGTTACGGCATTCCAATTAAGGCCAAATGCTTTACGGCTAAGCTTACCCATCAATTCAAAACCGGCTTTGGTATTGCCATAGGGATCAACCATTATGCCTCCATGTTCCACATCAAGCGATATGGTTTTTGTTACACCACGCATTGTCAACTTTCCATTTAGTTTATAGGTCGCATCACCAGTCTTTTCAAAACTTTCTGATTCAAAACTGATTTTCGGAAAATTTGCTACATCAAAAAAATCTGCTGATTTGAGGTGGTTATCGCGATCAGGATTATTGGTATCAACACTGTCCACATCGGCATCAAAACTGATTTTTGCCTGTGTAAAATCACCGGATTCGGTTTCGAGCTGACCGCTAAACTTGCCAAAGCTACCGGTAACGGTTGAGATAACAAGATGCTTCACTTTAAATTGCACTTCTGAATGTGCAGGATCGATAGTCCAGGTACTCATAGGATATTCGTTTAAAATAAATTTTGAATTAATTTCTGACAGTTATATGTAACCTTTTGAATAACAAGACAAGTCTCAAATACGTTCAATCGGGTACTGTTAATTTTTTCAAAATACCTATTTTCGCCAAAAATAATGCGATGACAAAACTGATGCGTTTTTTTCCCTTCCTGCTGATAGTCCTTTTATCTTGTAGCCCTAATCCGCGTAAAACGCTGGAAATAATAGAACAAGGTCGGTTACTAATCAACAAGGCTGATTACAAAGGTGCTGTAGAAGCATTTAGCCGGGCGATTGATTACGACAAAGATTCATACGAAGCCTATTTCCTGCGTGCGTCGGCAAAATTCAATATGGGGAAGCCCAAGGAAGCCGTTGAAGATTTCCTGAAAGCCACGGAAATAAAAATTGATTATGCCGATGCCTGGTTCAATCTGGGGCAAATTATGGAAATAGAGCAAGATATGGAAATGGCCTGCTACTATTACAATAAAGCCAAAGAATTTGGCCGTCACCATATGGGCGACTACCTCCGCAACTGCCCTTAAAAGAACTGGATGAACCAAAAACCAGTAATATTATGGGATTGGAATGGCACCCTGCTCAACGATGTGGCATGTTGTGTGAAGGCCATGAATCTGCTTTTGAAAGTCAGGAATCTCCCATTGCTCAACAAGGCAACTTATCGCGAAGTGTTTGATTTCCCGGTGCGATTATATTACGAAAAACTTGGTTTCGATTTTCAGCAGGAAGATTTTGAGGTGACTGCCCATCAGTTTATGGACCATTACAATGAATTGGTTTTGGAAGTTAAAATCTTCACTGATGCCACTCCCCTGCTCCGCCAATTACAGCAAAAAGGTTTCCGACAGTTTATCCTTTCGGCCATGGAGCAAAATTTACTGGATAAGCTAACAGAAAAGCATGGAATTCGTACATTTTTTGAAGGTATCCATGGCATCAATAACCACCTGGCAGCAGGAAAACTCGAAACAGCCCAAAAACTTTTCAGCAGCCTCAACACCTCTCCCAACAACTGCCTGCTGATTGGCGACAGCCTGCATGATGCCGAAGTGGCAGCAGAACTGGATATTCCAGTGTTGCTGTTTAGTCAGGGGCATTTTAGCAAGATCAGATTGGAAAAATCCTGCAAAGCCATTGCCATTGATTACCAGGCAATATACGCCTTTATCGAAAAAAGATATAGATTGTGAAGGATGGTTGTTGGCTTTAGCTTTTGGCTTTTGGCCGTTTGCTGCTGCAAAATAAAGATTTTCACTGCTCATTCTTTGTTAAAACAGAATTACTAACTTAGCGCGATTCTTAACCAAACCACCACTGTCGAATGATCGGAGTTTATTCTTCTTTACCTTTCGTTCTGCACTATGCTGATGATTCTGATCATCTTAA
>Ga0100391_1000369_pt1 | contig 53108 bp, 51 predicted proteins | sample CryGeymeta201515_FD_81541 | JGI IMG/M metagenome (GOLD analysis project Ga0100391, IMG submission 81541) | Groundwater microbial communities from Crystal Geyser aquifers in Utah, USA - Crystal Geyser metaG 2015-15 | ecosystem: Environmental > Aquatic > Deep subsurface > Groundwater | place: USA...
CGCCCCGCCCTGCGCCCCGCCCCGCCCGGCGCGCATGCAAAACCGACGCGGCCCTGCCCGCTGAGGAGACGCTGAGGGCCGCGGCGCTGGGGCAGACCACGCGCGCCAAACGCGCCGCTATCGTGGAGTCGTGACGGGCGCGCCCTACATCCGGCATTTGTCAGAGCAATAGCGCACCGCGTCCCAGTCGCGCGCCCATTTCCTGCGCCAGACAAACGGCCGGCCGCAGGTCGCGCAGACCTTTTGCGGCAGGTCCGATTTCTTGATCATCTTGGCCATGCGCGGGACATAGACGCGCCGTTCGCGCTGTCCAGTCCTTGCGGGCGGGGCGGCGCGGGCCTAGCGTGGCGACCAAAGCCCCATGCGAGGACGCCATGAACGCCCCTTCCCCCCAGACGATTTTCCTGCGTGATTACAAACCTTTCGGCTATGTCATCACAGCCGTCCACCTGACCTTTGTGCTCTCGCCACGGGCAACCCGCGTCAAAAGCCGCATCAGCTTTGCCCCCAATCCGGCGACGCAGGACCGCAGATTCTTTCTGCATGGCGAGAACCTGACGCTGATCGCGGCCCGCATCGACGGCGCCCCGGTCGCGCCCGAGGTCACGCCCACCGGCCTCACCTGCCCTGCCCCCGATGCGCCCTTCGTCTGGGAGGCCGAGGTCGAGATCGCGCCGCAGGACAATACCGCGCTCGAAGGGCTCTACATGTCGAACGGCATGTATTGCACCCAATGCGAGGCCGAGGGGTTCCGCAAGATCACCTACTACCCTGACCGCCCCGACGTGATGGCCGTCTTTACCGTGCGCATCGAGGCCGACCTGCCGGTGCTGATGTCCAACGGCAACCCGGTGGCGCAAGGTGCGGGCTGGGCCGAATGGCACGACCCCTGGCCCAAACCCGCCTATCTCTTTGCGCTGGTGGCGGGCGACCTGGTGGCGCATCCGGGCCGCTTTACCACAATGGAGGGGCGCGAGGTCGCGCTCAACATCTGGGTGCGGCCGGGCGACGAAGGCAAATGCGCCTTTGCGCTCGACGCGCTGCAACGCGCGATGCGCTGGGATGAAGAGGTCTATGGCCGCGCCTACGACTTGGACATTTTCAACATTGTGGCTGTCGATGACTTCAATATGGGCGCGATGGAGAACAAGGGCTTGAACATTTTCAACTCGAGCGTCGTTCTCGCCAGCCCCGAGACCGCGACCGACGCGACCTATGAGCGGATCGAGGCGATCATCGCGCATGAGTATTTCCACAACTGGACCGGCAACCGCATCACCTGCCGCGACTGGTTCCAGCTCTGCCTCAAGGAGGGGCTGACGGTGTTCCGCGACCAGCAGTTCACCGGCGACACGCGCGGCCATGCGGTCAAGCGGATCAACGACGCGCTGTTGCTGCGCGCGCGCCAGTTCCGCGAGGATGGCGGCCCGCTGGCGCATCCGGTGCGGCCCGAAAGCTTTGTCGAGATCAACAATTTCTACACCGTCACCGTCTATGAAAAGGGGGCCGAGATCATCGGCATGCTCAAGCGGCTGGTGGGCGACGACGCCTGGCGCACAGCGCTCGACCTCTATTTCGCGCGCCATGACGGGCAGGCCGCGACGATCGAGGACTGGCTCAGGGTGTTTGCCGACGCGACCGGCCGCGACCTGACGCAATTCGCCCGCTGGTATGCGCAGGCCGGCACGCCGCATCTGCATGTGACCGAGGATTATGCCGACGGCACCTATACGCTGCATTTCCGGCAGGACACCCCGCCACCCCCGGCCAGCCCGACAAGGCGCCACAGGTGCTGCCCATCGCGGTGGGCCTCCTGAACCCCAATGGCGACGAGGTCGTGCCCACGACCCTGCTCGAGATGACCCAGAGCGAACAGAGCTTTGCCTTCCACGGCCTCTCTGCGCGCCCCATCCCCTCGATCCTGCGGGATTTTTCCGCCCCCGTGATCCTGCACCGCGACCAGAGCAATGCCGAGCGCGCCTTTCTGCTCGCCCATGACACCGACCCGTTCAACAGGTGGGAGGCGGGCCATGCGCTGGCCCGCGCGGTGCTGCTGGACATGATCCGCGAGGGGACTCCGCCCGATCCCAGACTGGTGACAGGGCTGCGGGCCACCTTGCATGACACCCGGCGCGACCCCGCCTACCGTGCGCTGGTGCTGGGCCTGCCCACGCAGGACGACCTCGCGCAGGCGCTGCATGCGGGCGGCGAGGTGCCCGACCCCGACGCGATCCACGCCGCGATCGAGTCGCTGCGCGATCATCTGGCGCAGGCGCTGGCTGACGATCTGGCGGCGCTGCACGCTGCCTGCGCAGTGTCCGGCCCCTATACGCCAGACGCAGACGCGGCCGGGCGGCGCGCGCTGGGCAATGCGCTGTTGATGCTGATCACGCGCCGCGACGGCGGCGCGCTGGCCAGGGCGCAATTCGCCGGTGCCGACAATATGACGCAAAGCATCGCCGCGCTGGCCGCCTTGCTGTCGATTGGCCAAGGCGCCGCGCAACTGGCTGATTTCCATGACAGATGGCAGCATGACCGGCTGGTGATGGACCGCTGGTTCGCGCTGCAGGTCAGCATGGCCGCCCCCGCAGAGGCTGCCGCCACCGCCGCAAGGCTGGCGGCGCATCCGGCCTTTGACATGAAAAACCCCAACCGTTTCCGCGCGGTATTTGGCGCGCTTGCCGCCAATGCGGCGGGGTTCCATCAGGCAGACGGCGCGGGCTATCGGCTGCTCGCCGACTGGCTGATCCGGCTCGACCCGCTCAACCCGCAGACCACCGCCCGCGTCTCGACCGCCTATGAGACCTGGGCGCGCCATGACGCGGGGCGGCAGGCGCTGATGCGCGGTGAACTTGCCCGTATCGCCGCCACGCCCGGCCTGTCGCGTGATACAGGCGAGATGGTCGCCCGGATGCTGGGGTAAAGGCTGCGCTGAAAACAGCCGAAAAGCGGCGCGCGGCAGGTCGGTCATTGCCGCGCGCACGAGGCCGTGAAAACTGTCACAAATCCGATAACGAGCCTCAGCATGGTGCCTCTCATGCAAGACCGCATCGACATCCTGATCGCTGAACGCGCGCCCTGGCTGTTCCAGGGTTCGCCCCGTCTGAAACCATTGAGATCGTTGCTGAATGCGGCGCTCTCTTATGACCGGACGGTGGCGCTGGCCTCGCGTTTCCGTGATAGCCCCTCGCCGGTGATTCTGGGCGAGATGGGCCGCCTTCTGGCGCGCGACGTTACGGTGAGCGGGCTGGACCGCCTGCCGCGCCACGGGCCCGCGCTGATCGTGGCGAACCACCCGACCGGCATCGCCGACGGCGTCATCCTTTATCACCTTCTGGCGCAGGTGCGCCCCGACATCTATTTCTTTGCCAACCGCGACATCCTGCGCGTGCTGCCGCAGATGGAAGATGTGATCGCCCCTGTCGAGTGGCGCAAGGACAAGCGCAGCCATGGCAAGACGCGCGAGACCATGGCCTTTACCCGCCAGGCGGTCGAGGACGGGCGTCTGGGTGTGCTGTTTCCTTCGGGCCGGCTGGCGCAACGGCGCGGCCTGCGCCTGTTCGAGCGGCCCTGGATGTCCTCCGCCGCGATGCTGGCGCGCAAGTTCGAATTGCCGGTGATCCCGGTCAACCTGCAAGCGCGCAATTCGGTGCTGTTCTACCTCTTTGACCTGATCCACCCGACCCTGCGCGACATCACGCTGTTCCACGAGACGCTGAACAAGGCGCGCCAGCCCTATGCCGTGACCATCGGCGAGGCGATCTCGCCGCAGGCGCTGCCCGCGACCTCGGAAAAGGGGATCGAGATGCTGCGCCGCGCCACGCTGGGGCTTGGCGGTGCGGATGGTCCGACGGTCAGCCTGATCCAGACCACCCGTTCGCCGCTGCGCGCCTGAGGCGTCAGAGCCCGCGCGTCGCGCCCGGCAGCCCGTTCTCGCGCGCCTCGCGCCAGACCGGCGCCGGGCGGGGCTGCGGGCGCAGCGCCACCGGCAGGGCGAGGTCGCGGCGGCAATAGCTCTGGTCGCGCGTCCAGCCGGCCATCTCGGCGCGCTTTTCGCGGTCGGTCATCGGGCCCCAGTCGGCCGCAACCCCGCGCCAGCGCCCGTCATAAAGGGCGACCGCCGTGTCGCGGCGCACGGTGACATTCATGATCCGCGCGGCACAGGCGAGGTTGTGCTCGGCGTCGGTCAGCGCCGCGCCGCTGCGGGCCGCGCAGCCATAGGCGCGCGCGGTCGCGGGGGCGATCTGCAACATGCCGAACCACTGCCCGCCGCCGCCCACCGCCTGCGGGTTCCAGGTGCTTTCATGTTTGGCCAGCGCCGACATCAACGCCACCCAGAAGGCCCGGCGCAGCACAGGCGGGTTGTCGGGATAGGCCGGGCACCACTCTGCGATGTCGCGCGGGACCACATCGTCAAGCTCTGTGAACTCCGATTCGTAGAGCCGCATGAGCATCCGCGACCAGTCGCGCCCCGCGCCGCGATGGTCCCAGCGGGCCTGCGGCACGAATTCGCGCCGCAGCGCAGGACGGATCACGGTGGCGGGCCTGGCGGCAGGATCGGGGCGCAATCTGGGGCGCAATGGGGTCCGTGACACAACATCTGGCGGCGACACCACCGCGACGCGCAGCACCTGCGCATCGTCTCGGGGCTGTGGCCGTTCTGGCACGAGGGTCTGATCGGCCAGCGCCGCCACCCCCAGCATCACGGCAATCATCCCCCCCAGGATTGACCGCGCCATCAGCATACCGCAAATGCTGCCACCCTCGCGGCCGGTCTGGCAAGAATGCTGTGAGACGATAGGCGCTTACCCGCCGATCCTCATGCGTCGCGCTAAGGCGTCAGCCCTGCGGCGGCGCGCTGCAATAGCTCTGGCTGCTGACCCAGGACGCCATCTCTGCGCGCTTGCCCGCATTGGCAAAGGGGCCCCAGTCGGCCGCAAGCCCGCCGCCGCCGGCCGCGACCACTCTGTCGCGCGCCACTGTGCGTTCGGCAATCTGCACCGCGCAGGACAGGTTGGCCGCACCGTCCTGCAGCGCATCGCCCGAGGCCGCGTCGCAGCCGTAGCTGCGCGCCGTGCGCGGCGAGATCTGCACAAGGCCGAACCATTGCCCGCCGCCGCCCACCGCCTGCGGGTTCCAGGTGCTTTCGAACCGGGCGAGCGCCGAAAAGAGGCCGGCCCAGAAGGCCGCACGCTCGTCCGCCGTTGCCGCGACATAGCCGGGGCACCAGTCGGTGATGTCATCGGGCACGACATTGACCAGCGGCGCGTCCGCCTCGAGCAGCGCCGCCAGCGTCGCCTCGGTCCAGTGTTCCGCTTCGGGCCGGTGGTCCCATCCCATCACGGGCATCGCCGCAGGCAGGATGTCTTCGGGGACGGGGGTGACGTCGCAGGCGGCGAGACCACCGAGCGAAGCAACAACGGCCAGGGCCCGCAGGGGCCGGCGCAACAGGGGGATAAGGGTCATCAGGCAGCTTTATGGCAGTTTCGTCCTCTGCCGCCTCGCATGCCTGCCGCGCCTGCGTCGAGTCCCCCGGCCGTCGCAGGCGCGCTTTCGGCAAGAATGCGCCCATCGCAGGCGACCGCGCCAGACTTGAAGCGCCCCGCGCAACCGCCTAGACAAGAGCCGAACCAGCCGGGACACCAGCCATGCTTGACCTTACGACACAGACCCCGAAACCCAAAGTGATCGCCGGCGCCACCGGCGACTGGGAGCTTGTGATCGGCCTCGAGGTGCATGCGCAGGTCGCAACGGCGGCCAAGCTTTTCTCCGGCGCCTCGACCCGTTTCGGCGCCGAGCCGAACTCCAACGTCGCCTTTGTCGATGCCGGCATGCCCGGGATGCTGCCCGTGATCAACGAAGGCTGCATCGCGCAGGCCGTGCGCACCGGGCTGGGGCTGAAGGCGCAGATCAACCTGATGTCGGCCTTCGACCGCAAGAACTACTTCTACCCCGACCTGCCGCAGGGCTACCAGATCAGCCAGCTCTATCACCCCATCGTGGGCGAAGGCGAGGTGATCGTGGACATGGCCCCCGGCATCGCGCGCCGCGTGCGGATCGAACGCATCCATCTCGAACAGGACGCGGGCAAGTCGATCCACGACATGGACCCCGCGATGAGCTTTGTCGATCTCAACCGCACCGGCGTCGCCCTGATGGAAATCGTGAGCCGCCCCGACATCCGCGGCCCCGAAGAGGCCGCCGCCTATGTCGGCAAGCTGCGCCAGATCATGCGCTATCTGGGCACCTGCGACGGCAACATGCAGAACGGCAACCTGCGCGCCGATGTCAACGTGTCGGTCTGCCGCCCCGGCGATTATGAGCGCTATCAGGCGACGCAGGATTTCAGCCATCTCGGCACGCGCTGCGAGATCAAGAACATGAACTCCATGCGCTTCATCCAGATGGCGATCGAGTATGAGGCCCGCCGCCAGATCGCGATCCTCGAGGATGGCGGGACCATCCTGCAGGAAACCCGCCTCTACGACCCCGACCGCAATGAGACCCGCTCGATGCGCTCCAAGGAAGAGGCACATGACTACCGCTACTTCCCCGACCCCGACCTCCTGCCGCTCGAGATCGACCAGGCCTGGGTCGATGCCATCGCGGCCGGGCTGCCCGAATTGCCCGACGCCAAGAAGGCGCGCTTTGTGACAGACTTCGGCCTGTCCGAATATGACGCGAGCGTGCTGACCGCCGAGGTCGCCGACGCCGTCTATTTCGAGGCCGTGGCGCAGGGGCGCGACGGCAAGATGGCCGCGAACTGGGTCATCAACGAGCTGTTCGGCCGGCTCAAGAAGGAAGGCCATGACATCACGTCAAGCCCGGTCAGCCCGACGCAACTGGGCGGCATCCTCGACCTGATCGCCAGCGGCGCCATCAACGGCAAGATCGCCAAGGACCTGTTCGAGATCGTCTATACCGAGGGCGGCGACCCCGCCGCCATCGTCGAGGCGCGCGGCATGCGGCAAGTGACCGACACCGGCGCCATCGAGGCCGCCGTCGATGCGATCATCGCCGAGAACCCCGCCCAGGTCGAAAAGGCGCGGGTGAACCCGAAACTCGCAGGCTGGTTCGTGGGCCAGGTGATGAAGGCGACCGGCGGCAAGGCCAACCCGGCCGCCGTCAATGATCTGGTGATGGCAAAGCTGGGGCTCTGAGGCCCATGGACCAGGACCCTGCCCCGCGCCCTGCCCCGCGCCTCGTCCTGCATTTCTCGCGCAACCCCAACCCCCGGTTGGCGGTCGCGGTGGCGCGCCACCTCGGCGTGGCGCTCGACTTCCGCTTTGCCGCGCCTTTCGATCCCGCCTGCACCACCGATTTCGCTGCGCTCAACCCCTCGCGGCGCATCCCGATCCTGACCGAGCCCGGCCGCCCGCCGTTGTGGGAGGCCGATGCAATCGCCTGCCGCCTGTCGCAGGTCGCACGCTCCAGCTTCTGGCGGCAGGACGAAGAGGCGCCCGAGATGATCCGTTGGCTGAGCTGGGGCAAGGAAAACTTTGTCCGCGCCTGCGACATCGTCCATTTCGAGCGCGGCACCAAACAGCGCTATCACATCGGTCCGGTGGACGAGGGCGCAGTCGCGGCGGGCCTCGCCCTCTTTGCCCAAAGCGCGGCCCAGCTCGACCGCTACCTCTCCGGGCGCGACTGGCTGGTGCCGGGCGGCGTGAGCCACGCCGATTTCCGCATGGCATGCTTCCTGCCCTTCAACGACGCCGCACGCCTGCCCCTCGCCGATTACCCCGCGATCCAGGCCTGGTCCGCGCGGCTCTGCCGCCTGACCGGCTGGGCCGACCCCTTCGCCGGTCTTGCAGCCCCCCCGCTACCAGCTGCGGGCTGACCGGGTGCAGGTCGGGGGGCGGGCCGGGGGGCGGGCCGGGGGGCGGGCCGGGGGCGGGCCAGCGCAGGGGCCAAAGCCGTCACGCTTGGCGGCGCCATCAAAGGTTGCTATGACGCCAGTCGAACAGTGCTTAGCGGTGGTCCCAACATGTCAGCATTCGAATACAAGGTCATCCCCGCCCCGCGTCGGGGAGAAAAGGCCAGGGGCGTAAAGGGCACCGAGGCGATGTTCGCCCATGCCCTCGAAACCGTCATGAACACGCTCGGCGCACAGGGCTGGGACTACCTGCGCACCGACACCCTGCCCTGCGAGGAACGTCAGGGCCTGACCGGGCGCACCACCAATTACCAGAACATGCTGGTGTTTCGCCGCGCGCTCGCACCCGCTGCACCCGCAACCCAGCCGGTGCCGCAGATCGCGGCCCCCGTCGCGCGGATGATCCCCGCGCCCGAAGTCGCGCAATCCACCACGCACAGCGCCCCTCCGGTCGGCCCCGCCGCCCCAACCCCGCAAAACGACCCCCGCCTCGCCGCGGAGTAGGCCGGGCGCGCCGCTCTGTCATCTTTTGGCCAGAAATATCCTCGCCGAAGGCTTCCGCACCCTCAATCCGCGGCGTCGCCGGGCCCCTGCACCGTCAGCGCCAGCGCATGCAGCCGCCCCATCACATCCGGCCCCAGCGCCGTGTGGATGGCCCGGTGCCGCCCCAGCCGCGTCTGCCCGTCAAAGGCGGCAGCGCGGATCACCACATGCCAATGGCTCTCGCCCGACCCGTCGTCGCCCGCATGGCCCGCATGTTTGTGGCTCTCGTTGATGACCTCGATCACCTCGGGCGCAAAAGCCTTTGTGAGTCGCGCGTGAATTTCCTGTGCAAGTGCCATTATTTTCCTCTGCCCCCTTCTCTCTGCCGCCCACCGGCTTAAACTCCCTCGTCCGAGTCGGAAAGGTGAGGCAGCGCATATGTCCAAAGGTGATCCCTTCGGTTTCGACATCTCGGTGTCGGGCTCCAAGAAAAAGAACCCGCGTGGGCGGCGCGGCATGTCGGGCGCGTTCGAGACCTCGACACGGGTCTGCGACCACCCCGGCTGCGAGGAATCGGGCAAGTATCGCGCGCCGAAATCCCCCGATGTGCTCGACGACTATTTCTGGTTCTGCAAGGACCATGTCCGCGAGTATAACCTGAAATGGAACTTCTTCGACGGCGCGTCCGAACAGGACTACCTCGATCAGGTCGAAAAGGACCGCGTCTGGGAACGCGAGACCAAGCCCTTTGGCAAGAAATCCGAGGAACAGCGCGCCTGGGCGCGGCTGGGCGTGGATGATCCGCATCAGGTGCTGGGCGTCAATGCCACCCGCAACCCCGGCAAATCGGTGACCGGCACGCGCAAGCTGCCGCCGACCGAACGCCGCGCGATCGAGATCCTCGAGGCGCGCGACAGCTGGTCCAAGGCCGAGATCCGCAAGTCCTACAAATCGCTGATCAAGGTGCTGCACCCCGACATGAACGGCGGCGACCGTTCTCAGGAAGAGCAATTGTCCGAAGTCGTCTGGGCCTGGGACCAGATCAAGGTCAGCCGCAACTTCAGAGACGAGGACTGATCCGCGCCGCCGGCCGGCGTCCGGGCCGCGGATCGGCCGGAACCGCGACAAAGATGCTGTCCCGCTCGGTGTGATACTTCTGCACCAGCAGATGCGCGGCCAACTGGTTGACGAACCAGGCGGCGGCGGCCACAGGCGAACTGGCAAGGATCACCGCCAGGGTGAAGGGCCCGAACATCGTGCCGTAAAGCGGCAGCGCCAGCGTCCCCGCGATCACTGCGCCCAGCGCCGACACCAGCACCATCCCCGCCAGCGACCGCGCCGCACCCCGCAGGCCGATTTGCCCGATCCGGTGCCGCCAGAGGTAAAGACCGGCCGCAGCCCCGATCGCGCCCGAGGCCACGATCCATAGTTCATAGGGCGAAAGCGGCCGGCTGATCACGGCGCCGTCGTCAAACCGCATGACAGCGATCGCGGCCACGACAGCGCCAAACAGGGCCGTCGCGACCAGCGCGAGTGCGAGGGCGCGTTCTCCGTCGCTGAATATTCTACCTTTTGGCAGCAAGGCGTGCATTGGCGGTCCTGTCGCGGTCAGATTGCTGATCCCTAGCACGCCCCACGGCTGAAAAGACCCAAGGCGCGGCGAAAAAGACTGTTTCCAGTCAGCAGGTTCCGCCGCGACCTTGACGCAGGTCAGGCCGCCACGAACCGCAGGCTCACCCCGTTGATGCAATGGCGCAGCCCGGTCGGTGCGGGGCCATCGTCAAAGATATGGCCCAGGTGGCTGCCACAGCGGCGGCAATGCGCCTCGGTGCGCAGGCCAAAGAGGCTGCGGTCTTCCTTGGTTTCGACCGCGCCGGGCAGCGCGTCCCAGAAGGACGGCCAGCCGGTGCCGCTGTCGAACTTGGCGGCGCTGGAATAGAGCGGCAGGTCGCAGCCCCGGCACAGGTAGGTGCCGGCATCATAGAGCTTGTCGAGCGGGCTGGTCCCCGCGCGTTCGGTCGCCTCGTGGCGCATCACCTGATATTCCAGATCGCTGAGCATGGCGCGCCATTCGGCGTCCGTGCGGGTGATCTCGAACTCGCCCGCACGCAGCGCGCGGGCCGGCAGGAACACGGCGGTCAGCGTGGCGGCGGCGGTGCCGGCCAGGGCAGTCAGGACATTGCGGCGGTTCATCTGCGTGTCTCCTCTCACGGGTGCCGGATATGGCCCCGTCTGTGCCAGAAAACACGGGGTGGGCAGGCAGAAAGTTGCAGCTCTCACGCGGTCGTGTCGCAGGTTACAGACGGTTGCGCGCTCTCGGGCGCGGTCAGATCGTGGTGACGGCCCCCACCGCCAGCACAGCCCCCGTGGGCGCGCCTGTGGGCGAGCCGCCGGGCGGCTCGTCGCTGATCGCCAGCACGCCGCCGTCCAGCGATGCGAGCAGCGCCTCGGGCACCGCGATGTCGCCCGTCGCCGTCTGGGGCAAAAGGCCCAGCGACACCGGCGGATTGTCGCCCGCGATCAGCCACAACTCGAGCGCGCGGCCCGGCAAGGCCCCACCGGCGCTGCGTTCGATCCGCAGCGCTCCGGCGGCGGGATCGAAGCGCGCCAGCACCACGAGGCTCTGGTCCTCGGCCGCGATCTGGGCCGAGGCGGTATAGGCCGGCCCGACACCGGGCTGGTCGAGCCAGCCCTGGTTGGTCACGAACAGTACCACAAGCGCCGCCGTGAGCCCGCCCAGCATCGCAGGCAAGAGGCCCAGCCGTTCGAGCAGGCTGCGTTTCTGCTGCGGGAAAAGCTGTGCCTCGATCCCGGTCAGGACAGATTTTGGCGGCACCACCGGCGCGATGGCGTCGGTCAGCGCCACGAAATCCTCGGCCCAGAGCGCGTAATCGGCCCGCAATTGCGGATCGACCGCCAGCCGCGCCTCAAAGGCGCGCGCCTCGGGCGGGGTGAGCAGGCCCAGCGCGTATTCCGCGGCGATGGTCTGGTCTTCCTCTCTGTCGGTCAGGTCGGTCATGACGACAAGCACTCTCTGAGCTTCAACAGGCTGCGGCGCAGCCATGTCCTTATTGTGTTGAGCGGCACGCCATAGCGGCGGGCCAGCTCGTCATATGTTTCCCCCTCGACATAGGCACGACGCACCGCATCGGCCCGGTCGGGCTCGAGCTGACCCAGACAGCCCGCTATCCTGCCGGAGTCCGACGACGCGATGGCAAGGGCCTCTGGCCCCGGCGTCAGGTCGGCAAGCTCTGCCAGTTCGTCCATTCCGCCCGTGGCCCCACGCCGCGCACGCAACCGGTCGATGGCATGATTGCGGGTGATCGTGATGAGCCAGGTCATCGGGCTCAGCCCATTGACCTGGTAGGTGCCGGCAGCGCGCCAGACCTTCACGAAAACCTCCTGCAGCGCATCCTCTGCCTCGGCCCGATTGTCCAAGACACGCAAGGCCACGCCAAAAAGTTTCGCCGAGGTCGCGGTATAAAGCGCGCTGAACGCCGCGCGGTCGCCCAGCGCCATGCGCGCGATCAGGGTTTCGATGTCCGCGGTGCTGCTCATGCCCTGCCTTTTGTTGTCTTTGGCCTTGTCGCGCAGGATGGCGGATATGCCGGAAAAGGCAAGCGGCCAGAGGTGCTGCGCGCGCTTCCCTTGCCCTTGAACCCGTCCGGCATATGCTCCACTAGTGGGCGCGACACAGAGGCGGACCGCCGCGACAAGGGGACATGACATGGCCGATGGCACGAGCGAGATGAACGCAAGACCGACCGAAGAGATTTCGGTGCGTGACCTATTCGGCATCGACACCGACATGAAGGTCAAGGGCTTTGCCGAGCGCAGCGACCGCGTGCCCGAGATCGACCCGACCTACAAGTTCGACCCCGACACGACGCTGGCGATCCTCGCGGGCTTTGCCTTCAACCGTCGCGTGATGATCCAGGGCTATCACGGCACCGGCAAATCGACCCATATCGAACAGGTCGGCGCGCGGCTCAATTGGCCGACGGTGCGGGTGAACCTCGACAGCCACATCAGCCGGATCGACCTGATCGGCAAGGACGCGATCAAGCTGCGCGACGGGGTCCAGGTGACAGAGTTTCACGAGGGCATCCTGCCCTGGGCGCTGCGCCACCCGGTCGCCATCGTGTTCGACGAATATGACGCCGGCCGCGCCGATGTGATGTTCGTGATCCAGCGCGTGCTCGAGCATGACGGCAAGCTCACGCTGATGGACCAGAACGAGATCATCACGCCGAACCCGTATTTCCGCCTGTTCGCCACCGCGAACACGGTGGGCCTGGGCGACACCACCGGCCTTTATCACGGCACCCAGCAGATCAACCAGGCGCAGATGGACCGCTGGAGCCTTGTCGCCACGCTCAACTACCTCAGCCATGACGCCGAAGTGGCGATCGTGCTGTCCAAGAACCCGCATTACAACACGGAAAAGGGCCGCAAGACGGTCAGCCAGATGGTGACGGTGGCCGATCTGACCCGCACCGCCTTCATGAACGGCGACCTGTCCACGGTGATGAGCCCGCGCACGGTCATCAACTGGGCACAGAATGCCGAGATCTTCCGCAATGTCGGCTATGCCTTCCGGCTGTCCTTCCTCAACAAATGCGACGAGCTCGAACGGCAGACGGTGGCCGAGTTCTACCAGCGCTGCTTTGCCGAGGAACTGCCCGAAAGCGCGGCCAGCATGGCGATGAAATAGGCGCAGGCGCGGCCCGGCCAATGACGACAGGCGATGCGCAAAAAGGCCCCGCCGCAGCGGGGCCTTTTTGATGTCGCAAGCCCCGCCCGGCGCGCGGGCCAGGGGGATGGCTCAGGCGGCGCTGGCCTGATCGGCCTGACGGGCGGCCACCGTGGCCTTGGCCCACCAGGCGATATCGTCGAGCATCGCATTGGCCGAGGGCAGCAGCGCGGCCTCGATGTCGGCGATGTTGCCCGACCCGCCCATGCCCGGATGCACCTTCCAGAAATCGCCGCCGCCGATATGCACGGCATTGCGCACCGGCACCATCTGCAATTCGACCGCGATCATGCGCAGATGTTCCAGCGCACGGGCACCACCCATCGAGCCATAGGCGATCGCGCCCATCGGCTTGTGCGCCCATTCCACATAGGCCTGATCGAGCGCATTCTTGAGAACGCCGGTCACCGAGTGATTGTATTCCGCCACGACGAAGATGTAGCCGTCGTACTCGGCCAGCTTCTTCTGCCAGGCGACAGCATTGCTGTCTTGCGAGGGCACATAGGCGTTGGACGCCATCTCGTCGAACAGCGGCAGGTGATAGGCGCGCAGGTCGAGCAATTCGACGGTCATGTCGGTGCGGGCCTGCGCCTGCGCCAGCATCCACTGGGCGGGGATATCGGCAAAGCGCACGGCACGGGTCGAGCCGATGATGAGGGCGATCTTGGGTTTGGTCATGGGGAGGGCTCCGGTGTCTGGGTTGTCGTTCCCTTACAGATGGCCCACACATATCCACCCCGCAAGCGTGCCATCGGTGCGCTGCTGCACAGGCCCTCTTTGGCCCTGCACGGCTCTTGCCCCCGCCCTTTGCCGGTGATTTACCTGTGTCATGACCAAGCCCAGCGACAACCCCGCCGACCCGTTCAAGAAGGCCCTGGCCGAGGCCACCAAGGTGCTGGCCAATGATCACGACCTGACGGTCAGCTATTCCGTGGACCCGCCCGGCCAGACCGCCGACAACCTGCGCCTGCCGCAAGTGAGCCGCCGCATGACGCGCGACGAGGTGCTGCTCGCCCGTGGCACGGCCGATGCCTTTGCCCTGCGCCACCGCTATCACGACGCAGACGTCGCCGCGCGCTACATGCCGCAAGGGCAAATGGCGCGCGACATCTACGATGCGATGGAAACGGCCCGCGTCGAGGCCGTGGGCGCGCGGCACATGCCGGGCACGGCGGACAATATCGACGCCAAGATCGGGTCGGACGCGCGGCGCAAGGGCTATGACCAGATCCGCGCCAGCGCCGACGCGCCGCTTGCCACCGCGGCGGGCTATCTGATCCGCCACCTCGCCACCGGCCGGCCGCTGCCGGCGGGCGCGGACAATGTGATGGGCCTGTGGCGGGGGTTCATCGAAGAGCAATGCGGCGACAAGCTGGGCGATCTGCAGGATGTGCTGGCCGACCAGAAGAGCTTTGCCCGCTTCACCCGCACGCTGATCCAGGATCTGGGCTATGGCGACCAGCTCGGCGATGACCCGGACCGCAATGACGACACCGAGGACGAAGCCGAGGACGGCAGCGAGGACACTCAGGACGAAGAGGACGGCGGCGAGGACGAAAGCGGTGCCGACGACGCCGAGGCGAGCCCCGAGCAGACCCAGGACGACCAGCAGGACCCGAGCCAGGCGCAGGTCAGCATGGACGACATGGCCGATGCCGAGACCTCTGAGGAGGCCGAAATGCCCGAGGGCGAGGCCCCGCATGAGCCCCCCGCCCCCGCGCCCTGGTCGGACGCGGACCCGAATTACGCCGTCTATCGCCACGATTTCGACGAGGAAATCGCGGCGGAGGACCTGGCGGAACCCGCCGAGCTCGAACGCTTGCGCGCCTATCTCGACCAGCAGCTCGAACCGCTCAAGGGCGCGGTCAGCCGGCTCGCCAACAAGCTGCAACGCCGGCTTCAGGCGCAGCAGAGCCGGTCCTGGGAGTTCGACCGCGAGGAGGGCATCCTCGACGCCGGTCGGCTCGCCCGTGTGGTGGCGAACCCGACGACGCCGCTGTCCTTCAAGATCGAAAAGGATACCGAGTTCCGCGACACGGTGGTGACGCTGCTGCTGGACAATTCCGGCTCGATGCGCGGACGGCCGATCTCGATCGCGGCGATCTGTGCCGATGTGCTGGCGCGCACGCTCGAGCGCTGCGGCGTCAAGGTCGAGATCCTGGGATTTACCACGCGGGCCTGGAAAGGCGGGCTGAGCCGCGAGAAATGGCTGGCCGACGGGCGCCCGGCCGCGCCCGGCCGGCTCAACGACCTGCGCCACATCATCTACAAGAGCGCCGACGCGCCCTGGCGGCGCACGCGCGAGAACCTCGGCCTGATGATGAAGGAGGGGCTGCTGAAGGAGAACATCGACGGCGAGGCGCTGGAATGGGCGCATCGGCGGATGATGGCGCGGCGCGAGGTGCGCAAGATCCTGATGGTGATCTCGGACGGGGCGCCGGTGGATGACAGCACGCTGTCGGTGAACCCCGCGAACTATCTCGAGAAACACCTGCGCGATGTCATCGCCATGGTGGAAAAGCGCAAGGCGGTCGAGCTTCTGGCCATCGGGATCGGGCATGACGTGACGCGCTATTATGCGCGGGCCGTGACGATCACGGATGTGGAGCAATTGGCAGGCGCGATGACCGAGCAACTGGCCGGCCTCTTTGACGCCGATCCGCGCAAGCGGGCGCGGGTGCTGGGGATCAACCGGGTCCGCTAGGGGAAAAATCTTCGTACGAAGATTTTTGCAAGAATTTTCGTACGAAAATTCTTGGCCTCCGGCGGGGATATTTTTGGCAAGATGAAGCGGGGAGCCATGTTCCAGACATTCGAGGTGGCCAGCAGGCCGGAACAGGGGCCACCGCGGCTGGCGCAATTGCGTACCCACATTGCAGCCGAGGGGCTGGACATCTGGCTGGTGCCGCGCGCGGATGCCTGGCAAGGCGAATATGTCGCACCCTGCGATGCGCGGCTGGCCTGGCTCACCGGTTTTACCGGCTCTGCCGGTTTTGCCGTCATCACGGGGCACGGGGCCGGGGTGTTTGTCGACGGGCGCTACCGGGTTCAGGTCCGCGCGCAGGTGGCGGATGTTTTCTCTGTCGTGCATTGGCCCGAGGTCCAACTGGCGGACTGGCTTATCGGGCAATGTCCTTCGGGTGGCGTGATCGGCTTTGATCCCTGGCTGCACACTATGGCCGAGGTTGCCATCCTGCGGGCGCGGCTCGCGCCACGGGGGTTTGTCCTGCGCGCCATGGACAACCTCGTGGACCGGATCTGGACGGATCGCCCGGCGCCGCCTGCGGCCGCCTTTTCGCTGCAGCCCCTCGCCTTTGCCGGGGAGACGCATGAGGCAAAATGCGCGCGGCTTGCGGCGGGTCTGGCGGAGGCCGGGCAAAAGGCGGCGGTGCTCACCCAGCCCGACAGCATCGCCTGGCTCCTGAACATCCGCGGCGCGGATACGCCGCACAATCCCGTGCCCCAGGCCTATGCCCTGCTGCATGATGACGGCAGCTGCGACCTGTTTGCCCGTCCCGGCAAGGCAGAGGGACTGGCCGCCGCCCTGGGCGACCGCGTCCGGTTGCATCTGCAGGATCGCTTTGCGCAGGCGCTCGCAACACGCGGGGGGCCGGTCCTGATCGACCCCAAGACCACACCGCAGCACCTGGCAGATGTGCTCACCACCGCCGGAGTGGCCATGGTGGAGGGGGCGGACCCCTGTCTCTTGCCCAAGGCGCGCAAGAACCCGACCGAAATCGCCGGCATGCGCGCCGCGCAGGAGCGTGACGCCGTTGCCATGGTCGAGTTTCTGGCCTGGCTTGACCGCGAGGCCCCCAGGGGCGGGTTGACCGAGATCGCGGTGGTTCGCGCGCTCGAAGGGTTCCGCCGGGCGACCAATGCGCTGCGCGACATCAGCTTCGAGACGATTTGCGGCGCAGGCCCGCATGGAGCGATCGTGCATTACCGGGTGGATGAGGCGACCAACCGTCCGGTGCGGTCGGGTGAATTGCTGCTGGTCGATTCCGGAGGGCAATATATCGACGGAACCACCGACATCACCCGGACGGTGACGGTCGGCGCACCGCCCGCCGATGCGCGGGCCTGCTATACGCGGGTGCTTCAGGGCATGATCGCGCTCAGCCGGGCGCGTTTTCCCAAAGGGGTCGGCGGGCAGCATCTGGATGCGCTGGCGCGGTTCCCGCTCTGGTGCGCGGGGCTGGATTATGACCACGGCACCGGGCACGGCGTCGGCGCCTATCTGAGTGTGCATGAGGGACCGCAGCGGATCTCGCGCACATCGGATGTGGCGCTCGAACCCGGGATGATCCTGTCCAACGAGCCCGGCTATTACCGCGAGGGGGCGTTCGGCATCCGCATCGAGAACCTGATCGCGGTGCGCGAGGCGCTGCCGCTGCCCGGTGGCGATGCCCGCGCGATGCTCGACTTCGAGACGCTGACCTTTGTCCCGCTGGACCGGCGGCTGATCGACACGGCGTTGCTGGCGCAGTCAGAACGGGACTGGATTGACGCCTATCATGGCGCTACGTTGCAGCGTGTCGGGGACAAGGTTGCGACGGAGACGCGCGATTGGCTGATCGCCGCCTGTGCGCCCCTTTGACCGACTGCCCGAAGCAAGTATCTGATCCGCAAAGGAAACAGCGATGTCTGACTATATCACGATCCGGCCGTCGCATGGGCACTGGGTCATCCGCGCCGGTGGCGCGGTGCTGGGCGAGACGCGTGCCGCGCTTGAACTGGTCGAAGGGCACAACCCTGCGGTGATCTATTTCCCGCGGTCCGATGTCGCCATGGCCTTTCTCGAACCCTCGGCCACAAGGTCCACCTGCCCGCACAAGGGCGAGGCGAGCTATTTCTCGATCATCGCCAACAGCGGCGCGATCAAGGATGCGGTCTGGTCCTATGAGACGCCCAAGCCGGGGGTCGAGGCGATTGCGGGCTATCTGGCCTTTTACACCAACAAGGTTGTGGTCGAGCAGATCTGATCGCGCAGGTGGTCGAGCAGATCTGATCGCGCAGGTGGTCGAGCAGATCTGAGACCGCCGCAGGGCATCAGAAAGCCAAGGTCACCGGGCGGCACAGCCTCAGTGAGCACACGGGTGACCTGGTTCTCAACCATGCGACGGCCGCGCTGCCGGGGCGCAGAGAGAGGACCATATCGCGCCTCTCGCGCGCCCCGGGCCCTGAAACACCGCTTCGCCCTGCACTATCACGCGCGAGGTGCGCGGCCCCCGCCGCCGCCCACCCGGGTCGATGGCAGAGCCCTCATCGCCGCGGATCAGTGTGGGTGTCCCGGCGATGAGGCTCTTCGCATCGCCGTTTGCGCGGAGGGCCTCCCATGCGCAGGTCAGGACATATTCTGGAGGATGACGGGTGTTGTCCCTTGTGGCAAGCTCGCGCAACACCCTTGCGACAGGCCCTGCCCCATGACCATCGACGCTGCCGTCACCGACCTCACCGGATTGCTGGGCGACCGCCTGTCCCGCGCGCCCGCCGTGCGTGAAGCGCATGGTGGCTCCGAGAGCCATTTCGCGCTGACCCTGCCCGATGCGGTGGCCTTTCCCGAAACCACGGCCGAGGTGGCCGCGCTGACGCGCATCTGCACGCACCATCGCTGCCCGGTGATCGGCTGGGGCGCGGGCACCTCGCTCGAGGGGCATACGATGGCGGTGCGCGGCGGTGTGACGGTCGATTTCGCGCGGATGAACCGGGTGCTGGCGGTCAATGCCGCAGACATGGACGCGCAGGTGCAGCCCGGTCTGACGCGCGAGGCGCTGAATGCCGATTTGCGCGCCACGGGGCTGTTCTTTCCGGTCGATCCCGGCGCCAACGCGACGCTCGGCGGCATGGCCAGCACGCGGGCAAGCGGCACCACCGCGGTGCGCTATGGCACGATGCGCGACAATGTGCTGGCGCTCGAGGTCGTGCTCGCGGATGGCCGGGTGATCCGCACCGGCACGCGGGCGCGCAAATCGGCGGCGGGCTATGACCTGACCGGGCTCCTTGTCGGCGCCGAGGGCACCTTGGGGCTCATCACCGAACTGACCCTGCGCCTGCATGGCCAGCCCGAAGCGGTCTCGGCCGCCATCTGCGCCTTTGACAGCATCGACACCGCGGTCGAGACGGTGATCGCGACGATCCAGATGGGCATTCCGATGGCGCGGATCGAGTTCCTCGACGCCGCGACCGTCGCGGCCTGCAATGCGCGCAGCGGCGCGGCGATGCCGCTTGTGCCGCATCTGATGGTCGAATTCCACGGCTCGCCCGCCGCCGTCACAGAGCAGGCAGAAGTCTTTGGCGAGGTGGTGGCCGCACAGGGCGGTGCGGGTTTTCAATGGTCGGCGCAGGCCGAGGACCGCGCCCGCCTCTGGCGGATGCGCCACGAGGCCTATTGGGCGATCCTTGCCAGCCGCCCCGGCGCGCGCGCCATCGTCACGGATGTCTGCGTGCCGATCTCGCGACTGGCCGAGGCGGTGACGCAGACGCAGGCCGATATCGCGGCCTCGGGCCTCTCTGCGCCGATCCTGGGCCATGTGGGCGACGGCAATTTCCACGCCATCATCCTGATCGACCCTGCCAGCCCCGACGACATCGCGCGGGGCGACGCGCTGGCGCACCGGATGGTCGATCGGGCCTTGCGGCTGGGCGGCACAGCGACGGGCGAGCATGGCGTGGGGGTCGGCAAGCTGCCCTATATGCAGGCGGAACATGGGGATGGATGGTCGGTCATGGCGGCGCTCAAGGGGGCGCTGGACCCGCTCAACATCCTCAATCCGGGCAAACTGGTGAGGCAGGGGGGGACCGGCTGACATCGCTTCTCGCCAAGCGGAAAATGTTTCGCTAGCGTGTTCGCAGCGACGGAACAGATTTCATGGTCAACAAGGATGATGTAGCAGGTGGGTCCCCATCGGCGGATGCCGTTGCGGATGCCGTGATCGACCGGCTTTATGAGGTGGCCGTCGATCCCTTGCGCTATGAGGCGCTGCTCGATCATTGGGAGGCGATGATCAGCCCGCAGCGCGCGGCGGCCAACTCTGACCACCAGCCCGGTGACACGCCGGCTCTGGGCCTGACCGAATTCGAGCGGCATTTCCGCCGGGCCGATCAGGTGCTCGACAAGGCGATCAATGTGGTGGCGAGCACCGACCACGAACAGCTTCTGGCACAGATCGATTCGACCGCCGCCTTTGTCGTGGATCGCAACCTCACTGTGATCGGGGTCAATACCGCGGCCGCACGGACACTGGGCATCACCCGCGGCGCACGCGCGCAGGACATCGCGCTGGGCGAGGGCGAAGGCGCGGTTGTGGCCGCGCAGATCGCGCGGATGCTGGCCGGAAACCGCGATGCCCCGGCGATGCTGCGGTCACGGTCCGCGCGGTCGGACCGGGTGATCGTCCTGCATCTGCGGGTTGTCCGCCCGCAGGGCGCGCCGGCCTTTGTCATCGCCGTCACCTCCGAAGTGGGCTGGCCCGACGGCTTTTCCGACATGTTGCGCAATGCCTTCGAACTGACCGGGGCCGAGGTCGAGGTGATGCGCGCGCTGGCCGAAGGCGGCCAGATCGCCGAAATCGCGGCCGACCGGGGCCGCAGTATCGACACGGTCCGCGCCCAGCTCAAATCCATCATGGCCAAGACCGAAACGCGCAGCCAGACCGAGCTTGTGCGCCTCACGCTCTCGACGATGGAGATGGCGCATTTCACCGGCGAGGCGTCGGCCGCCATACCTGCCGCCTCGACCGGCTTTGGCAGTCTGCAGGCACGGCCCTTCCAGACAATGACCCTGCCTGACGGGCGCCGCTTTGACTATCTGGTGCTGGGCGACCCGGGCGGGCGTCCCTGCCTGTTCCTGCCGCTCGACTACGGCCTCGTGCGCTGGCCCGCGAGCGCCGAGGCCGAAGCCGCGCGCCGCGGCATCCGCGTCATCGTGCCGGTGCGCGCGGGCTTTGGCGCATCCGACCCGATCCCGCGCGGACAGCCCTATCTCGAATCGCTCGCCGATGACCATGTGCGGCTGCTCGACCACCTCGGCATCGACCGCCTGCCTGTGGTGACGCTGGGCGGCGACAGCATGAAGGCGGCCGTCCTGCATGCCCGCCATCCGGGCCGCATGACCGCGCTCATCGCCTGCGCCGGCGTCCTGCCCACGCCGCGCCCCGAGCAATACGAGCGGATGGACAAATGGCACCGCTTCATCCTCGCCGGCGCCCGCTATACGCCGCATCTGCTGCCCTTCATGGTCAAGGCGGGCTTTGCGCTGGCGCGCCGTCTGGGCAAGCGCGGCTTTGTCCACGCCGTCTATGGCAAGTCGCGCGCCGATGTGGCGACCTTCGAGATCGAGGAGGTCTATGAGGCGATGGTTGTCGGCTCGGAAACCTCCCTGTCCGAGACCCACACGGCCCATGACGCCTTTTCGCGCGAGGTGATCGCGCATGAAACCGGCGAGTGGCAAGCCGCCATCGAGACGATGCGTGGCCGTATTCCGGTGCATTTCCTCAACGGGCTGCAAGACCCGCAAGTGCCCCCCGCCACGCTCGAGGAGCATCGCCGCGACTACGACTGGATCGACTTCCACGTCTATCCCGACGCGGGGCAGCTGGTCTTTTTCCTCAAATGGCGCGACGTGCTGCCGCTGATCGAACGCTCCCTGTGATCTAACCTGTTTGGGGTATGACGCCGCGCGGCGAATCGCGCAGGATGGATGCATTGAGCGTATCCATTTAAAACCCGTCGCAAGGCATCAGAACACATTTATGCGGGCAGGCAACGGAGGTGAGTGGCCAGCGTCTGTCACATTTTCAATCGCCGTATCTGCGGCAAACAGGGCGGTCGGACGATGGCAATGGCGCGGCGATATTATCGTGTCACACATCGGCCGGCCGCTCTCGTCTTTACCGGCGAGGGGCGGCTGGTGCTGTCGGTCGTGGGCCTCTCGCTTGGCCTCTTTGTGGGGCTGCACCTGCCGCGCAAGGGGGCCGACATGCGGGCCGACGCGGGGTCCGACGAGGGGGCGGACGCTGCGGGCCATGCGCCCCCGACACCGGATGATCCGCCGCCAGACGCCTGACAGCCCTCAGGCCGCGGCCGCCCCACCCAGCAATTCGCGCGCCGCACCGCGTGCCGCCTCGGTCACGGTGTCGCCCGCGAGCATCCGCGCGATCTCGTCCACCCGCGCCTCGGGGGCGAGCGGCACGACGCGCGAGGTGGTGACATCGCCCGCCACCGACTTCTCGACCCGCCAGTGATGCCCGCCCAGCGCCGCCACCTGCGGGCTGTGGGTCACGACCAGCACCTGCCCCCGCGCGGCAAGCCCGGCAAGGCGGCGACCGACCGCATCCGCCGTGGCGCCGCCGACACCGCGGTCGATCTCGTCAAAGATCAGCGTGAGCCCGTCGCTATCGCGCGTCAGACAGACCTTGAGCGCGAGCAGGAACCGGCTGAGTTCCCCGCCCGAGGCGATCTTGTCCAACGGCCCGGCAGGCGCGCCGGGGTTGGTGGCGACCTGAAAGCTCACCGCATCCGCGCCGTCGGGGCCGGGGTCGGCGGCGGTGATCTGCACGGCAAAGACCGCGCGCTCCATCTTGAGCGGCGCCAGTTCGCCCGCCATTGCGGCGGTGAGCCGCCCCGCCGCCTCTGTGCGCAACGCGCGCAGCCGTGCCGCCGCCGCGTCATGCGCCGCGCCCGCCTGCGCCAGTCGCGCGGTGAGCGCGCCGATGTCGCCCTCGGCCGCGTCGAGCCGCGCGAGCCGGTCGCGCAGCCCCTCGGCAAAGCCGCCCAGATCATCGGCCAGCACGCCATGCTTGCGCGCCAGCGCCCGGATCGCGAATAGCCGCTCTTCGACCGCTTCGAGCGCGGCGGGGTCAAAGGACAGCGCGTCGAGGCACTCTGTCACGCCCTGTTCGGCCTCGCCCAGCGCATCGAGCGCGCGCGCCAGCGCCTCGAGCGGCGCGTCGAGCCGGCCATCCGCCATCGCCGCTGCCCCGTCGAGCCAGCGGATCGCGTCACCCACCATACCCTCGGCGCCGTCGCCCGTGAGCGCGGCATGGGCGCGGGCGATGTCGTCACGGATCCGCGCCGCGCCCTGCATCAGCCGGCGCTGCGCATCGAGGCTTGCATCTTCGCCCGGTTCCGGCGCGAGGCGGTCCAGTTCGGCCACCGCATGGCGCAGATAGTCCTCTTCGCGCTGCAATTCGGCCCGCGTGGCCGCTGCCGCGTCAAGCGCCGCCTGCGCCGCGCGCCGCTCGGCCCAGGCGGCGCGGGTCTGCGCGAGCAGCCCCTCGGCCCCGGCAAAGGCGTCGAGCAATTGCCGGTGCCCGCGCGGGTTCAAGAGCCCGCGGTCGTCCTGCTGTCCGTGCAGTTCGACCAGGGTATCGGACAGCGCGCGCAGCACCTCGCCGCTGACGCGGCGATCATTGACCCAGGCGGTCTTGCGCCCGTCGGCGGTGTTGACGCGGCGCAGGATCAGATCATCCTCGGCCGCGATCCCCGCCTCGGCCAGCACCGCATGGGCCGGATGGCCGGGCGCGATGTCAAAGCACGCCGTCACCTCGCCCTGCGCCGCCCCCGCGCGCACCAGTTCCGCCCTGCCCCGCCAGCCCAGCACAAAGCCCAGCGCATCGAGCAGGATCGACTTGCCCGCCCCCGTCTCGCCGGTCAGCACGTTGAGGCCGGGCTGAAAGGCAAGCTCCAGCCGGTCGATGATCAGCATGTCGCGGATGTCGAGCGTGCGCAGCATGTAACGTGACGGGGTCCAGTTGCGTGACGGGTGGCGGTGCGGGGTGCGGTGGCGGTGCGGGTTCGTTATGCCATCGCCACAGGGGCGCTGCCAGCACTCAATTGCCCCGACCAGAGCCGGCCGGACCCTGCCGCGTCACCCGCGAGCGGCCACCGCCATCACAGCCATTCGCCCCGGATCACCTGCCGGTAGATCGCCGAGAGCCAGTTGTCGCCCACCGATTGCGGCTGCAATCCCCGCCCGGTGAGCAGCGCATAGCTGTCGGCATACCAGGGCGTGGACTGGTAGTTGTGGCCCAGGATCGCGCCGGCCGTCTGCGCCTCGGCGGTCAGGCCCAGCGACAGATAGCTTTCGACCAGACGGTGCAGCGCCTCGGGCGTGTGCGACGTGGTCTGGAAATCCTCGACCACCACGCGGAAACGGTTGATCGCGGCGGTGTAATGGCCCCGCTTGAGGTAGTAGCGGCCGATCTCCATCTCCTTGGCGGCGAGGTGGTCAAAGGCGAGGTCGAACTTGAGGATCGAGGCACGGGCATATTCGCTGTCGGGATAGCGTTCGATCACCTGCCGCAGCGCCTGCAACGCCTGGAAGGTCAGCCCCTGGTCGCGGCCGATCTCGTCGATCTGGTCATAGTAGGACAGCGCCAGCAGATATTGCGCATAGGCGGCATCGTCAGAGGTCGGGTAGAAGTCGATATAGCGCTGCGCGGAGGCGCGGCTGTTGGGATAATCACGGTCGCGGTGGTAGGAGAACGCCTGCATGATCAGCGCCCGCTTGGCCCATTCCGAATAGGGATAGAGCCGCTCGATCTCGCCAAAGTAGAAGGCCGCATCGCCGCCCTTGTTGCGGGCGAGTTCGTATTCGCCGCGCTGGAATATCTCTTCGGCGGTATAGGCATCAAGTGCCCCTTCGCTGCGCGGATCGAACCCGCCACAGCCCGACAGCAGCAGACCTGACAGGGCGAGCACCGCGAGGCCCGCGCGCAGACCCGCGCGGCTTGCTACCCTGTCATCCTGGCCCGACATGCCCACGCCCCCGGTTACCGTCTCTTGAAAGGGCAGACCGACCACCCCCGATTGAGCGATGGTCTAGCACGAAAAAATCGGGGGCAAAATGCCTTTTCCCCGCGACAGCCATTCCCCGCCCCGGCCGGCGGCAAAGGCTGCGTTCAGGCAACGTGGGCAAGATCCTGCGCCCGCACCCCGGCCCCCGGAAGGCGCGCGGCCTGTGCAGGCGAACACCCGGTCCAGCGATACTGGCTGGCATCGGCAAAAAGCGCGCGCAAAAGCTGGTTGGTGAGCGCATGGCCCGCCCGCAGGCCGGTATAGCGCGCCAGCAGCGGCGCGCCGGCCGTCGCAAGATCGCCCAGCGCATCGAGCATCTTGTGGCGCACGGCCTCGTCGCGGTGGCGCAGGCCGCCGGGGCTGAGCACGGCATCGCCGTCCACCACCACGGCATTGTGCAGGCTGCCGCCCAGCGCAAGGCCACGCGCGCGCATGGCGTCCACGTCCGCCTGCCGGCAAAAGGTCCGGCTGTCGCACAATTCGCGCACGAAGGCGCCGTTGCCCATGTCGAGCACCAGCGCCTGATGGCCGATCGCGGCATCGGCAAAGTCGATGGTAAAGTCGATGACCAGCCCCGGCGCCGGGTCGAGCCGCGCCATCGCCTCGCCCTGGCGCACCTCGACCGGGCGCAGCACCTCGATCACGCGCAAGGGCGCGGGCAGCATCAGCAGGCCGGTCGCAATGATCCCGCGCACGAATTGCGCGGCGCTGCCGTCAAGGATCGGCACCTCGGCGCCGTCGATCTCGACCAGCACATTGTGCACGCCACAGCCTGCAAGCGCCGCCATCAGATGTTCGATGGTCGAGACATGCACACCGGCGGCATTCTCGATCCGGGTGTTGAGCGGGAACTGTCCGACATGGTCCCAGCGCGCGGGAATGCGCGGGTCCTGCCCGATCACATCGCTGCGGCGAAAGACGATGCCATGGTCCGCGGCCGCAGGGCACAGCGTGACCCGCGCCGCGCCGCCCGAGTGCAGCCCACGGCCGGTGAACGTCACCTTGTTGCGAAGAGTTGTCTGCACCGTCACCTGCCTGTGTTCTGTCCGGATTGTGGTCTGCGCAATCCGCGACACGCCACAAAATCTTTACGTCAATGAAGTAGGGGATCGCGCCTTTTCGCTCAACTCACAGATTGCAACGGTCTGAAACACTATGCTGCATTGCGGCACAGCGCCGGGCCGCCAGCCGCCAGAAATCGCGCAACCCCTTGGCGCAAAAGAAAAAGGGCCGCCCAAAGGCGACCCTGCTTCAGTTCACTGTGACCTTGCGTCAGATACGGTGTCCCGCACCAAAGGGCCCCGTAGTGGCCGCCCTGGGCCTGCGTCAGTTGGCCTGACGGCGCAGGAAAGCCGGAATCTCGATCCGTTCCTGTTCGGGATCCGCCTCGGGCAGCTCGCGCTGCGCGCTGACCTGGGGCTGCTGGCGGGCGGGCTGGGCCGGCTCGGACGCGCTGCCGGTCATGCGGTTGATGAGCGAGTTGATCCCGAATCGCGCCCCTTCGGCGGGGCGTGCGGCAGGCTCTGCGCGCGGCTCTGCGCGGGCCTCGACACGGGGTTCGGGACGGGGTTCGGGACGGCTCGACTGCATCGGCGCCTGCATCGGCGCGCGGTTCACGGCGGCGTGCAGCCGGGCCAGCGCCTCGGGCGAGGGCGTGCCGGGCACCGGGGCGCGCGGCGCGACAAAGGTCTCGGGCGCGGCTTCGATCACCGGCTCGGGGCGCGGGCGGTAGGCAGGCGGCGGCAGCTCGTCGCTGGCCACGGTGTCATAGGCATCGTCCTGCGCGTCGCTGTAGCGCTCATCGTCAAACAGCGAGGGCATCGGCGCGGCCGGGGCCGAGGCCGAGGCGGGTTCGTAGGCCGGGGCCGCGGCGCGCGCGGCGACGGGCTGCGGTTGCGGCGCGGGCCGGGCGGCGGGGGCTTCGGCGCTGACCGACTGGCGCAGCGGGTTAGCCATGCTGCGGCGCGGCAGCGGCACATCGGCGTGGCTGATCACCGCGTCGATGCCGGTGGCGACGACCGACACCCGCATCCGGCCTTCCATCGACGGGTCGAGCGTCGAGCCCACGATGATATTGGCGTCGGGGTCCACCTTTTCGCGGATCTTGTTGGCGGCCTCGTCCAGTTCGAACAGGGTCAGGTCATAGCCGCCGGTGATGTTGATCAGCACACCCTTGGCGCCTTCGAGGCTGATTTCATCCAGAAGCGGGTTGGCGATGGCCTTTTCGGCGGCCTGCACGGCGCGGTTGTCGCCCTCGGCCTCGCCGGTGCCCATCATCGCCTTGCCCATCTCGTCCATCACGGCGCGCACATCGGCAAAGTCGAGGTTGATGAGGCCGGGGCGCACCATCAGGTCGGTCACACCCTTGACGCCCTGATAGAGCACGTCATCGGCCAGCGCAAAGGCCTCGGTGAATGTCGTGCGTTCCGACGCGAGGCGGAACAGGTTCTGGTTGGGAATGATGATGAGCGTATCGACGACGCGTTGCAGCGCCTCGATGCCCTCTTCGGCCTGGCGCATCCGCTTGGTGCCTTCGAACTGGAAAGGCTTGGTCACCACGCCCACGGTCAGCACGCCCAGCTCGCGCGCGGCCTGCGCGATGATCGGCGCGGCGCCGGTGCCGGTGCCGCCGCCCATGCCGGCGGTGATGAAGCACATATGCGCGCCGGCCAGATGATCGACGATCTGCTCGATGCTTTCCTCGGCGGCGGCGGCACCGACGGTGGCGCGGGCGCCTGCGCCCAGCCCCTCGGTCACCTTGACCCCCATCTGGATCTTGGCGGTGGCGCGCGACTGTTGCAGCGCCTGCGCGTCGGTGTTGGCGACGACGAACTCGACCCCGTCGAGGGCCTGTTCGATCATGTTGTTGACGGCGTTGCCACCGGCACCGCCGACGCCAAAGACGGTGATCCGGGGTTTCAGATCTTCCTGCCCCGGCAAGGAAAGATTCAATGTCATCGCGCTGTCCGCCTGTCTGTTGGGGCCTGTCCCACCGGGCCCTCGTGCCTAAATTGAAGAGATACTACCGGCTTGGGGCCGGGCCGTCACGGAAAAAACACGGCAATTCCACAAAATATGGCCGTGTTCTACCGTCATGAACGCTGTATCTGGTCGAGTGAGCGAAATCTTGCGTATCACCAGTTGTCCTTGAACCACTTGACCGCCCTCTTGAAGGACCGGCCGGCGTGCCGCTCGGCCGGAATCTCGAAATCCCACCACTCGTCCTGCGGATGTGCGGCAAACAGCGTGAGGCCCACGGCGGCCGCAAAGGCCGGGCCGGTCGCTGCCTGCGGCAGGCCCTGCACGCGCAGCGGGCGGCCCAGACGCACCTGCTGGCCCAGGATCTTGGACGCCAGCGCATCAAGGCCGGGGATCTGGCTGCCGCCGCCGGTGAGCACGATCTTTTGACTGGGCAGATGTTCGAACCCGGCCGCGTCGAGCCGCAGGCGGACCTCTTCGAGGATCTCCTCGACGCGCGGGCGCATGATGCCGATCAGCTCGGCCCGGCTCGCGGTGCGGCGGTCAAGCTCCCAGTCGCCGGTGGTGCCGCCGATCTCGATCATCTCGCGGTCATCCATGCCGGTGGCCATGATCCCGCCGTGCAGCGTCTTGATCCGTTCGGCCGTTGCCAGCGGCACCTGCAGGCCCATCGAGATGTCGGATGTGACGTGATCGCCACCCATCCGCACCGAGTCGGCATAGATCATGTGCTTGCGGATAAAGACCGAAATCCCGGTCGCCCCGCCGCCCATGTCGATGCAGGCCGCGCCAAGCTCCTGTTCGTCCTCGACCAGCGCCGAGATGCCCGAGACATAGGCCGACGAGGCGAGCCCGGCGAGTTCAAGATCGCACCGCTTGATGCAATAGAGCAGGTTCTCGATGGCCGAGGCATCGACTGTGAGCAGGTGCATGTCGGTGGTGAGCCGCGCGCCGGTCTGCCCGCGCGGATCGGCCATGCCAGAGCGGTGGTCGAGCGCAAAGTTCACCGGCTGCGCATGCAGCACCTCGCGCCCCGCGCCGTAATCGGGCACGTCACAGGCGGCGAGCACGCGGCCGATGTCCTGATCGGTGACGACCGCGCCATGCACATCGACCTCGCCATCGAGCCCGTAGGACCGCGGCCGCGCGCCCGAAAGGCAGGCGATGACGTGATCGACGCGCACCTTGGCCATCTTTTGCGCCGATTGCACGGCGGTGCGGATCGCGCGTTCGGTCTCGGCCATCGCATCGACCTCGCCAAAACGCACACCGCGCGACCGGGTGGTGGCCGCGCCGATCACGCGGAACGATGACTGCCCCGCCATCGGTCCGACGCCATCGACGGTGGTAAAGCGTTCCGGTCCGTCGAACCGCAACACGAGGCAGGCGATTTTCGATGTGCCCACGTCGAGGATGGCGATCACACCGCGCTGCATGGCGACCTTGCGCATGTGCCGCATCGCCCGTTGACTGTCGTAGAGATGTCGCATGGCCTGTGTCTGTGCCCCTGTCGTTTCTTATTGGTTGTCCGCCGCGCGGCGCAGGATCGCGACCGCCGGTTCACTCAGTCTCATGGTCGGGCGTGCGGCATTGCGCATGTCCACGACCAGCACGTCCCGTTCGAGCAGGTCCTCCGCCTCGTGCAGCGCGATCACGCGGTCGAGTGCGGCAAGCGGGTCCTGCGTCGGCAGCAGGATGCGCTGCGCGCGGTCGAGGATCATGTCCCAGCGCCGTTCGCCCATCCGCACGAGGCCACGCACGCGCGGGCGCACCGGGCCCGTGGCGGCAAAGAGCGCCAGCGCCTCGTCGATGGCATCCTTGGCCCCGTCGCCCGCGATCAGCGGCAGCGCTGCCATGTCGCCGCGGTTCTGGATCAGGCCGGTGATCACGCCCTCGGCGTCGATCAGGCGCAGCTCTTCGCCATAGCGCCAGACGGCGACCGGCACGCGCTGATCGACCGCGATGCTGAGTGTGCCGCCCGGCTGCACCCGCACCACCACGTCGCGCACCGCCCCGAACCGCGCCACCGTGTCGCGCAGCGCGGCAAGGTCGAGGTCGAAGGACGACAGCGGGAATGTCAATTGCACCGCCTCGTTGATCGCGTCGGTGAGGTAGGGATCGGCGCCGTCGATCTCCATCCCCGTCACGAGGAACTCGGGCCGGTCCTGCACCGCGGCCTTGAGTGCCGCGATCTGCGCGGTCAGCATCGCGCGGTTGGCCTCGTTGGTGATCCAGGCGGTGGCGATGAACACGATCAAGAGCACCGGCAGCCCGATGCGCACCAGCGCGCGGAACGCGGGGGTGAGCATCAGGCGCTGGTAGCGATAGCTCCACCGCGTCGGCGCGGGATCGCGGCGGATGCCCGCAGGCTGTGGCGCGCGGCGCGCGGTCAGCGATCGCATGACGCATCCTCCACCAGCCAGCGGCAGAGCGCAGGAAAATCGATGCCCACATGCGCCGCCTGTTCGGGGGCGAGCGAGGTCGGCGTCATGCCGGGCTGGGTGTTGGTTTCGAGAAGCACCAGCCCGTCGCGCCCGCGCGCCTCGTCCCAGCGGAAATCGGTGCGCGACAGGCCCCGGCAGCCCAGCACCTGATGCGCACGCAGCGCATGGGCGAGGCAGGCGTCGCGGATGTCATCGGGGATATTCGCCGGGATCTCGTGGCGCGACCCGCCGACGGAATATTTCGCGTGGTAGTCATACCAGCCCGTGGTGATGATGTCGGTCACGCCCAGCGGCCGGTCGCCCATCACCGCGACGGTCAGCTCGCGCCCCGGCGCATAGGCCTCGACCATCACCACCTCGGGCATCGCATCGTCGAGCTGCGGCGGCGTGTTGGACCCGTCATGCACGATATAGACCCCGACCGAGGAGCCCTCGTTATTGGGCTTGACCACATAGGGCGGCGCCATGACATGGCGCGCGCGCACCTCGGCCTTGCAGGCGAGGCGGCTGTCCACCACCGGCAGGCCAGCGGCGCGATAGGCGGCCTTGGTCTTTTCCTTGTCCATGGCGAGGGCGGAGGCGAGCACGCCCGAATGCGTATAGGGAATGCGCAGCCATTCGAGCAGACCCTGCACGCAGCCATCCTCGCCCCAGCGGCCATGCAGCGCGTTGAATACGGCATCGGGCCTGGCGGCGGCGAGCCGCGCGACAAGGTCCGGGCCGGCATCGACCTCGGTCACGTCACATCCTGATGCCCGCAACGCAATCGCGCATTCATGACCCGATGAGAGCGAGACCTCGCGCTCGGCCGATGGGCCACCCATCAACACAACTACCCGCGGGTTTGTCCTGCTCGACATTCCCACCGCCTCTATCGCGGGCCTTTGGCGACCCGTCGCTTGTTGTTTGCCCCTTGCCCGGGGCGCGCGCCTGTTGTCAGGCCTCTTTGTCGTCGGGTTGACCATGCGAAACAGGTGCCGGAACACCCACCCGAATGATTTCCCATTCTAGCGTGATCCCGCTTGCGGCGTAAACCTTTTTTCGGACCTCTTCCCCAAGGCTTTCGAGGGATGCGGCGGTCGCGCCACCGGCATTGGTGAGGAAATTGGAATGCATCTCGTTCATCACCGCCCCGTCACGCAGCACACCGCGCATGCCGGCCGCGTCGATCAGCGTCCAGGCCTTGCGCTCATGACTGTCATCCGCCCGCCCGGTCGAGGAAAACCCGGCCGGATTGCGGAAGGTGGACCCCGCCGTGCGGTCGCGCGTGGGCTGGGTGGCGTCGCGCCGGGCGATCTGATCGTCCATCCGCGCGGCCAGCGTCGCGGGGTCGCCCTCTGGCGCGCGGAATGTCGCCGCCACGATCACCGCGCCGTCGGGCAGCACGCTCTGGCGGTAGGCGAGCGCGAGGGCGGCGGCGGGCAGCGTGGCGCGGGTGCCATCGCGCAGGATGACATCCACGCTGTCGAGCACATCGGCCACATAGCTGCCGTAACAGCCCGCATTCATCCGCACCGCACCGCCGATCGTGCCCGGAATGGTGCGCAGGAACGTCAGGTCGCGCCCGGCCTCAGCCGCGCGGCGCGCGACATGCGCGTCGAGCGCCGCAGCCCCTGCGGTGATGCGGTCGCCGTCGATGGCGATGGCGTTGAAGCCGCGCCCCAGCCGCACCACAACGCCCGCAATGCCGCCATCGCGCACGATCAGGTTCGACCCCACGCCCATCGCAAACACCGGCACGGCGGGGTCCAGTGCCGCGAGGAAATCGGCAAGATCATCGGCATCGGCGGGCTGAAAGAGCCACTCTGCCGGCCCGCCCACGCGCAGCCATGTCAGATCGGCCAGCGGCCGGTCGGGCGTCAGCGTGCCGCGCACGGCGGGCATGGCGGGCATGGCGGACATGGCGGGCGTGGCGGACATGGCGGACATGGCGGGCGTGGCGTCAGTCGATCGTCCCATGGTGTAACCTCTGGCGGCGGCGCCATGCGCCCGGCGCCATGCCGATAGCGCCCCCGACCAGCGCCGGCAAGACAAACAGGAGCAAAACCACGACGACCACGAGTCCGGCCATCCCGTTCGCACCCTCGGTTTCGGCCAGCCAGACCATCCAGGCCAGCAGGACAAAAGGCAGGACCAACACCGCCAGCGCCGCGCGCCACTGCCCTGCCCCTGCGCGCAGAAAGGTCAAAAGCCCGGTCACAGGGGCAATGCCGCGCGGGATGGCAAAGAGGCCGATCTGCTCGATCATCGCGGCTCAGCCCTCCTGTTCCTGCTCCTTGGCCTCGGTGCGCACCTGCCGACGCATCCAGCGGCCGAGGTAGATCAGCGGCCAGCGCAGCACGCTCGCCCCCGCCGCCAGCACCAGCAGGCCGACAAAGGGTCCGTTGGACCAGGTCACCCAGCCGACCAGCGGCACGCCCAGCGCAATCAGCAGATAGGCGCGCGCCCAGTGGTTGTCGCGCGAGGGCAGCAGCGCCAGCACATTGGCCAGCACCAGCCAGCCACAGGCGGCGATCAGCGACAGGGTCATTTCGGCACCTCGGGTCTTTCGCCGCGGGCGCGGCGGTAGAGATAGATCAACGGATTGCGCATCATCGACGCAAAAGCGGCAAGCCCGATGGCGACCCACAGCCAACCATGCACATAACCGATCCAGCCGAGCAACAGGGGTGCTACCAACAGAAGTGTCACGCCCGGCACATATTGCCGCCGCATCGGCAGCAGCGCCGTCGCGGTGGCGGCCAGAACCCACAGACAGCCCAGGATCAGCGGCAGGCTCATGCGGTGGTGCCGACCCGCCGCAAACTGGCAATGCGGGCCTGCCCCAGTTCCACCAGCATCTGCACCGGGGCGGGGAACATGGTCAGCGCGCCAAGGAGCGCGCAAAGGCCCGGAAACCAGCCCTGCGTGAGAAACGCGGCAAGGATGATCGGCAGCGACAGCCCGATCAGGCCGAGCCGCGCGCGCGGGCGCAGGGCGGCGGGCAGATAGCCGACCGATGCGGTGGCGACCAGCCAGAGGCAGAAGGCGATAAAGGCAAGGCTCATGATGGCGTCCTTTCAGGGTTGCGGCCCCATTGCGGGCCGGGTGTCTTGGTCAACCCCGAGGTGGCAGCCCCGGTCTTGTCGGTTTCGGTCTTGTCAGCCCCGGTCTTGTCGGCCCCGGTCTTGTCAATCGCGGTCTTGTCAATCGCGGTCTTGTCAATCGCGGTCTTGTCAATCGCGGTCTTGTCTGGTGCGGCCCGGCGTCCGGGCCGCGGGTCGTCATTTGGCCCGCAGCCGGTCGGGCAGCCCATTGGCCCAGGCGCTGATCGTGCCGGCGCCCAGACAGACCACCATGTCGCCCGGCCGCGCCTGTTCGCGCACCAGTCGCTCCAGATCGTCCTCGGAGGTGACGGCGCGGGCATGGCGGTGGCCATGGCGGATCAGCCCTGCGACCAGATCATCGCGCGACGCGCCGGGGATCGGGTCTTCGCCCGCGGCATAGACCTCGGCGATGCCCACCACATCGGCCTCGTTGAAACAGGCGCAGAACTCTTCGAACAGCGAGGCCAGCCGCGAATAGCGGTGCGGCTGATGCACCGCGATGATCCGCGCGCCGGGCGTGTCGGCCACCGCCTGACGCGCCGCGCGCAGCACCGCCGCGATCTCGACCGGGTGATGGCCGTAATCGTCGATGATGGTGACGCCGCCGACCTCGCCCACCTTGGTAAAGCGCCGGTTCACCCCGCCAAAGGCCGCAAGCGCCGCGCGGATCTCGTCCCGCTTCATCCCCAGATGCCGCGCCACCGCGATGGCGGCGAGCGCGTTGGACACGTTGTGGTCGCCCGGCATCGGCAGGCTGCAGCCTTCGATCACCAGCCCTTCGGCTTGCAGCGCCACGTCGAAATGCGCGACCCCCGCCTTGTAGGTCAGCCCCACCGCGCGCACATCGGCCTGCGCGTTGAAGCCGAAGGTGCGCACCCGGCGGTCGGTGATGCGCCCCACCAGCGCCTGCACCTCGGGGTGGTCGGTGCAGCAGACCGCGAGCCCGTAAAAGGGGATTTTGGACACGAAATCGTAAAAGCCCTGGCGCAGGTTCTCGATGCTGCCCCAATGCTCCATATGCTCGGGGTCGATATTGGTCACGATGGCAATGGTCGCGGGCAGGCGGTTGAAGGTGCCGTCGCTTTCGTCGGCCTCGACCACCATCCATTCGCCCTGCCCCATGCGCGCGTTCGACCCGTAGGCATGGATGATCCCGCCATTGACCACGGTCGGGTCAAAGCGCCCGGCGTCAAGCAGCGTCGCCACCATCGTCGTCGTCGTGGTCTTGCCATGGGTGCCCGCGATGGCGACGTTGGACTTGAGCCGCATCAGTTCGGCCAGCATCTCGGCCCGGCGCACGATCGGCAGGCCGCGCCTGCGCGCCTCGTCCAGTTCGGGGTTGCCCGGCTTGATCGCGGAGGAGATCACGACGACCTCGGCCCCGTCGAGGTTCTCTGCCCGCTGCCCCTCGAACACCAGCGCGCCCAGCGCCTGAAGCCGCGCGGTGATGGGCGACCCCTTCTGGTCGGACCCCTGCACCACATAGCCGAGGTTCAGCAGGACCTCTGCGATGCCCGACATGCCGATGCCGCCGATCCCGACAAAGTGGATCGGACCGACATCGAGGGGGAGTTTGGTGGCAGCGATCATCAGCGGGTTTCCGTCCATCGAATGTTATCCTTCTCTACCGGCTGCAAGGGCGCGCACAAGACCCGCCAGCCGCTCCGTTGCGTCGGGCAGGCCGCAGGCGAGTGCTGCGGCGGCCATCTGCACGGCATGATCGGGGTCGCCCAGAACGGCCGTGATCTGCGCGCCCAGCGTTTCGGCGCTCAGCGCATCCTCGCGGATCACCACGGCGGCACCGGCAACAACCAGCGGGCGGGCATTTGCGGCCTGGTGGTCGGCGGTGGCGGCGGCATAGGGGATCAGGATCGCGGGCCGCCCGATCACCGACAGATCCGCGACGGATGACGCGCCGGCCCGGCTGATGACAAGCTGCGCATCCGCGATCCGCGCCGCGATGTCGTGAAAGAACGGCTGCACATCGGCGTTGATGCCGTGATCGGCATAAAAGGCCGCGACGCGCGCCTGATCCTCGTCGCGGGCCTGATGGCTGACGCGGATGTTGCGCAGCATCGGCCCGGGCAGGGCCGCGACGGCGGCGGGCACCACATCGGACAGGATGCGCGCGCCTTGCGACCCGCCGATCACCAGGAGCGACATCGGGTAATCGCCCGGCGGGATATAGGGCGCGCCCGCCCGCTCGAGGATCGCCGCGCGCACCGGGTTGCCGGTGTGCACGCCCCGCGCGCCCGCCGGCAGCGCGGTCGGCCAGATGCCGCAGGCCACATGCGCCACGCGGCGGGCAAAGACGGCATTGACCCGCCCCAGCACGCCATTGGCCTCGTGGATCATCCGCGGCAGGCGCAGCACCCAGGCCGCCGCCACCGCGGGGATCGCCGGATAGCCGCCAAAGCCCACCACCACGGCCGGCCGCGCCCGGCGCATCCGCGCCACGGCCGCCACGATCCCGCCCAGCACACGCGGCACAACCAGCACCCGCGCCAGAACGCCGCCGCGCGCAAAGGTGGCGCTGCCGACCTCGCTGATCTCGACCGCCTTGGGAAAGCCGCCCGCATAGCGCGCCCCGCGCGCATCCGTGGACAGCATCACCCGCCAGCCCTGCGCCAGCATCGCCTCGGCCAGCGCCTGCGCAGGGAACATATGCCCCCCCGTGCCGCCCGCCGCGATGATGAGCAAGGGCGCCATCACCGTCCCCGCCGCAGCAGGATATCCCCGATCTCGCCCTGCGGCCGGGTCCGGGTAAAGGCCAGCAGCATCCCCACCGCGATGCCGCCCGCGATCAGCGAAGACCCGCCATAGCTCACAAAGGGCAGCGTCATGCCCTTGGCCGGCAACAGCCGCACCGCGACGCCCATGTTGATCATCGCCTGCACGCCAAAGGCACAGGCCAGCCCCGTGCCCGCCAGACGGATGAAGGTGTCACGCTCCTTCATCAGCCGCACCAGCGAACGGACGACCACGATGGCATAAAGCGCGATGACGACCAGCACACAGACAAGCCCGTATTCCTCGGCCGCCACCGCGATGATGAAATCGGTATGCGCATCGGGCAGCGACCATTTGACCTGCCCCTCGCCCACCCCCACGCCAAAAAAGCCGCCCTCGCGGATCGCATTGGTCGCATAGCCAAGCTGCGTGGTCGGATCGACGTCGGGCGACAGGAACCCGTCGATGCGGCGCGCGAAATGCTCGGAATTGGCATAGGCAAAGCTGCCCACCAGCACCACCGCCCCCGCCAGAAAGACCAGCAGCGTCATCGGCGCGCCGGCCACGAAATACATCACCCCCCAGGCAAAGAGCACCAGTGCCGCCTGGCCGAAATCGGGCTGCAGCGCGAGAAAGGACACGATGACAACGGTGAGCGCAAAGGAATAGGTCTTGCCCGGCGGCCCGCCGATCTCCTGCCCCCCCGCCATCAACCAGGCGGCGACAACCACGAACCCGGGCTTGAGAAACTCGGACGGCTGCACGCTGACAAAGCCCAGCGAATACCAGCGCAACGCGCCCTTGCCAAAGTCGGTGCCGAAAAACGGCAGGCCCATCAGCGCGACAAAGGCCGCAAGGAAACCCAGCACCGCCAGGCGGCGCACCACCTGCGGCGGCAGCATCGAGATGAACAGCATCACCGCGATGGCGACCCCGCCAAAGAACGCCTGCCGCGAGACATAATAGAACGGGTCGAGCCCGTTGCGCGACGCCAGCGGCGGTGAGGACGCAAGGCCCAGCAACAGCCCGATCCCGAACAGAAGCAGGATGCAGGACATCGTCCACTTGTCGATCGTCCGCCACCACCGCGGAAGAACGGCATCGCCCGACCGGAGCGGAACCGCCCCATAGACCATCTCTGTCATGGATTTACCGCCACTCGCCTCAAGACCATCGCCCGTTTGCCGGGTCTAACCCCAAGTCTAGCGGCTTTCCGACCGTCTCGCCAGATGAAAAAGAGCAAGAGACCAGGCGACCAGTTTTGACTATCCTTTATATAATAATCGTGTTAATTACTGGTCATGACCGCACCCTCCCCCCTCGACCGCAGTTTCGCCGCCCTCGCCGACCCGACCCGGCGCGCGATCCTGCAGCACCTCGCGCAGGGCCCCGCCACCGCAGGCGAAATCGCCGCCCGCTTTCCGCTCTCGCAACCCGCGATCTCGCGCCACCTGCGCCTCTTGGGCGAGGCCGGGCTGATCGCGCGCCGCGTCGATGCGCAGCGCCGCCCCGCCACCCTCGCGCCCGAAGGGCTGACCGCCCTCACCGACTGGATCGGCGGGCTGCGCGCAAGCTACGAGACCCGCTTTGCCCAGCTCGACCGCCTCCTGGCCGCGCTTCCCGATACCGACACGCCGCAAAAGGACTGAACCCATGGCCTTTCCCCTCACCCTCCCCCCCGTGGGCGACCGCAACATCCGGGTGGAGCGCGCCTTTGCCGCCCCGCCCGCAAGACTCTGGCGCGCCCTGACCGAACCTGCGCTGCTGCTGCAATGGCAGGGCATGCCCAGCCATCCGATCATCGAGGCCGAGGTCGATCTGCGCGTCGGCGGCCGCTGGCGCTGGGCCTGGCGCCACCCCTCCGGCAACCTGATGGTGGCCTCGGGCGAGTATCTGCTCCTCGACGCACCCCACCGCATGATCCACACCGAACTGTTCGAAGAGGACTGGACCGATGGCCCCACCACCATCACCACAGACCTGATCCCGACCGAAGCCGGCACCCGCATGGTGGCCGACATCCTCTATACCGGACCCAGGGGGCGCGACATGGCGATGGCCAGCGGCATGGAGCACGGGATGCACATCTGCTACGACCAGCTCGCGGCCCTGCTCGCACCCTGACAGCTTCTTTGTGCCCGAAATACTCCCGCCGGAGGCTCCGCACCCGCCACCCTTGCGCCGCCGGGCATTTCGCGGCACCCAAGCGCCATGGACATCGACACCCTGATCCTCGGCGCGGGCGCCGCCGGCCTCTTTTGCGCGGCCCATGCCGGTCCGGGCGTGCTGGTGGTGGACCATGCCCGCGCGGCCGGCGAGAAAATCCGCATTTCGGGCGGCGGGCGCTGCAATTTCACCAACCTGCACTGCGGGCCGGGCAATTTCCTGTCGCAGAACCCGCATTTCGCCAAATCGGCCCTCAGCCGCTATGGCCCGCAGGATTTCCTGAGCCTTCTCGCCCGCCACCGCATCCCCTGGCATGAAAAGACGCTGGGCCAGCTTTTCTGCGACGACAAGGCCACCGCTATCGTGGCCATGCTGCTGGACGAGGCGGCCCGCGCCGGGGCGCAACTCTGGTTGCAGCCGCAGGTGGGCGACATCGGCCACGACGGCACGCGCTTTCGCGTCACGCTCGACCGCGAGGGGCAGCGCGTCACCGTCGCCGCGCGCAACCTCGTGCTCGCGACCGGCGGCAAGTCGATCCCCAGGATGGGCGCAACGGGCCTCGCCTACCGCATCGCCGCCGATTTCGGCCTCGCCGTGACCGACACGCGCCCCGCGCTGGTGCCCTTCACCTTTGCCGACGACCGCTTTGCGCCGCTCGCCGGTGTCGCGCTGCCGGTGCGCCTGAGCCTGGGCAAGACCGCCTTTGACGAGGCGATGCTCTTTACCCATCGCGGGCTGTCGGGGCCTGCGGTGCTGCAGATCTCGTCCTTCTGGCGCGAGGGCGAGGCGATCCGCGCCGACCTCTTGCCGGGGACCGACGGCTTTGCCACCCTGCGCGCGGCCCGCGCGGGCGCAGGCAAGCGCGCGCTGACGACCGTGCTCGCACAATTGCTGCCCGCGCGGCTGGTGGATCACCTCGCGCCGACCCTGCCCTCCGGCACCATCGCCGACCAGAGCGACGCGCGGTTGCGCGCCCTCGCGGACAACCTGCACGGCTGGGCGCTGCGCCCGACCGGGACCGAGGGCTACCGCACCGCCGAGGTGACGCTGGGCGGCGTGGCGACAGCCGGTCTCGACAGTGGCAGCATGATGGCCAGGGCCGTGCCGGGGCTCTATGTGATCGGCGAGGCGGTGGATGTCACGGGCTGGCTGGGCGGCTACAACTTCCAATGGGCCTGGGCCTCGGCCCATGCGGCGGGCGGGGCGATTGCCGCGCGGCGCTGACATCGGATCACCCGGCCAAGATAAACTGCACAACCGGGCGCGCAGGGCCGCGTCCGACCCTGGGAGGGCGCTTTGGCCGGCCAGAGCCGCGCGCTTTGTCACGCCATCACGGGCGGCATCGTGGGATGCGCGACGGCGACATGCCTCCGCACTTGGGGAGGGTCGGGCGCGGCCCGGGCGGGTCGGCCGGGCCCGGCAGGCTAACCCAGCGCAGCGCGCACCAGTGCGGCGAAATCATCGCCACGCTGCTCGAAATTGTCGTATTGGTCGAAACTCGCGGCCGCCGGCGCCAGCAGGACCGTATCGCCGGGCTCTGCCTCGGCCATCGCGCGTGCGACCGCACGCGCCATGGTGGTGCAGACCTCGGCCTCGATGCCTGGCAGTTGCATCGCAAAATGCTGTGCCTCGCGGCCAATGACATAGGCCTTTGCCACCGCGCCCAGATGCGGCACGAGGCTGGCGAGACCGCCTTCCTTTTCCAGCCCGCCGCAGATCCAGCGGATCCGCGGGAAGGCCTGCAGCGCCTTGGCCGCGCTGTCCACATTGGTGGCCTTGCTGTCGTTGACATAGGCCACGCCGCCGGCCTCGGCGATGCGCTGGCTGCGGTGCGGCAGGCCGGGATAGCTGTGCAGCGCGGCCTCGATCACCCTGGGGCCCAGACCCAGCGTGCGGCAGACGGCATAGGCGGCGCAGGCGTTCTGGTGGTTGTGGCTGCCCGGCAGGCCCGCCACCGCGCGCAGGTCGATGGCGCCCACTTGCCGGCCTTTGCGCCATTCCGCCAGAAACCCCTTGCGCACGAACACCGACCAGGCGGCGCCGTCCAGCTTTTGCCCCGCCGAGACCAGGATCACCCGGTCGTCCAGCGGCCCCAGCGCGATCTGGTTGGCGAGGTAACGCCCCTCGGCCTCGTCCACGCCGATCACCGCGCGGTCGGGCCCGCCTTCGGCAAAGAGCCGCCGCTTGGCCGCGAAATAGCCCCCCGGCCCGCCGTGCCGGTCGAGATGGTCGGGCGACAGATTGGTGAACACCGCCACATCGGGCGTCAGCGCGCGGGCAAGGTCGGTCTGGTAGGAGGAGAGTTCGAGCACCACCACCTCGCCATCCTGCGGCGGCGCGATGTCGAGCACGCCGAGGCCGATATTGCCGGCAAGCTGCGCCCGGCGGCCCGAGGCCGTCAGGATATGGTGGATCAGTGCCGAGGTGGTGGATTTGCCGTTCGACCCGGTGACGGCCACGACGCGCGGGGTCACATCGAAATCGTCCCACTCATGGGTGGCGAAAGAGCGGAAGAAGAGGCCGATGTCATTGTCCACCGGCACGCCCGCCGCCCAGGCGGCGGCGATGGCCGGGTGCGGCGCGGGATAAAGGTGCGGGATGCCGGGCGAGGTGACGAGGAGGCTCACGCCGGCGTAGCTTTCGGGGCGGGTGAGGTCGCGCAGCGTGAGCCCCTCGGCCGCCGCCGCCTCGCGCCCCGCTGCGCTGTCGTCCCAGACCACCGGCTGCGCCCCGCCCGCACGCAATGCGCGCACGGTGGCGCGGCCCGACCGGCCGAGCCCCAGAACGGCGATGATCTGGCCGTCAACTCCTTGCACCGGGATCATCCCTGCCCCCCCCTAGGACTGTTCGCTGGCTGAGGGGAGCGAGGGGGGCTTTGCCCCCCGGGCCTGCGGCCCTCCCCCCAGGATATTTATCGCCAAAAGATGCTGAAAGACGGGGTTTTCAGCGGACCTTGAGCGTGGCGAGGCCGATCATCGCGAGGATCAGCGAGATGATCCAGAAGCGGATCACGATCTGCGGTTCGGCCCAGCCCTTTTTCTCGTAATGGTGGTGGATCGGCGCCATCAGGAACACGCGGCGGCCGGTGCGCTTGAAGTAGAGCACCTGGATGATGACCGACAGCGCCTCGACCACGAAGAGGCCGCCCACGATGGCCAGCACGATCTCGTGCTTGGTCGCCACCGCGATGGCGCCCAGCGCGCCGCCCAGCGCCAGCGAGCCGGTGTCGCCCATGAACACCGCCGCGGGCGGCGCGTTGTACCACAGGAACCCCAGGCCGCCGCCGATCAGGCCGGCGACAAAGACGGTGAGTTCGCCGGTGCCGGGCACGTAGTGCAGGCCAAGCTCGGTCGTGAAGTCCACCCGGCCGACGAAATAGGCGATCACGCCAAAGGTCGCGGCGGCGATCATCACCGGCATGATCGCGAGCCCGTCGAGCCCGTCGGTGAGGTTGACCGCATTGGCCGCGCCCACGATCACGATCACCGCAAAGGGGATAAAGACGTAGGAGAGGTTGATGAGCACATCCTTGAACACAGGCACCGCCAGTTGAAACTGCATGTCGGCGGGGTGATACATCGCCGCCCAGTATCCCGCGATGGCGGCCACCAGCAGGCCCAGCGCGAGGCGCAGCTTGCCCGAGACGCCGGCCGAGGTCTGTTTGCGCACCTTGGCATAGTCGTCGGCAAAGCCGATCAGCGCGAAAGCGAGCGTCACGAACAGCACCATCCAGATGAACGGATTGTCCAGCCGCGCCCAGAGCAGCGTCGAGGTCAGCAGCGCCCCCACGATCAGCAGCCCGCCCATGGTCGGCGTGCCGGCCTTGGCGAAATGCCCTTCGGGCCCGTCAGAGCGGATCGGCTGGCCCTTGCCCTGCTTGCGGCGCAGCACGTTGATCAGCGGCAGGCCGAAGATGAAGCCGAACAGCAGCGCGGTGAGGAACGCGCCGCCGGCGCGGAAGGTGATGTAGCGAAAGAGGTTCAGCACCCCCCCACCGTCGGACAATTCTGTCAACCAGTACAACATGGGCTCAGGCCTCTTGATCTTGACTGGCGCTGCGATGCCCCAGTTTGCGGATGGCGTCAACGATACGGCTCACATGGCTGCCCTTGGACCCCTTGACCAGCACCACGTCGCCGGCATCCACCAGGCGCGCGACATCGGGCATCAGGTCGGCGGTCTGCGCGACCCAGCGGCCGCGGCGGTCCTCGGGCAGCGCCTCGTAGAGGGCGCGCATCCGGTGGCCCACGCAATGCACGGTGGTGACGGCCGCCATCGCGGGGTCGCGTGCCATGGCGGCGTGCATCGGCAGCTCTTGTGGGCCGAGCTCGAGCATATCGCCCAGGATCGCCACGCGGCGGCCCCGGCTCACCCGGCCGACGCCGTTGCGCGGCTGCGCTGCGGCCAGCACGTCGAGCGCCGCGGAGAGCGAGGCGGGGTTGGCGTTGAAGGCGTCGTCGATCAGCTCGATCGTCTCGTTTTCGCGGGCGGGGTCGATCACCACCGTCTCGCGCGTGCCGCGGCCGGGGGGTGGCGCCCAGTCCGCCAGCGCGCAGAGCGTGCGCGCGCGGTCGGCGCCCAGCGCCACGGCCGTGGCCAGAACGCCGGTGGCGTTGACGGCGAAATGGCGGCCTTCGGTGGCGACCTTGAGCAGCAGCGGCGTGCGCCAGGCCCGCGCGGTGGCCACGGTCGCGCCGTCGCGCACCCGCACATCGGTCAGCCGGTGGTGGTTGTGCCTGGCCTGGCCAAAACGGATCACCCGGCGGGTGCGTTCCAGCGCCGCGCGCATCAGGATCGGCGTCACCGCGAGGTCACCGTTGAGCACCGCCACGCCGCCGGGCTCGAGCCCTTCGAAAATCGCGGCCTTCTCCTGCGCGATGCCCTCGATGCTCTCGAAGGCCTCGAGATGCGCGGGCGCCACGATGGTGATCATCGCCACATGCGGGCGTGTCATCCGGGCCAGCGGTGCAATCTCGCCGGGGTGGTTCATGCCGATCTCGATGATCGCGAAATCGGCGTCGGCGGGCATCCGCGCGAGCGTGAGCGGCACGCCCCAGTGGTTGTTGTAGCTCGCCTCGGCGGCATGGACGCGGCCCTGCCCGGCGAGGACGGCGCGCAGCATCTCCTTGGTCGAGGTCTTGCCGACCGAACCGGTGATCGCGGCCACCCGGGCGCGGGTGCGGGCGCGGCCGGCGATGCCGAGCCGTTCGAGCGCCGCCTGGACATCGTCCACGATCAGCAGCGGCGCATCGGGCGCCACGCCTGCGGGGCGGTGCGTGACCATGGCGGCCGCGGCCCCGCTGGCCAGCGCCTGCGCGACGAAATCATGCCCGTCGCGCGCCGCGCGCAGCGCCACGAACAGATCGCCGGGCGCGAGCGTGCGGGTGTCGATCGACACGCCGGTCGCGCGCCAGTCAACGGCTGCATGTCCGCCGGTGGCGGCGGCGGCATCGGCGGCTGTCCACAGCGGGGTCATATCCGCCGCTCCAGCGCGGCAACCGCGATGCTCGCCTGTTCGGCGTCGTCAAAGGGGAGCACCGTGTCGCCCACGATCTGCCCGCTCTCGTGCCCCTTGCCCGCCACCAGCAGCGCGTCGCCGGGGCCCAGCGCATCGACGCCGCGCAGGATCGCCTCGGCGCGGTCGGCGACCTCGGTCGCGATGTCGCTGCCGCCGGCGGCACGCACCCCCTCCATCACCGCCGCGCGGATGCTGGCGGGGTCCTCGGACCGCGGGTTGTCGTCGGTCACGATCACCACGTCGGCGTGGCGCGCGGCGGCCGCCCCCATCAGCGGCCGCTTGCCCCGGTCGCGGTCGCCGCCTGCGCCCACGATGGCGATGATCCGGCCCAGCACATGCGGGCGCAGGGCCCGCAGCGCGGTTTCCACCGCGTCGGGCGTATGGGCGTAATCGACATAGACCGCCGCACCATTGTCGCGCGTGGCGGCGAGCTGCATCCGCCCGCGCACAGTGACAAGCTGCGGCAGGGTGGCAAAGACGGCCTGCGCCTCTTCGCCCGAGGCGATGGCGAGCGCGGCGGCGAGCAGCACGTTGTCGGCCTGAAAGCCGCCGATCAGCGCCAGTCGCGCCAGATGCGCCTTATCCTGCCCCTGCCCCTGCCAGTCGAACCGCAGGTCCTGACCGGTCGCGTCAAAGCGCTGGCCCAGCAGGCGCAGCCGCGCGTCGGGGGCGCGGCCCACGCCGATCACCTCTTGCCCGCGGGCCATGGCAATCGTGGCGACCTGTGGCCCCATGGGGTCGTCGAGGTTGACCACCGCCACGCCGGTATCGGACAGCACGCGGTCAAAGAGCCCCATCTTGGCGGCGAAATAGGCGTCGAATGTCTTGTGATAATCCAGATGGTCCTGGGTAAAGTTGGTGAACCCCGCCGCCGCCAGCATCACCCCGTCGAGCCTGCGCTGGTCGAGCCCGTGCGACGACGCCTCCATCGCCACATGGGTCACGCCAAAGCCGCGCGCGGCCGACAGCACCTTGTGCAGCGTGATCGGGTCGGGCGTGGTGTGGCGCAGCGGATGGGTCCAGACGCCCTCGACGCCCGTCGTGCCGATGTTGACCGCCTGGCGGCCCAGCGCGACCCAGATCTGCCGGGTAAAGGTCGCGACCGAGGTCTTGCCATTGGTGCCGGTCACGGCCACGACCGTCTCGGGCTGCGGCCCGAACCAGAGCGCGGCCGTCTGCGCCAGAGTGGCGCGCGCATCCTCGGCAATCACCACCGCGACGTCAGAGCCCGCCAGCACATCGGTGGCGATGGCCGCCCCCGCCGCATCGGTCAGCACGGCCGCCGCCCCCATGCGCAGCGCATACTGGATGAATTCGCCCCCATGCACCGCCGCGCCGGGCAGCGCGGCAAAGAGGCTGCCTTCGCGCACCTCGCGGCTGTCGATGCACAGGCCCGTCACTTGCGCCTCGCGTCCGCCCTGCGCATGCAGGCCCAGCGATGCCAGCGTGGATGTTCGTGCCATGGCCATGTCGCCCGCCCCCCGGCTGTCAGTTGGAGGTGAGTGTTACACCGGCCAGATCGGAAGTTTCAATGACCGGCCTGAGCCCCAGCAGGGGTGCGGTGCGGCGGATCATCTCGGCCGCGACGGGGACTGCCGTCCAGCCTGCGGTGCGGCGCGGCTCGGCGCCCGAGGTCTCGACCGGCTCGTCCAGCGTCACGATGATGACATAGCGCGGCGCGGAGGTGGGAAAGACGCCGGCAAAGGTGGCGATGACCTTGTCGGGGTAATAGCCCCCCGTCGGGCGCGGCTTGTCCGCGGTGCCGGTCTTGCCGCCGACCTCGTAGCCTGCGACCTCGGCAAAGGACGCGGTGCCGCGCGTGACCACCTGGCGCAGCATGGCGCGCATGGTGGCCGAGACCTCTTCGCTCACGATCCGCTCGCCGTTCTGCGGGCCGTCCTGGCGCAAGAGCGTGGGCTGCACCCGCGTGCCACCATTGAGCAGCGAGGCATAGCCGGCGGCCAGGTGCAGCGGCGAGACCGACAGGCCGTGGCCATAGGAGATCGTCATCAGCGATATTTCGGACCATTGCCGCGGCAAGAGCGGCGCGCCGGTCGGCGCTTCGACCATCTCGACCGTGGTCGGCGCAAGAAAGCCCAGCCGTTCGAGAAAGGCGCGCTGCCGGTCGATCCCCACCATCAGCGCCAGCCGCGCGGTGCCGATGTTGGAGGATTTCACGATGATGTCGGTGGCGCTGAGCGCGGCGCCATAATTGCGGAAATCGCGGATCCGGAACCGCCCCCAGGTCATCGGGCCGCGCGTATCGACCATGGTCTGCGCATTGGCCAGCCCCAGCTCGATCGCCTGCGCCACCGCAAAGACCTTGAACACCGAACCCAGCTCATAGACCCCCTGCACCGCCCGGTTGAACAGCGGGCTGTCCGACTGGTCGCCCGTGGTCAGCACGGCAGGGCGCGAATTGGGGTCGAAATCCGGCAGGCTCGCCATCGCAAGGATTTCGCCGGTGTGCACATCCATGATGATCGCGGTCGCGCCCTTGGCGTTCATCATCACCATGCCGCCATGCAGCACCTGCTCCATCGCGGCCTGCACGGTCAGGTCGATCGACAGCTCCAGCGGCGCGCCCTCGTTGGCGGGGTCGCGCAGAAAGGCGTCGAACTGCCGCTCGACCCCCGCCACGCCGATCACCTCGGCACTGTCCACGCCTTCGCGGCCATAGGATGCGCCGCCCAGGATATGCGCGGCCAGGCTGCCATTGGGGTAGAGCCGCATCTCGCGCGGGCCAAAGAGCAGCCCCGGGTCGCCGATGTCATGCACGGCCTGCATCTGTTCGGGGCTGATCTGCCGGCGCACCCAGAGAAACCGCCGCTCGCCGGTGAAATCGCGCAGAAGCCGCTCTTCGTTCAGCTCGGGAAAGATCGCCACAAGCTCATGCGCGGCGCGCGCGGGGTCGATCATCTGCGGCGGCTGGGCATAGAGCGCGTAGGTCTCGAAATTGGTGGCGAGCAGCCGGCCGTTGCGGTCGGTGATATCGGCGCGCTGCCCGATGATCGGGCTGCCCGAGGCGGTGGAGCGCGGCTCTTGTGCGGGCATGTTGGCCAGCGCGCCCATTCGCGCCCCGATCATGGAAAAGGCCAGAAAGAACGTCATTCCCAGCACCAGAAGCCGCCCCTCGGCGCGGTTGCGCGCCTTGTCGCGCATCTCTTCATGGCGCAGGCGCAGGTTCTCGCGGGCGATGGAGTCGGGGTTCTCGCCCCTCTCGCGGGCCTTGAGGATACGCGCGAGCGGGCGCAGCGGGCGGCGGATCATAGCGGCTCCTCACCGGGGTTCATGGCGTCGCTCGAAATTTCGACCGGGTCGGTGATCGGCAGCAGCGCGGGGATCGGATAGGCCACAGCCCCGATGCTGCCAAAGCCCTCGGGCTTGAGCGGCAACAGACCCAGCCGGTCAAAGTTCAGCCCCGCGAGGTCGCGCAACCTGTCGGGCCGGTTCAGATAGGCCCATTCCGCGCGCAGAACGCCCAGCCGCGCATGGGCCGCGCCGATCTGCGCATGCAGGCCGCGCACCTCGCGCAGCGCCTGCTGGGTCTTGTAATTCTCCTGATAGGCCCAGAACGCGAGCCCCATCACCGCAAGCGCGGCCATCACATGGATCAGCCCCTTCACCGCCTGTCCCCCCTCATCATCGGCATCCCCAGCTTGTCCGCCGCCACCACGCCCGCCGCCGCGTCGGTGCGCCGTGCGATGCGCAGCTTGGCCGACCGCGCGCGCGGGTTTTCGGCCAGTTCGTCGTCATCCGGCCCGATCGCCTTGCGCGTGACGATGTCGAACGCCGCCTCGACCACCTGCGCGGCGGGCGCAAAGCGGTTGGCATTGGCGGCCGTGCCCGAGCGTTCCTGGAGGAACCGCTTCACCATCCGGTCCTCGACCGAATGAAAGGTGACGACGGCCAGCAACCCGCCGGGCCGCAACGCGCGCTCTGCCGCAGCGAGCCCGGCAAAAAGCTCGCCATATTCGTCATTCACCGCGATGCGCAGCGCCTGGAATGTGCGCGTCGCCGGATTGCTCTGCCCCGGTTTCGCGCGCGGCAAGCATTTGGCCACGATCGCGGCCAGTTGCAGCGTCCCCGTCACCGGCCGCGCCGCCACGATGGCGCGCGCGATGCGGCGCGAGGCGCGCTCTTCACCATAAAGGTAGATGATATTGGCGAGGTCTTCCTCGTCGGCGCCGTTCACCAGATCGGCCGCGCTCTGCCCCTGCCCGCTCATCCGCATGTCGAGCGGGCCGTCCTTCTGAAAGGAAAACCCGCGCGCGGCGGTGTCGATCTGCATGGACGACACACCCAGGTCGAGCACCACACCGTCGAGCGGCTCGCCCGCCAGCACGTCCAGCCCGGAAAACACCCCCTCGCGCTGCACCAGCCGATCGCCATAGGCCGCGGCCCAGCCCGCCGCCATGCGGAACGCCAGCGGGTCGCGGTCCACCGCAATGACTTTGGCCACGCCCGCGTCGAGCAATGCGCGCGTATAGCCACCCGCGCCAAAGGTGCCGTCGAGCCAGACCCCCGCCACAGGCGCCAGGGCCCGCATCAGCGAGCGCAGCAGGACGGGGATATGGGCGGATGTGTCGGGCGGTGTTGCGGCGGCAGCAGCCATGGCGGCCTAGCCCCCCGCCTGCGACAGGACGCTGAGCGGGTCATAGCCCTTTGGCTTGCTCTCGAGCCAGGCCTTCGTCTCCATCCCGTCGGTCGCGGCATAGGTCTCGGCCTTCCAGACCTCGAAATACTCGCCCAGACCGGTAAAATATACGTCACCATCCGTGAGCCCGATCTTGTCGCGCTGCCGCTGGGGGATGACGACACGGCCGTCCTTGTCCACCTCGGCGCTCAGCGACTGGCCAAGGATCAGCCGGGCGGCATGGCGCCGGTTCTCGTCGCCGCGCGGCAAGGCGAGGATGCCTGCCTCGATCTCTCGGAAAGCGGCGAGGGTATAGACATGCAGACGCTGCTCGAGGTGATCGCCGTAAAGGATCTTGAGCCCCACGGGCTTGTCCCGGGCCCAGTCCGGGTCGCCGGCCTCGAGCACACGACGAAAGTCGGCCGGGATCGACACGCGTCCCTTGCCGTCCACCCGCTGGGTGTATTCGCCTGTGAAACTCAGAACCACTGCCCCGCGGCCCCTCTGCCCTGCCCCCCGTAAGTTATTGGTCTTGAAACCGAAAACGGCGGATTGTGCTGCTGCCACTGCACAATCCGCCGCCCTCGTCCCGTCGCCGGGATGTCCGACTGCGCGCGCCACCTGGGGGGATGTCTGCTCGCTCGCGCGCCGGATTCTATGTCAGGAAAGTCTGGGGGTTGCCTGTATGTAACCTGCCTCGCCGATGGGGTTCTTTAAGTTGCCCCTTGTTGGTCTGTGGGTCTGCCCGTGTTTCCTTGAGAGAACTTTAGCCATGGGAATTGCCCCCACGCAACATAAATCTTTGGCCCCAGCCTATCACATTCTGGGAAATACCCCCTCACAGAACAAAGACTGGTGGTGTTAAGACCATGAGCAACACCGAACCTAGCGAACGCTCACATTCCGCTCACAAGATATTGTGCCACCTGTGAGCACCCAAAAAGTTCCATGATTTCCCAGAAAAATCGCGGCCACCCCCAACAAGGCCGCACTTCCGCGCCGCGCACCACCTCCGAAGCGCCAGATTGCCGGGTGCAGGGCCGAATCTGCCGCAAGTGATTCGCCGCGGCAAGGGGCAGTCCCGTGACGCCAGCGCTTTGCCGCGGATCGCGGAGTATCGTGTGCAAGAGGCCACAAAAGCCCGTCAATGGGCCGCCATTCACCGTTTTTGGGTTGGTTCACATCCAGATTGGCCCAACACTGACCCCTCACCCTGACTGACACCCGCAATCCCGAGGCCAGCCAAGATGACCGATTTCGCCCCGCCGATGCCCGGCGACCCCGCCCCCTGGTTCCGCCAGCGCAGCGAGTCCAATCCCGGTTTCAACTTCGACACCACGGCCGGCCGCTGGATCGTGCTGTGCTTTCTGGGATCGGCCGCCGACGCGCATGCCCAGGCCGCCCTCGCCGCCATGCGGGCGCGGCCACAGGTGTTCGATGACAGCCACGCCTGCTTTTTCGCCGTCAGCAACGACCCCGCCGACGAGGCGCAGGGCCGCATCGCCGCGCGTTACCCCGGCTACCGCATCTTCTGGGATTTCGATCTGCGTGTGACGCAACTTTACGGCGCGGCCGCGGGCCCGACCATGATCACCCGCCGCTGGGTGCTGCTCGACCCCACCTTGCGGGTCCATGCCGTCATCCCGTTTCTGCCCGATCAGGGCGACATCGCCCAGTTCGGCGCGCTCCTCGACGCGCTGCCGCCGCCCGACCGCTTTGCCGGTCTGCCGCTGCAGGCGCCGATCATCGTCTTGCCGCAGGTGTTCGAGCCGCAGCTCTGCGACCATCTCATCGCGCTCTACGAGGAAGAGGGCGGCGAGGTTTCGGGCTTCATGCGCGAGGTGGATGGCAAGACCGTCCCGGTCCACGATCCCGCCCACAAACGCCGCCGCGACGCGCCCATCACCGATCGGGCGCTGATCGGCGCTCTGCAGGCCCGCTTCGTGCGCCGCGTGGTGCCCGAGATCGCCAAGGTCCACCAGTTCCACGTCACGCGGATGGAGCGCTATATCGTCGCCTGCTACGACGCGGCCGACGGCGGCCATTTCCGCGCGCATCGCGACAACACGACCAAGGGCACCGCCCACCGCCGCTTTGCCGTCTCGGTCAACCTCAACGCCGATTTCGACGGCGGCGAGGTGAGCTTTCCCGAATACGGCCCGCGCAGCTTCAAGGCCCCGCCCGGCGGCGCGGTGGTGTTCTCCTGTTCGCTGCTGCATGCCGTCAGCCCCGTCACCCGCGGCCGGCGCTATGCCTTTCTGCCCTTCCTCTACGACGACGCCGCCGCGCGGCTGCGCGAGGAGAACAAAATGTATCTCGACGCAACAGTCGGCAGCGCCACAGGCTGATCTGGATCAGCGATCCGCCCCGGCATCTTTTGGCCTGAAATATCCCGGGGTCCGGGGCAGAGCCCCGGATTTCCAACGTCCGGGGCAGAGCCCCGGATTTCCAACGTCCGGGGCAGAGCCCCGGATTTCCAACGTCCGGGGCAGAGCCCCGGATTTCCAGGTTCCGGGGCAGAGCCCCGGATTTCCAGGTTCCGGGGCAAAGCCCCGGCATCCTCACGCCATCCCGCCCGCGACCAGCCCCGCGGCGATCTGCGCATAGGCCTGCGCCGCGGCACTGTCACCCGCAGCGATCGGCACCCCCGCATCCCCCGCCAGCCGCGTGTCAAGGTCGATGGGCAGCGCACCCAGAAACGGCACCCCGATCCGCGCCGCCTCCGCCTGCACCCCGCCATGGCCAAAGATCTGCGCCTCATGCCCGCAGTTGGGACATATATAAGTAGACATGTTCTCGATCATCCCCAGCACCGGGGTTTTCAACGTCTGGAACATGTCGAGCGCCTTGCGCGCGTCGAGCAGTGCCACGTCCTGCGGCGTGCTCACCACGATCGCACCGGTCAGTTGCGTGCGCTGGCACAGCGTGAGCTGCACATCCCCCGTGCCCGGCGGCAGATCGACGATCAGCACGTCGAGCCGCCCCCATTCCACCTGCCCCAGCATCTGCTGCAACGCCCCCATCAGCATCGGCCCGCGCCAGATGATCGCCTTGTCGGGGTCCATCATCAGCCCGATCGACATCATCGTGACGCCATGCGCCCGCAGCGGGATGATCGTCTGCCCGTCCGGGCTTGCGGGCCGCGCGCTCACCCCCATCATCCGGGGCTGGCTCGGACCGTAGATATCGGCATCGAGCAGTCCGACCCGCCGCCCCGCCCGCGCCAGTGCCACGGCAAGGTTGGCCGACACGGTCGATTTGCCCACGCCCCCCTTGCCCGACCCTACGGCCAAGATCCTGTCCACCCCCGTCACGCGCTGCGCGCCCGCCTGCGGCGTCGGATGCCGCCCGATGGTGAGCGATGGCGGCGCCTTGGCCGCCGCCGCGGGCGCAGAGGGCCCGTGGGCCGTCAGAATCGCCGTAACAGAGGTCACGCCGGGCAGCGCCTGTATACATTCCTCGGCCGTGCGGCGAAACGCTTCGAGCGCACGCGCCTCGTCCGGGCTCGCCGCCTCGATCACGAATCTGACGGCGCCACCCTCGATTGCGAGCGCACGAATCATATCGCGCCCCACCGGATCGCCGCCGCCGGGCAGTGACAATTTTGCCAAGGTTCCCATTATCTTGTCGCGCGACAGATCCATTTTCATCTTCCCTTTACAGTTTCACCCACGGTCGGGTTTGCAAATCGCCTGTTCTCGCGCCAACCCTCGCCATCTTTGCGGCAAACAGCAAGCGGGCGTCCGCTTCACGCCACTCCCGCGCACAAATCGCCCAAAAAAAGGTCAACATCGCGTATGCATTTGCTGCATGGCAGCATTGCGCAGAGAGGCCATTGTGCATCTGCAGCAAATGCCTACTTTCACTCTCGAAGGCGCAGTCAAAGCGCTTTGAGTGAAACGTTTGAGCAGACAACAAGTGAGAGAGACCATGGCATACGCAAATGACATCCGCGCTTATGGCGCCACGCTGGGCCAGCGCATCTCCGAATTCCGTGCCGCCCTGGCGGACCGCTACGCGAAATACACGGTCTATCGGACCACGCTGAACGAACTGGCCGACCTCAACGATCGCGATCTGTCCGATCTGGGGATCAGCCGGTCGTCAATCAAGGGCATCGCCCTCGACGCGGCCTACGGCCGCAACTGAGTTTCCTTTTCAGGCGGCCCTCTTCCTCCCGGATAAGCCCGCTTGAGACGACGATCCGCTCCTCCTCCTCCCTGAGCGGGTCGTGAACAGAGCGGCGGCACCTCTCCTCCTCCCTGGTGTCGCCGCGTCTGACCCCATACGTCCCCCCTCCTCCTCCCGGGGTGACGTTGCTTCGACGGCAGGGTCTCTCCTCCTCCCTGACCCTGCCGTCACAAGACCAAGACCGGACGGCCCTGTTCCTCCTCCTCCCTGAACAGGGTCGGACCAGACCGGCGGCGGCATCTCTCCTCCTCCCTGATGCCGCCGCCACGCTATTGTGATGTGCGATCGCCGGTCGCCTCCTCCCTGACCGGCCATGCCAAGAGCGGCGATACCCACCTCCTCCCGGGTATCGCCGTCTTCGTTTGCGCGCGCTTCTGCCCCCCACCCACCCACCGCCCCCCACCCCTCCCCCCCACCCACCTCCACCCCCCCTCCCCCCCCCCCCAC
>Ga0100391_1000378_pt1 | contig 52666 bp, 58 predicted proteins | sample CryGeymeta201515_FD_81541 | JGI IMG/M metagenome (GOLD analysis project Ga0100391, IMG submission 81541) | Groundwater microbial communities from Crystal Geyser aquifers in Utah, USA - Crystal Geyser metaG 2015-15 | ecosystem: Environmental > Aquatic > Deep subsurface > Groundwater | place: USA...
ACAAAAAAAGCAGTAGATGAAATCGATGCTGCTCTAGAAGAAAAAGCAAGAGGAATTACTATTTCTGTTGCTCATGTTGAGTATGAATCAGATACAAGACACTATGCTCATATCGATTGTCCAGGTCATGCTGACTATATCAAAAACATGATTACAGGTGCTGCTCAAATGGATGGAGCTATTTTAGTAGTTTCAGCTGCTGACGGTCCTATGCCTCAAACAAGAGAGCATATTTTGTTAGCAAATCAAATTGGTGTACCAGAAATCGTTGTTTTCTTAAACAAAGTAGATATGGTAGATGATCCTGAATTAGTTGAGCTAGTAGAAGCTGAAGTAAGAGAATTGTTATCAAAATATCAATTTGATGGAGATAATGTTACTATTGTAAAAGGTTCAGCATTGAAAGCTGTAGAAACAACAGATGTTAATTCTGATGCTGCAAAACCTATTCTAGAACTTATTGAAGCATTAGATAAATCTATTCCAGAACCAAAAAGAGATGTTGACCAAGATTTCTTGATGCCTATTGAAGATATTTTCTCAATTGAAGGTAGAGGAACTGTTGTTACGGGAAGAATTGAAAAAGGAACAGTTAAAGTTAATGAAGAAGTTGAAATTGTTGGAATTAGACCTACTGCAAAAACTGTTGTTACAGGAGTTGAGATGTTTAATAAATTATTAGACTCAGGTATTGCTGGAGATAATGTTGGATTATTACTTAGAGGTGTTAAAAAAGATGATGTTGAAAGAGGTCAGGTTTTAGCAAAAACAGGTTCTATAACTCCACACACAGAATTTGAAGCTGAAGTTTATGTTTTGACAAAAGAAGAAGGAGGAAGACATACTCCATTCGTATCTGGATATAAGCCACAATTCTATATTAGAACAACCGATGTAACTGGAGAAATAACATTAGCACCAGGATCTGAATTAGTTATGCCTGGAGATACTGTTACAGTTAATGTTAAGTTAGTATCCCCGATTGCTTTATCTGATCAACAAAGATTTGCTATTAGAGAAGGTGGTCATACTGTTGGAGCAGGTGTTGTTACAAAAATTGTAAAATAGTATTATATATGGCTAATAAGAAAGAAGATTTAAAATCTAGAATCAGAATTAAGATTAAAGCTTATGATCACAAATTAGTTGATCAGTCAGCTTCACAGATTGTTAATACTATATTGAAGTTTGGAGCGGATGCGGTAGGGCCAATTCCTCTTCCAACTGAAATAAAAAAATATACTGTGTTGAAATCTACTTTTGTTCACAAAGACTCAAGAGATCAATTTGAGATGAGAATACATAAAAGATTAGTTGATATTTCTGAACCGGGTGCAAAAGTAATAGATGCTCTTATGAATTTAAATTTACCTGTAGGGGTAGATGTATCCATAAAGTATCTAAATTAATTATAAATGATTTATAGAGCGAATATGAAGTTTTTATTTGGAAAAAAATTAGAAATGAGCCAAATTTTTAGTGATGAAGGTCGTGTGATTCCTGTCACAAAAATCAAATTATTTGATGATGTGAAAGTATTCGCTCTTCTTTCTGAAGAAAAAAATGGTTATACAGCTGTTAGAGCTGGTGCAAAGTTTGATAAAAAGGTTAAAGATAAAATCTTACCTTCTATTATAAAAGAAATTAGAGTAAAAGATATCTCTGGAATTAATGAAGGAAACGAACTTTTAATTACTCAATTTAATGTAGGTGATAAAGTTACATTAAAATCTGTATCAAAGGGTAAGGGTTTTGCAGGAGTAGTGAAGCGACATGGATTTCATGGAGCTAATGCAACCCATGGTACAAAACATGTTGAAAGAGCTGGAGGATCTATTGGGTCAGGATTTCCTCAACATGTTCTTAAAGGTCGAAAAATGCCTGGGAAAATGGGGTCAGTTACTCAAAGTATAAAAAATGTTAAAATTGTATCTTTGGATCAAGAAAATAACATTTTGGTTATTAAAGGACCTGTTCCTGGAGCTAGAGGCTCAATTATACAAATTATAGGGTAATGTTTTTTGCAATATTATGAAATGGGATATTTTTACAATAAAAGGAGAAAAGAATGGTGAATACGATTTACCTAAGTATATTTTTGATGTTGAACTAAACACAGACCTTGTACATCAAGTATTAAGAGCTATATCTTTGAATAGATTAACTCCAGTAGCTCATACCAAAACTAAAGCGGAAGTAAGTGGAGGAGGTAAGAAACCTTGGAAGCAAAAAGGTACTGGTAGAGCAAGACATGGTTCATCTAGATCTCCTATTTGGAGAAAAGGAGGAATAACCTTTGGACCAAGAAATGATAGAAATTATTCAGTGTCTATCAATAAAAAAATGAAGAGAAAAGCTTTGTTTATGATGTTGTCAGATTTTATTATAAGTAATAAGTTATATTTGGTAGATGATATCTCCATATCTACTCCAAAAACAAAAGATGGTATTGAATTATTAAAGAATGTAGTCAAATCAGATACTGAGAAAACACTTTTAGTGGTGAGTACTAAGGATTATTTAGTTGAAAAGACATTTAGTAATTTACAAAATGTTAAAGTTATTTTAGCTAATTCTTTGAATGTGGAAGATTTATTGAAATATAATAGTCTTATTATGACTGTACCATCAATAGAAGTTATAAAAGATACTTATAAAGTATAAATGAAATTATATGAGTAAAGAAGCAGTTAAAAATAATGATAATTCTTTAGTTGAGGGAAAGACAGTTAATCATAACAGTCACTCTTATCAGATAGTTAAATTCCCTGTAATTACAGAAAAAACATATCATTTGACTAAAAATAATCAGTATACATTTGTAGTTTCAAATGAAGCTAATAAGATTGAAATTAAGAAAGCAATAGAATCTTTATATTCTATTGAAATTGATAGTATTAATATTATTATTTCTAAACCAAGAAATACATTTGTAAGAGGGAAAAAAGGAAAAACCTCACGATATAAGAAAGCAGTTATATCTGTTAAGCCAGGATTTAGCATCAATATATAGATTATGATTAAAAAACGTAAACCAATCACACCAGGAACTAGAGACAGTTCAGTGATAGATTATAATAAAGTTATTACCAAATCTAAACCAGAGAAAAGTCTTTTGACTCCTTTGAAAAAAGGTTCTGGTAGAAATAATAGAGGAATAATAACTGTTAGACATAAAGGGGGTGGACATAAGAGGATGTACAGACTAGTTGATTTTAAGCAAAAGAAAATTGATATAGAATGTATTGTAAAATCAATTGAGTATGATCCTAATAGATCAGCTTTTATAGCTCTTGTTACTTACACTGATGGAATAAAATCTTATATATTAGCTCCAAATGGTTTGCAAGTAGGAGATAGACTTATTGTTTCTGAAAATGCACCATTAAAGACAGGTAATAGACTTATGATTCAGAATATTCCTGTAGGTACATCTATCTATAACTTAGAATTATTTCCAGGAAAAGGTGGTCAAATAATAAGATCTGCTGGAAGTTCAGCTCAGGTGTTAGCTGTAGAAGGTATGTATGCTTTGGTTAAAATGCCATCTGGAGAAGTGAGAAAAGTTCATAAAACTGTTTATGCAAGTATAGGAAAAGTTAGTAATGAAGCTCACATGTTGGAAAATATTGGTAAAGCTGGAAGAAATAGATGGAAAGGTATAAGGCCTGCAGTTAGAGGTAGTGCCATGAACCCAGTTGATCATCCACATGGAGGAGGAGAAGGAAAACAACCTATTGGATTGAAATCACCAAAAACTCCTTGGGGTAAAATTGCTTTAGGTAAGAAAACTAGAAAGAAGAAGAAAGCAAGTAACAAGTTTATTATTAGTAGAAGAAAGTAATTTAATTTAATATGTCAAGAAGTCTTAAAAAAGGACCATTTATAGATGAAAAATTACTTGTCAAAGTTTCCAAAGGAAAAGCAGGAGGAGATCCTATTAAAACTTGGGCTAGACATAGTACAATAAGTCCTGAGATGGTAGGGTATACATTTTCTGTGCATAATGGGAGAACACATGTTCCAGTCTATATTCAAGAAGATATGGTTGGTCATAAGTTGGGTGAGTTTGCTCCTACAAGAAAATTTGTTGCTCATGCAAAGAAATAATTAATCGTTTTTAATATGGAATTTAAAGTATCATTAAATAACTTTAGAACTAGTCCTAGAAAAGTAAGACTAGTAGCTGATACAATTAGAGGTAAATCAGTAAAACAAGCTCAAGGCATTTTGGAAGTTTTGAATAAAAAATCAGCCACACCAATTTATGGTCTTTTAAAGTCAGCTATAGCTAATGCTCAGAATACACAAAATATATTAGCATCACAATTAAAAGTATCAGAAATATATGTTAATGGTGGTGCAGTTTTAAAAAGATTTAGGCCTAGAGCTTTTGGTAGAGCTTATACAATTCGAAAAAGAACTTCTCACATAGTTATGACACTTTCTTTATTAGAATCTGTGAAGAAAAGAGAATCTTTAAAGTCTGAAAAAGACTCTTCTGTTTCAAAAAAATCAGATACTAAAGTTACTTTAAAGAAATCATCTAAAAAAGTAGACAAGACCAATAATAATATTGGTAAATAATAAATATTTTTATGGGAAATAAGATTCAAGCAAACTTATATAGATTAGGAATAACACAAGATTGGACATCTCGTTGGTTTGGTGATAGAAAAACAATGAAAATTAATCTAATTAGTGATGCAAAAATTAGAAGATATCTAAATAAGCAATTACCTAAATTAGGCATAAGTTCTTTTGGTATAGAAAGACAACCTAAATTGATTAATGTTATTATAAACACATCTAAAGCGGGTATAGTTATAGGAAAGGGAGGTTCTGGGGTAGAGTTATTAAAGAAAAATTTGAAAAAAATTATTGGTTCAGGAACTGAACTAAGAATAACCGTAGAAGAAGTTAAGAAACCTAATGAAGATGCTTCAATTGTAGCAGAAAACATTGTTGGGCAAGTAGAAAAAAGGATTCCTTTTAGGAGAGTTTTGAAACAGACTATTACGAGTGTTTTTGAATCTAATAGTGTTAAGGGTATTAAAGTTATGTTGTCTGGTAGACTTGATGGGGCAGAGATGTCAAGATCAGAATATTTGACAAAAGGAAAAATACCTCTAGCTACATTAAGAGCAAACATTGACTTTTCTAAAAAAACTGCTCATACAAAATATGGCACAGTTGGAGTGAAAGTTTGGATATATAAAGGAGATATTCTTCAAGGTAATAAGAATACATTAAGATAATTTAAAAATATGTTATTAGCACCAAGAAAGACTAAGCATAAAAAAGCTCACAAAGGGAAACCTTCTCACAAACTAACAGTAGCAACAAGAGGAGTTACAGTTTCTTTTGGAGAATATGGATTACAATCATTAGATGCCAAATGGATTACTGCAAGACAAATTGAGTCAGCTAGAAGAGCTATTTCAAGATATACCTCTAGAGGAGGTAAAATATGGGTTAGGGTTTTTCCTCATAAACCAGTTACTGCAAAAAGTGCAGAAGTCGGTATGGGAAAAGGAAAAGGAGCAGTAGATCATTATATAGTGAATCTAAAATCAGGAAAAGTTCTATTTGAAATATCAGGTGTAACTGAAGAAATAGCAAAAGAGGCTTTAAAAAGAGCAGGTGATAAGCTACCAGTTAGAACTAAATTTATCAAAAAAGAGATATAATAGACATTTGTACTTGACTTAGTGTTTATTATAATATATACTATTCATTATAGTTATAGTAAAATAATAATTTTTAAACTTATTTATGAAGCAATTATCATACAAGAATATGACTCAGAAAGAGTTATTAAAAAAATTAGATGAACTTAAAGTAGAGATAGGAAAAGCTACTTTCATGTCGAAAGATCCATCTATTAAATCTGAATTAAGGAGCTCAAAAAACTTAAAGAAAGATGTTGCTAGAATAAACACAGTTTTAAGAGAGAATTTTTAAAGTTTATATTTATATGAGTCAATTAAAATCAAGCAGAGAAGTAACAGGTATAATTGTATCTGATAAAATGGATAAAACTGTTGTAGTTGCTGTTACAAAAGCAAAATCTCATCCAATTTATAAGAAGAGAATCAATTCTGTGAAAAAATATAAAGCACATAATTCAGATAATGTTTATAAATTAGGAGATAAGGTAGTTATAAAAGAATCAAGACCACTTTCTAAGACAAAGAGATGGGTTGTAGTTAATAAAATTTAGTATTAAATATTATGATTCAAAAAGAGACCAAGTTAAAAGTAGCTGATAACTCAGGAGCAAAATTAATAGAATGCTTTGGCGTTTTAGGAGGTACTAGAAAAAGATATGCTAAAGTAGGTGACATTATAGTCGCTTCTGTAAAAAGTGCAGAGCCAAGATCTTCTGTAAAAAAAGGAGAAGTTGTTAAAGCTGTTATTGTTAGGCAAACAAAAGAAATTAGGAGACAAGATGGTTCTTATATTCGATTTGATGAAAATTCAGCTGTTATTATAAATAATAATAAAGAGCCTATTGGAACTCGTGTGTTTGGTCCTATAGCAAGAGAAATTAGAGAGAAAGGATATATGAAAATTATATCTTTAGCTCCAGAAGTTTTATAGATAATAATGTTTTTATTATGAAAATTAAGCAAAATGATATAGTTAAGGTTATAGCTGGTAAAGATAAGGGAAAGACAGGTAAAGTCTTGAGATGTTTTCCTATGGAAAATAAACTTATGGTAGAGGGAGTTCAGTTAGTGAAAAAGCATGTAAAACCTAAACAACAAGGTGAAAAAGGTAGAATTATTGAAAAATCTGCCAAGATAGATGTATCTAATGTGGTTTTCTTTGATGTGGAATCATCTAAAGAAACTAAGGTTTCTTATAAAATTGTTGATAATAAGAAGGTTAGATATAGTTATAAGTTGAATAAAGAGTTATAAAATATGTCTAGATTAAAACAGTTATATAAAGAATCACTATCTCCTAAGTTATCAAAAAAATTTGGAGTTAGTAATATACATGCTTTACCAAAAATCACCAAAATTACTTTGAATGTTGGTACTGGTAAAAATTTTAGAGATGCTAATAAATTTGAAAAAGTTAAATCAGTTTTATCTACAATAGCATCACAACAACCGATATCTGTAAAAGCTAAATCTTCTATTGCTCAGTTTAAAACAAGAGAGGGTATGGTTATTGCTCTTAAAGTGACTTTGAGAAAAGATAGAATGTATGAATTTTTAGATAGATTAGTATCTATTTCATTACCAAGAACAAGAGATTTTCAAGGAATAGAAATTACTAAAATTGATGATAAAGGTAATGTAAACTTTGGTATTAAAGAGCAAATAATATTTCCAGAATTATCTAATGATGAATTAGGAATAAACTTTGGTATGCAAATTAATATTACCGTTTCAAATTCTGATAAGAAAAAATCAGAAGTATTATTAAGAGGATTGGGATTCCCATTTAAGAGTAATCAATTAGTATAAAATATTATGGCAACAGAAGCACAAATTGCAAAATCTAAAAAGAAGCAAAAGTTTTCCACTAGAAAGGTTAACAGATGTTTTGAGTGTGGTAGACACAGAGGGTACATAAGAGATTTCGGTGTCTGTAGAATTTGTTTTAGAGAAATGGTCTCTAATGGAGTTATTCCAGGTGTAAAAAAATCAAGTTGGTAATTTAATTTTAAATATATGACAGATCCTATTTCAGATATGCTTACAAGAATTAGAAATGCTCAAATTGTTAATAATAGAGAGGTTTTGATGCCTTACTCTAATATAAAATTTGAGATTGCTAAGCTATTAAAAACAAACAAGTTCGTATCAGGAGTTAAAAAAATAAAAGGAGAATCATTTGATTCTATATTGATAACTTTAAAAAAAGATGGTATAAAAGCTATTGATAGAGTTAGTAAGCCTGGACAAAGAATTTATGTTAAATCTCAAGATTTAGATGTTAACTATAAATATGGTAAAGGGTTTGTGTTTGTTTCCACTTCTCAAGGAATATTAGATTCCAAAACAGCAAAGAAATCCAAACTGGGTGGAGAAATTCTTTTTAGAGTTTGGTAATAAAATAATGGTATTAACTAAATATTATGTCTAGAGTAGGAAAAAAATCAATTATAATTCCAGAGGGAGTAAAAGTAGAATATAAAGATTCTATAATTACTGTTGTAGGGAAAAAAGGTTCTTTATCTAGAACTATTAATCATCCAATTTTGGTAGAAGTTACTGATACAGAACTTTTTGTAACTCCATCTTCAAATGATATCAAAAATATCAGTGCTTATTGGGGATTATATAGATCTTTGATACAAAATATGATTATTGGAGTATCTGAAGGATTTGAAAAAAAATTAAGAATAGAGGGAGTTGGTTATAAAGTTGCAATGCAAGGAAAAGGTATTTTGTTACATTTAGGTTATTCTCATCCAATTGATTTTGTAGCACCTGAAGGAATAACATTATCTGTAGAAAAAAATATTATATCTGTATCAGGTATTGATAAAGAATTAGTAGGTCAAGTATCAGCAGATATTAGATCAAAAAGAGAGCCAGAACCTTATAAAGGTAAAGGTGTTCGTTATAACGATGAAGTAGTAAGAATGAAAGTAGGTAAGAAGGCAGGTTCTTAATATTATAAGTAAAAATTTAACTTATTAAATTAATTTATGAAAGAATTATTAAAAAAGAGTATTCGTCTTACAAGACGAAAATCTAGAGTGAGAGGAAAAATATTTGGAACAAGTTCAGTTCCTAGACTATCAGTTAGTAAATCTAATATGTCTTTGTATTGTCAGATTATTGATGATTCAAAGCAAAATACTTTATTAGGAATAAGCTCAAAATCCTTAACTAAAGAAAAAAGTGTGAATTTAAAGTCAGCTTTTGAATTAGGTAAAATAATAGGACAAAAAGCTCTTGATAACAATATAAAGAGAGTGGTATTTGATAGAGGTGGAAGAAAATATACAGGTAGAGTATCTGCTGTAGCAGAAGGAGCTCGAGAAGTAGGTCTTAAAATATAATTCTATGATTAAACAACGAAAACCATTTGAAAAAAAAGAGTATGATCATAAGGTCATAGATATAGCTAGAGTAGCTAGAGTTATGTCTGGAGGTAGAAGATTCTCATTTAGAGCAACTGTAGTTATAGGAGACAGAAACGGTAAAGTAGGAGTTGGCACAGGGAAAGGAGCTGATACTGCTATTGCAATAGATAAGGCTATAAATGCTGCTAAGAAAAAGATGATAAAAGTTAATATAGTTAAAGGAACAATTCCAGTAGATGTGTCATCTAAATTTGGTAGTGCTAAAATTATATTAAAGCCGGCAAAAGAAGGAAAAGGTATTGTAGCTGGAGGAACTATTAGAACTGTTGTAGACTTTGCTGGAATCCAAAATATTACCTCAAAAATGTTAGGAAGTAATAATAAAATTAATAATGCTAAGGCGACAATAAAAGCTTTAATAAGTATACAATAATATGGATATTCACAGTTTACAACCTAAAACTCCATTAAAATCTAGAAAAGTAATAGGTAGAGGAGGTAAAAAAGGTACATACAGTGGTAAAGGAATGAAAGGTCAAAAAGCTAGATCAGGAGCACATATATCACCTTTATTTGCTGGAGGAGCTCCAACATTGATGGGACAAGGATCACAAACAACTCATATCATGAGAGGACAAAAAAATATTGTTAATTTAACTAAAAAAAATAATACAACTATATTGAATATCAAAGATATTGATAAAGTATTTAGTAAAGGTGAGACAGTCAATATTGAATCTTTAATTGAAAGAGGTTTGATCAAAAAAAGAGTTAATATTGTAAAAATTTTAGCAAAAGGAGAGAGTAAAAATAAATTTGTATTTGAAAACTTAGAGTTGTCTAAAACAGTACAAGAAAAATATTCTCTATAAAAAACTTACTATATGAAATAACTATGATATTCTTTAAAAATACATAGTTATTTTTGTTTAAAAGTAATAATATAATTGATCTAATATGAATAGATGGCAAAAAATATTTCAAATAAAAGAGCTAAGAGAGAGAATTTTATTTGTTCTTGGTCTTTTAGTTGTTTATAGATTCTTAGCATCAATACCAGTTCCTGGTGTAGATGTTGAAACTATAAGAAATTTTACTAGTGGAAATCAAATATTTCAATTCTTTGATCTATTCTCTGGAGGAGGATTTTCTAATTTTTCTATAGTCTTACTTGGAATTGGGCCCTATATTACAGCTTCTATCGTTATGCAATTATTAACTATGGCAGTTCCAACCTTACATAATTTGTATAAAGAAGAAGGGGAAGCTGGGAGACAAAAGTTTAATCAATATACTAGAATGTTAACTGTTCCTCTAGCTATATTTCAGTCAACATTAATGATTAATTTATTTAAATCTCAAGGAATATTGAATGATTTGGATGCTTTACAGACAATTACAGTTATATCTGTTATAACAGCTGGAGCAGTATTATTAATGTGGATAGGAGAAATTATTACAGAGAAAAATATAGGAAATGGTATTTCTTTACTTATCTTTGCGGGTATAGTTTCTAGTCTACCAACTCAAATTTATCAGTTCATATTAAACTCAGATAGGTCAGATATCCCATTATATCTTGTGTATTTAGTTTTATTGGTAGCTGTAATTTATGCAATAATATTTGTAACAGAAGGTCAAAGAAATATCCCAATATCATACAGTAAAGGCTCAAGAGGAGTTGTAGCTAGAAACCATGTAGATACATATTTACCTCTGAAAGTTAATCAAGCTGGAGTTATGCCTATTATCTTTGCAGTATCTGTTGTGTCTTTACCTCAAATGATTGCTGGATTTGTATTACAATCTAATCTTAGTATAGCTTGGTTGAATCAGACAGCAACATTGATAAATGATTTGTTTCAAAATCAAGTAATTTATTCAGCTATGTATTTTGTTATGGTTATATTATTTACTTATCTGTACACATTTATTGTATTCGAACCAGATTCAGTTTCTGAGAATTTACAAAGACAAGGAGGATTTATTACTGGAATTAGACCTGGTAAAAAGACAGCAGATTATTTGAAATATGTTGGAAATAGAATAATTTTATTCGGAGCTATATTTTTAGGTCTGATTGCAATATTACCTTTTGTTGTAACAGGATTTACAGGAAATAGTTCTCTGGCAATTGGAGGAACTTCTCTTTTGATTGTGGTATCTGTGATTTTGGAAACTAGAAAACAGATAGATTCACAAATCATTACAAGAGATTATGATTCTCTTAAGTAATTTATTATTAATTTAAATAAATAAATTGTATGAAAAACATTATACAAGTATTGAAAAAAAATGATGAAAATATAACAAAGGTTATCTTTGTGAATGATAAAAATTACACTTCATTTATAGATGAAAAATTAGCTTCTATAAATAAATTTAAAGGACATTATAAACAAATACTGTTTTTACAAGAATCAAATCTTATTCTAGTAGGAATTACAAAAAAAGATTCTATTAAGTCTTATGATGAGTGGAATAAAGTTGATTTCTATGAATTAGGAGCTCTTGTTATAAAATCTCTTAGTAAAGTCAATATAACAAAATTTTTAATTTCAGGTATTAAAAATTTAGAATTGGAAGATGATAAAAAATCATTGAATTTATTTGTACTAGGTATGCTTCAAGGTAATTGGTCTTTTGATAAATATATTACAGCAGAAAAATCTACAGTTAAAGAATTAGAAATATTTATTAAAGAAGAAGACAAAGACTTAATTACAGAGAAAGGTCAAAAAGAGTTATTAGCACTAAATACTGGTGTAACTTTGACAAGAACTTTGATTGAAGAAATCCCTGAGAATTTAAATCCCACAAGTATAAAACAAATTATTCAAGATGAGCTTGGTAATAATAAAAATATTAGTATAAATCTAATAGACAAAACTAATTTAGAAAAAATGGGTATGAATGCAATTCTAGCAGTAGGTAGAGCTAGTTCTCATAATCCAGTTTTGGCACATATTATTTTGAAACCATCAGGTAAAGTAAAACATAAAGTTGTTTTGGTTGGTAAAGGTTTAACCTATGATTCAGGAGGATTAGATATCAAAATTGGTGGATTTATGAAGTCAATGAAAATGGATATGGGAGGATCAGCGACAATGTTTGGGACAATCAAGGCTTTATCTATGATTGATTTGGAAAGTACAGAAATTCATTGGATATCTGCTTTTGTAGAGAATATGGTGGGAGGAAATGCTTATAAATCTGATGATATTCTAGAGTCATATTCTGGACAAACCATTGAAGTTTTGAATACTGATGCTGAAGGTAGACTTACATTGGCAGATGCTTTAGCTTATGCGACATTACAAGATCCAGATTATATTATAGACACAGCCACATTAACAGGAGCTTGTGTGAGAGCTATAACAGAGCATTTTACAGCTATGATGGGTAATGATAAGGATCTGATAGATAAATTAGATAAAGTTTTCAAAGATGAGCAAGAAAAGACTATTTATGTACCTATGCCAGAAGTTCTAAGAGATCAAGTAAATGGAGAAATCTCTGATTTGATTAACACCTCCAAAGATTCTATGGTTGGTGGACATATTACTGCTGGGTTATTCTTGAGCCATTTTGTAGATCAAACTTTATTTAGGAATAAGAATCTAAAAATTAAATCTCCAAAAGCCTATAGTTGGGTTCATTTGGACATAGCAGGTTCTGCTTATAATAATAAAAAGAACTCTATCTTAGCTAACGGAGCAACAGGACAGACAGTGAGATCATTATATAGATTTATAAAAGATTTAGATAAAGAGTAGTCTATCGTATAAAACTATATATTTTAAAAAGACTCAATGAAAAGAGTCTTTTTAAAATTGTAAATATATATTGACAAAATTATAAAGATATGATATACTTATGAATGTAAATTTATCTTAGTAGAGATAAAATATGAACATTAAAGAAAAAGAAAGAGAAGTTTATAATTTAGAAAATGTTAACCTTAGCCAAGGGCAAGAGCAAAAAGAAATTGCTAAGAAAAAAAGAAAATCAAATATTTCTTTCCCAAAAATTAATTGGTATCTTTTAATTAAGGTTTGGAATAGTTTATTCTTTCTTCTTTTGTTATCTAATCCCTACTTAGTAGGATTTTATGCTCGGTGGACTTTGGAACAGTTTAAATCAGGTTGGGTTCATCAGCCCACCTGCTTTAATTCTTCACCTTCTATTGTGGGGGCAGGTGAAGACAATTTTCTCCACTTAAAAACCACTTGTGCTCCTTCAGGTGAATAGTGGTAAAATAATTTAATTTTAATTTGTGAGTATATATATACTCACTTTTTTGTTTATTAAAATTTAGTCAATTAATATTGACAATAATAATATATTATGATATAGTTTTTTTGTACATTAGAAAAAACAAGTTTTTATGTCAATATCAAGATCTAGATCAAGAAGAAAATTTGAGAAAAGAAAACAAGAGAATCAAGAAAATTATATTAATAGAAATACAAGATATTTCTATGTGGGTTATCTTGTATTAGCAATTATTATTTCTGGTTTTACAATATATATTGTTGGAGCTTTATTTAAGCCAGAACAAAAAGAAAATGTCTCAAAATATCCATATTATGAGAATATAGAAAGTGACATTATATTAATCTCTACCTCATGGAGTGATTCTTTCTTTAATGGGAAACTAACTGCAAGTGGTGAATTTTTTGATTCCAATAGTTTCACCGCAGCCCATCCCACTTTGGCATTTGGCACAGAGATTATAGTTATTAATCCTGAGAATAGTCATATGATCAAGGTAAGGATAAATGATAGAAGTACAGATGGATTAATATTGTCTGAAAGAGCTGCACAAGCTCTTGATATCAGAGAAGCTATTACTGAGCTTAAAACTAAAGTCATAACTATTGCTGAATAGTTATAAAAATAAGTAATTTTTTTAAGTTTAAGAAGATTTTTAAAAAATCTTCTTTTTTGATACATTTCAATATACACTGATGGTTTTTGTAATTTAGTCAATTAATATTGACATATAGATATTTTTAGTGTAATATAATTAAGAGTACATTTTATTTGATAGGAGTATCATATGTCTTTTAGAAGACTAAAAAGAAAGATAAGAAAAATTACTACATTGGAATCACTTATGGTATTTCTGATTTGTATAAGCATGGCTGTGTCTGCAGTTCTACTTATTAAAGATTCTTTGAAAGAAGATATAATAAGAACAGAAGAGTACATATATAAGGTTAGTGTTAGTCAGAAAAATTCTAATGAGAGTTTTTTTAATGGAAAAACTTTAAATACTGAGAAATTTATTGCCGCTCATAAAAATTTGTCTATTGGAGAGACAATAATTCTTACTAACTTAAAAAATTCTAGGTCAGTAATAGTAAGAGTCAGTGCTAGATTAAATTACGAAAACAAATCTGACTTAGTAATAACTTCTGCTGTAGCAGAAGAGTTGGATATTAAAGATTCAATAACAGAATTAAAAGTTAATACTTTTAATTTAAGAAATTAATTTTTAGTAAAAAGAAGATTTATATAAATCTTCTTTTCTTTTATTTTTAATAAAAAAGAGTATAATAAAATTAATAACATATTTAATTTTTATATATATGAAAAAATTCTTGAAAGACAATCTTATAATAATCATATCTTTTTCTCTTCCTATAGTATTTATTTTAGTAATGCTTGGTGTAGTATATATTCCATCTTATTATGTGAAAACAGATTATAACTTTATATATCTTACTTGTAAGGATTCAGGTTATAGTAATGGAGAACCAATATGTAATTTTATAAAAAATAACTATAGAATAGAAAATAATAAATTAGTTGTACAAGAAATTGGACAAGATCAGGATATAAATGGTAACAAAATTTTAGATAAAGATGAAAATAAGGAGGTTAAATTCTTTAAGCATAATAATAAAGAAAATTTAAGTACTGAGCTCACTATAGAAGAATTAGAAAAATTAAATATAAATCCTAAAATTACTTCAGATGATGGTTATGAAGTTGTTAATAAAAACAGTTATGGTGGACCTTTTAGCTCTGGTGGAGAAAGACAATATTATTTAGTCAAAGATAATCTTAGCAAAAAGTTAGATCTTAAGTTGCCAAATAATGAGTTTTATTATGGTGATAATAATTATAAATTTTTAGGTTGGATAAAAGAATAAATAATAATATCATGAATAAAGAAGAATTTTTACAAGATTTAAAAATTAGATTAGAAAAGAAAGAAATTTCTAGGGCAGAAATTCTAAATATTGTTAATCTAACAAATACTGGAACTTATAAATTATCTTTGAATATAGTTTTATATATTTTAGGAATAATTATTGCTTTAATTGGAATAGTAGTATTTTTAAATAATATTTGGGTTGATGTCCCTTCTTTTCTCAGAATTTTAATAACATTGGGATTAGGAATTATCTTTACATTCAATTCAATTTTTCTTCAAAGAAAGAATAAGAATTTATTAAGTATAGTATTTTATTTTATAGGAGGAATTGTTAATTTGATTGGAACATCAGTTTTAATTTATGAATTAAATAAAAATTTCATTTTAGCTGAGAATACTTTATTAGTTCCTATGCTGGCTTTTGGTGTAATTTCTTTATTTTATCTTGGAATCAATTACTCAATGAAGCAAGCTGTATTAACTTTTTTTACTTTACTTAATTTGACAATATTTTTCTTTATGACATATTTCTTTGTATTAGATGATAATAATTTTATAATACAAGATACTATTTTTATGGTGTTCGTATTAATTGGTTTTATTTATATAATTTTATCTAAATATTTTGAGAATACATTTAATAAATATTTGATTCCATTGACTAATATATTCGGTACTATTTTTATTCTTGGAGGTTCTATCTCAAAAGTAGAAATTGTCTTTTGGCAGTTTTTATATATTCTAATTAGTATAGGAGTATATTCATTGTCTTTATACTTAAAGAGTAGATGGATATTAATTATTAACTCATTATTCCTAGCAGGGTATATAATTTATATTACAAATAGATATTTTGCTTCTTCATTGGGATGGCCAATTTCTTTGATTATTTTAGGATTTGTATTTATTGGTCTTGGTTATTTTTCTGTAAATTTGGATAAAAGACTAAAGATGAATTAAAGTATTATATTCTTAATAACATTAATTTTGTATATTTCATTTTAAATAAATTACTAAAAATCAAAAAATATGCTATCATATAGAGTATGATTCAAAAACAAAATAAATGAATCGCTACATTTTTAATTAAAATATTAATAATATATACTTATGTTTTATTTATTCGTAATTATACTTACATTTTGGGGGCTTAGCTTGATAGTAGATAGATTTTTGATACCTAATATTTATACTCTTAAATATAGACAAAGTTGGACTGATGACCAAACAGGTACAATTATTAGCTTTGTTTCTTCTGCTCCAGAATTATCTGTATCAGCGATCAGCTTATTTCTGGCAGCTACTACAGGAGGGAATCAAGCTTCTATGGGGCCCGGAACTGTTATTGGTTCAGCATTATTCTCAATATTATTTATAGTGGGAGCTTCTAGCTGGTTTGGTTCAAAAAAATTATCTTGGCCATCAACAATCAGAGATTTATTATATTATGTTTTTTCAGTTTTATTAGTTTGGTTTGTAGTAAAAGATTCACTAGTAACTTTAACAGAATCTTTGTTTCTTTTGGTATCATTTGGAATTTATTTTGGAATAGTTCTAAAATGGAAATTTATATTACAATTCTTAAATGATAAAGTTCATAGTAGTTTTATTGACGAAGAAGAAGAGACTAGAAAAGAGTTAGCTAAAGAAAAAGATACAGAAGAAGAAATTTTGATCCATATCAAAGATCAGAATTGGACTTTAGATAAGAATAAAAATCCATTTATTAGTTTAGATCATTTAGTAGCTAAAATATTCAGTTTTTTGTTTTTTAGAGTAGATAATAAAACTTTTAATTATTTCAAATTGATTTTTAATGTTTTACTTAGTGTTGGATTTGTAATATTATTTAGTACATTGATGGTAAATTCTGCAGTAGAATTTTCAAATATTCTGGGTATTAGTCCAGTAGTAATTAGTTTGACGGTATTAGCGGTAGGTACGAGTGTTCCAGATTTATTAGCTTCAGTAAAGACTGCTAGAGAAGGTTATGGTGATACTGCAATTAGTAATGCAGTTGGTTCAAATATTTTTGATATTTTAGCAAATTTAGGTCTAACATGGTTTTTTGGATTAGTACTTTTTGGGTTTGAGCCTATACCAGTAGATACTAGTAATTTAGATAGCTCTATAATTTTATTAATTGCTTCTGCAAGCACTCTAATAGCTGTCTTGATAGCCAAAAGATTTAATCTAGGTAAATTAATTTCTATTGTTCTCATGTCTAGCTATGTTTTATATTTGGTGTATGAAGTGCTTAAAGCTTTGAATTAATATAATATATTTTGAAAATATCAAAAATATGTTAAAATAAAAACAAGATATAATTATATACTAAAATATGAAGAGAATATATAGTTATAAAATATTAAAAATAATAATCTAAAGATATGTGAACAAAATAAATAAGTTATTGATAGTAATCTACAGTAATCAAAAAATAATTACAAATTTATAAAAAAATAATATATATGAAAAATTTATTAGAAGCACATGTCAAAGTACCTTTTTTAGTAGTAGCATTATTGTTAATGGTACCAATGTTCCTATTATTAGCAATATCTGGTGAAAATCATCTTGATTTAAATAAAAAGAATACAACAACGGAGGTTGTAATGGTAGATAGAGAAGAAAGCTCTATGCTTGATTCTATGGAGACAGAAGAAAGTACTATTACGGATACTAAAAATATTGATACACCAGTAGAAGAAGTAAAAAAAGAATATACCCAAGCAGAATTGGAAGAAATATTTGATCTTAAGAATAAAGTTGAAGGAACAAAAATATTTTATTCAAAGAATTTAGGAATAGGGTTTACTTATTTACCTTATCCATATGGTAATGATAAACAAGAAATTAAATTTATTGAAGCTGGTAATGTGGTAAGGATTCAAGGTAGTGAATTTGATAATGTTCCTAGAATTGAAGTATTTGAAAAGAAATCTGATCAGACTTTACAACAAGCTATAGAAGATAGATTTTTAAAAGGAATTAATCCTGAAAAATGTTTTGTTGAGCCACAAGATTGGGGGTTTATAAATAATGAAGCACATAATATTTTAAGGATAAATTATATAACCACAGAAGATAATGATATCCCATATTGGGAAAGTGCTTATAATTGTTCTTCAGCAGAACCTTATGCTGTCACTAATGCTGCTAGTTATTTTATCGAAGATAAATTAAATGCTTCTAAATATTCTTATGTATTATATAGTACACAAGATGGATATATTTCTAATGGTATTGAAAAACAACATTTTACAGAGTCAATAAGATTTCTAAAATAACAATTATAATAATTAAAAATAATATATATGAAAAATTTATTAGAAGCACATGTCAAAGTACCCTTTTTAGTAATAGCATTATTGTTAATGGTGCCAATGTTTCTATTATTAGCTATATCTGGTGAAAATCATCTTGATTTAAATAAAAAGAATATAACAACAGAAATGGTAATGGTAGATACCGAAGAAAATACATTAGAAGAACCTTCTAATACAGAAGAAAGTTCTATGGTTGATTCTATGGAGACAGATGAAGGTCCTGTAGTCGAGGAGGTTAAAAAAGAATATACTCAAGCTGAATTAGAAGAAATATTTGACCTTAAGAATAAAGTTGAAGGAACAAAAATATTCTATTCAGAAAATTTGGGAATAGGTTTTACTTATCTTCCAAGTGATCCTTATAATAATATGTATTCAAATTATTCTGTCAAAGAATCAGGAAATATATTGACTGTGGGAGATGATGATACTATTGAAGTATTACAAAAAGATACAAATTTAACTTTATTACAAACTGTAGAAAAAGATTTTTTAAGTGGAGCTGATCCTAAAAAATGTTTAGCAAAACAAAATAATGAGTTTTTTAAAACAGTATATATTGAAGCAACACAATTTGGTAGAACAGAAAAAGAAATTGAAGATAACCCTTATTTAGCTTCAGAAATTAATTGTCCAAATAGTGCAAAGTCTTATGCTTTAGCTGGTGGAGCAAGCTTTTTCTTTGATTCATCTGATAAAAGTAAGACAAAATATTTTTTTATTGAGTTAGGCCAAGATGGTTCAGCATTGGCTGGATTTAAAAATAAAGATGATGCTGGATTTAATATATCTTTTTATCAAAGTATAGAATTTGTAGAAAATTTCGATAAAATACTGTCTGAGAAATAAATAAATTCATAAAAAAAGTAACTCTCCAAAAAAGAGTTGCTTTTTATTTTGATTCAAGTTTAACTTTTTAAAAATAATTTGATAAAGTCATTGTTATTTGATATACTAAATACATATAATAAATAGTTAAATAGAATTATGCCTAAATACGAAGCTATTATTGGTATGGAAGTTCATGTTGAAGCCAATACTAAGTCAAAAATGTTTTGTTCTTGTAAAAATAACAAAGGATTAGATGAAACTCCAAATACACATATCTGTCCTGTCTGTACTGCTCATCCTGGGACTTTGCCTGTTCCTAACAAGCAAGCTTTAGTTCAGATTGCAAGATTTGGGAAAGCTCTTAATTGTAAACTAGAAGAATATACTTGGTTTGAAAGAAAAAGTTATTTTTACCCAGATTTGCCTAAAGGTTATCAGATTACACAGTACGAAAAACCAATGTGTTATGAAGGAAATATGACTATTGAGACAAGTAAAGGAGAAAAAAATATTAGAATTACCAGAATTCATATGGAAGAAGATACTGGTAAACTTACTCATATCACTGGAGATTCTAATAGCTATGTAGATTACAATAGAGCAGGAATACCTTTGATGGAGCTTGTAACAGAACCAGATATTAGAGATGGTGAGGAAGCTAGAGTTTTTTGTGAAGAATTGCAGTTAATTTTGCAACATTTAGATATTTCTGATGCTGATATGAGTAAAGGTCAAATGCGATGTGAAGTTAATATTTCACTCAGAGAAGTGGGAACAGAAGTCTTTGGTACTAAAGTTGAGATTAAAAATCTAAACTCTTTTAAAGTTGTAGAGAATTGTATTAATTATGAGATAGAAAGGCAAACTGCATTATTAGAAAATGGAGAAAAAATTATTCAAGAAACTAGAGGTTGGGATGATAATAAATCAGAGACTTTTTCTCAAAGAAAAAAAGAGAATGCCAAAGATTATAGGTATTTTATGGAACCAGATATTCCACCTTTTGATACTAAAGAAATTGTTCTGGAAGCTAATCAAAGTATGAGAGAATTACCTTTTTCTAAGAGAAAAAGATTTGTATCTGAATATGGTTTGACAAAACAACAAGCAGAGACTATTACCAAAGATAGATATTTGGCAAATTATTATGAAAATACTATTTCTGAATTATTAGAGTGGTTTAGTATAAATAATCAAGATATAGAAAATCCTCTTAAAAGTGATAAATATCTAAAATTAGTGAAGCTAGCTACTAACTACCTTTTGACTGAGCTTATTCGAATGAATGGAGAGAATAGATCTGATTTTGTTGATCCAAGAATTACTGCAGAAAATTATGCTGAATTTATTACAATTGTTGCTAGTGGTGAAATATCCTCTTCTGGTGCTCAGACTGTTCTTGCAGAAATGTTCCAAAAAGGCTCTGATCCAAGTGATATTATTGAAGAAAAAAGTTTGAGGCAAGTAAATGATGCAGGAGCTTTACAGTCTATAGTTGATCAAGTTATTATAGATAATGAAAAGGTTGTGAATGACTATAAATCTGGCAATCAAAATTCAGTTCAGTTTTTGGTTGGTCAGGTTATGAAGACAAGTAGGGGAAGTGCTAATCCTCAAATAGCAAGAGAATTATTAGAAAAAACTTTAAATTAGAATAAGAATATGAAAATTAAGTGGCATGGTGAGGAATCAGTTTCAATAAAGACATCAAATGTTAAAGTAGTCTTTGGTTTATATGAACATAATAATAAGTTAACAGTTGTCATAGATAAAGATTCTCTTTTGATACTACCTTATAAATTAATAACATATAGTCATTTTATACAAGAAAAAGTTAATAAATCAGGTTGTTTTTTGATAGATGGGGCAGGAGAATATTCTTATAAATCAGCAACTATTATTGTAAAATCAATTAAAAGATTAGATAATTTAAAAACAAATATAGTTTCTATGTCAATTAATAATATGTTAATTGTTTATTTAGGTTCCCTAGATAGAGAGCTTGATGGTGAAGATATTGGGTTTGTTGGAAACCCTGATATACTATTTATTCCAGTAGGTGGATCTGGAGTCCTAAATAGTAATAAAGCAAATTCTTTAGTCAATTCAATTGAACCAAGAGTAGTGGTTCCTATGAATTATCAGTATGAGGATTTCTCAGTTGAAAAAAATCCTATAGATGGATTTGCTAATGAGTATGGATTCAAAAAAGATTTTGCGAGTGAATATGCAGTTAAGAAGTCTGAATTACCTTATGACACAACGGAAGTGAAATTATTATCAGTTGAAATTTAAGAATTAGTATGGAAAATTCAAATAAAAGAGAATTTATAGAAAAATTAGGTTATATCGAAGAGACAGATATTGTATTAGAGATGGAGAGATCTTATCTTGATTATTCTATGAGTGTGATTGTTGATAGAGCTTTACCTGATGTTAGAGACGGGTTAAAGCCAGTTCATAGAAGAATTCTTTATGCTATGCATAAATTGGGGTTAAAACCTGAAGCTAAATTTAGAAAATCAGCTACCATAGTTGGAGAAGTGCTTGGTAAATATCATCCTCATGGGGATACTGCTGTTTATGATTCTTTGGTTAGAATGGCTCAAGATTTTTCTTTGAGATATACTTTGGTAAAAGGTCAAGGTAACTTCGGTTCTATGGATGGAGACTCAGCGGCTGCTATGAGGTATACAGAGTCAAAGATGGACAAGATAGCAAGAGAGATGCTTGTTGATATTGAGAAAGATACAGTTAATTTCATTCCTAATTATGATGGTAGTGAGACAGAGCCTACAGTATTGCCTTCAAGAATCCCACAACTTTTAATTAATGGAGTTACTGGTATTGCTGTTGGTATGGCTACAAATATTCCTCCTCATAATCTTCGAGAAATTTGTAATGCAACAATAGCAATTATTGAAAATCCTAATATCACAGTCGATGAATTATTAAAATTTGTAAAAGGTCCAGATTTTCCTACTGGAGGAGAAATTTATAATTTTCAGAATATCCAACAAGTTTATTCTACTGGTAGAGGCCCTATAGTTACAAGAGCTAAAGCAGATATTGTAGAGAGAGGGAAAAAAGGCTTTAATATTATAGTTACTGAAATGACTTATCAGACTAATAAAGCTACTTTGATAGAGAAGATGGCAGATTTGGTAAGAGACAAAAGATTAGATGGAATTAAAGACTTGAGAGATGAATCAGATAAAGATGGTGTAAGGGTTGTGATTGAGTTAAAACCAGATGCTTATCCACAGAAGGTCTTAAATAAACTTTATAAGTTAACTGATTTACAAAAGACTTATCATGTAAATATGTTAGCTCTAGTAAATGGAATCGAGCCAAGAACTTTGTCTTTGAAACAAGCTTTGGAATATTATATTGCTCATAGAAAAGAAGTGATTGTAAGAAAGACAGCTTTCGAATTAAAACAAGCTAAAGATAGAGCTCATATCTTAGAGGGATTAAAAAAAGCATTAGATTTTATTGATGAAGTAATTTCTATAATTAGAGGTTCTGAGACAAAAGAGATAGCTAGAGTAAATTTGATTAAGAGGTTTGAGTTTAGTTTGATTCAAGTTCAGGCTATTTTGGATATGAGACTTCAAACTTTGGCAGGTTTGGAAAGACAAAAGATTCTTTATGAGTTAGCTGAACTCATGGCATTAATTAAAGAATTGGAATCTATTTTAGCATCTGATCAAAGAATTTTAGATATAATTAAAAATGATTTGAGAGAAGTGATTGAGGTATATGGAGATGATAGAAAAACTAAAGTATTTGATCATAGTTTAGATGATTTTAGGGAAATAGACTTTATTCCAAATGAACCTACAATTATAATTTTGACAAATGATGGTTATATTAAAAGAGTTGATCCCAAAGAATATAGATCTCAAAGAAGAGGTGGAGTTGGAATCTCTGGTGTTAAGACTAGAGATGATGATTTTGTATCTATTTTCTTAAGTACTACTACACATACAAAATTATTATTCTTTACTAATACAGGGAGAGTTTTGAAATTAAAGGCATATGAAATCCCAGAAGGATCAAGAATATCTAAAGGACAAGCTATAGTTAATTTCTTAGAATTGGGTAAAACAGAAAGTATTAAATCTATTTTACCAACCGAGCAAAATGATGGAAAGTATATAACTATTGTTACTAAGAATGCTACAATCAAAAAAAGTGAAGAATCAGTTTATGATAATGTTAGAAAAGGTGGAATTATTGCGATTAACCTAAAAGAAAATGATGAACTTGTAAATGCAATTTCTCATGGTGAAAAAACAGATGTATTTATATTTACTAAATTAGGAAAAGCAATTAGATTCGCAGAATTAGATTTAAGAGCAATGGGAAGAACTACAGGAGGTGTAAAAGCTATGTCCCTAAAAGGTGAAGATGAGATTATTGGTATGGAAAAAATCAACAGTAATGATGAAGAAGGTTGGCTTTTGATTATGACTGAAAAAGGTTATGGTAAAAAGAGTAAATTAAATTACTATAAAGTCCAAAATAGAGGAGGAATGGGAGTAAGAGTATCTAAAGTAACAGATAAAACAGGGTTAGTTGTTGGAGCAAGGGTTGTTAATAAAACAAATGATGAAGTTATTGCTATTTCTAAAGGTGGTAATATTATAAAAGTGAATATCAAAAAAGATATTCCTACACTAGGAAGAGATACCCAAGGAGTTAAAGTTATGAGATTATCAAAAGATGATATAGTGGCTTCAATAGCTATATCTGACAAGGATATGGAGGGGGAAGAAGAATAATTTTGTAAATATACTTATTAATGATATAATATATTTGCAGATAAAATTTTTAAATAAAAACAATATATGGCATCAAATCATTCATTAAATACATTTGAAAAAAATAAATGGTTGTTTATTGTTGCAGGTTTAGTAATGGCAATAGCAGTGGCAGGTATGATATTTATAGGTCCTCAGTTTCAAAATAAAGATAAAGAACCAGTTGTTAAAAAAGGTGAAGAAGTACCACAAACAGAAATTATTATGTGGGGATTATGGGACGAATCATCAGTTATAGATGAACTAGCGACCTCTTATCAGTCTATAGATCCTACAATAAAAATTACCTATAAAAAAGTTGCAATTACGGATTATGAAAAAGAGTTAGTACAGGCTTTAGCTGAGGATAGAGGCCCTGATATATTTGCTATACATCATACATGGCCATATCAGGCATCTATAATGAATCTAGCTCAACCAATGCCAGATTCAGTCATGACTCTTGATGAGTATTACAGTTCTTTTGTGAAAGTAGTTCCTAATGATTTTATAAAAGATGAAAAAATTTGGGGATTCCCTTTATTTATAGATACACTAGCATTCTTTTATAATAAGGACTTATATTATATTGAAAATATACAAGATCCACCCACAACTTGGGAAGAAGTTCAAAATTTATCTAAACAATTAACAAAAATTGATTTAAATGGAAATATTGTTCAAGCTGGTATAACTATGGGTGCTGGTGCAAATATTGCAAGATCTCCAGATATTATATCTCTCCTTATGTTACAAGGAGGAATAGATTTAAGTGGAACTATACAATATAGAGAAGGAAGTGAAATAACAAAAAACTATCTTTCATCAGCTGAAAATGTTTTAAAATTTTATACAGATTTTGCTAATCCTAGAAGTACACTTTATACTTGGAATTTGGCTCAGAATTACTCTCTAGATGTGTTCGCTCAAAAGAGAGCTGCTATGATGATAGGATATGGATATCATATAGAGCAATTAGCCACATTATCACCAAGATTAAATTATGGAGTATCCAAAATACCTCAGATATCAGATGATCCAAGTATATTGCCTGTTAATTATGCTAATTATTGGGGATATACTGTAGCTAAAAGATCACAAAATTCTGAATCATCTTATAAATTTTTGAAATTTCTTACTTCCAAAGAAGCATCTCAAAAATATTTTGAACTCACTAAAAGAGTTAGTCCAAGGATAGATCTTGTTAATACGATAAAACAGGATCCAACTTATGGAGTATTTGCAGATCAAATATTGACAGCTCAGAGTTGGAAACAACCCAATAATTATGAGGAAGACAAAAGAATAGTGGAGTCCATAGATAGTATTCTGAAGGGAGAACAAAATATTACAGATAGTGTAAGTGAATTTGTGAAATAATTTATTTATGTTATAATTTTTATATAATCTAAAAATCTATATATGAACTTATCTAAAAAAATATTTTTTACTCTGACTTTATTATCAATATGTAGTTTAGGAATAAATATAAACTCTGTTTATGCTGTTTGTAATCCCTCATGTGTTGACCCAAAAGTTTGTGACGAAGATACTTCTACATGTGTTGATACTACCTCAGAAGATGGTGGTGGAAATTCTAACTCAGAAACTCCAGTACAAGATGGTCTTGGAGAATTTTTAGGAGTTAATCCAGGTATCAGAACAGAAGGTACTCTGATAGGTTATATAGCTCAAATTATAAGATGGGCATTAGGACTTGTGGGTACTGTGTTTTTTGGTTTAGTATTGATGAGTGGATTTAATTATATGACAGCAGGTGATGATAGTAATAAAGCAAAACAATCTCTATCTAGTATAAGTAATGCTACAATAGGTCTAGTTTTGATGATAGGAGCTTTTTTAATAACAAATTATGTAATAAGTGCTGTATTAGCAGTATAATAATATGGAAAATACAATAAAATTATTAGCATCAACTGTAGGTCAAGAGTCACTTCCTCCAGTAGGAGCAATTCCTGACCCAGGTGTTACCGGAGTAGCACAAGGCACTCTTTTAGATTATATTCAGAATACTATTAATTGGACTCTAGGTTTTATAGGAATAATAGTATTTATTTTAATAATTTATGCAGGATTCATGTATCTAACAGCAGGAGGAAATCAAGGACAAGCAGAGTCTTCAGTAAAGATATTGACAAATACAGTGATAGGAGCCTTAATTTTATTCTTTGCCTTTGTTCTCACAAATGCAATTATAGGGTTTGTTTTCCAAGTTTAGTAAATGACTAAAAAATTATAAAATATAATAATAAGTATATTCTACAAAGTACTTATTTTTTTATTTTTTAAAACATAAATAATATTTGTGGGCATAGGTGGGTTCGAACCACCGACCAAAGGATTAAGAGTCCTCTGCTCTACCGACTGAGCTATATACCCTATTATGATTTATTATACACAAAAAAATAAATTTGTAAATCAAAAACCAGAAAATAATACTTAAATATTATTTTTTAATCAAAAAATTTTTAAATTTACTCAAATCTTTCTCAAATACTTTTTGTTCATAAGTTAATTTAAATTGACAAAAAAATAAGATACGTTTCCTTATAAAATAAATATTTTTAAATAAAAATTAAATACAAGATTTATTTGTAAGTTAATAAAAATTGACAAAAATTAAAAAAACTGATATAATATAGAAGTACAAATTGAAGATAGTACATCTATAAGCCTTATTATAATTAATATTATACAATATGAAAAAATTTAATTTATTGAAAAATTTAGGAATAACTATAATGTTCCTATTTCCTATATTATTAGGAGCTCCTAGTTATGGATATGCTGATGGATCAGGTGTAAATTTACAGCCAGACAATACAAGACAAGTTGGAGTACTTGTCAGTACAGAACTTTATCAATCTCAAGATTTGATAGGAACAATTTCGATTGTAATTAATTGGTTCTTAGGATTTGTGGGAATTATCGTATTCTTAATTTTCTTACTTGCTGGATTTGAATATGCAACAGCAGGAGGGGATGCAGGAAAGACAGAAACAGCTCAAAAGAGAATGATAAATGCTGTAATAGGTATGATTATCTTATTCTTTGCATTCACAGCTTCTAATACAATATTATCATTCGTATTTGGAGGAGTTGAGACAGGATCATTCCAATAATACTAAAAGATAAAATCTTCAAAAAAAGATAGGTGAGAAATCATCTGTCTTTTTTGTTTATATACTTATCCACAAAAACTTTAATTATCCACAGGTCAAATTGAATTGACAAAAATTAAAGAATTTGATAAAATCTGAATCAGAAGTACAAACTGAAGATAGTACTTTCTGTAATTTATTATAATTAATATTATATAATATGAAAAAACTTAATTTATTAAAAAGCTTAGGAATAGCTTCAATGTTCCTATTCGCTCTAGTATTAGTAGCTCCTAACTATGGTTATGCTGCAGTTGTTGATTATGGGGCAGACTGTGGAGGCCCTACTGGTAATACGTGTACAGCAGGAACTGCATGTAAGAATGCAACAGCAGGTGTAGCTGGAAAATGTAGATATGCAGCTAATCAGAATTGTTCAACTAATGGGGAGTGTGCATCTGATATATGTACTGCTAATAGATGTGTAGGTGGTGCTTCAGGAAGTACAGGTGTAAATCTAACAGGAGATAATACAAGACAAGTTGGAGTATTAGTAAGCACAGAGCTTAATCAATCACAAGATTTGATAGGAACTATATCAACAGTAATTAACTGGTTCTTAGGATTTGTGGGAATTATCGTATTCGGTATCTTCTTGATCGCTGGATTCGAATATGCAACAGCAGGAGGAGATGCAGGAAAGACAGAAACAGCTCAGAAGAGAATGACCAATGCAGTTATCGGTATGGTTATCTTATTCTTTGCATTCACAGCTTCCAATACAATCTTAACATTCGTATTTGGAGGAGTTCAAACTGGATCATTCCAATAATACTAAAAAATAAAATCTTCAGATTAAGACGGATGAGAAATCATCTGTCTTTTTTGTTATTTAAAACTCCAAAAATCAGAGATTTTTACCCCTTTTCGGAAATCCACCCCGTCACCTTCGGTGCCACCCCTCAAGAGGGGAATTTAAAGCAGTTGTATCTCATCCCCCTTTTTTGAAGGGGGGTGTCTCGTAAGAGACGGGGGTTGTAAAAGGATAGAGAGAGTGTGAATCCTTTAAAATTTTAAATTTGACAGGGGAGAAAGGGTGTGGTATAATAATTTTGTATTCGACACTAGTCGCGTCCCTCCTAGAGATAGGAGGCTTTTTTTTACAAATTGTATAATTTTTTAAATCCAGTTTTAATAGATTTAAAATCATTTATATCTAATTTTCCAATTTGATTTTGTATTCTACGATAGTCAATAACTCTTATTTGGTTGAGACAAGCTATCATATTTGTATTTTTATAGACAAAATTTATAAACCAAGAACCAGATTTGATTTTTGTAGAAGTAGGTATAACTAAATAAGTATAATTAGAAAGTTTCTTAAAAATAATAACAGGTCTTGTGTATCTATTAGATTTACCACTAATTTCAGTTCCAATATTTTCCCCAAGATGGCACCACCAGAGATCTCTTTCTGACACAAAAGGTGGTTTATGATTGTTATTATCTAATTTAGGTTTCAAAGAAAACCAATCTTGGAAATTTTTAATAAAGTTTTGCATAAGAAATAAATTAATCTTGTGTATATTATACTTAAAAAGTCGGATTTGGTCAAAGAAGAAAAGGCGACACCCTGTCGCCATAATATAAAATCCCAAAAATAAGATTGGTAAAATTTCAAATAATACAACCCCAAAAATCAAATTAATAATACTTTAAATTAAAATTCTACAACCCCAAAAATCAGAGATTTTTACCCCTTCAAAAGGTGTATTTAAGAGTCTTTAGTTTTTATCCACCTTTTTTGAAGGGGGTAGGGGTTTGTAAGTTTTTTTTAAATTAAGTTAGAGTTAAAATAGAAAATTACAAAATAAATAATTTTTTTGTAATTTCGATAATAAATTTAATTTAGTATTTATATATCTAATTTGATATTTTACTTATAATATACCAAATTAGCTTTTATTATTTTTTAAACATAATAATTTTTATTTGTAAATTTCTGATTAAGATGTTAATATATTATCATAAAAGTTTAAAATTTTTTAGTATGTTGGATATAGAATTTATCAAAAATAATGCCTCTTATATGAAGCAAGTTTTGATTAATAAGAATAGTAAGATTTCTATTGATGATTTATTGTCTATTTATGATAAGAGAAAAAATTTATTGAATCAGGTTGAAGTCTTAAGAAAAAATAAGAATCAAATTGCTGATCAAATGAAGAATATTAAAGATTTGGCTCAGGATGAAAAAATAGATTTGATAAACAAAGGTAAGGATATTAAACAAAATTTAAACAAGCTTGAGTCAGATTTGGACATTATAGATAAAGAATATCTTGATATCATGTTAAAGGTACCAAATTTTTACTCAGAAGACACTCCAATAGGTAAGAATGAGACTGAGAATAAAATTTTAAGACAAGTTGGAATAATTTCTCAATTTGATTTTGACCCAAAGGAACATTGGGAATTGGGTGAGAAATTGAATTTGATTAATACCCAAAAATCTGCAGTTATCTCTGGTTCTAGATTTGCTTATCTTGTGGGTGATTTAGTTAGATTACAATTTAGTATTGTTCAAATGGTATTCGATACTTTGACTAATCAAAAAATTTTAAAAGAAATTATGCAAAAAAATAATTTAGAAGTATCAGATACTCCATTTATTCCTGTAATTCCCCCTGTTCTAATGAGACCAGAAGTTATGGATAGAATGGGTAGACTTCATCCGATGGATGAGCGGTATCAAACTACTATTGATGGACTTATGTTGGTTGGTAGTGCTGAGCATACATTAGGACCTCTTCATATGGATGAGCTTATTAATATAAAAGAGAATCCAATACGATATGTAGGATATTCAACAGCATTCAGGCGAGAAGCTGGAACATATGGTAAAGATATGAAGGGAATTTTGAGGCTTCATCAATTTGATAAGATAGAAATCGAGACATTTACAACCAAAGAAAATGGTTTTGTGGAACAAGATTTTATTGTGGCTATTCAAGAATATTTAGTCCAACAATTAGAATTACCATATCAGATGGTCCTTAAATGTACAGGAGATATGGGAAATCCAGATATAAGAGCTCTTGATATAGAGACTTGGATGCCTGGCCAAAATCAATATAGAGAAACTCATACTTCTGATTATATGGGAGATTTTCAGTCAAGGAGGCTTAAAACTCAATATTTAGATAAAAGTGGAAATAGAGAATTTGCTCATATGAATGATGCTACTGTCTTTGCAATTGGTAGAATTTTGATTGCTATTATGGAAAATTATCAGACAAAAGAAGGTTATATTAGAGTTCCAAAAATTTTACAAAAATATTTAAATAAGGATTTGATAAAGTAAAAATTTGTCATTCAGTATAAAAAATGTTAGAATTAATTAAAGATTTAAATTAGAATTCTGGTTAAAATAAGACTTTTGTTTATGAAAAAAAATATAATAATTATATTTGGAATAATTTTACTAAGTATTAGTTCTAATTTTGTTTTTGCTACAGAGATAATAGAAGATATAGAAGATATCCCTAATATCCAAGTTGAATCTATGGAAGAAAATACTTTTCCAGAAACTAAATTTATAAAAGCTAAAGTAATTGAGGTTAAATCTATAGAAGAAGAAATTAATGGGACTCTTTATAAAAAGCAAGATTTGAGGGTTGAAATTTTAAATGGAGATAGAAAAGGTGATCAGATTGAAGTTTTGGGTTCAAATTCTATAAATCTTGATAAAAGTCAAACTTACAGAGAAGGTGATAGATTAATTGTCTCAGAAAATAAATATTCTAATGAAATAACTTATTCTGTTTATGATAGGGATAGAATAAATGGTATTTTAATGGTTACTGGAATCTTCTTTTTATTTGCTATGATTGTGACTAAACTAAAAGGTTTGGGTTCAATTATAGGTTTATTTTTGAGTATTTTAGTTTTAATGAGTTATATACTACCAGCTATTATTAAAGGACAAGATCCTTTAATAGTGACCCTAATAGGTACTTTATTTATAGCATCGATTAGTTTGTTTATGGCTCATGGATTTAGATTAAGAACTACAATAGCTTTTATTAGTTTGATGATAACCTTTATTTTTTCATATTTTGTATCTTGGTTTTTTGCTAATATTTCTTTGATGTTTGGGGCTGGTGAAGAAGGAGCATTTTATACTCAATATTTAATTCAAGATCTAAATAATGTTACGATAGATCTAAAAGGTCTATATCTTGCTGGAATAATGATCGGTATGCTTGGGGTTTTAGATGATGTAACTATAGCTCAATCTTCAGCTTTAGATGAGATAAAAAGAGCTAATCCTAAGATTAAGTTCAAACAACTTTATCTAGCAGGAGTTTCTATTGGTAGAGAACATATTGCTTCTTTGATTAATACTCTTGCTTTGGCTTATGTTGGTGCTTCTCTTCCTTTATTTCTTACTTTATATGTAAATGAAAGAAATGATCCTCTTTGGGTTATCCTTAATTCAGAATATATTTCTCAAGAGATTATCAGGACAATGGCAGGTAGTTTCGCAATAGTGCTAGCAGTGCCGATTACTACTTTTATTTCAGCAAAAGTATATACCCACCCTAAAATAAAATTAAAGAAGAATAAAAAAGGAGAAATTTCTCATACTCATCATCATTAAAAATATGAAAAAGTATTTACAAAAAATAATAGGAATAAGTTTAATTTGGCTCCCCAATATAATGTATGGAGCAGAAGGAGGATTGGTAAAATGTGGGGTAGGAAGAGATTGTACAGTATGTGATATGTTTATATTAGTAAGAGATATAATGAACTTTTTATTTCAATTATTAGGAGTAATGGCAGTAATAAGTATAGTAATAGGAGGATTTTATATGGTAATCTCTTCAGGAGATCAGGGTAAATATAAGCAAGGAATAGACATAATTAAGAATGCAATACTAGGAATAGTATTAACATTATCCGCATTCATAATGTTTAATTTTATATTAGTAGGGTTAGGATTTCAGGTAAGTAATATAGGATTTGGAGGAGGTGGGGAAGAATCTGATGCATTACAATTTGAGCAAAAAGGAGAAGATTTTAGCTTGTTTAGAGTGAAATGTGATAGTACTTCATATTTCTTAGAAAGAGAGGTGAATTTAGTTGGTGGTGGTACAAGTGTAGTGGGCGAAAGTGTTACAGCAAGAACAGGAAGTAGTACGGCAGATTCCGGAGAAGTGGTTTCTACAATAAAAGGAGTAGCATCTTATTATGGTCCAGGATTTCATGGGAGGAAAACTGCTAATGGCGAGACTTTTGATCAGAATGCAATGACAGCAGCTCATAGAAGTTTACCTTTTGGAACTAAAATAAAAGTTACTTATATAAAAACTGGAAAATCTGTAGAAGTTAGAATTAATGATAGAGGTCCATTTACTAAAGATGGTGCTGGTAATTATGCTAGAATTATAGATTTATCGCAAGGTTCAGCAGAATCTATTGGTATGAAAGCTGATGGTACAGGAGAAGTCAAATTGGAAATTTTAAAGTAAAAAATTATGCATACTTTTTTAAAAAAATATCTATTAAATTTCATTATAATATTATGTTTTTTGATTCCAAGTTTTGTTAGGGCTGAAGGTTATAAAATATATTTATATTATGATGAGCCAAATAATATTCTAAGTTTGGATAAAAGTATTAATCCTAATATAGTTTTTAATTCTAAAATTAGTGATGAAGATACTTATCAAGGTATGATTTCAAGAGGAGTAGAAGGTGACAAGGATTGGGAAAATGAATCAAGTAAATATAAGTTTTATATAGATTTTATTGGTAATGATGGTACTTACAAACATAATTTTGGGTTTAACCCAAAAGTTGGATCTTTTGAAATTATAATCCCTTATCTTAATTGGGTTCAGGAATTATCTATAAAGTCAGTAGAAACTCAAACAAATATTCTATCATTGGATGTAGGAGATTTTTCTACTTGCAATCAGAATCTAATTTGTGAATTCGAGCTAAATGAAGATTCTATGTGTAATCCAGATTGTATTAATTATACAGGTGAGCCAATTGTGTATTCTGATCAAACTCAAGAAAAGTTAAATCAGGGAAATGGATTTATTAAAGATGATCAAGGAATAGTTACATTGACTAGAATTTCTGGTTCTGATAATAGTCAAGATAATGACTCAATTGAAACAAATCAGAAAAATCCTCCTATCTGGCCTTTAATTTTAGGAATAGTATTATTAATAATTGGTTTGGGAGTATTTATTTATTTTAGAATCAAGAAAAAAATAAAATAAATAATGAAGATGAAGGAAATCTATGATATAATTAAATTGAATATAAGTTATAAATATTATATGAGAAAAATAATACAAAAAGTAATACTAAGTTTAATTTGGCTCCCCAATATAATGTATGGAGCGGAAGGAGGATTGGTACAATGTGGAGTAGGAAGAGATTGTACAGTATGTGATATGTTTATATTAGTAAGAGATATAATGAATTTTTTATTTCAATTATTAGGAGTAATGGCAGTAATAAGTATAGTAATAGGAGGATTTTATATGGTAATCTCCTCAGGAGATCAAGGTAAATATAAGCAAGGAGTAGACATAATTAAGAATGCAATACTAGGAATAGTATTAACATTATCCGCATTCATAATGTTTAATTTTATATTAGTAGGGTTAGGATTTCAAGTAAGTAATATAGGATTTGGAGGAGGAGGAACGGAATCTGATGCATTACAATTTGAGCAAGAAGGAGAAGATTTTAGCTTATTTAGAGTGAAATGTGATAGTACATCATATTTTTTGGCAAGAGAAGTTAATTTGGGAGGAGCTGTAAGTGGAAGTAATACTGGTGCAACAGGTACAGGAAATAGTAGTACTGTAGGAGCTGAAAATGTAGCTTGTCTAGAGTTAAGTGATTCAACAGCTTCAGATGGAGTAAAAGCAGTTATGAGAACGATAAACTTTTATGAGCATACTAATGTTAGTGCGGATTCGTATTATATTGCAGTAGGTGGTTCAACAATAAAAAATACACCAAATTTTCATCCTAGAAAAATAACAGCAAGTAATAGTACAGCTTATGGTAGATATCAAATGATAGATACAACATGGACAGGATGGGCCGCGGCGGCTGGTATTCCAAAAAATGTTCCTAGAACAACAGTAGGAAGAGGAAGTGGCTGGGGAGTTGGTACTATGGATTATGATATGTCTCCAGCTAATCAAGACTTGGCAGTAGCTAAATTTTTAAATTCTAAAGGATTAACTGATTGTGAAGCATTTAATAATCCTGCTAATAAAATAAATGAAAAGCTTTGTCAATGGGCTAGTATAAAAGGTTGTAGTCAGCCTAATAATAAAACAAATACTACAGATGCAAATACTATTTGTAAAAAAATGATGGAAGACGAAGTTAGTGGTAAATGTAAATGAAATATATGAAAAACTTACTGAAATTAATATTTATTCTAGTATTAATATTGGGTCTTAGGATATCTAGGGCAGATACTAGTTCTATGCAATATTATCATATTAATATATATAGTGAAAATAATAATCTATTTTTGGATAAAAATATTAACAATATAAAAGTATCTGAAATTAATATAAAGTCAGAATATGAATTCTATTTTAAAGATGATCCAAATTTTAGAAATAACAATAATTACTTAGAACTTAATTTTGAAGGTTTTTCACCAGATTATAAATGGACAATTTATGTAAAAGAAAATTTAAGAAATGGAGTAAATACAATTCAGTTACCTTATTATCCTCATGCAAAACAGTTGAATATAATTAGCCCTACAGGAGCAAAACTGAACATAGATTTGACTACATATGCTACTTGTAACCAAAACAATGTTTGTGAATATGAGCAAGGAGAAACAGAACTTAGCTGTATAATGGATTGTTATTATGATGAAAATATAAATAAACCCATTGTCTACTCCACCAAAACAGAACAAACACTACAAGCAAATAATGGAATAATAAGAGATCAAGAGGGAACAACTTTACTAAGATTTCAAGATTCAAATTCAACACAAAATAATCAAAATTCAGTAGAAGAATCAGAAGAGACAAAAACACCAATTTGGCCATTAATTTTAGGAATAGTATTATTAGTAATTGGTTTAGGAGTATTTATTTACTTCAGAATTAAGAAAAAGAATCAATAATATGGCATATCTAAAAGAAAGGGAAAGGAAAAGTTTTCATCAAAGATTAAGGCAAGATAAAGATCTTACTAACACTCTTTCTGATATGAAAGTAAGAGCAGAAGAATTAGCTGTAGAAAAAAGAGCAGAAGAAATAGGGATACCTTATCTGAATCTTAAATTTATTCCAATCAATCCTGAAGCTTTAAAATTGATTACAATTGAGCAAGCTAAAGCTACAAATATGCTTATTTTCCAAAGAGGTGGTATGAATCTAAAAATAGCCCTCTTGGATGTAAATAATCCTACAACTAAAAATTTATTACAATACTTTTATCAAGAAGGATATAATTTGGATATCTATTTAATATCATCTAGGAGCTTAAAAAAAGGTTTAGATGCATATAAATTTATTCAAGATAAAACCCCAGTCCTAAAAGAAACTTTATTGGTTCCAGAAAAGTTAGTGACAACTTTTGAAGAAAATATAGAGAGTCTAGGATATTTGGCAAGTAAATTAAAAGGAGCTGATATTTCAGAATTTATGCAAACTTTTTGTGCTGGAGCATTAGCTACTGGTACAAGTGATATTCACTTAGAGCCAAAAGAAACCTCTACACTGGTGAGATATAGAGTGGACGGAGTTTTACAAGATATAATTAATTTTGATAAAACTTTTTATAAATCTATTGTGGCTAGAATAAAAAATTTAGCCTCTTTAATGCTTAATATTACCACTTCTTCTCAAGATGGTAGATTTTCAATTGTACTTACTGATGAGGATGGAGTAAAACTAAAAACAATTGATGTTAGGGTATCTATTCTTCCAGGTAAAAATGGAGAGGTGATTGTTATGAGATTATTAAATCCAGATATGCAAAAATTAGATGTGCATACTTTTGGGATAAGAGATGTTTTTTTGGATAAAATTATTAGAAATTTAGATAAACCACAAGGTTTAGTAATGCTTTCAGGTCCAACAGGTTCAGGTAAAACAACGAGCCTTTATGCTTTTCTTAATTATATCAATCACTCGGATGTGAATATAATTACAATTGAAGATCCAATTGAATATAGGCTTAAAAGTGTAAATCAAACTCAAATAGATGTAAAAAGAGGATATACTTTTGCTAGTGGACTTCGTGCTATTATGAGACAAGATCCAGATGTCGTTATGGTAGGTGAGATTAGAGATAAGGAGACAGCTAATATAGCTGTCAATGCTGCGATTACAGGTCATTTAGTTTTTTCTACTATTCATACAAATGATTCTATTGGAATTGTGACCAGATTGAAGGAATTTAATGTGGATACGAATGTTGTTGTGTCTGCTATGAATCTTTTTGTGGCACAGAGATTATTAAGAAGATTATGTCCTCATTGTAAGGAAGAATATCATCCAGATGAAATAGAAAAAGAAAAAATCAATAAAGCTTTGGCTGTTATTTCTCCTAAATCAGGGCTTACAATTCCAAGAGATTTGGATACTTTATATAAACCAGTTGGATGTCCAGAATGTTTAGGGATTGGATATAAAGGTAGATTTGCAATTTATGAACTTTTTGAGATGAAAGAGAATATTGCAGATTTAATCTTAAAGAATGAATCAGAATTTAAAATTTTTAGAAAATCCATCGAAAATGGTATGATCACACTTTATCAAGATGGAGTTTTGCATGCATTAGATGGTGAAACTTCACTTGTAGAAGTTGAGTCAGTTGCTGGTAATACAAATTATATAGATGATCTTTATGAAGCTAGTTTGACATCATCTCTATCCCGAGGAGTGAGATTAAAGAAATACAAAGAGACAAATGTAACTTTAGATACAATTAATCAAATTAAGGAAGATATGAGTATTGACGAACAATTACAAATCATAATGGCAACAGGAGTTCAATCTAAAGCTACAGATATTCATATAGAACCAGACAATGCTAACCTTATAATCAGATTTAGAGTAGATGGAGTTTTGATGGAAGCTGTTAGATTATCCAAATCAGTTTATCCTCAGATTCTAGGACAAGTAAAAATAATGTCAGGAATGAGATTGGATATAGCTAATGAAATTCAAGAGGGAAGATTTACAATTTTTGGAGAAGAAAATTTTGATGTTAGGGTCTCAATTGTTCCTGGTGGATATGGACAGACTATAGTACTTAGAATCTTAAGATCAGATATTGAAGGAGTAACTTTGACAGAACTTGGTATGGATGAGTATAATCTTGCTATTTTAGAAAAAGAAGTAAAGAAAACAACAGGATTAATCTTAGTCACAGGTCCAACAGGAGCAGGTAAATCTACAACATTATATGCAGCTCTAAACACAATCAATCAACCAGGTGTAAAAATTATTACCATTGAAGATCCAATTGAGTATAAAATGTCAGGTATACTTCAAACTTCAGTAAATAATGAATCAGGTTATACTTTTTCTAATGCTCTTCGTGCTCTTTTGAGACAAAATCCAAATGTTGTTTTGATAGGAGAGATTAGAGATAAAGAGACAGCTGAGACTTCAATTCAAGCAGCAGCCACAGGTCATTTGCTTTTATCTACACTTCACACCAATGATGCAGCATCGGCAATACTTAGATTAGTCGATTTAGGTATTGGGCTCACAGAAATAGCAACTTTTGTAAATGTTAGTGTAGCCCAAAGAATTATTAGAAAATTAGATGAACAAACCAAACAAAAAAGAATGCTAACAGATAGTGAAAAAGAAATTTTGAAACAAAAATTAGGTATAAAATATAGTCATCATATGAAAGATTTTATCTATGAATCATCACCATCTCTTAAAAATCAAAGCGGATATTCGGGAATCCAAGCTATCTACGAAATATTTGTGATATCTGATGAAATAAAAAAACTAATCCCAAAGATGACAAATGTTCAGGAATTAAAAGATATTGCAATTAAAGAAGGTATGATAACTTTAGAAATGGCTGGAATAATGGCTGTTTTAAAAGGAATTACTGATATAAAAGAAGTAGAAAGAGTATTAGGTGGAAAAATTTTAGGTTGATAAAAAAATATTTTTATAAGATACTAAAATAAATCTATGCAAACAAAATTAAAATATATAATATTGCTACTAATATCTGCTCTAAGTTTCAGTGTTGTGTACCTTTGGAATAAAAATCAAACAATAAATAACAAAGATAATTTAGTTCAACTAGGGTCTGTTATAAGTACAGAAAATCCAAATATTCATTATTCTTATCTTAAAGATAAAAATTTTTTTGAAGAAGCTTTCCAAAATTTATCAGTGCCAACAGAGAAAAAAGATATTAAAGCCATTATCGTTCCTCATCATTTGATTGCTAAAAACCTTATAGCAGAAAATTTTAATCAAGTGAAAACTAATGAAGAGCTAACAGTGTTTTTGATGAGTCCAAATCATTTTGGAGCTGGTAGTGGGGGCTTGATAACTTCTGAATATAGTTGGAAAACTCCCTATGGAACTTTGGAACCAGATTTGGATATGATTAATTTATTAAAAAGAGATCAAGTAATTAATATAGACGAGAAGCCTTTTTTGAATGAGCATGGAATTTCTGGAATTGTTCCATTTATCAAGCGAAATCTACCTAATGCTAAGATTCTACCCATTATCACCAAAGACATAACAAGAGAATCAGATTTACAAAATTTTATTGAGACTTTATCAGATAATTTACCAGAAAAATATCTTTTTGTGGCTTCGCTAGATTTTTGTCACAATACAGACAGTGATTTATGTGATCGAAATGACGAGAAAAGTCTAAATATTATCCAAAAATTTGACTATGCTAATTTCTCCGAAGTGGATGTGGATTCTCCAAAAACATTGAAAATTAATATGGAAATATTGGAAAAAGTTGGATATAAAAAGTTTGAATTACTGAAAAATACAAATTCTACCAAAATACTAAACAATCCAGATTTAGAAGAAGTTGTCAGCTATCTTGTAGGTTATTTTAGTAAAGGTGAGCCAACAAAACAAAGTCGAGACAAAGTCAACTTATGGTTTTTTGGAGATATGATGTTGGATAGATATGTTAGGCAAATTATTAATCAAAAAGGAGTAGAATATTCTTTTGTGAATCTAAAAGAAAAATTGTTGGAAAAAGATCTGGTTATTGCTAATTTGGAAGGATCTTTTACTGATTATAAACCCAAAGCTCTTGCTCCAAATAATATGTCTTTTACTTTTGATCCTAAAATTGTCCCAACTCTAAAGGAATTAAACTTTGGATTGTTTGGACTTGCTAATAACCATTCACTCAATTTTGGGAAAGAAGGCTTAGCTCAATCTAGAGAATATTTAAGCCAAAATCAAATAGAATATTTTGGAGATCCTTTGAATCAAGATTTAAGTTTAATAAAAGAAATTAAAGGTTATAAGATAGGTTTTGTGGGATATCATGAATTTAGTAATCCAGATTTGGCACCAATTTTGGCAGAGATAAAGAATTTGTCAGACAAAACAGACCTTATTATTGTAAATCCACATTGGGGAATAGAATATAAAAAAGTTTTCTCAAATTCTCAACAATCAAAAGCTCATCAATTTATAGATGCAGGAGCTGATATTGTGATTGGACATCATCCTCATGTGATACAGCCAATTGAAATTTACAATGGAAAAGCTATTTTTTATTCTTTAGGTAATTTTATTTTTGATCAGACTTTTTCTTCAGATACCCAGCAAGGTTTGAGTTTAGAAATTACTATAGATAATAATCAGATAAAATATCATCTAACAGTACTCCAAAGTAAAAATCTGCAAGTAGATTATATGGATAAACTCAATGAAGAAAAGTTGCTACAAGATTTGGAGGGTATAAAAGAGTTTGAGTTAACTTTATAAATTATACCTCTTGTTGATAACTTTATTATATTTTTAGAAATAAGTGATATAATATAAATGTACTTATAAAAATATAACTAAAATTTATAGAATATGGGAAATGATAAAAATATTGATCCATTTGATAGAATAATCAAATTTACTAGTATGGAATTTATCCCAGCAGCCGAATGTGGAAAACCAGTGATTTATTTGTACCCAGAAAAAACTTCTAAAATTGATGTTAAAGTTTATCCAAAAGGAGGATTTACCTTTACAGAACCTGAATATAATGATGGTTGGAAAGTTATGGCTACACCAAAAGGAGAATTGACTGAGATTAGCTCTAATAAAAAATATCCATACCTATTCTGGGAAGGAAGAGGGGGGATTTATAAGACTCCTAAAAGAGGATTTATTACAGAAACCAAAAACTTGAATAAATTCTTAACCGATAAATTGACTGAATTAGGTCTAAATCAAAAAGAGATAGCGGATTTCTTAGAATTTTGGGAGCCAAAAATGCAAGAAAAACCTTATTATTTTGTTACTTTTCTTGGAAATAAAGAAATGGATTCTATTGCTCCATTAGAAATTAATCCAAAACCAGATACTACAATTAGAGTTTTGATGGATTATATACCACTAGATAAACCAATTGAGGTTGAAGGCTATAAAATTAAAACTCCTGAAAGAAAAGGATTTACAGTTGTGGAATGGGGAGGAGTCTTGAAATAAGCTTAGAATATAAGTGTTAATAAACTAAAAAGGGGGTAATACAACACCCTCTTTTTTTGATTTACTAAATAGAAAATAGATATTTCTAAAAGTTCAGGTTTAACTCAATTTCTTTTTTAACTCTTCCAAAGCTAATTTTCTCATAGAAAATAAATTTTTCTCTTGTGATTCCATCTGAGCAAAAGTTTTTGAACTACTATTTGGTATAAATATTGAGTCCCAACCGAATCCATTTGAACCTTTGGGAGTAGAAGATATAGATCCTTCTATTTCTCCAATAGCATAATAAAATTTATCACCATCAAAAAATGATACAATAGTTTTTGCAATAGCTCTTTTATCCTCAAAACTAATTAGCATATTAATTAAATCCTGATTAGAAAGTGAATTTGAGAACCATTTGATGAGTGTCCCAGGTAATTTGCCCCAAGCTAAAAATTCTAAACTGGTATCTTCGATCAAAACAACTTTATTTGTCTTTGTATAAGCATCTTTGGATTTTATTTTAGCTATTTCTATCAAATCTAAACTTTGAGGTTCTAGTAAATCAATATCAATTTGTAATAAATCTGTGTTTAAAATTTGATTAAACTCCTTTAATTTATTGTAATTCGAAGTGGCAAAATATTTAGGTAAATTCATATTAAGGGGATTATTTTATAAAAAATCTTTAAATTCTTCTTTTATATCTTCTACGGAGACAATTTTTTTCTCTTGATTCTCTTCTAAATCTACAAGATCAATTATTTGACTTTTATCTTGAATATTTTCTATAGGTAGACTTGTTTCAATCGTGGAGTTAGGATTTGTTTCAATAATACAATCTACTTTTATCTCTTGATTAAAAATATCTTTTAGAACTAGCTCAATCTCTGGAGCTAATTTTGCTAATCTATTTTTATAGAATACAGTAGGTAGTGAGACAGTAAGAGTATTGTCTAAGTATTTAATAGGTTCAGCTACTTTGATGATCGGAATAAAAGTTTTGAATTTTCTATTTAAAACTTGTTTTACATCATTAAATTTTTGTTTTATAAAATAAATATCTATCTCTTGATTCTCTTCTTGTACCACTTCTATATTGGGTTTTGGTTTGAAATCTTTAGCTCTAAAAGGATTATCATAACCTTTGGAAGTCTTTGGTATTAAATCTGGCTTTGGAATTATGGGAGTAGGTTTTTCTTCTATAATTGGTTTCTTGGGAAGACTCAAGTTTTGATTTGGTATTATTTGGGGATTTGATTTAGTTTCTGATGTCTCTTTGATAAGTTCAGGATTAACTATAATTATGGAATCAGATTTGTATAATGTATTTTCTGCAATAGCAATTTCTATTGGAATTTGAGGAAGATAAGATTTTGGGATGAATTCTTTTCTTGACTCAAGAGAATTTAATAGGGAAGACCAAAATTTGGTATCTTTTTTTTGTGATAAATTGATTAATAAATTCTTATCATCTTCTAATAAAGAGTTTGTATTAATTAAATTAGTTGAGATACTTAATAAAAATAGAGTATGTGTATTTCTGATTAGATTATTATTAAGGTCATTTATATCATATCCTGAATCTGATAAAGAATTAATAAATTGCAGAGCTTCTGTTATTTTATCAGATGAAATAAAGTTTAGAATATCTAGACTAGCTTGATATGTGTTTTTCCCTATAATCATTTCTGCTATTTCAGTTGATATAGACTCAGATTTATAAGAAAGAATTTTTCCCAAGATACTCTCAGCATCTCTGGCACCTCCCATTGAAAGGTTTATAATTTGATTTAGAATTTGTTTATCTAAAGTCACTTTTTCTTGCTCCAATATGTAAGATAGTTTTTGATAAAGATCATTTGCGGATAGGGGAGTAAAGTTAAACTGTTGAACTCTAGATAGAATAGTCGGTATCATTTTTTGGGGATCGGTTGTCGCTAGGATGAAAATAACATTGTGTGGCGGTTCTTCAAGAGTTTTTAGGAAAGCATTAGCAGCTTCCTTAGTGAGCATATGAGCTTCATCTAAGATAAAAATTTTATAGCCATTAGATTTTCTTGGAGCAAAACGAATCAGTTCTTGTAGATTTCTTATATCTTCAATTTTACGATTAGAAGCAGCATCAATCTCAATTAGATCAACAAAAGAATTATCATTAATAGAATTACAGGCATAACATTTATTACAAGGTTCAAATTCATCAAATTTTCTATTCTCACAATTAAGAGATTTAGCAAATACTCTTGCCATGGTAGTTTTACCAGTTCCTCTTGGACCAGAGAAAAGATAGGAATGCACTGTTCTATTAGTTAGGATAGCATTTTGTAGGGTTATTTTTGTGTCATTTTGTCCAAAAATTTGATTGAAGTTTTGGGGACGATATTTCCTGTACAGTGCAATCATAAAGTTTATTTATTTAAATATATTTTATTATATCATATATGAGTTGATTTATAAAGTTTATGTATTCATCTCGTACATAAGATTGACAAAAATAATATACTAATATATAATGAAAATGTAATTTATCAAAACATAAATAGACTATGGATCTATTACTTTATTTGTTTGTTCTCAATACTAAGGTATTTGAGATTATTGACACTGTAGTTTTTTCTAATCAAATTTCTTCTTCAGAAGAAAAAGTTGTCTACAATAAGAGCCAATTTGATGCAATCAGTTATGGTTGTGCTCGTTACTACCAATTATATAACGAGTCCAATCCAGTCTGTGACAAATTTGTTGCAGACAACAATAATGGTATTATTATCATTGATGATACTGTAAAATAATCAAATTTTAGCCCTACATTTACTTAAAGTGTAGGGCTTTTATTTTTAATAAAACTTAAGTTGTTTATGTAAATAAGATACTTCTTCTTCTATATTTACTCTAAATTCATTATAAACACTATCTTTTATCAATTCAATTAGTTTAACTAAATCAGAGTAAGAGGTTTTATTTTCTAGATTTAAAATGTAGTTTGCATGTTTTTCACTAATTTGGCAGTATCCAATTTGATAACCTTTGAGTCCTACTTTTTCAATCAAGTAACCAGCTGGAATTATCTTCTTTTTATTAAACTCTATTATTTCAGGATATTTATCTAAAATATTTTTATCCAAAATTTCTTTCTGATAATTTTTAAAAATACAACCAGAACAAGCAAATCCAGTTGGTTGAGATTCTCTTTTTTTTGTTATAAAGGAGACTACATTTTGTCTAGCTTCCTTAATATCTCCAGCTCTAAGTTCGAATTTACCACCAAGAATAATGTCTTTATTATCAATTTCTTTAAAAGTAGAATATCTATAATTGAACTTGAATTCAGAAGAATCAATTTCTTGTATTTTATCTTCGCGATAAACCACTATAGATTTTAGTAAATCTTTTGTTTCACCTCCAAAAGCTCCAGCATTTCCTCGTATTCCTCCACCTAAGCTAGATGGAACTGATGCCATCCATTCTAACCCAACTAGATTTTTAGAATGAGCTCTACCTACTAAAGAACTAAATGATATTCCAGCTTCTGCAATTAAAGTTTTATCTATAACTTCTACTCCTTGCATATTCATTTTTAAAACTAAACCATCAATTCCAGAGTCATCAATAACAAGATTGCATCCAGCTCCAATAATTGCTGTATGTATATTTTTTTCTCTGCTAAATCGAATAGCTTTCACCAAATCATCTATATTATTTATAATAGCAAAAAATTTAGCATCACCACCAATTTTAAATGTGGAATAATTAGCTAAATTAATATTTTCTTTGATTAAATCATTCATAATCTATAAATTATTTTCTATCCAATTCAAGTACTAAAAATTTATCTTTATTAAATAAACTTTCTTTAATATTTATATTATTTTTGTTGATTGATATTTCATCAGCCGATTTCCTCCAAGATAATTTTATGCTAGGATCTAATACAATATTTTGATTGTATTTAGATCTAATATCTCCAGCTTGTTTTTGTAATATTATTGAATATAGATCTTTCTTTTTTAATTTGAAAGGTAATTCATATTCTATACTTACTTCCGATGTTTGTTTAGTTCCTGTAGTTTTCCAACCACCAAATACAGTTTTATTAGATTCTATACTTTCTGTAATATTAAATTCTTCTATGAATTTTTCAGATTTATAAATCTCTTCTAGATCTTTATCTATAGTATAATCTTTAGTATATTCTGGTAGTTGAACTTTTTCTCTTTCCTCAAATCCTTCTGCTTTTATAATTTTTGCTCCTTTAGGAACATACAATCTAAGATAATTAATATTAGGGACATTCCACCATTTATATTGTTTATCGCCACCGTTGTGACTTCTTTTTATGGATACTTTATTGATTATAGCTCCATTTTCTTCAATTCTTGTTTCAATTTTTATATTATTATCTATGACTCCATCAGTTTTATATCCTCCTAGATTGGTATTAACTACTGATAAATAATCTTTTTTTGTATCATATAATGAGCCAGACATATTGATCTCTTCTACAAAGTTTTGTAAATCCTCATCTTTGAAGTTAGCTAATATAAGTCGTTCTTGAATACCTTGTTTTAATACCTCTGAGACTTCAATTAGTTTTGGTATTTCTAAAGATATAATTTTTTTTAAAAGAACAGGAGCTAAATCTGCCAAGAATTGCTTTGGTTTATTATATTCTAAAGCATTCTCTTGAACTGTTTGAAATTGAGTTATCTCAATAAAATTTTCAGAAGATATTGTTACATTATATTTTTCTAAAGTTATAGGCCCAGTAATTTTTAAAATTCTCTCTATAATAGTTGGAGTTATTGATAAAACTCCCTCTGTAGATATTCCACCTGATTGTTCATAAAATCTCATCATTTTATCTGAACTTAAAGAAAAATCAGCAAACCAATTGGAGTCTCTGAAAAACCATCTTTGGCTTAATTCTTGAAGAGGAGTGGGGGACAATATTTGTTTGGATAATTGCCCATCAGCACTATAAATTTCTTTTATATCTAGTTTTTTTATTATTCCACGATCTAATTTGACTAATCCATAACTACCTATAAATCCACCAGTAGGTCTTAATTCTTGGTTGTTTTGGAAAATAAATAAATAGTTTTTTTCTCTTTTCTCACCAATAAAATTTAGCAATAGATCAAAGTATTTGTCAGTATCAGATGTTAAATCTATAATTATAGGTAAAGCTTTTTTTGTTGATATTATTTCATCTACACTGGATTTTGGGAGGACAGAAGTATTTATTTTAGACATGTTTTTTTCTAGTGATTTTAATTCTTCATGAATTTGTTTAGAGATATATTTTGTTTTTTTTATGGTATCAGTAGTAGTGTTAGCATTTTTCATATCAAACATATCAAAATTTTCTTCTAGCAATGGTTTGATGGCTATTGATAATTCCGCTGATAGTGAAGCAATTTTAGCAAGATCTTTAGATACTTCTTCACCAGCACCAACACTAGATAGTATAGGTAATAAATTTATTATACCAGATAGATTTCCTTGTAATAAGTCAATATCGTTAGATGTTTTATCTAGTCCATTTGATAGAGCTAATAGATTTTGGGTTAGATATAAATCGGTATTATCATTTGTTCTAGAAAAAAGCTCTTTACTAGCTGCGATTTGTAGATTAATATTATCTTTAACAGTTAATCCATCATACATTAATTTGAAGCTAGGGAATGAAAAGCTAGTTAATAATGTAATTGATAAAAAAGATATAGCAACTTTTTTATTTTTAGGGTATAAAAATGATAAATTTTGAACATATGATGTAAAATCATTTAATGAAAATCTAGTTTTATATTGTTTTTTGATGTCATTAAATTCAAAATTATATTTATTTTCTATTGGTATAAAAGATAAACCGTTCTTTTTTAGATTAAAATTATTCTGTGATTGATGAAATAATTTTTGGTATATTGGAGAGATTGTATTTTTAAAAAAATTAAACTTTTGGATATAAAAAGAAAAATCAAATTTTTTAAATATTGGATGTTTTGGATTAATTATAGGAGGTTGTTCTATCTGTGGAGTAGGAATTATTTTCTCTGGAATAACTTCTTCTTCGAATATAGTAGGAGTTATTGTTTGATTCGGGGTGATATTTAAATTTTCATTATCTATGAAATCTTTCTCTAAATTAAGATCGAAATTTATATCATAATTTAAATCTATTTCAAATTCAGTATTTATTTCGTATACATCCTTAGTGGTATTATTATTTTCTGTAAAATCAAAAGACTTACTTTCTTCAATTTCTTTTTTTTGAGAAGGTAGTTTAGGTTTTAGTTCTTTTAAGTTTAATGCTGTTAATTTAGATCTTTGTTGATTTAACTTTTCTTGATAAACTTCCTTTAAATTAACTATATTGGAAGACTTTTTTATCATAAATACTATTTTATGTTAATTGATTTCTCTTATTTTATTATACACTGTTTTTGTTCTTTCTGCCATATCTTCCCAAGAATATTTATTCAAAATTTTATTTTTAATAATCGGGTCTAGCTTTTTATTGGTGGTTAGGGATTCTTTAATAGCTTTAATAATACTAGGTTCATTATTCGGATCAAAATAAGTGGCTGAGTCTTCAAATATTTCAGGTAAGCAAGTGGCATTAGATAAGACTAATTTGGCATCAAGAGCAAGAGCTTCTAATGGAGGTAATCCAAATCCTTCATAAAAACTAGGAAAAATATAAAGTTTACAGTTATGGAATAATGAAATTAATTGATTGTCATTTACAAATCCGGGTAAAATTACTCTTTCTTGTAAATCATTTTTCTTTACTAATTGAATAATTTGTTTATAAAAATAATCATGTTTGCCAATTAAAAGTAGTTTTAAATTAGGGTTAATGTCTTTGGATTGAATTAATTTTTTAAATGCTAATATTAATCCATCTATATTTTTATGAGGATAGGCATTTCCTACATATAATAAGAAATTATTTTTTTCTATATTAAATTTTTTATAATCAAATTCTTCTTCATTTTGGAGATTGAATTTTTCTAAATCTACTCCTTCATAGATCATATTAATTTTAGATTTTTTTATATTAAAATTTTTTAGGATAGATTTTTCCGTGTATTTTGAAATAGTTATAACTTTTTTGGAAGTAAATATAGCATTTCTAATAACAATTTTATAAACTAAATTTTTAAAATAATACATAAAAGAATTTAGCTTAGAAGCTTTTCTTGTAGGGTATTCTATCAAAATTAAATCATGGATAGTGACCACATAATCTTTTCTATAAAATAAAGGAACATTAAAGTGTGGAAAATGAACTAAATCCAAATTATATCTATTTAAAAGAATAGTCATTTTAATCTGCTCTTCCAAAGAATACCAAGATATATCAGCTAAAACTTTGGTAAAATTAGGGTTTTGTGGAATATATTCATCAAAATTTTCTTTTCTAATAAAAATAAAATAAAGATTATCTTTATCTGTTTTTTCTAATTCTTCAATTAATTTTTGGGTATATCTTCCTAATCCTTTTCCTATTGTACCGAAAAACCTTGCATCTATCCCTATTTTTTTCATTTATTCTAATTTTAAAATATACATTGGGGTGTCTAACGGGAATTGAACCCGTAACGTCGGAACCACAACCCGATGTTTTACCATTAAACTATAGACACCATCAATACATACTTTACATATAATATATTACCAAAAAAAGGTTAGTTATGCAAGTGGTTGTACTAATAATACTTTATTCTATAACTTATTATATTAAGTATAAGGAATAACATAGATATATTTATTACTAACCCTACTAAGTATATATGTACAAGCATTTCACCTTTTAATATTGATATTTTAGGATTTTGATTATTATAAGAAACTACAGTTTCTTCAAAAGAATGTGGACAAGAACCACCAACAGTATATTTCCCTTCATAAATTATATCTTTGACTGTATATTTATAATAACAAGTAGTCAGTCGTCCATATTCTTCTTTTGTTATATCTCCAGAAGTCTCATTATAATTTGTATAAATATAAATTAATTTATAAGCTTCTTGAACAATAGGTATAGCGGTCCATATAAAAATAGCACTTGCAACAAGTAAAGAAATTATATAGTGTTTTATAATAAAGTCTTCTCCAGAATATGAGTCAGTGTTATAATACATATTATATAACTTTAAACTCTTTTAATGCTTTTTCAAAAATTGAGATAGCCTTTTCAGCTTGACTTTTATTTATATTAAAGTCGGAAGTATGAACCAGATTATTTCTTAGATTATGAACTTGCCAAAGACTATTTATGGAGGGGAGATCTTTTTCGGTGACTGTCTTTAATCTTTCTCCCATAGTATTCCCAATAAATCCAAGTTCTTTTAGAACAGTATCAATTAATTTATCAGCTTCAATAATAGAAAGTTTCCAATGAACCATATCTCCTTTTGTAGATTGAGCCTTGATTTCAGCCCATTTTTCTTGGATAAATTTTTTGAACTCATTATTTTTGATTTCTAATTCAGAAGACTTAGCTTCTTTATATGTAAAGAATATTTTTTTGATCTTACTTTCATAAAAATTTGTTTCTTTTATTAACCATACAATTAAAACTAGCATTATAATAGAAACAATAGCAGAAATTATTTTTAAGATAAAAACCGTTGTTTCTAAGATTAAAATAAATTCTGCCCACATATATTTAGCTTTATAAAATTTTTTCTATATTATGTCCAATTTGAAGTAGGGTATTCTCATCAAAATGTTTTGTCATTAACTGAAATCCAATCGGTAGGCCTGAATTTGTTTTAGTTGGAATTGAAATACCAGGAATACCAGCAATATTAGTAGCCACCGTAAAAATATCTTCCAAGTACATTGCTAATGGATCATTAGTTTTTTCACCTAATTTGAAGGCTGTGTTTGGTGTAGTCGGAGTCAAGATAGCATCTACTTCCGAAAATGCTTTATCAAAATCTTGTTTGATCAAAGATTGAATTTTTTTTGCTTTGGAATAATATGCATCATAATATCCGCTAGATAATACATAAGATCCTAGCATAATTCTTCTCATAGATTCTTTACCAAATCCCTTGGTTCTACTATCAAAATATAAATCTCTTAAATCTTTTGATTTTTCAAATTCAGATAATCCATATCTAATCCCATCAAAGCGAGCAAGATTTGTGCTTACCTCGGCTGGCATAAGAATATAATAAGTAGGAATTGCATATTTTGAGTAGGGGAGAGAAATTTCTTTAAAATTAACCCCCAAAGATTTATATTGCTCAATTGTATTATTGATAGCCTCTTTTATCTCAGGACTAATTCCATCAATAAAGTATTCTTTTGGTAATCCAATAGTCATTCCTTGTATAGATTTATTCTGAATGGTGTCAAAATTTAATTTTTGATCCAAAGTTAATTCTACAGAAGTTGCATCCATTGAATCTTTTCCCTCAATTGCTTCTAGGATATAAGCAGAGTCCAAAATATTATTGGTAAAAGGTCCGATTTGATCTAGCGAAGATGCCATTGCTATCAACCCAAATCTTGAAACTCTACCATAAGTAGGCTTTAATCCGACAATACCGGTAAGAGCAGCTGGTTGTCTTATAGAACCTCCTGTATCTGATCCAAGAGAAGCTAGACATAATCCTGCTTTGACACTAGAGGCAGAACCTCCAGATGAACCTCCTGGTACTCTTGACTCATCAACTGGATTTAAGGTTGGCCCAAAAGCAGAATTCTCTGTAGAAGATCCCATAGCAAATTCATCAAGATTAGTTTTTCCCATCAAGATAACACCTTTTTCTTTTAGTTTTCGGATAACAGTAGCATCATAAACAGCAGTATAATCTTCCAAAATTTTTGAAGAAGATGTGACTTTGTGACCTTCTACTAAAATAGCATCTTTGATAGAAATAGGAACTCCTTCCAAAAGAGATATATCTTGATTATTAGAAATTTTTTTATCTAAAATTAAAGATTTTTCTATAGCTTCTTCTTTAAATACTGATAAATATGCATTTAGTTTTGGATTTTTTTCTTCAATTTTATTGATAATATCTGAAATAAATTCAGAAGGTTTAATTTCTTTATCTATATAAGCTTTATGGAGTTCGGTTATGGAGTTAATTTGTGACATAATTATTTATTTAAAATAGTTTTTACAACAAGATAATTATCTTTTGTTTGAGGCATAGCACTTATGATTTTTGATCTTATATCTCCATCGAATGCCAAATTATCTTCTAGTTCTATATCTTCTCTTAAATATTGATTATAATAAGTCGGTTTGATAGCATCTGTATTGACATTAATAGAGTCTAATTCCTGAATATAATCTATAATACTATTAAATGAATTTTCAAAATTCGCAAAGTCTTGTTCTGGTATATTTAGATAAGATAGATTGGATAGACTGTTTAAATCTGTTTTTTCCATAAATATAAATTATTTAATTTTTATAACTATATTCTAACATATTTATAGGATTTTTTAAATGGAGAATCTAAATAAAAAAATCCCCTCACCTAAGTGAAGAGAAATAATATTTAATTAGTGAAAAGATTTATGAATTAATAAATTCTTTCCAACCAGCTATCCCAAATTTATTTAGGATAGCTTGCCAAGACAAAAGCTTAGGATCTCGTTTATAATTCTTGGGATAATTTGTTATATTGGTATCCAAATTATGCTCAATCACTAATTTTTCCCAAGCCTCTCGATGTTCCTCAAGGGTTTGGTATTTTTTAACTTTAACTTTAACTTTTTTATTACCAGTAATAAATTCTTCCCAACTATTAATCTCAAATTTATTTTGGACAGCATAAAAAGATAAGAGCTTAGGATCAAGTTTATAGTTATTGAGATAACTTGTTCGATTATTCTCCAAATTATGTAAAGATACTAACTTTAGCCAAGCCTCTCGATGTTCCTCAATAGATTGGTATTTAACTTGATCTAAAAATTCATTCCAACCAGTAATCCCAAAGTTATCTTTGATAGAATACCAACACAAAAGCTTAGGATCTAATCTATAATTTTTACAATAACTTCTTATAACATTATCCAAATTATGCTCAATCACTAATTTTAACCAAGCCTCTCGATTTTCTTCCAAAGTCTCATATTTATCTAGAGAATCTAGTAAATCTAAGAGATCTAGAACTTCTTGACTCCATTCAAAAATTAGGTTTTGGTTAGAGATGATAATATCAGTTTGAAAATCTTCCTCACTGTCAGAATCTACAGAATTATTAACTTGACTAAATTTCAACTCTAAATCTCTCAAAAATTTAAGATGTTTCAAGTTAGAAACAAAATCTAAGATAATAGATTCTTTTTTCCCCTCAAATTTTCTTAGAATCCTTCCTAATTGCTGTAAGACAATTCTTTCAGATTGAGTGCTTCTCATAAAAACACCATAGGGAACACTAGGGATATCAATTCCTTCATTCAACTTATTTATACTCAGAATGAATTGAAATTTCCCTTCTCGGAAATCTTCCAGAATTCTTTGATTATCTTTGAGTTCTTTTCCAACATGAATAGAGTTAGAATTTGGCAAATATTTCCCTAATTGAATAATATGGTTAATACTAGAGCAATAGATAATTGCTTGCTTATCCCCACATTCTTCTTGAATAGTTTTAG
>Ga0100391_1000381_pt1 | contig 52580 bp, 26 predicted proteins | sample CryGeymeta201515_FD_81541 | JGI IMG/M metagenome (GOLD analysis project Ga0100391, IMG submission 81541) | Groundwater microbial communities from Crystal Geyser aquifers in Utah, USA - Crystal Geyser metaG 2015-15 | ecosystem: Environmental > Aquatic > Deep subsurface > Groundwater | place: USA...
AGGGATGGTGTGCAAAGGAAATGGTTTCAAAGACAAAGAGAGGGGGATAATTGGGGCGACTTGGGGGCGGAGTAGGGGTTCCGATTGGGGGGGGGGGGGGGCAGTTAAAAGCTACCAGTACGACTTGCTTGTAGGGAGTGAAACGTAACACTACTGACGCGACAATGCGCGGCTTCGGTGACTACCAAGCCACACGTGACTGAAACTAGCACGGAAACTAAAAAAAAAGAATGTTCGAGACAATCATAGACATCATTATTTGCGTGCCTTCCACCTACCATTACTACTGAACCCGTTGTTTAGGAAGGTAGCTCGATAAATTCGAGACACTCCAATGCAGATGCTTCCGCGGATTAAGGCGTCATATCTTATGCAAGCCTGACGAGCTTCTTTTGCTGAGTACGCTCCCCAGCAATAGCATTGAATTCAGCACAAACAATTATAATATATATTATATCTGAGGCTCAAATTTCCTGGTAGCGAGCAAAACAGTTCTGTCTGTTGCTGCAGCCATCCAAGCACTACTAGCAACTTCATCATCTATCTTTGACTGTCAAGAGTTGGTGAAGTCTCGTGCACAAAAAGTGTCTCATCTGATTTTGCTGCGATGAACTTTGTTTCCACAGTTGGAGACTTCTGGAACAACTTGTGTCCTGGTGTGCGACACACTACTTCTACTATAGCTAGCTACTGTAGCCAGTAGCTGTCTCGTCGCTTGCTTTCAGTACTATTTCTGGATACTACTGGTGGTACTCCAGTAGTACCACTTTACCAGTAGTATTTTGCCCGACAAGTAGGTCTACCTGGTAGTAAGTAGTAGTAGTACTATCTGAAGACGTTTGTAGACGCATGTTCGTAGTGTGGTCTTGTATCATCTTATTGGTGAAACTATCAGTGACGATGCTACCGTCTATCAGGGTACAACCTGGTACCTGGCACCGCCATTTTACTACTAGAAGTACCACTTACTACCTGGTAGCTGGTCTAGCTAGTACTCCGGAGTACAGCCTAAGAATACCTGGTACAGTAGTATGGTACCACTACCTGGTACCTGGTAGTGGTACCAGGTAGTCTGTTACCATACTAGTACCTGGTACCAGGTACCACACCAGCCACTCCTCCGAGTATCACTAGATAGCACTGGTACCAGGTACTAGTACTTAATATTCGCTTCTTTTCGGTCAATGTTCGGCTCGATTGACTTATTATAAGTAAGTGCAACAAGATTCCAGAATTGAGTATAATTAATTCTTACAAGACCCACTTGAGTGTCACGTTTACGCTTAGTCCTCTTCAAAAGCAGTGCTTCAAACTACCACGGTATACAATTATATTTCTTGCTCGGATGTTGTCTATTGATTGCAGTATAAATAGCAAAGCATGTTAAATACACACCTATTTTGATAAGACTACACTATCCCATGACGCTTTCATGTATACCGGTGTATTTGAATGGTCAGAATATTTCAATACCAGGTACCAGGTACTAGTACCATACTCCGCAGTACCGTACCAGGTAGTATGTTCGTTTTTCTCTTCATTCGTGGCACTATTAAATCTTTGGTTCGGTCCCCTCAAATATTCACATCTTCAAGGAGTTCGTTTCGAACTCTTCCTCCGATTCCGGGTGAACCTTGGACATCGTTATTTAGACTTCTCGCTAGCTAGTCAATCAGAAAATGTCAGAAACTCCGCGATCTAGTTTTCGTTGAGTGCAATAAAGGGGCAAGGTGCAATCAGTGAAAAGTCACCTGACAACGAGCGAAGGTTCTATCGTGCGAGCACTCCATTTCAGACACAACATGATGATGGAAGGAAGAGACGTGTCTTTCTGTCCTGGAATTTCGCAGCTTTTCGTCCTGGATTACTGGTACCACTACTAGACTAGTAGTAACTGGTACACTGTGTGTGCAGAACGACGCCTTCACGCTGCTCAAGGACACTGGTTCAATTGTCGTGATTACCTGGTAGTTTACTTCTTGATAACATCACGCACTCGATCGAAACAAACAATTATTAAATAATAATACCTTATCACTTTCTTGCATACCTGCATATAATATACACTTTAACATTTATCTCCAAACCATGGATCCATGCTACCTGCCTACCGGAGCCAATACTGCGCAGAATAGTCTTGTGCAGGCAGTATCCGTTCGGCGTGCCGCTCAGAGAACCCATCGAAGGAGCCAAGCTTCGACTTCAGGACGAAGAGCGTCAACGTCCAATGTATTTTCCTCCCACGAACGAGCAGCCGCACAATGGTCTCTGGAGGATGATGATGATGATGAGGACATTTCTAGATCGAATGTGTTCGACACCAGAGAACTACAGGGCCCTCCTTCCCTACCTCTCATCGAACTTCTTCCGTCGTTGATGCTGCAGTTCCCTCGTCAGCCTTTCGAGAACCGAGGTCAAACCAGGCAGCAACAGCAACAGCAACAGCAACAGCGGCGGATGATGACGACGGAAGACATTATTTCTTCCATTGATGAAGTGCTGAATCTAGTGGCCGCCGATATTGATGCGCCCGCCAACGGAAGGCCTAACAACCAAGACTCTACGAGTAATCTGGACGATCAGCACAATTTGCAGCATCTTTGAGATTAACGTGTGCGTGCGTTGTGTGTGTTGATCTTTGGCACACGATATCTTGCTATGTTGGCAGCTACTAAAACGCTGGTCAGCTGCTGCCTTGGTGCTTTTTATCCACCCGTCACGCAGCTACTATTGACATACTCGTCGATGTTGTTCATGTGTTCGACGACCTGTCTTGTCTTGGCTCCCCCCTATACGCACAGCGACGTTTCTGAAAGAGGAAGCCTTTTTGTCACTTGAACATACACGTATACAACTGTAACCTTTATTAATACTGCAATTTTTTCCCTGCTTGAGCCAACCAACTACTAGATCTGTTTCTGTTGCTGCCTCGTACAAGCTAGACGGGCCGATGGAGAGGGAAGCATTCCTACAACCTACAAGTTACTCTATTGTCTCGGGTCTCAAGCTCCTGCTGCGACTACCAGGTACCGTAGGCAAGCAGCTCCTCGCTACGTAGTAACAACAATTCAGGAATGCCACAGCACCTTCCACCGAATGTGATTGCGAAGCCGTCGAAGGAGGGAAAAAAGAAGGTAGACTATGGAAATTCGGAATTCGCTGATAGAGTAGTAAACTGAGCCAGTATGCTGTGCTAATCGAGTACAGTAGAAGAAAGACTGGATGACAATCAAGTGGGATTCAAGAATCCGACGAAGGATGACAGTACTACGATAGTAAACTTCGCTAGAAAATGTATGTTGCAGTAGAGAAACGGCCGAATCGAAGCAGAAGCAAGGTCACCTATCTTCTAATATCTAATACTACTACCACGGTAATAGTAATTTGAATCGAAGCAGAAGCAAGGTCACTTATCTACTACAGTACCTACTCCGTACCTGGTTGTAATTATTTCAACTGCAAACACAGAAGAGCGTCGTCATCGGTCACCTTCCTCGGGCTACTACTCTGGCCTCAAGAGGAACACCAATGCGAGTTCAGCACTTCCGGCAAATAATAATATGTTTGACAATGCACATACCAATAAATCATCTGTCATCATTATTTTCTAGAACGAAGATTATCGTTATCTCCGAAAAAAAGGCCCATTGATATGTTATTAGTGATTCAGTTTGAAACACGCTTTTAGAACGCGCCAGCCTGCGCCATATCCAAGTCACCAGAAGCTATTACATCATACTCGCAATTAGAGCGCTCTTGCGCGTTCGACAAATGAGAACATGCTTCCTCCGCAGCTTGTTGGCTAATGTTGGACTGTTCCAATCGTCGCTTCAGGGCGGTAGAAAAGCGAGGCATTTGACAGTGTTCGGGAAACTGGGGCGCCCGATCATTGGTCTCGAACAATCGAACATCGCTATCCCGAACTTGCCATTCTTGTCCCAGGGTCATGACGTCCTCTTGGTTTTGAATGTTAAGTACCGTTGTTCCATCCCGCGCCAAGGCACGTCCCGTTTCATACTCGCCCATCATTCCCGTGCTTTGACCAAAATGGGCCTCTGTGGGATTCACGATGCTGATGCTAACCCATTGCTTAAACGTTTTGATTTCAATGAGTTCATCTTTGGTCGTTTGGATTTGGTAAATGTGTGTCTTCTTGTCGGACTTTTTGACTGACATGGGATAGCCAGCAAATTTTTCTGGCAGGTTATCATCGGTGGTTCCTAAGACACCATTGATCATATAGTTGCCGTGGCCACCTACCTCCAAGATTTCATCCCCAATCTGGAGGGCCAGGGCTTCAATGTAACTGTATTCGTATTGCGTTTTGGTGCGAATGTGAATTTCCATGGCGCGGCTCTGTTCGAAGTTTGGATTCTTCAACAGCACCATGTCACATTGGCCGTGGAAATCATAGTAAGTTCCAGACCAAGTCTGCAGAAGAAATGATTGCAAGAAAAAGTGAAACATGGTGAGAGTAAATGTTTGAGAAACGTGAATATCATTAACTCAATCGCAAGTAAAGTCTTACCTTAAAGTGGGGATCCCCACCACTTCCTGCCGACGTGGTAGTCGAAGGAGGAGGAGCACAGCAGATCTCCTCCGCCAATTCCGGGGTCAGTTCGCAGTATCGGCCAGGATTATCACACGGTGGCTGAATTGACAGCTTCCGAGTGCCGATACGGCCACCACTCGGATGCTCGGTATAGCAGTTTTCTTCCAAAAAATCACACGCCGTCTGGCAGCCATTGTCGCAACATGTCTGCAGCTGTTCGTTGTAGCCAACAATCTCGATCATAAAGATTTCTCTGGGAGAAGTACAAACAGGCACAGGTAGGGCTGTAACGACGACGACGGTGGAAACGCTTGAAATAGCAACTAAGAGAGCAATAGAAAAGGCTTTCATCATCGTTTATATATTTTTATTAATCGTGCGTGAATTTTGTGGTTTGGCGTATTATTATGCGTATGCTTCACAGTACTGTATTCTAGAGAAATCCTTGAGATTTTAACGACAAAAATATCTGGTCTTACTTGTTTTTTTTTGGTCGAACGGTCCTGGTCGGGATTGGCTTTTATCAATCGATGATGAAAAGGCAGATGCCTTATTTAAAGAACTACACAGAGGAATTATTTAGGTAGTTTGCACAGGTCTTAGGGTTGCCGTTCACTGTCGTCTTATTTGCCAAAAGTCATAGTGAATGACTTATCCGCAAGAATAGGCAGAGTAGTACAGTACTTTCCTACTCTAAAGAGCTACCTGGTATTCCGAGGAATGAGTCTGCATTGAATGCCGGTCATCCATCTAGTGAACATTGACATTTGAGCTGCTTCGGACGGCACACTCCAGCGGGCTACTACCAGGGTACAGTGTACTAGCTACAGTAGTACGTTACCAGGTAGTACTAGTAGTAGCTAGCTATCTCTGCCTCGCATCACTTACCGTGGTATTATAATAATACTTACGTCGACATGTGAGGGGTCATCCATCTAGTGAACATGAACATAATTATTTTTTGAGCTGCTCCGGACTCCCAGCGGGCTACTGGTACTAATGAGTAGCTAGCTCTGCTTCGCATCACTTATTATGATATTATTTACGTCGACGTGTGAGGGTCGATAGATTGCTTTCCACTCCCGGATCCATTGACGCATGGCTTGCAGTTCTTCCTGGCGGACCTGAACAACCGAGAGAGTGTCCATGGCATGGGAACTTCGCAAATCGTAATGGTGTGCACCATTTTCAATGATTCGAACAATGATGCTCTTGTGGGATCCTATTGGGACTGATTGGATTCCCGCAGCACGCCACGGATCTAGTTGACCAGATGCCAAGAAAATATTGGAACCCGCCTGAATGTTGTCACCCATAAAAGTCATTTCTTCCCAATCGGGACGAGGCGTAACTCCTTCCCAGCGTTGACGACAGTTCTCAAAATACTCGGTCTTGTTTGGCTGGAAAGGTAGCTCAAAGTCCGTGATTCCGTTGGTTGGCATGGGTTGATATACCTCTGTGCAACACTGGTACCCCCAAGCAACACCCGTCCAATCTCTGTCAGTTGCAGCAATCTGCTTGAAATCCATTCGATCGACTTGTCCTACTCGATTCCAATGCGATGCTCCATCATCTGCTTTTGTAGAAGAGAACCAATCATAACAGTTACCAGCTTGTCCCGTGTAATTGTAATAGACTTGGACAGCAGCTCGCAACGCTCCCAGTCCTGTGTTTTCCTGTAGCATGTTTTCGCATGCAACTCGAAAGGGATAGCCAGGAACGGGATTGTAGAAATTGGTAGGATATGGATATCCATACTGAACCATAGTCTCTAAAGCTCCCGAAATCCAGCCATGAATCATCCAAGCCGTAGATCTTGGATCGTCTTGATGATCAAGAGGCATCATGCACAAGTTGAGCTCCTGTTGAATATGTTTCCGTCCTGCTTTGGTCGTGACTTCTTCAAACAATTCTTTCCAGCCTTGACGTACTTTTCTGGGACATTCGCTCGATACATTTCCATAGGCTTCCGCCACAATTTTGTTGAACGCATTACTTTCTCGCAGCAAGTGTTTCAGAGGAGTAGCCGAACTTGCCAGGGCTCCAGCCCAAAGATTTGGATTCTTCAATCTCATCCATAAAGCTAAATTGCCTCCGTAGCTACCTCCTGCCACAATGAAAGCAGCATCCCTCGACATGTTCCATTTCTTTCGCATGTAGACTTGCAATGTGTGATAGTCGGCCATGGCTTGCTCGACGGTGAGATAGGAAATGTTGGAAGGGGTGGTGGCTGCTTCCGGCGATCCGAATGGAAAAGATTTGCCGTAGTAACGATGCTCGGCAAAAACTACCATGCCCCCCAGCTCGTTCGCTGCTTCCCACAAGAAACCACTGTTCTTGACAAATTGCATAATATCAGCCTCATTTCCTGCGTAGAAAAGAACAGGGCTGCTCGAATTCTGGTAGTACTGGTCGTTGACGAGATACCTCAAAGGAAATGTTGCTGGAGTTGTGGGACAAAAATTAAAGTGATCAAGTCTTGTATCAAACCAATATTCGGTAACATTTGGGTCGAAGTCTTGAACAGATGAGAATTGATTTTTAAGCTGTCGAGGGAGAGAGGGTTCCGCCTTCTTTGTTTCTGCAGTGGCAGCTGTGCTCGTATCCGCCAAAATTACAAAAATCGCGACAGCAAGAGCCGATAAGATGTCGGCTAGTACAAGTTTTGCACGATACCGTTTAGATATTATTAACATTGAAGTTGTCTTGTTTTAATACTGTTGATAAGTAAATAGAAACATGAATAATAATAATTGTCTTGTACTAGTTTACTAGTCTAGACTGCGTAGTCCGTAGACTAGTCAACTACTCGAGTAGTCTACCAGTACTCTACAGTAACTCCTGGTGCACGTAGCTAGTATTACTATTTACTACTACTAGACTAATCCACTCTTCGGGGTAGGTCCAGTCTAATACTGAAAAACAAACTCGTACCAGTTACTCGAGTACAAAATCTTTTAATTATTTGTCTCGCACACTTGCCTTGTGTGTCTGGGGTCCAGCAGTCATACTAGTAAACTGAAACCGTATCAAAATAATGTTGAATAAAAAAGCTGTAATTTTTCATCTCGAACTAATAGTAGCCTCAAATCAAATGACGCTATCTACTTTGTGCAACAATATATTATGATCGTAGGGAGCAGAGCAGAGACACTGTATAGAATAAGCAGAGCTGACACCAGAAACACCACACATTCCGAAGCCCAACACCACACATGAAAATGAAAACTGCGGTATAGGCCCCATCAAGTTGCTATTTTTGTTCTAGCTTGATATTGTTATTTTCTGCATCCATGGCGGAGGATTAATTATGGTGTGTCCTTTTTTGTTAGGGTTCCATTTTACTTCCCGGACAAAACATGAAGCGTCTTTCTCCGACTTTTTCTGACCAGAAGACCTTGTTGAGTAAAAAAAAGTGCTGGCAGTACCTTTGTAGAGTTCAGTGCAGGAAGTCATCATCAATGCGTATGCCAGCTCTCCGTGGGGTTCTCACCTTTAGTCATGAGTACTGAATCCCAGAAGGCACACCACCATGGAAAGATGACCCTCGATGGTACTACTACTAGCTAGCTAGTAGTAGTAGTATTAGCAGTAGTACTAGTAGTAGTACTAGCTAGTCTACTACCACTACTGGTAGTCCTCTACGTACAGTAGTTATCAAAGGAGAGTTTGTCCTGGCACAACTAACTTATTATTTGGATACCACAACGCAAGGATCCACAGCATTCCATGCCCCAAATAACTTGTATCTGGAAATCATAACTGTTAAGCTTGACGATTTCAGACTAAATATAACTTCTAGAATCTTTGAAGAGACCATTTCACCAGGCTAACCGCGCACGTTGCTTTCGATTTCCTGAAGAAATTTTTCCCAATACCATACCACCATGAGACTGCCTTTACATCTTCTAGCCATCGTGTTTTTTTGCATCTGTGCGTTGGCCTCGGGGGTGCGGCGTCATGACGACACTCCAGATGGACACATGCTTGCAGCGGATACTGTAGAAAAAGCGAAGGAAGCTCTCGCAGAGGGCGCTAATATAGACGTGCAGGACGAGCTCAATGGACAGACGGCATTAATGAGAGCCACACTCCATGGTTGGACATCGTTGGTGATCTTTCTTTTGGACCAAGGAGCTAATGTCAAGATTTCCGAAAAAGACGGATACACGCCACCTCATGGTGCCGGCTTTCAAGGACGCGTAGATATACTGAAAGAACTAAGGAATCGCAACGTGGATATCTTTGCGAAGTCCAAAAAAGATAAATTTACGCCATTCCACAGGGCTTGCTGGGGTCGAGAGGAGCGACACACGGAGACAGTCCGCTTTTTCATTCAGCAAGGAGTGGATGTAAATCTAAAGGGAGGAAAAGAGAAGCAGACATGTTTTCAAATGACCCCGAATAAATTGATAAAGGCTCTTTTGGTTGAGCATGGAGCGGGATCTGAAGAATTATAGACGCAGCACAATGCAACTTCATCGCACAAGGCAGGTCAACTATTTCAGCATAGTTTACCGTAGCATTATCAGCTGACTATCTTGAAGATTTGCATCATAGCACATCATATCCAATCCAACTTTCCTCTCACTTCCATAAATATCAACGAGTCTCGCTCTATGGTTTCACTTTGTAAAACGCGTATGTTGCTGCTACAAAAGAGGGCAATTGAGAACGAGACCTACAACGTTAAGTCGCAGTAATACTAATGAATATAGTCAACAAATTTCTGTATCGACTGCTTTTATTTATATCCTTGGAGTTGTGGTTCTATATTGTTTGCGAAGAAATGAACTGGGTATCGTCGCAACAAGGTTTCGCCAAAGATACAGACTGTTTACCCACCCTTCTCAGGGCTGTCCTAATAACCAAAGCAATTGTGTAGCACCGCCTAGCCAAAATAGCATCAACTTTCCGGGTTTCTGCCTGTGTCGATGGAGTTGCAGCCAAACCCAGCTAAACATACTCCCCAATAAAGAAGTGAGGACTACTAGACTACTACTAGAGTAATACTTTGAGAACCCCAAAAGTCCCGTTCGGGACTGATTTCGAAATTGATAAAGATTGATGGTTGTACCACCACCATAGAACTGAAGAAGCCTGCTGATTATTCGATTATTTATTGTACAGTTTACCCTCCTAGTACTACTGTACCTGGTACTAGCTAGTTAAGTGTGGTATCTAGTAGTACAGTACCTGGTAGTACTAGCTAGTACTCGAGTAGCTATTACTATGGTACTACTAGTAGACCCAAGTAGTATCTACAGTACTCAGATTAGGTGTCTTGTCGTTCATGGCAACCGTAGCTTGAGCTACGAAATTTGGTTTGAGGATAAACTGCAATTTTAGATAGTAAATCCAGAGTAAGGTGCACTAGTAGCAATCAGTAGCAACCGATTTTTGTCTTCAATAAAACTCCTTACGATTACAAATGTACTAGATTCGCTTGACATGACGGATCCCGAGCAAGTCAAAGCATTGGTGCATTGCCACAATGGTGGCGTGGCAAAGCAAGAGACGGCTCTTCATTTCAGGGCTTCCAAGCACCTTGCATTGGGTTACAAAGTCTGATGCCGCAATCGATACGTTGTATACGTATTCACAAACATGGTAGGGAAACAAGTCCTCCAACGTCATTTCGATCATGTCTGCAAAAAGATGGAGCTGCAACACCAAGTTACGCTCTGAATCGTGCTCCACTGTCGGTACTTCTCCCGCCTTGACAAGTTCCTCCACATCCACATCGTGGTCCTTCTTGGCACGAGCGCAGATACTCTCCAGCCGGACACGGGCATAAAGAAGATAAACGGCTGTGTTTCCTTTCGTGTCTAACATTTGATCGTACGAGAACTTATAGTTGGTAGTAGGGTTTCGTCGCAAATCAAAGTACTTGCAGGCGCCATATCCAATAGCTTCTGCTACTTCGTGCACTTCGTCCGCTGTAATCATGGCCTTGCCATCTGCAATGCGCTGGTTCAAACTTTCTTCCATTCGGAACACTGATTCGTCCAGGAGATCTACCAAGCGAACAGTATCACCGGATCGAGTTTTGAAGCGCTTGCCGTCTTCTCCCATGACAGTTCCGAATCCAATGTGATCTAATCGCTGGTTGCCTTCATCCAACCATCCAATCTTGCGCGCTGCTGCGAAACACATTTTGAAATGATCGCCTTGTGAATAATCTGTAATTACAATAATGCGTCGCGCATGCAGCGTTTGCAAGCGATATTTTAGGGCAGCCATATCGGTCGAATCGTACCCAAAGCCACCATCACTTTTTTGCAACATGAGAGGGACCTGAAACCCATCGACAAAGACACACTTGGCGCCTCCTTCTTCCACACTGATCAGTCCAGCTTGTTCGAATTCTGTGATAACGGGGGGGATCTTTTCGTTGTAAAAGGATTCTCCCTTTTCTTCTAGGGTCACATCCAACCGATTGTACACTTTTTGAAATTCCTTGCGACTGACATCACAGAGCATTTTCCAAATTTTCAGACACTCTTCATCTCCACTTTGTAGTTTGACCACGTTGGTTTGTGCCGTCTTTTTAAATTCCGCCGATTCATCAAATCGTTGTTTTGCACTTTTGTAAAATTCCGTCAGGTCGGTAATGTTGGGAATTTCTCCCGTTTCTCCCACTTCGGGATATTCTTCCTTCAGGTACTGAATGAGCATGCCAAATTGGGTTCCCCAATCACCCACGTGATTGGTACGATGAACGTGATGTCCAACAAATTCCAGAATTCGACACACGGCTTCTCCAATAATGGTAGATCGCAAGTGTCCGACGTGCATTTCCTTGGCAATGTTGGGAGACGAAAAATCCACAACACATTCGTACGGTCCCGATGCCAGTGGTGGTTTGGGCAATCGTCCCGTGGGCAACCATTTGGCAAGATGGGATTGTAGATACGACGCTTTGACGCGACAAAGCACGAATCCAGGTCCTTGTGTCGTCATAGATTCGACGACAGGATGATCGGGTCCTACCGCATCCATAATGGCTTGCGCCACATCCTGTGGCGATTGAATGTTGGCCGGGAGTGCACTGTCTTTTTTAAGTGCAGCAAAAATGGGCATGGCTGCCATGCACTGATAATCTCCGTGTTTGGAATTTTGACACTTGTTGACCATAACCGTGGGCAATGCATCCTCGTCACCATTTAACAGGGTAGGTCCCAGAACAGCCCGTTGAAACACAGCCGTCAAGACTTGCTGGAGACTCGGATTGTCCAAGTCGAGGGGTACCAATTTATTGGCCGCAGCCGCTTCCTGTTGCCAGGATTGTACGAGCGTTCGTGCCGATTCCAGTGCATGGGCGTGACTTTTTACGTAGGTCGCCACGACGGGAGGAACTGTCACACCCGGATAGTTGTGAAGCAATTCTTCCAGAGCAACCGCGACGACGACATCGGCCAAAGAATCGGTCCGTCCCACCAGATGCACGGCAACGTCACCAGATGTTAGTGCCGCATCCAAGTGTGTAAGTGCGGACGTTAGCTGTTTCTCGTTTTGACAGGTGCGCAACGTGGTACGTTCCCATTCGCACCATTCGTCGACTAACAAGTCCAATGCAGGAACACAAGGATTTACAAAGTGGTGTTCGGTAGAAGTGGGACCAGCACTGCTGCTGTTGGTGCTGCTACAAGCCAATCGAAGTGCCTTGGCCATGGCATTACCACCACCACCACCCACAATGCGATTTCCAAACAGGAGTACAGGTCCGTGAGAAATGGTCGAGGTAAAAAAATCACCACCCGATGATGCTATCTTCTTAACGGTCGATTGCGATGCCGCTTGGACGTTGACAGAAAACAAATGACTCGCGTAGGCGACCTTGGTCATGGATGACAAAGACGACGACGACGATGATGATTTAGAAGTACCAACAATATTTCCAATCTTAAATACAAGAGGCAATTTAGGAGCTTTTGATTTGGACAGAGAACCAGTAGCTGTAACTGTTGTTGTTGTTGTTGTTGTTGCTCCTGATGGTTTTTTGGGTACATGTTTGCCACTGATATTCGTGCTAGCATTAGATGTTGCCGCAGGAGGAGGAGGAGGAGTATCTCCACTCTTTTTGGCTGCCTTTTCGGCTTTCTTTTGCAACTTTTTCAGTTGATTCTTGGAAAGTTCACCTGCAGGATTAGTATCCGTCATTTTTACTTTCTTATTGTTATTGTTATTGGTGGTGGTGTTATGGTGTTTTATATAGCTGTTATTGTTGCTACGTGCTATAGATATGTTACAGTTTTTGTAGCTTCGATTACTTCGTATTATTATAATTGTACCAGGTAGTATCCTACCGTACTATTTTTTCTTGAGATGGATGAAGACATCCAAGCAGCAGAACGGATGGTAGGATGGTGATGATGAGAGGAGGAGAGGGCAAAGAAACACGCACCAAGCATTTTTCTACTAATCTTAGCTAGTAAGCTAGCTAGTAGTACTACTACTCGCTAGTAGAGTAGTAGTAGACGAGTAGTAGACTGCTACTGTAAATCTTTCGTAGTGGACAAACGGCCAGACGACAGGATGTATTTCGTGACTGAAACTCATTATCTCTATCACGAGTAGGTAACGGCAAAAAGCAATGTACGTAGTCTAGCTAGTAGTTTAGCTAGGAGTACTGGTAATAGTACAGTAGCTACGTCTATACTTTTAAAAACTTGTTTTTGAGTTGTTTTAAAAGACACACACCTCCCCTGTCGTCCAGTGGTACAGTGGTAGTCTACACCAATAAAACCAAAGCGAGTGCCACCGAAGAAGAAAGACAGGAAGAGACCCAATGCGAATTTTGTAGAGTAGGGTCTACTTTGGTGACACAACGTTACATTATTGTTATTTACTCTATATTTTTGCACCGATTTTATAAAAAAAACTCGATCGAATCATTGCTATCTGTTGAAACAGTGTAACAGCAAAACAAAAAGGCTAGTACAACAACAGAACCAAAACCGATCCTTGTTTGCAGTTTGCAGCATGCCGCCAAAGAAGTCTAAAAGCAAGGTACGTAGTCGGACTAGGCAAAATGTATAGTGGAAGAAATTTACCTATAAAAACTCATGAATGAGTGGGTGATTCATAGAGTAGTAGTTAGCACATGACAAGTCTTCAGTTGGAGAGTGATTGTATCGATTATCTGGAACAAGGTCTTGCTGTACTAGCATGTCCTATATATCTCACAGTGGTGCTAACATAATTTCCACTCATATCTTGAATATTGACGTACATGGCAGGCTCGTGGCGGTGGTAGTGGTGGTACCAAAAAATCCACTTCAACGACGACCACTAGTAGTTCTGCCAGGTTTATTCTTTCTGACGAAACGGGTGACAAAATATTTATTGCAACTGCTACGCTCAAAGATATTAAAAATCCTCCTACTTCATCGAAACGAAAGGTACTGTACAAGGTAACCAGTCCAACGATTCGACAGCAACTCTACGATGAGTTGGCTCTTTGTTTAGAAGATCGTGAGACTCGACTATTGCCCAAGTATGGAGGACGATCATGGCAAGTAGCGGTCCGCGTTCATGATTCGGCAGCCGGTAGTCCGTTGTTTCGTTGGTACCGGGGCAAATTGGAATTGGCAGCACTGCCACATATATTAGAAAAGATACCCGATCCACCTAATTTTCCAGGATACAAGCAAACCGAATACGGTGTCGTACGACATTTGGTTAAAACAAAACATCGCAAACGACAGAGCATTGATGGTACTGATATCAATTACGACAAAAGTAGTAGTAGTAGTAGTAGTAGTGATGAGGAATCGTCCGATGACGAAGGAGACGAGGAAGAAATTGATGTGGTTCAGTTTGATTTGACACCCGAAGAACTGTCGCGCATGGAATCTTTAGTGGGACGAGACGTTTCAACACTGAGTCAGGTGGCGTGGGACAATCGCAACAATGGTCGACACGCGGCACCACTACCAACAATTTCTATCAAATGGACGTGTCCATTGCGACAGCACTTCACAACTCGCAAGGCAGCCTGGGACCATGCACTTAGTCTGGCCAAGGCGGAACAGTTCGTCGATCGCTTTCTGCGTGGTCTCGGCAAGTCGGGTGTCGAACTGAAACCCTTTCGTCCAACCAAGGCACAGGCTTTGCAGGCCGGGAAGGTTCGATTTTTACGCGATGGATTGTGGGTTGTAGGACAGGAACAGAATTGGCAGAATGATCGGTACTGGAAGATTGCCAAACGCGAACGAAAAGCTCAAAAACAAGCCGAAAAACGACAACAACAACAAGAAGAAGAGGAGGAGCAAGGAAGGAATTGGAAACGAACGATTGCAGTGATAGACGAGAACGGGGAGCCGTTAAAGAAACGTCGTAAAATTACGGGTCCAATGCTATTCATTGCGGTCCATCGCGTGGCTTATCGAGAACAGCGTTTGCAGGAACTGAAACAAGAACTTCAGAATCAACCCAAATCAAAAGATGCCACAGATTCGAAGAATGATGGAATCGAGGCAGCTGCAGACACGGCAACGATTGATAACAATACCAAATCGTCAAGCAAGGTGAGCAAGACTGCTGCAAAGGTCGGTATGCCGGAGTGTTCCGATAAGAAGCCCTCAAAACGCAAATCTAGCAACCAAAAAGTTTCTTTTACATTGACGGATGCCGAGAAGGAATTGAGAAACCATTACAAGGCAACACTGACGGACGATGAGCAGTATATGTGGGATGTCCGAGCTCTGTCGTCCTTTCAGCGAAAGCTCGACGAAGACGATCATGCTCGCTTCGAACAAACGCGCCAAGAACAGGTAGAGAGCGAAAGTGAAAACGAGGAGGAAGAAAGCGAAAATGACGAGGAGGAGGAGAAGAACATTCAAGAAGAGAAGAAAGACGAGGAGCAAGCAAAAGTCGACGGTGTCACTGAGGTATCAGCGACAGCTGACCAAGAAATGACAGATGCCGACAACGATGCAGCAGGTGGCCATGACGCTAGCGAAGAGTCATCTTACATTCAGCTTGCGACAGAACAAGAGCGCAAGCTCTGGGAGCTTTTGAGTCAAGCGGAAATGAATTATTGGAAGTCAGAAGCAATGAAGACTCTGCCAGGTTCCAAACAGACCACAACTGTAGATCCAGTGAAATCGGAAAAATCCTTTGACGTATACCAAGCCAAGGTGTACAATGCTCTTTTCGGAATGACGCAGGCCGAATACATAAAGGAAGCTGTCAAGGTTATGAGAGCCACCGAGCGACGAAGCTATCTAAAGTTAGTTGAGGACGAGAAAGAGTTGGTGGCCAACGGTATGAAACAGATCCATAAGGCAGCGTATGCGATCCTGGAAAAAAGAATCGATAAATGGGTAACGAGTGGTATTTCAGGAGCGCTCCGAAAGGAGAAAAACGCCAAAAAGGCTGCCGCCTCGGCAACCCCCGAGGCCGCTTTCGTTGCTACCCCTGCATCCACGGCCATTGCGAACAGCACTGCAAAGCCACAAACGACATACGAAGCTCTAAATTGTAAGCCTAGTAAGCCAAGTAGTCTTGTCCAAAGCCTTCAAGTGGCCCCTCCGCTGTCGGTACTCGGGATACCGATGGATGCTTCGGCAATTGAAGCTATCAACCAGAAGAATTCGCATTTCTCTTTTGCTGGATCATTTACGACCAGCAACTCTACTTTGATGGTCCCGCCTGGTGTAATGGCTCAAAATAATGATATGGTTCCAAGTGCTGGCTTTAATTCCGTGCCCGCAGCATCAGCAGCAAACGCAGCAACCCCCATTTCGCCTTCTCCGACGCTCGGTGATCCTCAAAATGGGGTTAAACAGTCTGTCGTGGCGCAGCCCAAACCAAACGAGGTATCTGCCGCTGCATCACTGGTGGAGCCGGAGAAGACTTTAAGCAAACCAGATTGTTCAAATGCGGAGGGAAAGGTTGTAGTAGGCCCAGCGAGCACACCATTCGAGGAAAATCCTGCCGCGGTTCCAGTAGCGACACCCGACGAAAATGTGTCTGACGAGGAAAAATCTGAATGCGAGGAAGTGCCACTATTTGTTCCTACATTCAATTATTGCCTGAACGAGTCACAGATCAAGCTATGTCGAGATGCTAGCATGGAACATTTTGATGCTGTCATGAGAACCGTTAAGGCGAAAGATTTGACGCGGGAGCTAGCGGATGGGTTTGACGTGTTGCGGGAGCGGTGCCGTGGTCGGTACGACATGGAGCTCCCAGCCTTTGAATTGCCTCAGTTTGACTTTCTCAACGACATTCAAAAGGCGCCCTGGATGCCTATCGTCCGGCAAGTGTTGGGCGACGACGTGGTCTTGATTCACAAGGGCTGCTTTTTATCGTTGCCAGATGCGTCCAATCAGCCATACCATCAAGACGGACCTCACTTGCACACCACCGCTCAAAAGCCTTGTCATGCTGTCAATGTTTTTACTCCACTGGTGGATATGACAATGCAGCACGGACCGACAGAGTTCTGTTTGGGAAGTCACGTACTAGGGCAAGAAGACTGGGATCGTCGCTACTTGGAGACACCACTTTCCAAGAAAGGAGTGCCAATTATGTTTGACTATCGCCTAGGACATCGTGGCTTGGCCAATACGAGCAAGGAGCCTCGTCCAGTCGTCTATTGCACCTATGCGAGAGCCGGGGACGGTAAAGAATTTCGAGATTCGGTTAATTTTTCTCGTCGTCGATACCGGAAAATTGGTGATCTCGTGGACAAACCGCTCACCCGCGAGGAGCGCAACCACCGTCGACAGGCGCAAATGGACGAGACTTGGCAGACGATCGATGATGAGACGGAGGGGAAGGAAATGTCGGCGGATGCGGTCGAATCTTCTCCCCAGGCTGTTGCCGTCGCACCTGTAGTAGCAGCTGCTAGTAGTACTGCAGGTCATTAAAAGGCAAAAAATCATGAAAGGAGCATAGTGGGATCGATCATTTCCTTGAACTGCCAAGAGTGCGCGCCTGTATCCAAAAGCCCTAACTCTAAAATCATAGTTGCTTTCTTCAGTTGTTGTTGTTTTTCAATTCGCAATCCAATTTCCAATTCCACAATAATAAGACGTGTTATCGTAAAAAGCTAGTGCGGAGACTATTAGGCTGTTAGATGAATATTAGATATTATGGAGTAAATCTAGTGGCTGTGTGTATAGGAAGCAGGCAGAGTAGTAGTACGACTAGTTGTGTATGGCTCAACTCCTGAGTCCCATGGATATCGCTTACAGTGGAAACACGGTCAACTGCCTTGGTCCACCTGGGCTTATTTTGTTATTTTTGTCAGGTTTTGTCCAGTGGTCAAACTGGGTCGAGATTTTTTTGAGCCAGACCAAAATAATTACTCGTATATTATTATTCTACTAAAAAGTTTTGGATCAGCACTTTACCGTTTATAATCTACAATCTTGCATTGCGAGTCGACTGCAGTTAACAAAACAAAGCAAATGGTTGCTGTTGGATGCTTTTCGGCCCGTCTCGTCGAGGCCGACACGGGTCGCCCCTTTCGGGAGCATGTCGGCCCTCACCACGGTCAACACTACGTAGAAACAGAACCCGATGCCGAGTACTTTATTGAAATTCAGGTCCTGCACGGAGCAGCTGAATACACGGAATATAATGTTGTGTACTGTATTGATGGCCAGGATTTGGGCTTTTATACACAAATTAGTCAGATGGATGGTCCACACTTGGTTGGACTGTGCTCTCGTGAAAATGGTCAGACCATCAAGAAGGCCATTCGTTGTGTATCACCGAAAATCAGCGCAGTAACACAACCGCAATCTACCGATTCGTTAACTCCACCTGTATCCATGATGGGTACGGTAACGGTCAAGTTTTCGGAAGCGATTTGCACGGGCAATGTCAAGCAACAGGCGAAAAATTACGATTCGAGCCAAGCCCTGATTGGAGCTACTCCTATCCCTCGTCACCCAGCAGTAGCATCATCGGGATCACAAAAGAAAAAAGTGTTACGATCGGCGGAAGGATCTGCTTCGATTACATCGAACAAACGGGGTCGCAAGAAATTCAAACCTGGTATCTTGTTGCAAGAAATCAACCTTCAGTACTGCACCGCTCTCGGTTTGATTTACGCTGGCGTTTTAGAAAAACCTCCTTTGTGGGACATGCACCGCTCGAATAACAATAAGTGCAGCAATCACCACCACCACCACAACAACAACAACAACAACAACATCAAGGAAGAAACGAATACTGCAGCTCCACATCATTCTTGCAAGCGTGTGAAGATTGGTTCTGTCTTTGATGGGAGTACTATGCTGGCGGCTCCCAAGGAATACGATGTTATTGAGTTTCTCGACGACGACGACGACGACAACAACGACGAAAGTGATGCTGGCAATGCTGTTACTGTTAAAGAAGAAGAAGAAAACGTCGTGGTAGATAAAAAGTGATATCGGCGGCAACTACTCAACAGCAATGCTAACGTTGCTTGGAGTAAGACGATCAAAATTGAAGACGTCGTTTTGAGTGTCCTTTTTTTTTAAATATCGGATAAATATACAGCAGTAGGAAGCAGAGCACTGACTTATTTATCAACGGTTGCTGGCCTACTCTGCGACTCAATACGATCCAGCAATTTGCGACAAGGATGGTTGAAAAGGGTTGTTTGTAGATAAGGATGCAATCGTTGCGGTTGATTATACATGATTCCTACTACAGACCAGCCAGTCCGTCAGGTCTATTATGATAAGCCTCCATGACGACGGACATGCAAAGCAGACCATTTGATTCTTCGTTAAGCCGCAATCTAGACGTCAAACCAACTTTGAAGTTTTCGTTTTGATTTTTGGAATAGATAGCCTAATCCACTTCTACTTTTTAGGCGACTAGATCGATGCATTATTTCCATGTCTTCTTGCCAGTAAATAGAAGCAACATCGGAGTGGTGAATTCCTGCCACAAAGCAAACCTGTTGCCTCTCGAGGGACACTGGAATCTGAATGTTTCTGTATTGCAGCAGCAGTAGCAGTAGCAGCAGCAGCTGCTGCTTCAAAGGCCGGCAAAAGTAGTACCTTTAGTATTCAATGTCTTGTTCTTTGTGTGTATGATACTCGTACAACGTACCGGCGTTGCACGCTAATAGTAACAACAACACACATCATCCTGATGATGTTCCTCAGTAGTAGTACGTGCTGTACGTGGTCAAATATTCTCCAAATGCTGAAAGGGTCCGAAACAAACATTGTTCCAATTCGAACGTGGCCACTTCCAGTGAGGTCGTTAGAGACATTATTTCATCGCCGACCCAAACATTCCTAGTCGTACTGGGTAATAATTGATACCGACAATAGGGACACGTAGGATTTTCTAGCAACCATTGCAAAAGACATTCTTGATGGTACACTTTGTGACTGCAAAATGGTGTGTCTGCATCTGTATCTGTATCTGTATCTGTATCTGTATCTGTGTCTGTGTCTGTACCTGTATCTGTGTCTGATGCGGTCGATGCTGCATGATTGGATCGGTTGTTTGTTCTACTGGGAAGGATTATCTTGCATTTCTGTTGTCGTTTTGTTGGACCACAATGACAATGCCGTAAATGAACAATTTCTTCGTTCCGTTCAAATTCTACCAAACAAATGGGACAACCGGAACACGTCGTATTTGTTGTTGTTGTTGCTGTTGCTGTTGCTGCTGCTGCTGCTGCTGCTGCTGTTTGAGTAGGACAGTCATTATTATTATTATTATTATTATACGTTCGACGTACCAATTGTTCTTGGAGCCATTGTCGTTGTTGTTGACTATCGTTTCTAGAATTGTTATTGGACGGACGGGTATCAACGGAATCTGTTACATCAAGCGAAATGTATTGACGCCAAAAAAATGATTGATTGCTTCTTGTTGTTGTTGTGATGGTAGTGGTGGTGGTAGTGGTGGTGCTGCTGCTGCTGTTATCGACGACATGTTCTCGATGTCGTCTTCTCGATTGTTGAACATGATTCCAAACCTTGATAAATTGATAACATTCAAATATAAAAATGAAAAACATCAAGACAAAGTAAAATCCAAACGGGATACAAAACAATCGCATGAACATGGAACCTAGAAAAGAAACTGCCCTCGACGACGACGACGACGACGACGATATCTGGTGCTCGTGAGTGATAGTTGTTGTGTCACCATGATTATTTGTTTCCATTACGATAGGTATCGCTGTAGATGATGATATATTGGCAGCTTCTGTCGTGTACATCATATCCGACCAAAAACTATGATGATGGATCATACTGTACGCAGCGGCAGTGTAGTTGTTGTTGTTGTTGTTGTTGTTGTTGTTGTTGTTGTTGTTGTTGTTGTTGTTGTTGTTGTTGTTGTTGCTGTTGTTGTTGTTGCTGTTGACCAGCAATGTTGAAAAGACTAACAAGGCCGTATCAGCGACAGAAGCCATTGTCACCATGGAACCAAAGTTGTCAAGTCAGAACCAGCTACTAGCTAGTAGCTACTACTGCTAGTAGGCTAGTTGGAAGAATTTGTGTGACACACCACCACCACCACAATGGAAAGACGAGAAAAGTGTCGAGCTCGGAGGTTTGAGGTGATGATGGATGAGGATTGATGAGTTGCTGATAAAAAGATATTCTGGAGAATAAAATACAATTAAGTGAGGTGCGCGTTATATTCTGGCAAAACGGATGTGCCTATGCCTTCAACGCTTTTAAAAACCGTTAACAAATAAATAGTACTAGTACTACCTACTGCTACTAATCGTAACAAGAATACAGTTGTATCCTCTACTAGTACTACTAGCTACTCTAGTACTAGTACTAACGAAATAATGCCGGAAAGATTTCGATTTTGAGAAAATCTCTAACCCTCGACTGATTAAAAATATTGCGAAAAAAATAAAATAATAATACCAAAATCTCCGAACAGAAACGACTAACAACTGCAATTTCAAGAGATCTAGACTACCAGTGCTAGACAAGTACTCATAGTCGGAATAGTCGACTGTCGACTGCAGTTCCCAATTCCTTTTATATTGATCTACTATTGTTTCCAAAAATGGCGTCTTTATCTAAAGAAGAAGAAGAGGAGAAGGAGGAGGTGGACGAGAGAGACTATGATGATGGATGATGGATGATGGATGATGGATGATGGATCAAAAATCAAAACAGGTCGTGTTTGTTGTTGTGTTGTGCAGTTTCGTTCGTGTCAAGGGCGGCAAAATCAATGTTTAGTCAATTCTGTCACTGTCGTGCCTGTTCTGTTCTTGGACGGCATCTGCAACACCTGTGTGCATCTTTCTAGGTGTTGCTATACCAGATTTAGAATACACCATTCAAGAAACGTGACAAGATGATTGTCGTTCCTGTCGGATTGTTGGGGAATATGGTACAGACAGAGACGGTAAATGCTCTTTGATTGTGTACGACCCAAATCTATCAAAAACCACGTGAACAAAGAATCATTATTTTGTGGCTCTGATTTCCTCCCACATTTTTTTGCATGGGAGGTGACGATTCCGTCGATCAACGACTACCTAAAAAGTACCTTTGCTACCTAAAAGATGCAATGCAATGACGAAAATCGGGCCATGGATGCAGAGAGAAGATTCGTTGCCAAAGTTTCGAACGCTCCCACCAAAAGACGAAATAATAATGAACATTGATGGAACACTGAAGGAAGTTTAGAAAATAAAATGAAATGCACACTGCAAGAGGATAAAGAACAAGGAACGAGGAGATTATATCGAGAGTAATGACAGAATTGCAGCGACATAAATGCTTTTCAAGATTCTAAGTATTCTAAGTAGTATTTGAAACAAATATACCATGTTAAATTTAGTGTTCATGATGATGGGATTATGAAAAGTAGGTACGGTACTGTCGGCGATGGTGGTGAAATTTAATATATAAGGCGATGAAAATACGGTATACGGCCATACGAGAAGAACACATTTTTTCGTCTCGGAATTGATTGCAGGGAAAAGAAAATTAAGCTCCTCTTCGGAACCAACCTCCTATTTTCTTGGAGCTAGCCTTCTTTTGGTTTCCGCCCTTACCTGGCAGTTGCTTTCCTCTTCCTCCTTTCTTGATACTACGTCGTGATTTGGGACGAGAATCATCTTCGCTATCCATAGTACTTGTTGTTGTTGGAACTTCAATCATATTGAAAGGAAGCTTTTCGAGGGGCGGCTCTTTGCTATCGCGTCCATTGGTGCGAGGTGTATCATGCTCTCGGTTGACGGATTTCTTTCCAGGCGTGTCGGGATTATTATCCAGGGACAAAACCCAATCCGAAATATCCATGACAAAGCTAGAATTCTTATTTCGTGTCAAATCTGGAGCTTCCTGCAATGAGCGGGAGTCCTTCGCCTGTGCCTGCTGAAACTTTTGTTGTTCCACTTCTCTCATCTTTTGCTTCATCTTGAAAAGTTCCTCACGTTCTCGTCGTTCTATATCTTGTTGGGCTTCCTTGATTCGTTGCAGCTCCTTCTTTTGCTGGCGTTGCTGCTTTTCAAGCTGCTCATACTTTTCCACCAGAGGATCTTGTAAATCTTGCAGAATTACTTCCACCTTGGGCTTGTTTTCAAAATCATGCTTGGCGCCCTTCAGTCGTTCCAACTGGACTCCATCCAATGGCGTTTCGTCCTTCTTCGATTCTGTGCCACCAAAGATTGAAAGTGCTCCAAAGTTCAAGTTAAACAGACTGCAACCTCCCGCTTGATTCAAACCGTTAGCAGAGTATTCGTCCATTTCATCCAACTCGAAAAGTTCCTTTTTGTTTTGACGAAGCATATTGTGCGTGGCTGTACTTTGTTTGAACTCTTCTTCTTCCAGTTGGTGACGGGAAATATCCTCCGTCGCAAACGTTTCAGTAGCCATCAAATCAATGCTGTCTTGAGAAGATTCATCTGCATCCGATTCATTGGCAGTCTTGGGAGATTGCCGACGACCAGGCATCTTGAAACCTTTTAATTTCTTAGTAAAACCTCTGGCCTTGTTTCTACTCTTGTTATTCTGGCGCTTGTCAGAGCGAACAGGCGACCTCTCCTCGAAGCTACTTTCATCGTCCTCCTCGTCAAAACCTTCATACTTGCTTCTTCGAATCTTGTTGCGTCGATCACGCTGCTTGCTGCGCTGCTGGTTTTTGGAAACGGCACCAGCCATATCTTCTTTGCTAAAGTCAGCCGTTATTTCTTCGTCCATGTTCATGTCGTCTTTTGAAACATGTGCACGACTATTTGTGATGGCTTCACGATCCGATCGATTGGCCACAATCGCATCAACTCCGGGTAGCGTTTCCTCTTTCTCTGCCTCTTCAGTCTTTGTGACAGCCACCTCGTCGACCGCTTGCTCCTTCTTGTTTTGGTCGGCACTTAATTTCTTCTTCTTGGCGTCAGCTAGAACAGCTGCCTTAGCAGCTTTCTTACTCTTCTTTTCTTTGAGACGCTCTTGATCACTCGGCTGCCCACTTACTTGGTACTTTTTATTAGTGTTCTTTCTACCGGGAGCATCTTCATCATCCTCATCGTCGTCGTCGTACCAATCTGAGTCATCGATATCTAATACGGGATGCCAAGTAGGAGGACACGATTCAGAAGAATCACTAAGGACAGGATTAGTATTGGCACCAGCCAAGTACTGAGCATATTTGTCATCGTGCTCGTCGTAAGAAAGCTCGTCATCGTCTTTAGTAGCGGCACCGTATCCGATACGGCTTGAGTCTTTTCTCTTTTTAAGATGAGAACTGCGAACTGATCTCACATCAATGGAATACCGAGATGTGACGGATCGGTTGTCCGCATCTTCGTCATCGATATCCTCATCAGTGGTATCGGCATTAGGATCAACCACTGCTTCGCGACGACTCTTTCGTTGACTACGACTGCTACTGCGCTTGCGTGGTTTCTCCATGAATTCCTCCCTAGAATCATCGGATTGATATCCAATAGCTGTAGGGACGCGATCGATGGCAGGGAAGTTATCGTATTCGTAGAGATTAGCAAAGACTTCTTTCTTTTTTGGAACAGCGTGATTATCCACAACAGCAGTAGCAGTAACAGAACGAACTACTGGCGTGGCAGCAGCAGCAGGATGATGGGATTGTCGAGCACTGTGTTGATAGGATGAACGAGCGGGGCCCACTTTTGCTTCAAAATCGTCGTCACGTCGATCGGATTGCTCATCACGACTAAAAATGTCGGTGACGTTTTCGTCTTCCATATCACCATGGCGATAATGATGGTGGTGAGAATGACGACGATCAGAGTTTCGGCGGTCTTTGTTGACCTTCTTCTTGGAACCACTAAAGGGGTTCAATAGTCTCCAAGTGTTCTTCTTGGCCTTGGCAGAGACTGCCGGCTTGCGACTGCGACTCTTGCTACGAGCCACGGATCTACTGCGAGATCGATGCCGATCCCCCACTTCTACATCTGGTGGCGCATCGCGGCGCTGCTTTCGACCATGTGCAACCACTCCACTTCTCGTGCGACTGACACTTCGCGAACGGGAAGAACGTGTCATTCTGGATTCCTTCCGATCCGAAACGTCGTCGTTGTCGTCAGATGCACTCATGTAATGACTAGAAGATTCAAGATCTTGTCGTTTTGACCGACGCGATGAAGAGGCTTTGCTGCCAGTACTGTGACGAGGACGTCGCACAGGTTCACGTTCGGGTGAAGACAAATCATCGTCATCGTCGTCGTCGTCGTCGTCGTCGTCGTCGTCGTCGTCATCGTCATCGTCATCGTCGTCCAGTAAGGAACGTTTGCTACTACTGTTGCTGTGACTACGATGACGACGAGGTTCCGGTGATACACCCGCATCGTTCATGTTACGACGTGGCCGACGTTGCGTACGTCCACGAGGAGCTGTTTTTGTCAACTGATCTCGGGCGAACGAAGATCCACCGGCAAAACTGAGACCCATATCTTCTTCGCCGCTGTCGCCGTCGTCGTCGTCTTCGTCGTTTTCGTTGCGCAAGGAAGAGGAAGGAGGAGCATCACGTCGACGACTGTTGCTGCTGCGACCTCTGCTGCGGTGCTGGCTTTTGGAACGAGTTACAATATTGTCTTCTTCCTCATCACTGAGGTGACCACCATGCTGCTGGGAACGAGCAAAAGGATTGAGCCTCATCCTTTTCGCTTTCCTTTATGATCAAACTTCGCCCTAGCGAATATATCTATTGATCTATGCAGAAAGTATACCTAGTCTTCCCTTGCTATTATTTATTGGTGTTGCTGGTTGTCTTTTATTGATTGTATTGGATATCATCACTCGCAACCAGTGCTGGAGACTTTTTTTATGATTAACATCGCTTATTAATCTGAAAATCTCGCTGAAAATCGTTATTTTTCAAACTGTGGGCTCGGTTTACTCACGATTGAGTGTCGTTGCTGGTCTGTGCTTTCTACGGCTATTTGGTCTGTCTGTGCATCCGTTGCGACGAAAGCACATGAATCGAGAGGAGGTTAATAATTCAAAGGGCAACAACAACGATTGGGACAGTAATAGAAAGCTCTACTTCGATGAAATAATTAATACCGTAGGTGAACCGATCAGATCTCTCTTATCAAATACAGCTAGCTATAAACCACTGTACACCATGTTGGCATTACGACAAGCGGCAATATCATCGCTGCGGCGATCTACGCCAAGGTTTTCCGCTGCCGCTGCTGTCCGTCCGATGGCTACTAGCGCATTCCACAGCGCATCCGTAACAGTAAATCCTTGTCGATCCTACCATGATGATGCTGGCATAATCGTTGGTCCATACTCGGGGAATGGCATGCTGTCGCTGTCTTCTACGGTTCCTTTTACTGCTACTACAAATACATGTGCTACAAATAGCGTATCATTATCTTTTACCCCTCTTACAAGTCTTGCATCATTACCAAGTCTTCCATCATCACTTTCAACCCTTTGGGATTGGGTACAAGAATCCGTTTGGCACATGAGCTCTACCCTCAAGAAACGACGAGCCAAAATGAACAAGCACAAACTTCGCAAGAGACGTAAAAAGAATCGCAAAAAGACCAAAAAAGTGTAATCACACAAATTCATTTTTACTAATACTGATGATTATTACTGAATACTGATGAATGGCATGATTCCAGGTTACAATTTGTCAAGCTTGGCACAGCAAGCAACAGTTTTTTTTTTGCAGAATACTGTTACAAAGAAACTACCACATCGTACAGGCTAGAAACTCTTTTTGTATGTTAACATCGCTTCCTATTACGGCGTAGGAATATCTATCTATCCATCTATCTATTTTACTCGTAGTCTCGTAGGAACATATACCTGTTTTTGTTGTGCGCGTGCTCTATTTGTTTTGGTGAGCTTTGCTGCCATGTAATACGTGATTGTGTATGCTTGATATTGTCCGCAGCCCAAATCGATGGGCTAGGGAGTCCGTGTTTTTGTTTGTGTGACGCGCGGCGTGGCGTATAGTGTATTAATGACGACCAGTGTCTCTGATGACCCGAGCGGCGGTGGTCAATAAATGCTCGTATATTGTTTGGAGCATAGGTGGGGGTGCCTATGATGCTCAAAACCCACTGACTGATTTTCAGATGATCTCCAAGCTCGAGTTGATGCGTGACATGTTGTTATGAAGAATTCGATTTTGCTACGAGTTGCCGAGCTCATCTTACTGTCTGCTTCTTTTCGCAAGAACACTGCTGTAGCATTATTCTTTGACGCAGTGTGAACTTAAGAGTAGCGACAAAACCTGATTGGGTGCAAGTCCAATATGCGCATGCAAGATGCAAGATACGAAATACGAAACACACTCTAGCTAGTTATGATAATAAGACACATTTAGGATTCAGGTTCTTGGCCCATGAGCTTTTTTTACCAAACATTATTTTTAACGGGCCACGCGATCTCTGCGTTCTTGACTGGATTGGTCCCAATCAGGCGATATTGCCTTGAGATCTTCCAAAATATCCCGGTACCTGTCACAAGCTTCCAACAGGGACCCGTCAAAGGAGTGATAGGTCGGAAAGGGAAGATCGTCGACAGATCGTCGTTCTTTTCGGAACCAGCTCATCTTTCCAGGCTTTTCCCAAGGTAAGAGGTCGGCCTGATTTCCGCGCCGGAATCGGAGAAACCTTGTCTTATGTTTGGGTGGTGAGTGTTTCTCCGTTGGAACACCGAACATCGGCATTTTTGTTTTGGAGTAGGTAGAGGCGCTGCAGGCGGCATCAGTATTGCTCAAATCCGTTTCGTTGTCGCGTTGCAGTATCATATCATTGTTACGATTCTTTCTATTTCCTCGTTCATTTTCATTCTCTTGTCCCAAGAGGCGAGGAACGAAGCGTTCGAGGTGTTGCAAGCGACGCCTCCATATTCTGCGACGGTGTTCGGCTCGACGTGCCTTACGGTATTTTCGCTGTTCGCTGTAGGAAAGTGACCCAGAAGAATTAGAGCATCGACTCAGATCATCAACCTCATCTTTCGACTCGATATCCTCGTCGTCATCATCAATCTCTTCGTCCAGCAGGCTGCCACTCATACCTTTGGGTAGATTGACAAAGTGATGATTGACATGCTTTCGAGTCTTCGATTGTTCCAATTCATGAGTACCTTCGTCTTCGTCATTTTCCGAATTCGAGTTTGAAATTGAAGACATGGTCCTTCCGTGGGAAGGAACGGGACCCTCCGTCCTTGTCAAACCACTATGATCACGAGAGATGTGGTGTCTATTTTTCGTAGAAATTTTCAGTCCCCAGCTTTTCTTTTTCTTCACAGGAGCGATCTCATGGTTCCGAAACGAAATTTCGGTTTGAGGAATGAAGCGCTGCTCGTTGGTCAAAATTTGAACCCCTTTGGGGTTGTAATATCCCATTTCATGACTTTGCAACGAAGTAGCAGATTCCTCGTTGCTGTTGTCATCTGGGTGCGTGCGGGGCTTGATGGTCTTCGACAACATCACGGGATCTTCAATCGCTTCGTCCCACGGGTCCTCGTCGTAGTAGTCTTCTTCGTCATCACTTCGCCACGCCGCTATGTCATCTTCACTTGAAGTTTTGCGTATTAGGTCCAAGGCGGCACCTCCATATCGATCTGTGATCGTATTTCTGTTGTTTATCGCAGGGGAGTCTTTCGCGGAATTAACAAGCTTTTGGTCAACCAAACTGTGTCTATCAACTTGGTATTTTCCAAAATGAGTACAATCCTTTAGGTAGTCATCCATTGATTCAAACGAAGCATTTTGAAAGTTTGTCCCACTTGTGGGGCTGGATACCCATTTTTCTTTGGGGAATTGGCGCTTGCCGTTCTTGGCGGCATTCACGACGGGAGAAGAAGATTCCTTTTCCAAAGCAGGCGCTGTGCTGGGTACAAAGACATGGCGGTCGTCCCGGCGATCCATAGAGGACGAATCACGGTCAGTATCATCCCCATTGCGTGTGTCTTGGTTGTGACCTGGCTGGTCATTGTGCGCATTTATTTTAGCAGGACGAAGGGTAGATGCTGGCTTTTTGGCGTCCAGCCTGGCCAAGAGCATTTCTCCATCGTTACTGCTAGGTGCATACTTTTTGGATCCCCTGAAAGAGTTAAGTGAAACAATCTTCATGGTACGTTACAGCTTGCGAAATTAAAAATGTACTGTAATTAATCATCTACTAAAATTGAAAACGCAAAATGAGATTAATGAATTTAAAAAGCGGAACCGATGTTGACAGGTTTGCGTTGGCTAAGGAAATTAGATCTGGCGATTACCAAGCGAGAGGTTTGACGTTTGGTATTTAAAGGTGGAGCGGAGTAACTATGCGTCTTACTATGAACTGATTTTTTGGTCACGGTATTTGCCCTGCATAAACGTCAGGGAAGAAGCTCATGATGGTACCAGTACTCCGGAGTAGACTAGTAGACTACAAGAAGTCTCTAGTACTAGTAGACTAGCTAGTACTCTAGTACGATTTACTAGACTACTAGTAGCTAGTAGTACTCGAGTACTGTACTAGTTGTAGCAAGTAGTAGACCATGAGTGTAATTCCTCCTGCTGTTCCGTAAGCATCTCGGATCTCGGCCATGTAATAAGTGGTGGAGTATCTAGCACACTTTTTGCGCACCAAAACAGCATGCCCTTGAGCTTGCAACTACGAGCAAAGAAAGTTGTCATGAGTGGCGACTTGGAAGCAGTCAAATTTGGTCGTTTTACGTATGCGGCCAATAGCCCAAGCCAGTTTTTCTTTTCCAAAACAACAGGCTATGGAAAGCTTTTGTTATCACTGAGACTGTATTTTTCCAGGACACTACAAAGTAATCACAGTCTCGTCAACATCGCCATCATCCTTTCTTGCGTTTAAGGTGTCTTGCATTAGGGGCACGGTGACTACTCGATCGCGCTGGGTCGCCAAGGAACTGGCAATGTCTTGCTACTAGACTGACTCCTTCTGGGCGCTTGGCGACCAGCAAGTGTCTGCAAGGTCCCTCGACTCAAAGGACTAGTTCCCTGATATCGATGTGGAGCGAAATTTCCTGAATTGACCCAGGTTTATTCTCGAACACTGTTCGATATTTACAATTGGCACTTCCTTGGCAATGCAGCAATGTAACATGTTTGTGTAGTCTTCGACTCACGCCGAGTTTTCAGCTCACGGAGGAGCACACGAATGTTAAAACAGATGGAAATAAATTTAGAAAGCAGCCTCCTAGCTCGTTGATTTGGATTTCTAGTAGAATATGAGTTGATTAGCAGTCGTATGTAGAAGTCAAACGATTAAAAGACATGCAGATGCATTTTCAGTCACATGATTTGTAATTCCGAGCGTCGATGTTATGTTGGCACAACCTGCGCAACGGTTTGAAGCAGCGAATTTGCTTGTAGTACAAAAGCAGGCAGCCGTTTTCACTATCCAGGGCGCCTTGCGTTCAATTGTTCCTCTGCACCAGGCGCTTTGTAACCAGGAACCAAAACCTGTTTGGTTGCATGAATAATTCCATTTTCACAAATAATGTCTGTGGGATATCTTGTTCCACCCGTATGGTTGTCCTGTTGACCAATCAGTGCATCGTCCACATAGGTCTTTCGAAATTCGTGCCGGCACGTGACAAAATCACCGCTCAACGTCTCGTATCTGCCCTGGAGTTCGTCAGAATATATGTCACCCAAGATGATATGATACTTGAGGACATCTTCACTAAGGATTCCTGGAAATACATCAATGGCTGTGTTTACGGGAGCCAAAACGGTAAAAGGGCCTTTGCCCCTGAGTAACTTAGTCAGGTCTGCCTGGTCAAGCGCATTTTTGAAGCCATCAAAGTTATCGTATTCCTTGATATCGAGCTCCCTCTTTCCCATGAGAGTTCCCTCAGGCCCCCAGCAAATACTAGGACCTTCGAGGCACCCCAAGGTGCTCAGAATGTCTGATTCACGAGAAAATTCCCCGCTGGCTCCTGAGAGGGCCGACATGTCGAGCGATGTCATCGTGGACGACAAACGCGAAGGAACAGTCAGCATGGTCGGGGCAATTCCAAAAGCTACTGCCGTGACAACAAGTTGTAGAGCAACAAGGATGAGGAGCTTCATGATGCGGTTCAAAGTTTTAAATCAATGTGGAAGAAATGAAGAACTTTTTACTTTCACCTTTCGCTTTTGAAAGAAGGAGTGGTATCAAAGAAGTACTGTAGAAAACGTTTTGCAGTACGCACTTCATCACTCGGTTTTTCAAAAATCTTGCTTTTTATTACCAGGGTACTCTTCTTATTATTGTTTGAGGGGCTACGGTTAGAATAGTAAATTAAGCCCAGGTGGACTATGGGAGTTTACCTTGTCTCCTAGTGCAATATGATGGGACTCAGGAGTTAGGTCATACTCAATTAGGTCGTGTGCCTAGCCTGCTCTGTATACATCTACTATCCATAATATTTACTCTAATATCTATTTACCCTACTATTCATGTAGTCTCCACACTAGCTTTTTACGATAGATTTGGATTTAGGACGCACGAATGAACGTCGACATTCTGGAGGCTTCCGCAAAAATCCATGTGCGTGGAAAGCAGCACGACAACACGACACGATCATTATCCCATTATCCCTCTTTCTGCAAAAATAAAATCAGAATAGTCATGACACCTGAACAAGTATTGGAACGCTATTATTACCAGGGATGGAACAAGGCGGATACATCTATTCTGAAGGAGCTGGTGGACGAAAATGTGAAGTTCCGAGCTGTCTTTAGCAGGCGACCAAAGCGAGGTATCGACACCCTCCTCTCCTATTTTGATTCGACACGCCAAGCATTGTCAAAATATACGTTCGAAATTGAGGAAATGATTGTGTCAAAAGACGGAACGAAAGCATCTGTTCGTGTGTCCTGTCGGGGTATGCACACGGGCAATTTCTTCGGGATGAAAGGATCCGGCCACGAAATTCATTTCGAAGCGGCAGCATTTTTTCATTTCTCACCGACGAGTGGTTGCATTACGGACATTAACGTGATTGGTGATTTGGATTCCATAAAACGACAAATTGGGATCGACTCTGCGGAAGCTGCTCCTTTTGAAACTTGAAAGGAATTGAGTAGAGCAAATTGAATATTGAGAGCGCTCCCAAAACTGTAAAAATTAAATACAGCTGAATACAATATACAATTAATTCTGAATCGTAGATTCTCATCAATCAAATGCCGCCATGCCATGTTGCTTAATTTTATACGAAAATTATAGAATTTTATATCAAAACGCATCTAAAGCTTCAAATATTCCCCAAAAATTTATAGCTCATCATTTGCGGACTGCGTGTCGTTGTCTTCCTTCGCTTCTTTTCTTCTTCGACGATAGACGGATATTTCAAAATCCGAATCATCGCCACTTCGTGTCCTCATACCAAATTCATTTCCAGAGATGGAATGTACACGTTCAAAAACGCTCTCCGAAACTGGCGATGGAGGAATGACGGCACCAACGACGTGCGACAAAATGACAATGGCATTTGGGTTAGAGTCCTCTAATAGTGTATCTAGAATTGCCCATAATTTATGACGTGGATCACGAGATTTGTAATCAAAGAGTGATTGCAAGGATGATCCCAAGACAATGCTGAACCCTGTTCCACCATTGTACTGGTTCTTCAGCTCGACCAGTTGTGTCACGTTCGAGTGATCCTCGACGTATGCCACTTGTACGGGCAGTTTATTGATCCGACTGTTCAAATGTGTCAGAACGAGACCATGCAGGGCTCGATCGGTTGCCAGTACTCTTGTCTGTACGGTAGTATCTCCAACCTGTTGCTGTTGCTGTTGCTGTTGTTCCTGTTGAAACAAGTAGGACATTACGAGACTTGGCAGGCCAACTCCGGCTCCCAACTCCACCGAAGACACCCTTGGTGACGACGACAAAAACGGCTGACTTTGATGAATCAATTCTTTTACTTCCAGAATGCCACACTGGACAACGTCGATTAGACAGAGACTGAGCAAATAGGCTGTGGGCCACAAAACTCCAGCCGGATCATATTTTCGCAAAAATCCGTCCTGATGTACTTGTAGTCGTAGTTGCGGCAATAATATGATGGACTCATTTGAAGCATTGCAATTTGCAGCAACATCCAACGACGGAGGACCTTGCAGTCGAACATTTAATGACAACTCTTGGAGAGCCGGCAATCGTAAATGTGCGAGTGATTCTTGGTACAAACCGCAACACATTCGCGTCCATTTTGTCGTCGTCGTCGTAGTAGTGTTTGACTTGTGAACACGGAAGCACTCTTTTTCATCATCATCTAAATACGACGACGATGATGATGAAGATGAAGACAACGACAGCGACGACAATGACGAAAACGAAGTTGTTGAAGCTGGTTTTGGTTTTCTGGACAGTTGAGAACAACAAAGATCCCAATATTTCAAGACGATATTGGAAGCATTTTCCAAGTCCACATTATTGCTGTTGTTGTTGTCATTATTGTCATCAGGAATAGCAGGATTCCAACAGTCAACGGCATCCATAGGTGCCGATAATATTGATACCTGTATTTTTTCTCGTGTAGTATCGCTGTTATCGAGTTCATCATTCACTCGTGCCAAAATGCTCGATAGGGCTCGTGCTGTTGTTGTTCTTGTTGTTGTTCTTGTTGCAGTACTACTATTATTTCTAGTAATGTTGTTGCTAGTAGTAGTGTTTTTGGTAGCATTCTTGTTGTTGTCATCAGACACATTGCTGTAATCATAATAATAATACGCATCATCCACTTGTTCCGTGTACCATTTGGCAATGCTTCGTTCACATTCGGGATGTTCGTTTTGCAATTGCAATGCAGCAATTTTGGCTGCTATAAATCGTCCTCGTTGAAGATGAGGAAGGATGACATTTTGTGACCGTATGAAACATTCATGATGATTGTTATTATCGATGTTTTCTATAATATTATCTTGTGATTGTGGTTCATAATAACGTAGTAGTTGTGGTTGTGTGTTCGTCGGTTGTTTATGGATATCATCATCATCATCATCATCATCATCTCGATTGGATGATTCTTCGGAAGAATGTATCATCGTACTACCATCATTGTCTTCTGGTTGCTGTGCTGTTATTGTTGTTTTTATTGCTGCCGGCGCCTCGTCGTACCTCTGCTTTGGCTGTTGCTGCTTCTTCGAACTGTTTTCCCAATATTTTCCTACCAACCATGCCGTCAAGTGAACCAGTGGAGGAAAGAGACAAAAGATAATCAGAACAAATCGGGTCATTTCAATATTAATAAAAAGTTAGAGAGAGAGAGAGAGAGAGAGAGAGAGAGAGCTGTAGCTGTCACGATATTAGTGCTGTTGTACTACTCGGTATTAAGTATATTCATAGCAGTCTTTGACTCCCTCCGCCCTAAAGCAACAAGAAAGGGAGATTTGAAAACTAAAAAATCTTAGTTGGATGTGTCTGAAATATCTACAGTAGGGTTGGAGTAGATCTTTCTTCATTATTCCTATTTTATTTTTTATTATCCCTATATTGATTCAAAGTAATCGCGAACCCTTCATCAGAATGTTCTTTCACTTCACTTCTTGTTGACATCAAAATATCAAAATAACTCTCCTATTTATTTATTTTTCATCAACGAGAACCTTTGTATCTTTGCAACTGTAGCTCTGTAGCTATCAATCATCATCATCGTGCCGCTGTCATCAATTCTGCCAATCACACAGCCGCCTGTGATACTAATAAATGCGAGGACTCTGTTCCCATTCCCTTTTGAAATACTACTACTAGACAACTGCCAAACAAGTTATTTTTACGTTATGAATTTGCAAAGATGGGCAGCTGTTACAGTAAAACAATCACATCGACTGTCATAGCAGTATCTTCCCGAGATATTCACAAAAGGCAACAGCATCAACATCAACAGCAACAGCAACATGACATTCGACCAGGTGTAGACGGATTACTGGATTATGGATTCGAATTTCGACTCCATCAGCCTTGTCCTAAGCACAAACCACTCTTATGTGTATTATCGTCGTCGTCATCAACAACAATCGATGAAGGATCATATAGTCGACAAAACGAAAAAGACAAAACAATAACAACAACAGCTACTACTACTACTACAACTACTACTACAGCAGCAACAACAACAACAGGAATACAACAACAACAACAATTATTACATTTGCGTTGTACGGAATGTAGTATTCGTCTGTATCGTATGACAGATGATGCATTGATTACAACGGATAATCGTAAAACGTACATTCCTCCAAAAATTTATACGTATGTAGCTGCATTGGTACAACAAACGGTGAGCACATGGTTGCAACGTGATTACAACATGTACCAATTACCACTTTTTACTACTACTACTACTACCACCACCACAACATCAACGAAGAAGGGGAAAAAAACTAAAACGAACAACAATTATGATGATGACGATGATGATGGTGTTGTTGTTGTTCATGCCTTGGTAAGCCAACCGCCGCCACCACCACCAACTACTACTACTACTGGTTTAAGTGACAGTACTACTGATGGGACGCTTTTAATTATTAATGGTCGAGGCATGGCACGAGCAGGGATTTTATCTACGCGACACACTATAGAATCGGGCATTGAAAAAGGATCGGCTGTGTATCATATTCATCGTGCATTATTATTATCATTATTGCATAACAACAACAATGATGACAACAACAACTCTGAAAATGACACCACCACCAACATCAACAACAATATCAACAACAGTCAACAACACCAACAACACAGTAATACGAATAGTATTCAGACTCAATTGGCTGTGGTGTGTTTGGATTCCAATGCCCTTGGGTCATACAATGGATCAGATACAGTGCATCGATCCTTGAGCAGTCCAGCACTGGCACCCTACCTGTCCAACAACAGACCACTGTACGTTCTCTGTCACTCTGCAGCGGGTGGATATTTTGTACAACACCTGTTGAAAACCGATGCATTTACAAATACTGATCATAAGAATAATCCTACAAGCAGTAGTACAACAACAGCAGCAGCAGCAGCAGCAACAACAACAGCAACAGCAACAACAACAACAACAGCAGCAGCAACAACAACAACAGTCGCCGCGGAAAGCCAATCACCAACACCAACACCTCTTTTTACAGTAGAACAAATCAAAGCTTTGGTATTTACGGATTCGACACACGATCTTCGTTGGCTTTCTTTGCAAAGCAATCCGAAAATGACGAACTTTTTGCAAAGTTCTGTGTGTTTGTACATTTGCAGCAAAAATAACGACAACAACAATAACAACAGCAAATATAGCAACAACAACAACAACAGTTGCAGCCGGAGCAGCAGTGATGATAAAATCTGTTATCGCAGCAACGACAGCAACAGCAACAGCAACAACGAAAATCATTATGATTGCTACCAAAATCGACAACGTTTGGCGGTTGCTGTCGCTGCTAGTGAACATCTCTTTTCTTCTTCGAATGGAAAATATAATAATAATAATAATAAAAATAATAATGTACAATGGAAGAAGCGGTTTGGAAACATAGAAACAGTATACGCAGGAACGAACGATCATTCTCTCATGTGCTATCAGGCACGATTTATTATATGGAATTTTATAAATTCCAAACGACAAAAAAAAAACCAACAAACCAATCATAACGATACAATAACATCATGAACAAAATAGACCCAATACCTAATGAATACACTCAATTATATTGATTACTGTACCAGGTATTGATGATAGCTACTAGCTAGTGTGTGTCGAAATTCACCTGAATCCAGCAAAATTAGACACAGGAAAAAATTTAAAAAAATAAAGTCATTCGCGCCTGAATGGAACACGTTGGTACTATGGTACTGTACCTGGTACTACTGTAGTACCATTCAGAGGTAGTACGCATGAAGGTAAAAGTCCCATTTCGAGATGTTGGTGCGAAGATTTCTACTAGAGTCCCTACTTTCAATTTTAGACGTCAACTAGACGAGTACTATTGTTCAACACCAGCCAGCACATTCCACTAGACTACCCTTTTCCATCTATTTACAAGGTACTATGAATAATCATTACTGTATTATTGTGGCTATGGTGAGCGATCTTCTCGTCAAACCGAAACAAAGGGTCAAAATGTACCAGGTGATGTGAAAGGATCTGGCGAAAATTGCAAAAAGATCAGAAGTCACGAGAATTGAATAGTGTCTAGGATAAAAGAAGTTTCACAATTAAATGCGGATCTTTCCGGCAGGATATAAAGAAAAGCCATTTTGTTTAAGCGATTATAGAAATAAGTGTACCATACCAGTGTAGTAGACCAAAAGATCTGGCAACAAAACCGGATGATACAACTGGCAAACTTTTGAAAATGAGGATCTTTTTTCGTATCTTTCTTGTTTTATTGATATTTTTGCCAAACAAAATTATGAACTAATCTACTCCGAAGCCCGAATAGTAAATCTTTCTCATAACTTTTTGCGTGCAAAAAATTATCATTCTATTCTTACTGTCTGAAGAGTGAGAGAGATCAATCGATCCAGTAACATCAGACCAAAATGGATCGTCTCTCATCAGACTCTACTACTATGAAGGAGCTCTGTTGCTGTTCTCGCTGATGGGAATCAAAACCGCTACTAATGACATCCAGAATTCATGGATGAAAAAATAAAGGGCCACAATGTATCAGTGATCATGTTCTTCGAGAGATGGTCGAATTGATTTGCTGATCTTTGAGGGAAACGGTTGGTAATAATAAAAAAGAAACATTTTCAGTGTTGATGTTTTTGATGGGATGTACCTTTTGAAATGATATCACAAGATTTTCTTTTGAACGTTTTCTCTTTCCCAATCGCTTTTGAAGCCTGCTTTGTTGGGAGTTTTGGTTCCTGATTTGCACCCGAGACGGAGTCAAAAGGCTTGCCTCTCTCTTGTTGCGTCACAAATCAGTGTCATCACTTCTTCCGACCAGCAAAAGCTCGGCGATTCTGGAATGCTGAAACCTCGGGAGAATTCACTGGATTGATTTTCAGGGGGGGGTACCATCAAATCAATGAAATCGACTGAATTTGAACAAACAAAACTTTCTTGCTTACGTTACTTTTTGAAAAACGAGGACATCACGGTGGTGGGCTATCACCAAACCCCTCGTACGATGAATGTAAATCTAAAGGCAAGAATTTTATTCTACTTTTATCTTATGTTTGTTTTTTATCGTATGGTTGTGAAAAACAAAAAGATTAGTCGCTTTGACACAGATCTTTCGTGAACACTCTATATTGGAAAGACGCACGCACACACGCACGCACGCACATATAAACTGTCATTGAATGAGCAGGTTGCTTTTAGGCGTACTACAACTTCACATCGATACTATTGTTGTCTTGTTGTCGTTTTCTACTTGCGAAGACCGCGTTGTCGAAGTTTGCCATTGGGCCTACCTGCGCCTCCTTTGTCATTTGGCGAGATAGACTCCTTGCTGCCGTTGGCGTTGTCCTCTATTACTGGGACTTCTTCTTGTTGTTGCGTCGAAAATTCACCATTCGCAGCCCCTCCTAGTGTGCCGGGTAATAGAGATACTTTGTCTGGCGTCGTTGTCGTCGTCGTCGTTGAAGACTCGTCATAAACATTGCCTAGGGTATTGCTGCCAACTTCAGGAGAGCCAGCATCACCTTGTGTTTCAACTTGCATCGAAGCGTTTGGACTAGGAGCTGGAGTAGGAGCTGATGTGGGGAGAACTGTCGGATCAGATGTAGGAACCGTAGTGGGTTGAGACGTTGGATTTGGTGTTGGGTGAGAAGTTGGGCTCACCGTAGGCTGAGGAGTAGGCGGAAGAGTTGGACCCATTGTGGGACTCACGGTGGGGTTTTGGGTCGGACTCGTAGTTAAGGCCGTTGTGGGGGTTGCGGTCGGTGGCAGCGTTGGAGCGTTGGTTAGGTCTGGCGTAGGAGGACCCGTGATGGACGTCTGTTCCGCTGGTCTGCCCCCGACAAGAGCCCACATTGCATCAGAAATTTTTCCGGTGATATCCAAATCCAGCCATAGGAGCTTTCGCGATCCTTCGTTATTTACTGGGGTAACAACGTTATATGTGTCTTGAGCACACTTAACTTCGGCGAAAATGGATAGTATGAAGATAAGACGAAAAGCAGCTTTCATTTTGATATTTACTTTGATGTATACCAGTGCAAAGGATGTTTGATATCGACGGTGGCAAGCGGCAAATAGTGGAGAGTTGGCTGCCACCAACAAGAATAGTTAATGCCCATGGATTGATTAGCCAATAGTTACTCCGAGCTCAAAGTACATACTCAACGTCACATATATATTATCTGTCTTGTTTGCGATCAACGGTAAACTCTTATCGCGCACTTCGAATGAGCGACGATTGGAGGAGGAAGATTCCTGCCATGTCGCTAAAACATCATGAACTCTTCAGGTTTGAGAGTACATGAAGCTCTGCCTACGTGGAGCCTGCCAGATTTTAAATTTAAGGTTAGCACTAAGATCATTCTGAGAATTCTCCAGTGTCATTTTTCATTTTTTTTTTAAATTACAGTACAGGTTACTATTTGAGCGATTAATTACAGTAACAAGAAAGATTTTGTTGTATGCAGGATTCCTATGCCAAACAAAAAATAATGATAAGGCCGAACACCAAAGAACTAGGCTACAACGATTGCAATTTTAAGGCACCATGAAATTCAAGGGCACTCAATTCAATAATTTGTATTAGCACTGAACAATATGGCAAACATCACGAAGAGCATCCTTCTTTCCGCCGCTATCGTTGTCGTATTGGGCATTTTCTTTCGTCCGGCCGTGCATTCGGAAGATGCCCTGCTAAGTGATTGGAGTGCTCCGCCTCCATGGCCGATTTTCATTGCTCTGAATATGTTGTCTGGTATTTTGCGCTCCATGGCAGATGCCATTACTCCGCCACCGGTGCGCGTGATTGATTTTGCATTTGCCTACAAGACGTCGAGATTGCTTCATCTTTGCCAGGTGTATGGCATCGCCGACTTCTTGGCCGGTGGTCCCAAAACCATTGCACAGATCGCCAAACAACACACTCGGACACATGATTACATGCGCGTGGAACGCATAATGTATGCAATGGCTGCAGATGGCATTACCAAGTTGGATCCGTCTCGTCCGAAAAACGGCAGTACCGAACCCAGATTTGTCAACTCGGCGCTCTCGGCGACGCGCTACGGTTGGACCATCCCAATTCCATGGCAGGTATGGTGGGTCATCTCGTACAAGACGGGTACGAGTCATTTGGTTACATTGAACGAATGCTCGGTCCGGACCCTATTGACATTCCCTGGAATCAAGTCCATAGAGATGAAAAGTATCAGGGAGGCAAGATATGGAAATTTTTTGAGGAACATCCTGAACGTGAGGAACAATTCAGTCGAGCCATGAACGCGCTCGAAGGTCTAGGAGGTGCCGCCATGGCAGTTGACGTTCCATTTCATCGATTCAAGAGGTTCATTGATATCGGTGGGTCTCGTGGGCACTTTCTGTACAAGATCCTGAAAAATAATCCAAAGGGGCAGGGAGTCCTTTTTGATCGAGAGCAAGTTCTGGACAATGCAAAGGAGATGTGGAGCCAAGGTGGCGCTTTTGGCGATGGCACCCAAACGCGATTGACAATGGTAAGCGGTGATCTTTTCAACAGCGAGACAATTCCCACAGCTCGGGACGGAGATGTGTATTTGATGAGATACATTCTTCATGACTGGGGCAAGGCCGACGTCCTTACCATCTTGGCAAATATCCGCGCAGCAATGGATGGCAAGGATGCCACTCTAATGATTGGCGAGTGTGCCATCCCGGATCGTAACTTTATTGGGGTGCCACCCGCCATGTACAAGATTGACATGCTCATGATGAACATTTTCGGGGATGCTTTGGAACGAACCCCCGCCATGTGGGAGGAACTTTTGAACGAGGTTGGATTTGATCTGGTGAAGATTCACGCAACGCGATCTCTCGTTCATTTTGTCGAAGCCGTGCCCACAGAATAAAGCACATCCTGCCATCTGCAGCCATCTACATCTAGGTTGGTAAAGAGGTGTGCATCGTAGTAAGCCCTAACACTACTTAGAGGTGAGGTTTGAACATGAATCTATTGGTAGGTTAATTAGAACATTTCATCAGCAAGTGCGCTAATCGTATCTCTGAAAGCAATCGATAAATCATGTTCCTGTGAACCATGATGACTACGCAGAAGCATTGTTCGACGTGAAGAGCGCCGGATCATCGTCGTCCGTCATGAACGGATCGTCCACATATTTTGGGTCTCTCTCGTTCAGGGCCCGATCCATGTCACCCGTTTTCTTGTTGCCACCGCCGCCGCCTTTGGCTCCTTTCGCGGATAGTTTCACGTCCTCGTCGACCTTGCGTTTTTCGCGTCTCTTGTTGTTGTCGCCTTTTGCTCTGGCCAACGCACCTTTTTTGTCATCAGCGCCGTCATCAGCATCACCATCGTCCTCACCATCGTCAAAAATCAAGGCATCCGTGGTCGTATTGGTATCATTATAAGTGACATTATTCGAAGATGCAGCAACAAACATTTCGAAATCATCCCCTCCGTACAGTTGGAATCCACTGCTATTCGTTGCTTCTTCCGATTCATTGTCATCATCCAAAGGACTGGAGGATGACGAGTTCTGGTGGACGCCCTTGAGACGACGGCGTGGATAATTCGTATCAGAAACACTGGCATGCGTCAAAGCAACTACCATGAGACTTAGGAGAACGACTCGTTCAATGTTGAGAGTCATCATTTTGATTCTTTATTTCGTGCTGATGGATTGATGGATTGATTTGGTGTTGTTGTTTTGTGTGTGTGTTTATTTGTTCTGGGTAGCGAATTATGCGAGGGCTAATAATTCGCAAAGATTTGTGAGCACAGAAACTTACATTTTGAGAAAAAAGAACAAGGGGAAACGAATCATTCTCGTTATGTTATATCGCTTTCACACATTTTTCGTTCAATAACGTTCATAAGACGTGTATGTGCAACAACGACTATTCGATACTCGAAAATCTGAGCTCTCTAGCCGCTATGTGTGTGTTCCTGTGTTCTTGCCAGTAATTGTGGTTGTCGGTTGTTAAAACCTAAAATTCCTAAACATCGCAGTTGCATTTTTTTCTTCTCCAAAGATCGTAGTAGTACCAAGTGTTGATGAATACAGGATCCGTACGTAGGTGCTATTTAAAAAAAAAACGTTTGTCGATATGCTAATAAGGATCAAGAGGTACTAAACCTCTAGTATGGTTTTCGTTGGAGCAGTAGAAATGGCGAAACCTTTACGAGTTCCTGTATCCCACAGATCGCTCTTTGGGATCAATGAAAGTTATAGACAGACAATCAACCCTTCATCGATAACAATGCGATCGCTACTGATGACTTCCAAACTGTAGCGGACTCGAACAAAATAATGATAGACCTACGAGTCTAGTCTATTACTACTAGTACGTAGTAGCGTAGTAGCCACAGCCACATTGGTGAGTTTCGAATTCATCTAGAGCTTCTTTATTTTCAGCGTTTCCCTTTAACCCTTGCATTTTAACCCCATCCTTTTGCGATGAAATGTATCTACTTTGTCGCACATGGGAACACAATTTCTTTCAGATTTCAAAATGACCCATGATACTAAAAAACATCACGCCATTTTTTTTCTTTCTCACACTCTTCCCAGAATAAAAACAAACACACAAAGGTGTGATCTATACAACGCAGAGATGAGTAATCAATAAAGTAGACAAATCAACCAAAGACAATGAAACAACAATCTGTTTGGACAGGTCTTCGGCTATTGTTCGGTTTCGTTATGGTTTGTTACTTAACTTCTTTAGTACTTCTTTCACATAGAGCACCGTCGGCATCCTGTTCCAAGTCTGTGGCATTTCTGTCGACGCCCATTACGAGTACTACTACTAATACGACGACGTCGTCTGATGAAGAACAGAAATCTCTTACCTCAATATACAATGACGCTTGGTGGTTGGAAGATACTGAAGCCGACGGATGGTTTGATCAGACGTACATTCCCAACACTCACAACAATAATAACGCCAATTTCGTTCGCAATTTACATAAATTGGAACGCAAGCAAAGCAAGAACCAGAAAGAAAAGGCAACCCTCCAATCACATTTTCATCCCATTTGCGGTCATTACCGATTCAATGAAACGTTAATGCCCAAAGTTAGTGTCATTATTACTACTCAAAATGAAGTGGAAGGATGGATGAGCATTAGCGTGCATTCCATCTTGGCTCGGACGCCACCCGATCTGTTAGAAGAAATCATTCTTGTCGATGACAATGGTGCTGATCCTGCTGTTATAAGAAGTAATTTGTCTTTGGCAATCGAACATGAGTTTGTCGATTTAGCCAAGCTCCCGAACGTTCGGGTCATTCGAAACGAACACCGAGAAGGTTGTGCTCGATCACGATTGGTCGGGGCCAGACAAGCCAGGGGAGAAATTTTGTATTTTACCGACAGTCACATCGAAATGATATCATCGACCTGGTATCAACATTTGATCCTGCCTATATTAGAGAATCCCAAAACTATGAGCATCCAGTACATGGAAGTCATATCGGATTCCGGTTCCAAAGATTATTACATTAATGGTGATCCAGGTCACGGAGTTCTGGACAAATCCTTTGGATTTACCTGGCTCCAGCAGGGATTTACAGAATGGAAAACCACCAGTAAGCATGGTGGTATTATGGCAGAAACACCCAGCAATCGACATTACTACGAGACACCCGTCGGACCAGGAGCTCTCTTTGCTATGCGAAAAGACGAATTTTGGAGATTGGGTGGATACGATGAAGGATTGTACGTGTGGGGGAGTGAAAATATTGAACTAGCATTAAAAACCTGGATGTGTGGTGGACGCATTGTCTTTGTACCGTGCAGTCGTAGTGGTCATATGTTTCGCGTCAAACCCAACCAGGGCAAAACGTCTCACTGGCCACCCTATCTGGAACCCTCGTTGATTCGCAAGGCAGGGGCCGACTTTCACGGCCAAGCCGAAGGTTGGCAACGGCGATCGGCTTTTGCAAGAATCAAGGAACGGAACAATTTACGGGTCCTTGATATTTGGGTAGGAAATCATCCAGCGCGAGACGCCTACTATCGACAACAGTATGGAACGCCGCGAGATGATCTTCCCCCAGAGTGGAAACAATACATCGACGAACTGAATACCGACCCAGCCGCATTGGAGCAAAAACGACTGAAAGAAGCTAATCAGTGTCACGATTTTGAGTGGTTCGACAAACATGTACTAATGAAATTGATTGGCATGCATCATCCGTGGCATACATAGATTGTACAATCATCTGTGCCTGGAGGGAAAATGTAAGATAGATAACTCATACCTAGCTATGCTACAACATCTATTTAAGAAAAATGAGTTTGTCTTTCCACAAAATATTCACAGAAAGCAAGCGTTGCCATCTATTGAAGATTGAGCTTTTCGAGCATGCGAGGAAAGTCCATCTTTCCGCCAGTCCTCCAACAGTCATCCATCGCGTTGGCAAGCAAAGATAATGCGAGTACCATCTGAAGGAAAAGCAATCCCCGTTATTTCCGAGAAATAATCATGGGCTTCCAAGATGTTGGTCCAGGTACCACTATAAATGTGAATGTCAGTGAATTGACTGCCGTCATCTTGCATCACTTTTGCGAACTGATCTGCCTGTCCGTAGAACCCGGTTTCTTCACTTTTTTCATAGTGTCCAAATTTAAGCGGTAGAATCCGTTGCTTAATTCGGGAACAAAGAACGTGTATTTCCGACTACTTCGAAGCCTTCAGTATTTTGTGATAGTCTGCCGCATTTTCTCGTCGGTTTTCCAAGTAAAGTCTCCGTGTGTTTCAAAGACCAGTCATTCTCTCTTTGAAAGGTGCAGATAGTCAACTCTTCCGTGTTGATGAAATGTATCCCATGAATCCTCAAGGCAGTCTGAGTTGCTTCACAGTCATGCACGGAAGGGCGCCATCTCAGATAATTTACGGCAGAAACAATAGAGAGTCGTTAAATCGCGAATGTTCTCCAAAATTCGCCTGTGGAGCCTAGTAGTGCGATAAGTGCTTACTCGCGTGTTCCCCCCTCCTCGCAACTAATCTCAGAATTGCCGCCGCTATTTTGCAGCCATCGCAGTTGTGACTCTTACCCTACAATACCATTCTTCATTCCAGTATCTTTCCGTGTGCATCAAACTTAAGAGCTCCGAATCAAAGAAACTTGTCTCCTAGCAGGAAAACGGTCGCTGCAGATAACAGGATGCCAGCGATTCCTAAGGATCCGTATAATACGACGGCTCCCCACCCGTGGGCTGGGACAATCCCTGACGAAAATACCCAAGACACAAAGAAACCTGCCATGATTGGTGCAGCGCCCTTGCAGCCTCCAGCAATCCGTGTCAGCAAGCCATTGAAGGTAGCACGGCATTCCGGTGCCACCAAATGATTCATAGAGACTGACATGGAGCTATGAAAGGTGACAGTAAAAATACGTCCCAAGCCGACCACCACGCCGAGAAATATCAAGGCCTTCCATTGCAAACGGTCTTGTCCCACATCTTTGCTCAAAAGAGCAAAGGGGACAAGGAAAAAGAGAGGCACAAGACACGTCGTTGCCCATTTGATGGATCCTCGGAGACCTACGGATGCAAAAATGTATCCATAAATGGATGGCTGTAACAAGGCATGGATAATACCGCTTGTCAGCATGATGCTACCAATGGTATCCTCCGACACTCCTAACCCAGCATCTTTGGAGAGGCAAAATAAAGGAAATGCTTCCATGTGAAATGCCATGACAAAACATCCAATGCAATAAATAAGCAAGTGATTTCGTATATCGACATCCTTGAGAAATGTCATGGTTGTTGGTGCCCCTCGGTCAACATCATCGACATTATCAAGTTCCCTTGAGTCATCATCTTCGTTGGAACGCTCCGATATTTTGGCAAATTTTGGTTTTTTGCTGAATCGTTTAATAACCGCTTTAGGTCTTAGGGTAGAGCGACGTACAATGCTGGAGGCTCTAGACTTTCGTGTCGCATCTGAAGTTATTACACCTTCCAAGTCGTCAGAAAGTATATACGATGTACGAATGGCATCGTTGATGTCATCTTCGAATTCGAAATCAAAAGCTTCCAGTGATAACATCGCAAACGATTCCTCCAAGTAGGAGCTACCTACTAATGACATTCTCGGGTGTTTCTTTTCCGAGACCAGCAGAGTATCCGTTTCATAGGGGACCTTAAGGGAAGCGACAGTTTTATGATTCTCTTCGTCTAGGATTGGCAGGTTGTTGTTGCTTAATGAGGACAATGTCTCTGTTAAATGCACTCGGGTAATAACATAGCCAATGAGACAGAGAACAGCCCCGACAATATTCGGTAAAATGTAGCGGTAGGTAGTAAGAAATGGAATCAGTGGTGTGTCTTGTAGGTATTTGACGAATACATCAGAATGTTGCTTCACAGGATCGGACAAAGCACCGCCTATCGCCGGTGCCAGCAAACTAGCAATGGCGTAAAAGCTGACAATATTGTTCATTGCCTTGGCCTCCAAGTCACGATCGTTTCCGGCAAGTTCCGATACTAGTGTCTTGATGATCGAGTCGATATTTGAAAAACATCCCATCATGAAGCGCATTGCCAGAGCAACGAAAAAATTGTGGGATAAACCAAAGAGAATCGAGAATACAGCACTAAAGAACAAAGATATTTGTATCACGAGCATTCTTCCTTTGGTATCTGCCATTCGACCCCAAAATATTGCGGTAACTGTCGAAAAGGTACCAAAAAGGTACCAGCAGCAACAGTAACAACAACAGTATGTCTTTCTGTGTGAGATAATTTTGAATTCCGAGGAAGGAGGAAGAAGTAATCAACACTCAAGCCGACAAAAAAAGCCAAACAAACAATATCAGTAGTAGTCTAGCTACCCTAGCCCCTGAACAACACATTTATCACCAAACAAACAACAAGTTGAACCTTACGGCTACGTCCCCAGATAAAGCAAGAGGTAAAAAAGGCCGAATATTTGCCAACATTTTCGGATGTTGCCCTATCGGGAAGCAAATCCACCGACATGAAGGGCGCGTAGGGTATCGTATTCGTCATGAGATATCCCATCAGGAACGATAGATAACAAAGAGCAGTCTGCCAATATTTTTTAGGGGTTTCTAGCGTCCGTCCGGTCATGATACATGACTAAACTACTAAATGTATTCTTTACTAGTCTACTACTTCATAAAGACTTTTTGTTTGCTTCTTGTAAACAGATATGTCTCATGCCTCTTTTGGATATTATTATTACCAGGTAGTAGAGTATTCGGAGTAGTAGCTACTACTATACGTGCAGTAGAACAAACAATAGTAATGTTTGAATCTAGCTGCACCCGGGCATGCAAAGTAAAGAAGAAAGAATGCACTCGACCACCCGGCCTATTGCTTTTCGCTAGTAAATGCAGCTTGATTAATTCAAATTAATTGCTCTCTTTTGATTTACTGTGATTGCTACTACTAGTAGCTAGCTAGCTAGATCCTAGACCAATAGTAGGCAGATAGCTAGACTAGCTAGGACAGTTGTAGACTTCTTAGTCAACGCTACTATTGGAGTACAGTAGACTACTAGCTAGTACTCTACTACTCTTTAGTACGGTAGTAGATTCAAGATTGTTGAGTAGTAGGTTGTAATAGTAGAGTACTAGACTAGTCAGACTAGTAGTACTCCAGGGAGTAGACTAGCAGTCAGAACAACAATGAAATATTGTCATCTTTTTCATACTATTGGCGCTAACGTTCTATCCTTTTGGAGTACAAGCATTCAAGCTGCATGTAATAGTTGCGATGGCAGCATGTCAACCTGAATCACCAAATGTGACGACAAAAAAAGACGTCATTGTACCCAAAAAGACGTTTATATGGAAACTTTCATTGGGAAAATCTGATGATTGGTGTCTGTTCCTCCTGGTGGCGTGATGAGCATTGGTCAGGAAATATCCATCTGAAATCTGAAACCTTACAAAATTGTCTTTCATGAAAAAAAATCATGGGTACCAAAATCTCGCTCTTCTTATTATTCATGGTCGGTAAGAGATTTTTCGTCGAACTGTGGGGTTGGGTTGCGAACAATGGGCAGTCTTTCTCTCTCTCTCTCTTGCGTACTCCAACAACAGTACTTGTCTCTTACTCCAAGACCTCCACTGTGCATCTCACTTTTTTAAAGGCATCAGAACATTCAAAGATCGTTTGAAGTATATTATTTGTGGCGAAGGATGCGATTGCAAACTCCACCAAACAGCGGTTTTATTATGGTACAGCTCGCGAAACGAGAAAGCGACTGGCACATAGTTAAATCACCAGTGGTGTCAAGTACTTGCCAGGATAAAAAACATGAACGTCGCGAGACCACGCTTTTGCTTTTTTCAGTCCCAGCGACCATACATCACGGGCGGTGTCCTTGTCGTCCAAGAACCAAGATGAGCATTGAAAAATCAATAATAATATGCTATAGTCATCATCCGTGATCCATTTTGAGAGTGACGTTTTGTGCATTGGAGCCAGCGCCGGTTTTCCATAGCTAATGACAAATATCTGTGACAAATCTTTTTGTCAGGATGAAAACTTGAATCATGAATTTTGTTCATGTTGGTGGTTTGTTAAATATCAATGGTTCGTGTCGCCGTATATGATTCACTTGATGATCCGTATATTCGGACTTTGCCTTTTGCTTGGTTTGTTCTGAAGGCGGCACACCACCACCACCACTTTTATTATTTATTTTGTTTGCGTCTACTACAAGACCAGCAGACCCTGACGACGATGCTCCGGAACGACCCAGCACGATAGGTTCTTTCATATTACTGCTGTCCGAAAGTAAAAAGTAAATAGTAATGGGTGAATATCCTGCCAAGGTGTTGGTTTCCGTAAATTGCAAAATGAGTTCTCCCTTGCCAACTAAGAATGCATCACGGGTAAAAAATTCACTGCGAATCGACGTAGCAAGTCGACAAACAGTTGTCCCCGCAGGACAATTCAGTATGGTCAATCCAAAAGGATCTGCTCTCCCTTGCAGTACGGCATGCTGTATCAGTGGTTCCAATGGTTCTGTCGGCGTTTGTGCATGATTGCTGCTAGTATCGTACGGTTGTCGAGTAAAAACAAACCACTTTAAATAGGCAATTTCGACGGGTTGTGTTTCTGCTGCTGCTGCTGCCGCCGCCGTGTCGGGACGTCGTGGTGGTGGCATTTCGATGCACAAGTTTACAACATTGTCTGATTCTGTTTTGGTCGTTAGTGTGATCCGATGTCCTTTCCAATCACATTCGTAAACAATGGCAAAGGGATACCGTGACAGTTCCTCGGAAGGAATGGATATTGGTGTCATGGTGACAATAGGGGCACCACTGGAAGGTTGTGTCGGTTGTGGAGATGTCGGTTCGACGAAAACAGGGCTGCTACTTCTTATTGGCATCACAGTAACTGCTGGTGGCAAGAGTAGTGGTGTAGGTCGTGGTGTGGGTTGGACGATGGGTATGGGTATCACTGTAGGATTGGAAAGGGCTGGTGGTGGTGGTTGTACAGGTGATGGCTGTGCCATCGTAGGTACGTCCATGATGATTGGACTGGACGTAGCATCGAATATTCCATCTTGGGTGACATTTTCTTCCGTTACGATGGTCCCTCCCGTGTTTTGAGACTTGTCGGGACCAATCAAAAGCATGAACGACCCAACGATAACAATCACACACGTAATGCCAAACAACAGGCACGCCTTTTTCCCTCGAGGCATGTACGTTAAGTTCACCATGTTGTTTGTTTGTTTGTTTGTTTGGTTGTTGTTTTACCCGCTGTACTTTTACCCCAACCCTACCCCGCACTCTGTATTTTGGTTTTTTGCTTGCTGATGCTGTTTTTGTCTTTATTGGAATAGTAGTATGCCAATCATCATGGTTAGTTCTATTGGTTGGTTAATTTCTAGAGTACTACTACTAGCTAGTCTCACAATGGAGCTTTTTTTTCTTTCAGTCTGGCTGTTCGCTGTCTGTCAGTGTTTGTTTCTTCTTGTGTTATGATGACGATGATGCTTTGATTTTCTTTGTTTCAACGAAAGTAGTCCTCAGTACTACGTACTACACTCGTTCTGGGTTGGGTGTTGGGTTTGTGTATGCCTTTCGCACTGGAGTGTGGAGTGTATATTGCTGCTTTGCTTGTTTGGATGTTTGAAGTCATTACTCGTATTTCGGCACAAAAATACTGTAGCTAGTGGTAGCAGAGTACTAGTACAGTAGTAGTAGTCTACTACTACTGCTACTCGATCGTACAAGTAGCTAGTCTCCTACTCTACTATTTAATGATGTGGTGCCAACAAATACTAATACTAATAATTAAAAGCAAGTGTTTTCTGTGTTTTTAGGTACTTGAAGTAAGTAATTTCTTTTTGTGTGACCTAATTTACATTGGAATAGCACCAATTTTTTAGATTTTGGTCACCCGCCCGGCTTGCCAGTTGTTGTTGTTATTATTTACGACGTCGAATTCGTGAGTCAAATGGAGTCATCATTCCCCAGAAGGGAAGGTTCTGTTCATATTGAATTGATTATTGATTGATTTTATTGATTAATAATTGATGAAAGATGGATGAGAGCGTTTTGAATCTCTCCTACAAGAAAATCTGAAATTCTGCTGATGACCAAGCCCATCATTTTTTTTTGGGTTGCCCCAAAACTCCAAACCAGAGTGTCGCTCGCGTTCATAATAATAAAATTATAATAATATATTATTATTATTTTAGTAGCATTAAGGTGGTTGGTTCCACGATCAAATAATAACAAAGTCAATAATCATACCGTAATAAAGGTTGTCAACAACCAAATCTTCCCATTCTTCACACTACAGTATTACTTTTATTACTAAATTTTTATTTTGAATCATGATGAATTATTATTATGACGCTTTTTCCCCCCTCTGGTTGCTGCTGTTGGTATTCGTAGTATTACCATCACCAAACAATATTACTACTACTACTGTGGTTTCGGCTTGGGGCAAAGATGGACATGAATTGATCGGTAATTTAGCGTTTAAACTTCTTTCCAACGAAACACAAACGATCGTGTGTCAAATTTTGGTCGATCATCCAATCATGTCGAATACGAATGCTGTCAATAACAACAACAAGAACAATAATATCAACACTCCATTGGGTGCCGTGGCCGATTGGGCGGATCAAGTTCGAATCCATCACGAGTGGCATTGGAGCGGTGTATTGCATTACATTGATATTCATGATAACGTCGTCACAGGAGGTTGTCCTGTCTATAACGAAACATCCGATCAGTTAGCACAGTGCCGATTCGAGTACCAACGAGATTGTAGCAAGAATGCATGTGTCGCTGGAGCTATTGTCAATTATACCAACCATTTAGCAGAATGGAATCAGCAGCAACAGCAACAGCAACGCCATCATCAGCATCATCAGCAGTACCACACGACACAAAAACACGATGCACTTTCAAATCATCATCATCATCTCCGTGGAAGCTTGGCTCTGACAGCTCCGTGGTGGTTCACGTTGTTTGGAAATGGGATGACTATTTGGGATTCCAAATCCAACAATAACATTGACACCGTCACTACTCCTACCGTCAACCAACAACAAGAACAATTACCGATGATGCCATCTACATTGATTCAAGAAAGTCTCATGTTTTTGACACATTTTGTAGGAGATATTCATCAACCCTTGCACAGTGCTCGAACGACCGATCGTGGAGGAAATTCTATTGCTGTGACGTTTGACAAAAAAATCGTATTGAATTCCACAGCAACAACAACTACTACTACTACTAGTAGTAGTAGTAGTCATCATCACACCAGCCACGCATTGGAACTACATGCTGTATGGGATTCGAGTATGATTATACGTGCCATTCAATCCAAGTATAATGGATCACGTGCATTATTGGAAGATGAATTGTTGGAATATATTATTCATACCACGACACAGCAACACCAACACCAACAACCACAACATCAAGGGGGAGAGTTGTATTTGTGTACTCATGACTGGTTAAAATGTACCGATACGAGTCAGTACGATCATTGTACCAGTGTATGGGCCCAAGAATCTTTTGAAAATGCCATGACATGGGCCTATGCCAATGTTGATAATGTGTCCGAAGTTGTTTCGGGAACACACTTAACAGACGAGTACTACGAAACACGATGGATACAAATCAAACACTACCTGGCCTTGGCAGGTGCTCGTTTGGCGGCATCTTTGGAACAAACATTGGGGCCATCGTCAGCAGCATCAGCACTGTCAGCATTGGCTACTACTAGCACTAGCTAGTACTCTACCATAAGAGCATGGTCGGCTGTAGAGATGATTTCGTTTATCTGCCCCCAAACCGTTGACAGCGTGGAAAACACTTACAGTACTTTATTGTAGTATCTATCTGGTCATCATCATGGAGCGCACAGTAGCTCTCCCATAATAATCTTATAAGAATAATTTTGGATACAAAGCTGCACACCAACGTACGTTCTCGCTTGTTTTATTTCTCGTTTTTTGTTTTTTGCTGGGCCAACTTGATATATTGCTTTTGTGAAA